>OLNW01000035.1_pt1 | contig 164022 bp, 146 predicted proteins | sample 1672121 | NCBI WGS metagenome assembly OLNW01 (sample SAMEA3136648, study PRJEB25190) | human gut metagenome
TCTGCGATGTTTTCTGGTTTTCGATATACTGTTTTACTGCTTCCAGCGGAGCACCACCCACCGTCGATACAAAATAGCTGTTTGTCCAAAGCGTCGGCATCTTAGTTTTAAGATATGGAAATTCCTGTCTTAAAATTCTGGAAGTATAGCCTTTGAAAGATTTTACGGCTTTGTGAATACCAAACTGAGGGTCTACTTCCAGCAGCATATGAACACGATCCGGCATGATTTCCATTTCCAGAATCTCTACAGAAAGATTTGCAGCATACTCTGTGAGCAGTTCCTTCAACCTGGTATCTACACCATTGGTTAATACTTTTCGTCTATATTTAGGACACCATACTACATGGTATTTGCACGAATAGACGACATTGTTGTTTGATTTATATGTTGTATTCATGTTTGTATTATATTATATTTTTTCATTTAATACAACCACTATTTTGTCCATCTCAATTACTTGCGTAAATTCGATGGACGCGTCTTATATCCCCATAGCTGAAGCAAGGGGTTTTACGACGCATTGGATAAATACAACACCGTTAAAAAGGAACTCAAAGCTAAAGTTACAGAACGGAAAGAGCTGAATGTAAAAAAAGAGAAAACCAGTATTTTGAATCCCATTCAGCATATAAAATTGAATCAGCAGCTTACCACTGTTACCGAAGAAATTGAAGAACTGAAATCAAGGAAAGAGCAGCTAATCTTCCAGGCACAATGCTCTACCGATAAAGATATGACAAATCTATCCAAGAAATATGACCAGATGAATAACAATCTTGATATCCTGGATTCTCAGGACATCTCGCTCAAAAAACAGCTTGAAAAAGATGCCGCCGCTTTCCGGGAAGAAAAATTTCGTCCTGAACCTGAACAGTATACAGAATTGCTGGACACCAGAATCCAGATACGTCCTGATTTCCGGGATAAGCTGATCGAGCAGCTCAAAGGTACTTTTGGTAAGTATTATGACTATCACCGTCGTGATATTGCAGCCGATGAGGTGGATTATCTCAATGTGGAAGATCCTGATGTCTTCTCCCATCGTGCATGGGAACTTGAATATCAGAGGAAACAGGAAGTTAGAAGAAATCAACCTACTCGAACTAAGAAAAGGTCACATGATATGGAATTATAATCAATCTTCATGTATGCATTACTCTAAAATCCCGGTACCATAAGGGCACCGGGATTTTAAATACTCACACATTATTATTTAAATTTTCTAACATGTTTATTTCATCTCTATATTTTTCACGCAGGAATGTAAACTCTCTCATCATTCTTTATTACTTCCAATAGCCCTTTATGACAGTTATCCATTATTATCAGTTACCACTCGTACCGTTTCCTAGGAAAACCTAATCCATGTATTCCTATTTCTTCACAAATTGAAGATAATATCTTTAATATTTCTTCCCTTGTTGAATCAAACCATATTGCCAAATCTCTGTCATAGAAACAATACATCACATCATCTTCTCCATATAATGAATATGCTCCAGTGTCTTTTGCAATTTTTAATCGTTTTCTTAGTGCAACCAACATATCACAAATTGTATTAAGCTTCTCCCGCCACTCTATATTTACAACAGACGATTTTCCGTCTGCTTTTTTTAAGATACTTCCGTCTCTGGTTCTAAGAACTCCCGTATTTAAAGCGATAATAGTATCCTCAATAGCCCTATCAAAATCTTCCATTCTTCCTTCTTGATATATTCTATCCTGAAATGCTGGACGATCAAAACATTGCACAAAGAACTTTATAAGTTCTTTATCTTCATGTTGCTCCTCTGCTGTTGCTTCTTCCAAATCAAGAACTGCCATTTGCTCTGAAATTTCCTTCCATTTTTTCAATTTAGCAATCGTATATCTATTCACATCTGAATCTATTAATTTTGAACACGACTGGCATAACCATATTCCATTTTCTGCTGATGCTCTCTCTTGAGACGTTATGTTCTCATCATACCTTGGTCCGCCTTTAGAAGCTGCTGTAATATGAGATGCAATTCCAATATTTATGATATTCTCTTTTCCTGTTCCTGCTCCACGAGTTGCTTTTCTACAATTAGGATTACTGCATTTCCATCCAACTCTATTAGCTAACAAATCCTTTGTTCTTTGTGAAAAATCATCTCTCATATAATTTTACCTCCACCTTACACTTTATCATCTTTAAATTTTCTATAATCAATGAAAAGCTCCCAAAGGAGCTTTCCATTACCTTAAATATACACTAATTCTCTTAACACAATCTCTTCTGCAGCATTCCGGATATTGTTTACCGCTCTGACCCATTCCATCTGATCACGAGCTTTCAATTCTTCCGTAACGCCTTGCTTCTCCATCATCTGACGCACCAGAATACCCATCCTCTCCTGTGCTTCGTTGTCTACAGCATTCAGATGTTCTGTCAGTCTGTCTTCCAACATATACAGTGAATACATTGCCGGACGATGCTCTTTCAGATATGTTTTCCGCATCATTCCATATTTCCCATAATGCGGTTCTTCATCTGTACTGACAAGATTCGGATAGTAAATTCCGTCTGCGCCAAGTGTGTAGGTTCCACCCATTTTTTCAAATGTGCTTTTCATGTGTTATTCCTCCTTGAAATCAGCGATATCCTTAAATCATCGCAAAATATTTCAGGGCAGCCTTGATAGCATCTTCTTTCTCTTTCGGACACTGTGGCACTTTGGGATTTTCTGTCTTTGGCAGATTATAGTTTTCTCCCACTTCAATTCCACATTTGCGTTTTACCTGAGAAATATATAAATTTGAAACCTTCAAGCCAAATTCTTTCAGCACATAATCTTTGATTTCCTGATAGGTTGCTTTCAACTCGGCACTGGTGGCATCCAGCTCGTCCAGGTCTAAGTCGATCTCTATCGTGTCATCTGGTTTTTGTTGGGACAAAAGAACAACCGTCTCCACATGGCACGTCATCGGGAATTGGTCAACCCCTCGGACTTTCTTTACTTCATACCCCAGCTCCCCAAGCACCTTCACATCTCGTGCCAGCGTTGCGGAATCGCAGGATACATACACGATGCGGTCCGGCTGCATGCTGGCCATGGTGTGGAGGAGGTTTTCTTCGCAGCCTTTTCTCGGCGGATCGACGACGATGACGTCCGCGTGGGCGTGTTCGCCCGGGTGGTCTTTGGCGTACTGTTCGTAGTAGGCCGGAAGAATCTCTTCCGATTTTCCAACGAAAAATTCAGCGTTTTCGATCTCGTTAATTTTCGCATTGTTCTTCGCATCCGCGATTGCCTCCGGGACGATTTCGACGCCGTAGACTTTTTTGGCTTTCTGCGCGAGGAACAGGGAAATCGTTCCGATGCCGCAGTAGAGATCCCAGACCGTCTCATTTCCGGTGAGGCCTGCGTATTCCAGGGCAAGACCGTACAGCTTTTCCGTCTGCGCCGGGTTGACCTGGTAGAAGGACAGCGGGGAGATCCGATATTTTACGTTTCCAATATAGTCGGTGATATACCCCTGTCCCCACAGGCAGCGGATTTCTTTTCCCATGATCACATTGGTCCGCTCACGGTTTGCGCTTAGGGTAATGCTTGTCATGCCTTCGAGTTCTGTCAGCGATTTGATGAGTTTCTCCTCGGCCGGCAGTTTCTTTCCGTTCACAACGAGACAGACCATAATCTCTTTCGTCATAAATCCAAACCGGATCAGCACATGGCGCACCAGGCCTTTGCCGGTCTCCTCGTTGTATGCCGGAACGCCGTTCTCCTCCATCCAGGCAAGAATGCGGTTCAGAATCTCCTCGTTCTGCTCCACGCCGAGATAACAGTTCCGGTTTTCCATGATCTGATGCGTTCTTCCCGCATAAAATCCCGTAATCAGCTTTCCATTTCTATCCTGCCCGATCGGAAACTGGGCTTTGTTTCGATAGCGGAACGGATTTTCCATCCCCACGATCGGCTCCATCGGGATCTCCGTCATGCCGCCGATGCGCTGGAGATTTCCGGCGATTTTCTTCTCCTTAAAGCGAAGCTGCTCCGCATAGTCGAGCATCTGCAACTGGCATCCGCCGCACGGACGTGCAACCGGGCAGACCGGCTCAACACGGTGTGCGGACGGCTCGATCAGGCGCATCAGGCGCGCGTAGCCGTAATTTTTCTTTGCTTTGATCACTTTTACCTCGGCAAGATCGCCGATGACGGTGTCCTTGACAAAGAGGGTATAGCCCTCGCATTTGCCTATACCCTCTCCGTCGTGTCCCATATCTTCAATTTTCACCGTCAGTACATCATTTTTCTGATAGCTCATGAAAAGTCTCCTGTTCTGCGGATGTTGGACTCAAAGAACCGGTTGTAGCCAAGCCACTCATTGCCGGCCGGCGCTGCGTCAAACAGCTCGGTCAGGGTTTCCATTTTGGCATCGGCATTGTCCGCCAGGTTCAGCGCTACCGCCTCTACCATTGCCGGTTTTTTCGGGGAACCGTATTCCAGCTCGCCGTGGTGCGCCAGAATGCAGTGCTTTAACTGATTCTCGAGTTCCTGTGGGAAACCGTCGATCTTCTGCGCCGCATCGTGTACCATCTCCGCACCGATCATGATGTGGCCGAGCAGCTGTCCGTCATTGGTGTAATCGTTCTGCGGGAATAAGGAGAGTTCTTTCGTCTTTCCGATATCGTGCAGAATCGCTGCCGTAATCAGCAGATCGCGGTTCAAAATCGGATACGATTTTACCATAAAATCGCAGAAACGGGTGACACTTAACGTATGCTCTAAAAGGCCGCCGACGAATCCGTGATGCACGCTTTTTGCTGCAGAGCTCATGCGGAACCGTTTTGCGGTCTCCTGATCCTGGATAAAATAATACGTCAGCAGTTCGGAGAGATACTGATTTTTCACCGTTCCGATCCAGGAGAGCAGCTCCTGATACATCGTATTGATGTCGTAACGGCTCGTTGGCAGATAGTCCGCCGGATTATATTCGCCCTCTTCCGCTTTTCTTGCATTTTTAATGGAAACCTGAAGTGCTCCATTAAAACTGGAAACATCTCCCATAATATCTACATAATCCAGTGCTTCAAATTCACGGATTCCCATAGAATTCGGATCCCAGATTTTCGCATCGATCGTACCGGTTTTATCCTGTAAGATCACGTTTTCGTACTGTTTTCCGTTTTTGGTAACAGCCGACTGTTTATGTTTGCAGAGATAAATTCCGGAAATGCGGTTTCCTTCCCGGAGTTCGTTGATATACTTCATAAAAATAAATCCTCTTTTTCTAAAATAAATGCGGACACAGTGTTCCGTTTTTGTTTCTATGATGCCGTTTTTATGATGCAAAGCCTGTGCTCCTGCATGCCTTACCAATTCTACCAGATTTTCCTGCAGAATGCACGTATTTTTTCATCCGCCATTGAAAAACCATTCGAAAAGAAAAGCTTCCGGAAGCCCCACCGGCTAAAACCGGCTTTTTCTGCTCCCGAAAGCCTCTGTTTTTTATACTTCCCCCATCGTCACATCAAACGTCATCTCCGCATACCCTTCGGCGCCTTTCCGCATCGCCGTCACGGTAACCACGTCTCCTGTGCTGTATTTGCCAAGCTGTTCATGGTACTGTTTGATCGTCTCAACCTTGTGCTCCCCGAGCTTTACAATCACATCGTACTCTTTCATGCCCGCCATCATCGCCGGAGAATCGTCTGCGACGCGGCTGATGAGAACGCCTTTTGGAATGCCGGTTTTATCGGAAAGTTCTTCTGTGACATCCTGTCCGCGGATGCCGATATACGCGCGGCTCACGTTGTTGGAAAGATTTTCGATCAGCTTTTTGATCTGGGAAATCGCAATGCCCGTCACCACGTTGTTTCCCTTGGCACTGTAACTCTGCGCAATAATGCCGACGATTTCGCCGTCAAGATTTACCAGAATGCCGCTGCCGTCCGTGCTGCCGAGGATGTCGGTGGTCAGCAGATTGTACTCATTGTCCAGCGCGGAAATCTTGTTCGTAACCGAAGTCACCACACCGTACGCAATCGAATTGCTGTAGCCGACCGGGCTTCCGACAGCCACGACCGGGTCACCCTGGCTGACGAGATACGAACTGCCGAGCGGCGCAACCGCAAGACCGTCCCGTGTTTCCTCATCCAGCTTCGATTCATCCACCTTCACAATCGTAAGGCCGGTGCTCGGATCGTGGCGCTGGTATGTGGCATCCACCATCGTCTCGTCCCAGAAGGTGACCTGAATCCGCTCCACATTTTCCACGATGCGGTATTCCGTCAGAATAAAGAGATCCTGCCCATTGTCCGCAACAATCAGACCGGAAATCTGCTGCTGGTTTTCATAGTTCTGGTTAAAATAGTCCATCTGATTGGTAATGCCGATGACAGTAACCAGCGCTCGTTTTGGTTTTTCCGTTACTTCCAGCATATCCTGGTAGAGCGCTTCATAATTTTTCAGGCTGCTGTCCTTTTCCTCCGCATCCGTTTCCCCATCGACACTGGAAACCTCGCTGCCCTCCTCCGGCTCTTCGGAAGTGCTGCTTTCCGTTCCCCCTGCCGCTCCGTTCTCCTCTGTGCTTTCGGAAACCGTACTTTCGGATACACTGCTTTCTGAAGTACTGCTATCCACTGTAGAACTGCTGATTTCCGAACCGGAGCCGCTGCTGTCTACCGACGCACTCGCCGAAGATGCGGTAATTGTCTTATCCGGCTCCTGTCCGCTGTTTGGATCCTCATCTCCCGGGATATCCACTTTCGCCGGCGGCTCTTCCCTGGTAACTGCTTCTGCAATCTTTGGCTCTGTCACCGCAAATACCGCGGCCGCAACCAGACCGCCAAGCGCCGCAAGTACCAGCCATCCGGCAATCAGAAGAACAATCTTTTTCCAGTCGGGCGGCTGCTTTTTGATGCTCTCTTTCATGAATTTGTAAGGTTTTGGGTCATTTTCCATACATTTCTTTCTCCATACATCTGTATTCCATACCGAACTGCTCTGCGCATATGCGCTTCCGCAATCTTCACATATATAAAAAACTTTACCAGATAGATATGAACATTTTATGAAGACTGTTACATTTTTTTCTCATTTGCGCAACATCCTTGATTTTCTCGTTCTTAGGGTTTCTTTCTTTTCTTTTTTAAGGTATAATTGGGGGAGTGGAAAAACCTGTGACCCACATTCCACTTCCGGTCTGTACTTCCCGTGCAGATATATGATCAGATCGCTACTGTTCACTCAGCAGTGAAACACTTGCTGTTTCGCTGCGTAAGAAAGTGATTCAGGTGTGAGCAGCCCTCCTTTTGCGAAGCAAAACTTTAAATGAGGGCTGCGAATGTTACAGTTCACAGGGTACCTGTGAACTGTAACATCAGATCCGTGCGGTATTGCATCAAAAATACCGCGTTATCTGTAGACAATGACTGAATTATGAATTACGAAAAGGTAAGTATTATGAATCAGAAAGCATTAAAAACGCTCGAATACGACAAAATTATCGAACAACTGGCTTCGTATGCCAGTTCTCCGCTGGGCCGGAAGAAATGTCTGGAGCTCGTTCCTTCTTCTTCCCTCTCCCAGATTACGCGGATGCAGCACGAGACACACGACGCGCTCACCCGGCTCTTTAAAAAAGGCCACATTTCCTTTGGTGATGCCAAAGATATCCGCGGCGCATTAAAGCGTCTCGAAATCGGCAGCTCCATGAACATCACGGAGCTTCTGCAGACCGCCGCACTTCTGGAAAACACGGCACGCGTCAAAGCGTACGGCCGCCGCGAAAATGCGGACCAGACGCCGGACAGCCTCGAAGATCTCTTCGAAACACTGGAGCCTCTGACGCTGCTTTCCACGGAAATCCGCCGCTGTATTCTCTCCGAGGATGAAATCAGCGATGATGCAAGCCCGAATCTACGCCGCATCCGTCGTTCCATCAAATCGTGTGAGGAAAAAATCCACAGCCAGTTAATCTCGCTCGTCAATGGTTCCTACCGCACGTATCTGCAGGATGCCGTCATCACGATGCGCGACGGCCGCTACTGTATCCCGATCAAATCCGAGTACAAAGGCCAGGTTCCTGGCATGGTACATGACCAGTCCTCGACCGGTTCCACCTTCTTTGTCGAGCCGATGGCCGTTGTCAAACTGAACAACGATATCCGTGAGCTGGAAATTGAAGAAGCAAAAGAAATCGAGGTCATCCTCTCTACGTTGAGTGCCCAGGCAGACCTGCACCGCGATGAGATCCGTTACGACCTCGAAAACATGGTAGAGCTTGACTTCATCTTCGCGCGCGCCGCTCTTGCAATGGAGCAGAACGCCAATGAGCCGATCTTCAACACCGAAGGTAAAATCCACCTGCGCAAGGCACGCCACCCGCTGATCAATGCGAAAAAAGTCGTTCCGATTGATCTGTCGCTCGGCGAAGATTTCGACCTTCTGATCGTCACCGGACCGAATACCGGCGGTAAGACGGTTTCCTTAAAGACGGTCGGACTCTTAACACTGATGGGCCAGTCCGGACTTCACATTCCGGCACTCGACCGCTCCTCCCTTTCCGTTTTCGACGAGGTTTACGCCGATATCGGTGATGAGCAGAGCATCGAGCAGTCGTTGAGTACCTTCTCCTCCCACATGACGAATGTGGTTTCCTTCCTCGACAAGGCAGACCGCAATTCCCTCGTCCTGTTCGATGAGCTCGGCGCCGGTACCGACCCGACAGAGGGCGCGGCGCTTGCCATCGCGATCCTCTCTACGCTCCACGAGCGCGGCATCCGCACCATGGCAACGACACACTACAGTGAACTGAAAATCTATGCCTTATCCACACCGGGCGTGGAGAATGCCTGCTGTGAATTCGATGTCGAGACTTTAAGCCCGACATACCGCCTGCTCGTCGGCGTTCCTGGAAAGAGTAATGCGTTTGCGATTTCCAGCAAACTCGGCCTGCCGGACTACATCATCAACAAGGCAAAAGACGAAATCAGCGAGCAGGATGAATCGTTTGAGGACGTTCTGACCACTCTCGAGCAGAACCGGATCACGCTGGAACGCGAAAAAGAAGAGCTTGCCCGCACCCGCGCGGAAGTCGAATCCCTGAAGCAGAGCCTTGCCAAGAATCAGGAACAGATCGACGCAAGAAAAGAAAAGATGATCTCCAATGCAACCGAGGAGGCACAGAGAATTCTCCGCGAGGCGAAGGAATACGCCGACCAGACGATGCGCGATTTCCAGAAATTTGGAAAAGAGAATGTTTCCGTCCGCGAAATGGAGCAGAAACGTACCGCTCTGCGTGAAAAGATGAACAAGCTCGATAAGAAAAAGGCGAAGGAAGTGCCGAAGCGCACCGGAAATCTCCGCCCGCAGGATCTTCATCTCGGCGATGCCGTCAAAGTCTTAAGCATGAATGTCAAAGGTACTGTCAGCACCCGCCCGGATTCGAAGGGAAATCTCTTCGTCCAGATGGGTATCATGCGGACCAAAGTGCATATCTCCGACCTTGTGCTGATCGACGAGGCTGTCATCACCGGCCCGTCCATCTCCCGCACAAGCAGCGGAAAATCGAAGCTTTCCAAGGCTGCCACGATTTCTACCGAGATCAATCTGCTCGGAAAAACGGTGGATGAAGCGGTTGCCGAACTCGACAAATATCTCGATGACGCTTATCTCTCCCATCTGCCGAGTGTCCGCGTTGTCCACGGAAAAGGAACGGGCGCACTGCGGAAAGGCATTCACAATTATCTGCGCCGCCAGAAACACGTAGCGGACTTCCATTTAGCGGAATTCGGCGAGGGCGATGCCGGCGTTACGATTGTTACGTTTAAGAAATAAAAACTCAGGAAAATATGGGACGGAACGCATACTGTATGCGGTTCCGTCCTGTCCCCAGTGAAGGAGAATCTTTTATGGCTTCCAAACAGAAAATTCTGATCGTCGATGACGATAACAATATCGCAGAACTGATTTCTCTCTATCTGACCAAGGAATGCTATGACACAAAAATTGTAAACGATGGAGAAGAGGCTGTCCGGGAGTTTCACTCCTTCCAGCCGAACCTGATTCTGCTCGACCTGATGCTGCCCGGCATGGACGGCTACCAGGTCTGCCGCGAAATCCGGCACGATTCCGATGTTCCGATCATCATGCTCTCGGCAAAGGGCGAGGTGTTCGACAAAGTACTCGGCCTGGAGCTCGGCGCGGATGACTACATCATCAAACCATTTGATTCCAAGGAGCTCGTTGCCCGTGTGAAAGCAGTGCTGCGGAGATTTCAGCCATCACGCACGATCCCGGTATCCGCGACCGCAGGAAAATGTGTCGAGTACCCGGATCTTATCATCAACCAGACGAACTATTCCGTCATTTACCAGGGCCGCACCGTCGATATGCCGCCGAAGGAACTGGAGCTTCTCTACTTCCTTGCTTCCTCACCAAACCAGGTCTTTACGCGAGAACAGCTCCTCGACCATATCTGGGGCTATGAGTACATCGGCGATACCCGCACGGTAGACGTTCATATCAAACGTCTCCGCGAAAAAATCAAGGACCATGCCTCCTGGGCCATCACGACGGTCTGGGGCATCGGTTACAAGTTTGAGGTTAAAAAATAATGCGACGCACGCTTTACCGGAAATTAATTCTCATTTATGTCATTCTCGCCATTGCCGGCTTTACGCTGATCTCAACGGTCGGCTCCCGCATGGTGGAGGACAGTCTGCTCTCCAGCGCGAGCACCAGTCTGTACCGGGAGGCCACGCAGATCGCTTCCAAACAGGGCGACCTTTATTACCACAGTGAGCGTTCCCTGACGGATCTTTACAATTCGCTCAGTGCACTGGCTTCCTATCACAATTCCCAGATCTGGCTCATCAGCGCAGACGGGGAAATTCTGCTGAACACGGCAGCTGCACTCGATGAGGAAAACCCGGAGATCATCGACGGTTTTGATCCGGTTGCGCTCGGCAGCGAGTATTACAGCACGGGAACGTTTTTCGGCTATTTCGAAGACAAGATGCTGAGCGTCATGGTTCCCGTCACCTCCGATTTCCGGATCAATGGCTATGTCGCCATCCACCTTCCGCTGCAGGACGTCTATCAGCAAAGGGAAAGTCTGCTGGCGCGGATTGATTTTCTATTCCTGCTCGTATTCGGACTCTCGTTTGTGATTCTGATCTTTTTCTCCCTCGTCGTGTACCGGCCGCTGAAAAAGATCATCAACGGTGCAAAGGAGTATGCCTCCGGCAACCTGACCCACAAAATTGATGTTAAATCTCACGATGAGATGGGGTATCTCGCTTCCACGCTGAACTACATGTCCGGCGAGCTGAACAAGACCGGCGAATACCAGCGGAAATTTGTGGCGAACGTCTCTCACGACTTCCGCTCACCGCTGACCTCGATCAAAGGCTACGTGGAGGCAATCCTCGACGGAACGATTCCGCCGGAAATGCAGGAAAAATATCTGAAAATCGTTCTGTTTGAGACAGAACGGCTGCACAAGCTGACGCAGAGCCTGCTGACGCTGAACGACATCGACGATAAAGGGAATATGCTCGATCTGACCTCGTTTGACATCAACGCCGTCATCAAGGATACCGCCGCTTCGTTTGAGGGAACCTGCACGAAAAAGCGGATTTCCATTTCACTGATCCTCGCATCGCGCACTTTGTATGTCTGCGCCGATATGGGAAAAATCCAGCAGGTGCTGTACAATCTCATTGATAATGCAATCAAATTCAGCAACAACGATTCCACCATCACAGTTGAGACAACGGAGAAGCACGGCAAAGTCTTCGTCTCCGTCAAGGACACCGGCTGCGGCATTCCAAAGGCAAGCATCACGAAAATCTGGGAGCGCTTCTACAAGCTCGACGCCTCCCGCGGCAAGGACCGCAAAGGAACGGGACTTGGGCTTTCGATCGTCAAAGAGATCATCACTGCGCATAACCAGAATATCAATGTCATCAGTACAGAGGGCGTTGGTACCGAATTTATCTTTACACTCGCCAAAGGCGAAGCACCAAAATAAGCCCCTCCGCCGAGGGGCTTTTTTGCCAGACATATCAAACTAACTCTGGAGGTAATTTTCACTATGAACCCAAACACCATTGATTCCATCATCAAACAGCTCATTGCATCCCACACCACCATTTCCACCATGGAAAGCTGCACTTCCGGCCTGATCGCCTCCCTGATCACCGACACCGAAGGCGCCTCCGCCATTTTCCCCGGCGGCTACGTCACGTATCTGAACGAAACCAAAGTCCTCGTCGGCGTCGACCCTTCCGTCATCGAAATCCACGGCGTCTACTCCCCCGAATGCGCCGAAGCCATGGCCCGCACAGTACAAGAAAACCTGCACACCGCCATCGCCATCGGAATCACCGGCACAACCGGAAATCTCGACCCCAACAACGCTGACAGCGTACAGGGCGTCGTCTACTTCTGTATTTTATACAAAGCCCAAGCCCACACCTTCACCTTCCAGACCAACGTCTCCGGCATGACCCGCCACGAAATTAAACAGCTTTACGTCGAGCAGGTCTTCGCCGAATTGGAAATGATCTTAACTTCTTCCTTATGAAAAGAATGCAGCTCCCTCTTTTCTTCCGGAAGCTGCATTCTTTTTATTCCCATTCAATAGAATCCATTACTTTCTGCATTGCTGTCATGACTTTTGCGGACAGATATGCGGAAGGCAATTTCTTTTTGGAATATGCCCATACAGGGTCATTTTGTGTTTCTGTTATCAATAAGTCTGTAAAAAACCGTTCCCAGCTTACAAACTTTGCACTTTCAATATAGTTTTCTGGTTCCGCCAAAATTTCTTTCTGGCTTTTTCCAGGAATAACACCCGCTGTAAGGATCATCCATTCAAATGATTCCGGCGCATATAAAGCTCCGCCATACGTTTTCAAATACGTAACAACATCCTTCGCCTCCGCTCCAAACGCAGCTCCGTCTACAATCACCAGTATCCTATCTTCTGCTTTTTTTCTTTCCTGCAAAGTAGAAATAATATTTGATTTTCCCTTCGCCGAAATACATGGAATTTCTTTTTTATCTGCCAAACTTTTGAAAAAATCATATCCCGAATTCGAATCCTCTGTAATTACAAATTCCGGTGTAACTTTTTGACCTTCTGTAAAATCTCCGTAAATGCGATAAATTTCGTTATATGTCTGTTTCGCCTCATGAAATTTTCCTGACTTACGAAAGCCATAGATTTCATTCATACTGTATGGAAGCATTGGCAGCTTTTCGCGTGTTGCAATCACGAAATAATGTTCCGACTGCTGTACAGCTCTGGCAAAGTTTTTCGTATATAAAAAACGGTTTCCCTCATCAATGAAAAAAATACATGGCGAGGCTTCCTGTATGGTTCTTTCCCAATCTTCATTTTCTATCGTTCTGCATTCACAATCACAGGATACCTGAACACCGCTGTCTGCCCCGTATCTTCTGTAATCACGAATCAGCTCCATTAAAACCGTTTTCCCGGATCCGCTGTCTCCTGTCAGAATCGTAATATTTCTTTTCACCGTAAAATCATATTTTACTTTTCTTGATTCAACGATAATTCTATGTGACCCTTTCATCCGTTTTACTCCTGCTTCATTTCATTCAAATATTTACTTGCAATCGGTATCAGTTCCTTCATAGAATGTACAATTTCTCCGCCATTTTTAATTTTTATTTCAAACACCGTATCTTTTCCAAAATCCATCATATGCCGTAAATTAATCGTCACATCTTCTCGTTTTCCAATTTCCAGAATCCATTTTGCACAATTATCTCCGCAAGTAGATGCATTGAAAATTTTTTCCGGTTCATTTAGTATTAACAGCAGTGTCTTCACACCACCAGACAAGCGTTCCGGCGGAATCTGTCCAAGAACCGGACTCTGAATACATTCGCTGCTCAGAACTTCAGAATCATCCACCTCTCGAACAATCTGTTTTGCAAGTTCCGTCTCAAACCACTCCGGTTCATACGTATTTTTAAAATAAACATTGGTATTATAAACACAATTTGATTCATCACCATAAATAATGGTAAGCATTCGATTCCCTCCATCCCGCTGATATGAGTTTCTTGATGTCACTTCCGTTCCATGATACAATGTTCTTATCAAAAACTCAAGTTAAAGAATGGAGATGCTCCCATGAAACAGACCAAAAACCTCCCCTTGACCCTCAACATCGTCACCGCCCTCCTCCTCGCCGCGACCGCTTTTTTTATCTATCTCCACGCCGCAGCCCACACCGATCTCTCTCTGACGCTGGCTATCACCTTCGCGACCACCACCTACCACTTCGCCATCCGCCTCCTGACCGGTTTCGTTTTCCAGCATACGATGAAAAACCGTGCCGATCTCACCCGCTCCTGGTACCAGCTCCGCCCCTTCGAGCAAAAGCTCTACCGCACTCTCCGCGTCAAAACCTGGAAAAACAAACTCCCCACCTACTACCCTGACCTCTTCGATCCATCCCTCCACACCCTCCCCGAAATCGCCGGCGCCATGTGCCAGGCTGAACTCGTCCACGAAGTCATCATCCCCTTAAGCCTCCTCCCCATCCTCGCCTCCCACTGGTTCCACGCCTTCCCCGTCTTCCTCCTGACCTCCCTCGCCGCCTCCCTCTTCGACCTCCTCCTCGTCATCACCCAACGCTACAACCGCGACAGGATTCTTCGAATCCTGAACCATAAGAAATCAAAATAACCCTATTCAACACAAAAAAAAGACGCAACGACTTTCCAAAGCCTTACGTCTTTCACCCTTTTTACTCAGCCGAGCACAGCAATGGCGTCCCCCGCCACTACGTAGTCAGGGACTCCGGGCCGTCTACCTCCACTCATGCGTCCGCAAATGCCCCGCGAGCTGCATATGGCCAAAGTTATTCTGCCGCAGCGCCTCGTATAGCACAATCGCCACCGAGTTCGACAAATTCAGCGACCGAATATCATTAATCATCGGAATCCGCACTGCTGTCTCCTGGTTGTCGTACAGAATGTCTTCCGGGATTCCTGCGCTTTCTTTTCCGAACATGATGAAGCAGTCTTCCTCGTAATGCACATCCACATACGTCTGCGGCCCCTTCGTTGTCGCATAGTAAATCTTCGCCCCCGGATTCCTCTCCAGAAAATCCTCGTAACTCTCATACACTGTCACATCCAGCTTCGACCAGTAATCCAGCCCCGCGCGCCTGACCGCCTTGTCCGAAATATCAAACCCCAGCGGTTTAATCAGATGCAGCCTCGTCCCCGTCGCCACACACGTCCGTCCGATGTTGCCTGTATTTGCCGGAATCTCCGGCTCATGAAGAACAATATTCAAATGTGCCATTTTGCCAATCACTCCTGTCGTATATTTAAAGCCTTATCTGCCAACCCGGTACATCTCATCCATCTGCGGCTTATCCAGATACCGGACCTCTTCCCCGTTCCGGAGAATCCTCTCCTTCCCGGATGTCGTCCGCCCAATCACCGCCGATGGAATCCCTTCGAGTGCCATTTTCTGCACCAGCCCCTCGCCGTCCGCCGCCGCAATCAGCAGCGCCCCCGTCGAAAGCATCTGATACGGATTCACCCCGAAAAACTCACAGATCTCCACCGTCTCCTGCTGGATCAGAATCCTCTTCAGCGCCACATCAAGCCCGATACCCGCGCCGTCCGCCATCTCCCAGAGCGCCCCGAAAATCCCGCCCTCCGAGAGATCCTGCATCGCAGCCGCACCGTGCTCGATCGCAATCTCCGCCTCACGGCAGACAGAGTAATCCTCCGAAAAATCCGCCGCCCCATGGATAAATCCCGGAGAAAATCTCGTCAGAAGCTCATCCCTTCTTGTCTTTGCCAGATAAGACACCGCGCCAAGCGCAATCCCCTTCGTCACGACAAGATCCAAATCCGCTGTCACACACGACGGATCAAACAGCCCCGCACGCGTTGTCCCGCCTGCCGCCGTCACGGTAAGCACCGGATACAAAATCCCGTCCGTCACCTCCGTATGCCCGCCGATCACCGCAGTTCCATACCGCACACACGCACCGTCAACCGCCCGCATCAGCTCCTTTAAATTCCTTTCTTCCATCGCCTCCGGCAGCATCAGCGACACCAGCACTCCTTTTGCCGATGCCCCCGCCGCGGCCACACTGTTGCACACCCGGCAGACCGCGAGCACCGCGTCCTCCGGATCCTTCACCAGCACCGGCGCACACGAAAACACCTGCGTCTCCTTTTCTCCTGCAATTGCCGATACCCCGCGTCCGACCGCCGGCCCCGCTGCGTCCTCTCTTTTCTGCCCCAGCATCTTAAACACCGAGCGCACCAGCACGCTCTGCTGTAATTTACCCTTTCGCATCCCTTGTCCTCCTCGAACTTCCTGTTTCAAACGAAAAAGCAGACGGAATCCGTACTCCTTTTCCCTCTGCTTTCCCATTTTTCACGGAAAATGTTACAGTTCACTGGTTCCCAGCGAACTGTAACCAGAAAACGCCTAGTCCTCATCGTCCTCCGTTTTCTCTGTATCTCTGCTGTCGTCCGTCTTTTCCGTACCATCCGAATCCGAATCATCGCTGCTGTCTTCCTTCTTCTCCGAAGAACTCGATGACGAACTGCTCTGGCTGTATTTCGCTGCAACTTCCTTTGCTTTTGCAAGATCATTTGCCGCAATCGCCGCCTGCATTTCCGCACGCGCCGCTGCATTGTCCGTCTTTGTTCCCACGGTATAGACATCCGATGTCATGCGGTAAGTGCTGGAATTCACCTGCTCCTTCGTCTCATTTCCATTGTCATTCACAATCTTCCACAGCCGCGCCGTCGAACCCTGATAGCCGTACGATGTCTGTTCAATTGTTCCAAACGATGCATTTGCATCTTCCGTCAAGCTCGGCGTCGGATCCTCCGTGCTTGTCGTCTCACTCTCATAGCGGACCGTGCGGTTCGGATCTCTCGTCTCATGTCCATAGATGGCAAAATGCAGGGTGCTTCCGTCCGCGCTCGCCTCAATATAAATCGGCGCATCCGTATTGTTGATGAATTTCAGGTCTTTCAATCCCTCTGCAATCGCCGCATCCATCGACGGATCCACATAGTGGACAATCATGGAATGGCTGTACCGCTCCGTCACCTCAAGCTCTGCTTTTAAGACAGCAACATAGAGCGTTGTGGAAACCTGGCAGATACCGCCGCCGTACGAATCGACGACCTTGCCCATCTCATACGATGCCGCCAGTGCATAACCATTTTCCGCATCAAACGGCACAACGACCGCCTCTACGGAAAATTCCTCGCCCGGCTGTACCAGCGTTCCGTTAATCTTCTCTGCGCCGACTGCGACATTCTGTTTTCTGCCGCTCGTACCGTTGCCATACTCCGTCGTACCCTCGCCGAGCAGATCTTTGACAAGTGCAAGCTGCTCCGGATTGCCGCCTGCCGGTGTTTCTTCTGTTACCAGTTCTACGCCGCCGATGCCGCCCCGCCAGCTTGTCGTCAGGTAATTGACAACCTTCGCCGTGGACTCATCCACGTTGACGCTGCATCCGGTCTGGCCCGGATTGACGATAAATTCGCCGTTTTCGCGGGTCAGCGTTGCATCTGTTGCCTCGCGGTTCAGCACGGCCGTGTTGTTTTCTACCGCCTGGCGCGCTGCCTCGCCATCGACTGTATATTTCAGGGAAAACGTCACCGTCTCTCCATTTTTGAGCCGGTTCTGTGTCAGGAACCGCTTCAGTACATTGCCTTCCTGCCCGATTGTGACGGCTTCTCTTGCCACCTCCGGGTTGGCGCAGGAAAGTCCGAGATCCCCTGCTGTCACCTGTGCATTCTGCTCTCCGGCAGACAGATTGATAACCGAGGGTTTTAACTGTTCAATTTTGTCGTTTACTGCCTGTGTGATCTGCTCTTCGGTCATACCGCCGACGGAAATGTCTTCTACATAGATTCCGTCCAGCGCTGTCCGGTCATCCGCTTTGACTGGTTCTGTCAGAAAGCAGAATGCGAATGCGATAAGCATCACCAGCAGGCCTCTCATTTTTCTGCTGTTTTTCATACTGTGCCTCTTCTTGATCCGTTTCCCATTTCAATCTGTCTTTTACAGAATCTCTTTATACCAGCCATAAAAGTGCTGGAAGAACCATACCAAGCACCATAACCACTGCAAGAATCAATGCCAGCATCTTTGCTGCATTTCTCTTCTTTGCCAGCGGATCTTTCTTCTTTTTCTGTGCCTCTGTCGGGGCTTTTCGATTGACTTTATTACTCATCGTTCCATCCTTTCTTTTTCTCTTCTATTTTTTCTCAGTTCTCTGTCGTTTTTCCATTCTTCCATGTGCCAGAATAATCTGATCGATCATGCGGGATGCACGGCTTTTTGTGAGTGCTCCCCACTCCGGTTCGAGATCCAGCTCATGGTACCGGATCAGATCCGCCAGATATTTTTTCTGTGCCTCCGTCGCCGGAACCTCGCGTTTCATTTTGGCCTTCAGAGGCGCTGCGGCAAACCATTCCGGGTGATCTTCCGAAAATCCTTCTTCCAGTTTTCGGAACAGTGCCAGCGTTTCCAGCACATCGTCCATTGCACGGTGTGCGTGTTCCCGCGGGATCTGATAGTAGCCGCAGAGTGCTTCAAGGCTTCTGCTCTCCAGATCCGGGAGGGCTTTCCGTGCAATTTTCAACGTATCCCACGCTTCTTTTTCAAAGTCCAGACGGGCATTTATCGCTGCCTGCTTGATGAAGCTGTAATCAAACAGAATATTGTGCCCCAGAAGCGGCAGGCCGCCGCAGAAATCCAGAAAGCCGCGGACAGCAGTCTCCACATCGGGCGCATTCGCAATCATCTCATCCCGGATTCCGGTGAGTTCCGTGATCCGCTCCGGCACTTTTCTGCCCGGATTGACAAAAGTCTCATACGATGCCGTGACCTCTCCGCCCTGCACTTTTACTGCACCGATCTCCAGAATCTGGTCTTCCTTTACAGAAAGACCCGTTGTCTCAAGATCGAGCACTACAAAATCTTGTATTTTCATCTTTTATTACCTTTTCTAGTATCTCATGTTCTTTTGAAATGTCAAGCGTAAAAAAACTCACTGCAGTCGATCATCTCCGCATTTCCCGTCAGCGGATCGCGCTTCTGATAATCAAACAGGAGTACCGTACGCGCCTTTTCCCCGTTTCCGAGCACATCGTAATCAAAAACTTCCACATGCGTCATGCGCTGCAGCTGCTTCCAATCGTATGTCGTATACGATGGCAGAAGTGTTCTCGTTTCGGCTTCTTTCTGATAAAAGTCACGCGACTCGTTTTTCCATTCGGACGGATCTTTTGCAAAGCGCGGCCGTGTCTTCATATTTTCACGCGCATACAGATCGAGCACCATCATCTGACGGAAGAATGCTTCATCCTGCTGTTTTTCGTCCTGCAAAAACTCGAGCAGAATTTCATACCGCTGAATCCGGTTATGTGCCGCCTCACTGTAGCCCTTTGCCCGGTAGAAATCGCCGAGCTCCTGGAAGAAATCGAACGGGTTCTCATACAGACGCTCGATCATCGGCAGTGTGTGGACGAACTGGCCGCTGTTGTAGTAGACTTCCACCATCTCCTCCACGTCTTTGAGCTTCAGCACATCGTCATACGGCAGCCATTTCGTGTACAGTACCTCATATGGTTCGCGCTCCTGATAATGACAGTCATATTCCTCGGTATGCTCATACATGAAAGAACCGCGCAGCACTTTCAAAAATCCCAGCTGTAACTGCTGCGGACGCAGTGCATAGACATCCGCAAACGAACGGCGGAAACTGTCATAATCCTCATACGGCAGGCCCGCGATCAGGTCGAGATGCTGATGGATGTTTCTTCCCTTCGCAATCCGGTTTACAATCTCTGTGACTCTTCCAAAATCCATCTTCCGGTGGATCGCCTCGATCGTCTGCGGATTCGTAGACTGAACGCCGATCTCAAGCTGTACCAGCCCCGGACGCAGGGTATTTAAGAGTTTCAGTTCCTCCTCAGTAATCAGATCAGCGGCAATCTCAAAGTGGAAATTCGTCACGCCGTTGTCATGCTCCGCAATGAATTTCCAGATCGCCATTGCATGGTCTTTCTTGCAGTTGAATGTACGGTCCACAAATTTGACCTGCGGTACTTTCTGTTCCAGGAAAAAGGCGAGTTCCTTTTTGACCAGATCCAGATTTCGGAACCGAAGCCGCTTATCAATAGAAGAAAGACAGTAACTGCATGAAAACGGGCAACCGCGGCTTGACTCATAATAAATGATGCGGTTCTCAAATTTTTTCAGATTCGCATACGGAAAATCCACCTCGGACAGATCCATGACCGGACGCCACGGGTTGCTTTTGATAGCTCCTTCTGCATCACGGTATGTAATGCCGTGGATCTCTTCAAGCGTTTTCCCCTCCGTGCCGTTCTCCTGATTCTGGTAATACACTGCCAGTTCACGGAAGGTAATTTCGCCCTCACCCTTCATGATTCCGTCAAGGAACGGATACTGCTCCAGCATCTCCTCCGCGTGGTACGACACCTCCGGCCCGCCAAGCCAGATCTTCGTTTCCGGGCTGATTTTGTGATATTCCGTAATCAAATCTTCCACAATAGATATGTTCCAGATATAACACGACACACAGACGACATCCGCATGCGCCAGAAACAGACTCCGCAGCATGGAATCTTTTGACTGGTTGATCGTAAACTCACGGATCTCCGGGAACACACCGGCTTTCTCCGCGCTCGCCTGCAGCGTGTAAACTGCGAGATTGGAATGAATATATTTTGCGTTGACCGCAGTCAGAATAATTTTCATAATCTTTTTAATACTTCTCCTTGCTTCCTCTTTGCATATCTTTTATACTACCACATTCTCGAACGAAAATACACCGCCATTCCTCCAAAAGCACAATTTTTTCGCGATTTTCGATAAAACAGTTGCAATTTTCGCGAATCCATGTTATATTAACAAAGGTTTCCAACAGGAAATCAAAATGCCCAGATAGCTCAGTTGGTAGAGCAGAGGACTGAAAATCCTCGTGTCGCTGGTTCGATTCCGGCTCTGGGCATTTTTGTTGCACAAAAGCAGGATTCACATTTTTTTGCCACAGCAAAATCCGGCAGAATCTCCTGTCTCCTATCGCAAAAAAACTCTGCACCGCATCCCCGGAAATTCCCGGATGGATACGGTACAGAGTTTTTTTCATCACATAACTGCCCAAGAAAGCATTTCGTTTTTACAGATTTTTGATGACCTCCCATGCTTCATCATCAAATTTTCTATCTCTGAAATAATACTGTTTATCTTCTTCGGTAATCTTTCGAATGACTTTACACGGATTTCCTGCTGCAATCGACCAGTCCGGAATGTCCTTTGTTACAACACTTCCGCCGCCGATAACAACGTTATCTCCGATATGTACGCCTGGTAAAATAACTGTATTTCCGCCAATCCAGACATTATCTCCGATGGTAACTTCAATGCCGTATTCATACGCACTGTTTCTTGCCGCCGGATGCACCGGATGACCTGCAGTATAGATGGCAACGTTCGGCGCCATCTGGCAGTTGTCTCCGATTTTTACCTTTGCCACATCGAGAATGGTGCAGTTATAATTTGCAAAGAAATTTTTTCCGACCTCAATATGAGAGCCATAGTCACAGTAAAATGGCGGATTGACAAATGCACCCTCGGATTTTCCAAACAGTTCTTTTACAATGGCTGCGATTCCGCCAAAATCCGAACGGTCGATGGTGTTCAGTTTCTGCGTCAGTCTTCTCGCATTCATCTGCTGCTCCATGACCTCTGCATCGGAAATGTACGGTAACTGTCTGTCTCTTCTCTCTACGTTTTTCATTGTTCTGTATCCTCCCTGGTAATATTATTCACCCACTGATATTTTTTATAGTGTCTGTAAACGGCAGGAAGCTTAATCATTTCATCCAGATTCAGCAGGAAATAAACGACCATGACCGGCGCATGAAATACAAACGCTGCCAGCGCACCCAGCGGTACCACAATAATCCACATAGTAATCGTATCGCAGATCATACCGAATTTCGTGTCGCCGCCTGCGCAGAAAATTCCGCCGACTACCGTAGCATTCATCGTCTTTCCCGTCAGGTAATAGGCACAGATCAATAGCATACTCTGCAGATAACTTTTTGCTGTATCACTTAATGTTGTGCAGGATCGGACAATGACCGGGCTTACCGCAAGCAGAATCAGGCCGGAAATAATTCCCGTAGCCAGTGCCAGATGACAGAGACGATCACCATATTCCTTTGCTTTTTCCGTATTTCCGCTGCCCAGTTCATTTCCAACCAGAATACCGGTTCCTCCGCTGATTCCAAATGCCACACAAAGTAAAATATTCTTTGTAATATTAGCAATGGAATTGGCTGCTACTGCATCACTGCCCATATGACCAAGGATAACAGAAAACATTGTAAATCCACAACCCCAGGCAAGTTCATTGGCAAGAATCGGCGTCGTATAACACGCAAAGTCTTTTCCTAAAATTTCACTGCTGCTGGTCAGAAAATCCAGGCGGATTTTCACCGCATCGGTTCTCCAGTTTTCCAGAATGCAAAGAACAAACTCCACGATACGTGCAAGCAGAGTTGCCACTGCCGCTCCGGCAACTGCCATCTTTGGAACGCCAAACAGGCCATAGATAAAAACGGCATTCAGGATCAGATTCAGCACGGTTGCACTCGTACCATAAACAGTACTTCTCGCTGTTCTTCCCGTGTTTTTCATGATGCACAGATACACCTGGGAAAGACCGGAAAATAAATAGGACCAGCCTGCAATTTTCAGGTATCTGCTGCCGAGCCGCACCAGTTCCTCTTCTCCGGTAAAAATCCGCATCAGAAACTGTGGTGCAAAAAAGCATGCAAGAAAGAAAATCGCAGAAATAAGCAGTGCCAGCCGAAAGGCAAGTGCCATAATTTTTTCTACAGAAACTTTGTCTTTCTTTCCCCAGTACTGTGCAGCCATGACCGTTGTTCCGATCGTAATCGCCGCATAAAAGAGATTCAGGACAAAAGAAATCTGTGTAGCAAGCGAAACTGCGGACAGTGAATTCTGGTCCAGCATACCGACCATTAACGCATCGGACGCACTTACCAGGGCATTCATCAGGTTCTGTACAACCATCGGGATCAGCAGTGCAAGAAGTTTCCAGTAGAATTCCGGATCTTTTTTCTTGATTCCCCTCTGATTTTTCATTTCTTTTCCTTTTTCTGTTTTATTCCATACACGTATATGTTATAATTATATTATCGTAGGTTTTGCGTTTTTTCTACGACAATATTCCTTATTTTTTATAATAATTGTACTTTTTTACGGAGGCTTTTATGATGAATGACCCGATTACAAAAGTCATGCAGGACGCATCCGAGATCGTCCGCTACGATGAAGTCGGCATTCCGCTTTACATCCGGGAAGGACTGCTTTCTTCCTATCCGGATCACCGGGCGCTCTGCCACTGGCATGAGGATATCGAATGGGTACAGATCCGTTCCGGTCAGATGAACTACTATATCAATGGAAAAAGAGTCCTTTTAAACGCCGGGGAGGCGATTATCGTCAATTCCCGCCAGATGCACTACGGATATTCCGAAAACGGCCAGGAATGTGACTTTATCTGTATCCTGTGCCATCCGAAAATCTTCATCACGAACAGTGTTCTGTACCAATCTTATATTACGCCGGTTCTTTCCAATCCGGCTCTGGAATATCTTCATCTGAAGCCGGAAAATCCAGAAGATGCTGAAGCGCTGCAGATCCTCCCGGAAATTCTCCGGCTGAAGAAGGAACAACCGGTCGCCTACGAAATTGAGGCTGCTGCTCTGCTTTCCCTTTTGTGGTGCCGTCTTTTGCGCACGCATCCGATGATGCCGGACGGCAACACCGCCGCCTCACAGGATCCAGATCTTCTGATCCAGCGCGATATGGTTTCCTATATTTACAGCCATTACAGTGAACCCATCAGTCTGGATGAGATCGCCGCCGCCGGAAAAGTCTGCCGCAATAAATGCTGTCAGATTTTCCGCCGCTATCTTTGCCAGAGCCCAATTGATTTTCTGAATCATTACCGTCTGGAAGTAAGCTGTCATCTGCTAAACACAACCAAAATGTCCATCGCGGAAATCTGTACCGCATGCGGTTTCAATCATCAGAGTTATTATTCCAAAATTTTTCTGCGTACTTACCATTGTACGCCGAGAGATTTCCGGAAACGCGCAGAAGGCCTGCCAACATAACCTGATTTTTTTCTGTACACGTTTTTTTGTTAAAAAAAGGAAGAATTTTGCTAGACATTTTTCCGATCCCTGTTATAATAAAATTACGAAGGTGTTGCGCTAAACCTCACCAAAACACTATATTTTCCATTTATGTTACAAGGAGGATGACATGGTAAAAAAATTTGTCTACGGAACCCCATTTGAAACCGAAGCCGTTGTAAAAGAGATCCCCTCTTCCGAAGGAAACCCGGATTACGGTACCTTCTCCACCGAGAACGGCTTTTCCTTCACCACAAAGCTTGCTGACGATGACATGGTATTCGGACTTGGCGAAGCCAACCGCGGTATCAACAAACGCGGCTTTCTTTACATCAGTGACTGCGCTGATGATCCAAACCACGTAGAGAGCAAAACCTCTCTGTATGCAGCACACAACTTCATCATCATCTCCGGCAAGACACACGTAGGATTCTTCTTCGATTATCCGGGCACCCTGCGTTTCGATATCGGCTACACAACTTCCGATACGATGACCGTTTCCTGCGAAAACGCAGATCTCTACGTTTACATGATCACCGGTGATTCCGATCTTGATATCGTAAAACAGTTCCGTGGCATTATCGGACGCAGCTACATTGCTCCGAAGTTTGCTTTCGGTTACGGTCAGAGCCGCTGGGGCTACAAAACAGAGGATGATTTCCGCACGGTAGTGAAAAAATACCGCGAAAACCATGTGCCGCTCGATATGGTTTACATGGATATTGACTACATGCAGGATTACAAGGACTTCACCGTAAATGAAGAACGTTTCCCGGATTTCGAGGGATTTGTACAGGATATGAAAAAAGAAAAGATCCATCTCGTTCCGATCATCGATGCCGGTGTGAAAATCGAAGAGGGTTATGACATTTACGAAGAGGGCTGTGAAAAAGGCTACTTCTGCCGCCGCGAGGATGGCTCCTACTTCGAAGCTACTGTATGGCCAGGCTGGACTCACTTCCCGGATGTCTTAAATGCAGATGCCAGAAAATGGTTTGGTGACAAATACGATGTTCTCGTTTCCAAGGGAATCGATGCCTTCTGGAATGACATGAACGAGCCATCCATCTTCTATTCCCAGGAAGGCCTTGCTGATTTCAAGGAGACTGCAAAGAAATATGTGGAAGGTGACCCGGAGGTTCCGCACTACATGGTAGGCGGAAAGCTTCAGGCACTGGCAAACAACCATGAGGACTATAAACGCTTCTATCACAACGTAAACGGCGAACAGGTCCGCCATGACAAGGTACATAATCTGTTTGGCTACAACATGACCCGTTCTGCCGGTGAAGCTTTTGAACGAATTTCCCCGGATAAGCGAATCCTGATGTTCTCCCGTTCTTCCTACATCGGCATGCACCGTTACGGTGGAATCTGGACCGGAGACAACTGCTCGTGGTGGTCACACATCCTGCTGAACCTGAAGATGATGCCGTCCCTCAACATGTGCGGTTTCCTCTATACCGGAGCCGACCTCGGCGGATTCGGTGCAAATACCACAAGAGACCTGCTGCTCCGCTGGCTGGCACTTGGTGTTTTCACTCCTCTGATGAGAAACCATGCTGCACTCGGAACACGTGAGCAGGAACCTTACCAGTTTGAGCATATCGAGGACTTCCGCAACGTCATCGGCGTCCGCTACCGCCTCGTTCCGTATCTGTACAGCGAGTACATGAAGGCTGCTTTAAACGACGATATGTACTTCAAACCGCTTGCCTTCGTTTATCCGGACGACAAGCTGGCAAGAAATACAGAAGATCAGTTGATGATCGGTAACGAGATCATGATCGCACCGGTTTACACCCAGAATGCCATCGGCCGTTACGTATATCTGCCGGAAGAAATGATGTTTGTAAAATTCCTCGGCAATGGAAACATGTTCCAGGAGATTCTTCCGAAAGGTATCCACTATGTAGAAGTTGCTCTGAATGAGGTTCCGCTCTTCATCCGCAAAGGCTGCGCAATCCCGGTTGCCGATTTTGCAGAATCTGTACCGGATATCAAAGAGGAAAGCATCCGCATGGTCGGATACGAAGGCGCTTCCTATGAGCGTTATACCGATGACGGAGTTTCCCGTATCTGATACAGAAAACAGTTTTTGAATCATCTTCCCCTTTGCAGGAGCTTCCCGGAGCCATCAGGTTCCGGAAACTCCTGCAGTTTTTTCATGCAAAAAGGCGGGAACCCTCTATGTTTCTCCGGGTTCCCGCCTTTTTTCTTTTCACTTTATTCTGTTTTCGGCAGCCGCACCTCTACGACTGCTCCGTAATTTTCATCCATATTGGAGCACGTAATGCTCGCCCGTTCGCCGTACATCAGCGCCAGGCGGCGTTTTATATTGGAGATGCCGACATGGTGACGGCCGTGGTAGATGATAGGCGTGTCGTTTTCGATTGCATCCAGTGCCTCTTTCGAAAATCCGTTTCCGGTATCGGAAATGCAAATGTAGAGGTACTCGCCGTCTTCATACGTCTCATTTGTCAGATACAGAGAAATCTCACTCTTCCGATCCAGGGATACACCGTGTACCACGGAGTTTTCCACCAGTGTCTGCAACAGGAGAGACGGAACCTTCCATTCTCCGATATCACCGTCCGTCGTTGCTTCAAAGGAAAAGGCTTCTTCACCGTACCGCAGCTTCTGGATGCGGATATATGCCTCAATATGCTCCAGTTCTTCCTCTACATCTCGCTGTTTTTTGGAATCCTGAAAAATATAGCGCATATAATCCGACAGCACCGTTGTAATTTCCACAATCTCTCCCTCATGATTCTTATCCGCAATGCCATGAATCAGGCTCAGGCAGTTCAGGAAAAAATGCGGCTTGATCTGTTCCTGCGTATATTCCAGCTCGGCTTTCTGTTCGGCAAGCTCTTTTTCGTAGATCGCAATTTTCAATCCCTGTATTTTCCGCAGCAGTTCCTTGAATTTGCCGCTCACAGACTCCAGCTCTAACAGATTGTTGCTTCCATCGTCATTCAGACTCTGTTCTTTTTCCAGCTCCTCCAGTTTTTGTCCGAATTTTTCCAGCGGTTCCAGAATCCGGTGGTAATATGCTGTAATTTCCAATGCGCAGACAAGCAGAAGAACCGCGATCAGGACAACGAATGCAATCTGCATAATCAGTACATTCTCAAGAATACCACCTCCCGGCAGAACCATGAGATTGATCTTTCCGACCGTGCCAAGCTGGTAGGAATAGACCGTCGCATTTTTCTCTTTTTTCTCTCCCGCTTTGGAAAAATCGATAATCTCATTTTTATATTTTTCCGACGTATCTGCCTGCGTCATGACACGGCCTCTGGCATCCACCATAAACGGAATGACATCATACTCCTCTGTTTTGGCGCGGATGGTCCGGAAAATCAGATTCAGATTGATGACACAGCCGATGACTTTTTTGTTTTTCGCGTACCAGCCGACAATATAGTCGTCGTCGCCAAACGTAATCACAGTCCATTGTGTGCTGATCGAATCCTTTGATGTCATAATCTGCAGATAGGACATCAGCATCTGATTCAGCGTTGTCATTCCCTTACTCTCGGTAAACATAGTTCCGCTGTCCGTAATCAGAACATTGGCTTTCTGACCGTAGACGAAGAAGGTCTGTACCTCATGGTAACGGATTTTCAGCACACGGTTTCGCTCCCGCAGCGTCTGCTCCATTTCATAATACTGAGCATCTGTCGATGTTATCTGATCCGGGATTTCTTTGATGTTGCTGTCAGAATCCAGCAGATAGATCAGTTCACTGTTGATCTGCGACATATCACGGTTGATCTGATCGACATAGAGCTTTGCCGTATCGGCAATATATTTATCTGCCAGCTTGCGGTTTTCCCAAACGCCCCAGAGCAGGCAGACAACAAGCCCCATCAGGACCAGAAAAACCGGAGTCCCAAGCCGCAGGGACGTATCCTTCAAACTGCGTATTCGAACGCTGCGCAGCATCCTTCGTTTTCCTTTCTGCCAGAGATTCATAAGCGCATCCACCCCTCCTTTTTTTCTGTCTGCAGAGCGACTGCCGGACGCCGCACCTTACCTCGCAGCTCCGGCAGTCCTTTTACACTCACGGAATGCATTTGCAGCTATGTTCTTTGTAACACAGCCCATTATATCACATTTTCCGGCTTTGTCCATGCAGAGTCCGTGTTTCACATGGTGAGAACAGAATTCTCTGTTCCCGTTCGCCTGGTACCGGTGAACGGGAACATTCTCTTATTCAGAGAAAATATTCAGCAGATGTTCGGTATCTGCTCCTTCCTTTACGAATACCGGAATGGTATCCATCGGAGCAGCAACCGTTACATTCTGTCCTCCCTCATACTTCTCTCCGGTCCATGCGTTAAACCATGCCGTTCCGGCCGGAAGATAAACCTCGCGCTCCGTTACGTGATCCTCCATCACAGGTGCAACATAGAGATCCGGTCCGAACAGATAAGCGTCCTCCACATTCCAGCTTTCCGGATCTGTCGGGAAATCATAGAAAGCAGGCCGCATCACCGGGGTTCCGTCCTCATGTGCTTTCTTCATCTGTACCCGGATATAATCTCTCAGGCGCTCACGCAGGAAAATGTATTTCTTTGAAATCTCATATGCCTCATCGCTAAAGCTCCAGATCTCATTGTCACTGCCGGATCCGATCTGTTCTGCACCGTAGCCCTCCTGTGGGTTGCGGTTTCCGTGCAGACGCATGACAGGGCAGAAGCATCCGTACTCAAACCAGCGGATGTACAGACGATGGAAATCCGGGTCATCGGTTCTTGCGCCGTGGAAGCCGCCGATATCAGTGGTCCACCACGGAATACCGGCAATTGCCATGTTAAGACCTGCCTGTACCTGGCGCCGGAAGCACTCAAAGGTACTTACAATATCGCCAGACCATACGAGTGCACCATATTTCGCGCTGCCTGCCCAGGCAGAACGGATCAGGCTGATCGGCATGGTATCGCCTTCTGCCGTCATGCCGTCATAGAACGCTTTCAGATAATATTTCGGATAAATATTTCCGACCTCCTGTACGCTTCCGAGCTGATAACGGTAGTTCTTGAAATCATAAACGCTGTATTCCGGCTCTGCCACATCCAGCCAGAAGAGCTTGGCACCCTGATCATAATAATTTTTCTTGATCTTCTCCCAGACATATGTTCTTGCATCCGGGTTGGTTGCATCGAAGAAGACTTCATTTCCACCGCAGAGCATCGTCAGCGGTACACCGTGCTCCGTGCGAACCAGATAGCCCTTCTCTTTCATCTCCTCGAAGTTTTCGGAATAAATGTCAACGGTCGGCCATACCGACACAACAACCTGAATTCCCATCTCCTTTAATTCGCGGCACATGCCCGGCACATCCGGCCAGTATTTCGGATCAAATTTGAACTCGCCCTGCTTCGTCCAGTGGAAGAAATCGACGACAATCACATCAAGCGGTACGCCAAGCTCTTTGTATTTTCTTGCTACAGACAGAAGCTGTTCCTGATTCCAGTAGCGGAGCTTACACTGCCAGAAGCCCATGCCATATTCCGGCATCATCGGCGGTTTTCCGGTCAGCGTCATATAATTCTCCTCGATCTCGGCAGGCGTATCACCTGCAATCACAAGATAATCGATTTCTTTCCCAGATTCCGTTACCCATTCCGTTCCATTATTCGCAAACATCACCTGTCCGACGCCCGGATTGTTCCATAAGAAGCCGTAGCCGATACTGGAAAGATAGAACGGAACACTGACCTGTGAGTTTCTCTGTGCCAGCTCCAGCATACAGCCCTTCAGATCCAGCTCATGCTGCTGATACTGTCCCATTCCGAAGATTTTCTCGCCTTTTCTTGCCACAAACCGCGTTACAATACGGAAATTATCCCCGACGCCGTTGCTGTACTCGCGTCCCATGATGTTGAGCGGCATGCTTTCCTCATCGCGCAGACGGCGGAAATGCTCCTTTAACAGAACTCTTCCATCCTCATGATAGAACGTAATGACGCTGCCGGAATCGATCACTGCATGAAGCTTTCCATTTGTGATTTTTCCGTAGGAAGTATCCGTTCCCTCGTACATATTGGCAAAGGCTCCGCCTTTTGCTGATGGATCCTCAAAGATTTCAACCTCTCCCGCATGCGCGTCCTTTGCTTCCAGCGCCCAGTCGCGGCCGGTAAAGCTTCGATTTTTTGTCACGCGTACACGCAGTGCATCTTTTCCCCACGCTTCGATGCAGACGGTCTCGCCATCGTAAGAATAAATTAACTTACCCTCTTTTTCCCAAAACATGTAAAAATCCTCCTTTTGTCAAAAACGGCAGGTCATTTCTGGCCTGCCGTTTCTCCTGCTGTTTTGCACCTCAGACATTGACCCGCCGGATCAACGCCTGCTTCTTACAGGTAATATTTTTTCTGTTTATTTTGCCAGATTTTCTTTGTATGCATTGTAAGCATCTGTCTGAATCTGAAGGAACTCGTCAATGCCCATAGCTTTCAGCTGATCGATGTAGGAATCCCACTCATCATCAATGCCGCCGTCTACTACCCAGTGCGCATACTGTGCTTCTACATATTTATAGATATCGGTTCCGATTGCCGTGATTCTGGAAAGGTCTTCGTCGGTATACTGAACCATCGGGAATCCACAGTTTTTCTCAGTATCAACGTATTTCTCATTGATCGCATCATCGGCCAGTTTGACACCGTCGCCCTGATCCTCCGGAAGAGAAACTTTGTCATAGAAATCCTCGTTCATGTATTTTGGTCCGAAGTCACGTAAGGAGTTGGACCATGCGGAAGTATCCAGAGAAGATCCATCGCTTGGCACATCTACATTGTAGGTTCCGTCGCCATTGTCTGTGATCTGGCTTCCGATCGTACCATAGAAGGTCTGTAACGATGCAAGATCGGTGTAAAATTCATCCGCCCATTTCAGCAGGGTGTCAGGATCTTTACAGTCTTTGGAGATCATGAGCTCACGGTCGGAGATATCAAGGTAATTGGTTGCTGCTTCTACGTAGTGGTTTCCATCGTAGCCTTCTACTGCCTCAAGAGTCTTAAACTGATTTACGTTCGGACCAACCTGAGCGTCTGCAGTCCATCCAAAGATAAGACCTACCTGAGAACCGCCATCAGCCTGCTGTTTTGCTGTCTGCATAGAGCCATCCTGTGTGAAGTACTCTGGGTCAACAACGCCCTCTTCCCATAACTGACGCATCCATTTTACTGCTTCTTTGTAATTTTCTTCCATCGGCATGAAGACCGGTTTTCCTTCGCCATTCAGTCCCATGTAGTTTCCGTCACGGCTTACCATGGTTCCGAACGGGGAAAGGATGTGGCGCAGATCACCGCTTAACAGTCCGCTGCTTGCTGCATTTGTGATACCAATCTCATTGGTTGGATCGCCATCGCCGTCAGCATCTTCTGTCGCAAATTTAACAAGAACCTCTTCCAGTTCTTTATAGGTCTTCGGAGTTTCCAGTCCTAAGTTATCCAGCCATTCCTGGTTGATGCACATAACATCGCCGCAAACCTTCGGACGAAGCGGAAGCTTCTTCGGTAAGCTGTAGATTCTTCCGTCACGGCTGGTGCAGACTGCTTTCAGGTTTGGCATATCTTTTTCGATCAGATCTGTCAGATCCAGGAATGCCGATTTGTTCTGTGCCATATCTGCCTGTGTTAAGCAGATGGATCCAAGGAATGCATCCGGGAGGTCTCCGGAAGCCAGCAGCAGAGATTTCTGCTCGGACCAGTCACTGTTGTAATAAACCTGCCAGTCGATGTTGATATTCATCTTGTCCTCGATTTCTTTCATGACGCCTTCATGCAGGAAATCGGTCGGCCAGGTATCGGTCCATCTTACCGTTGCAATTTTGTAGGTTGGGCGGTCACTGGTATCTGTCGTGTCACTGGCAGAAGATTCTGTCTTGGCAGAGCTTGCTGCAGTGCTTCCACTCGTACTTTCCGTTCCTCCATTGCTTCCACATCCTGCAAGCAGTCCGGCTGCCATTGCGGCCGAAAGAGCAACGCTCCAGGCCATTTTTGTTTTCTTTCGCATCATCATCTCTCCTTTATGATTTTTTATTTGCAATACTTCTCTCCTGTCCGCAGGATCAGCCTTTCAGTGATCCGAGCATAACACCCTGATTGAAGTATTTCTGCACTAACGGGTACATACACATGATCGGCGCGGAGGAAACCACGATGATCGCGTATTTGATGAGGTCGGCCATCTGCTTTGCCTCAACGGCTGCAGCGCCGGTACTCATGGCACTCATGGTCTGATTGCCGACCAGAATGCTTCGAAGGACAATCTGCAGCGGCTGCAGACTTTCGCTTCGGATATAAATCAATGCATTAAAGTAGGAGTTCCACTGTCCTACTGCTGCCCACAGGGCAATAACAGCGATAACGGCTTTGGAAAGCGGGAGAACAATCTTGAAGAAGAATCCAAGGTATCCACATCCATCCAGCTGCGCCGCCTCCCAGAGATCCTCCGGGATACTGTTGTTGAAGAACGTTCGTCCTACGATGATGTAATACGTTACAACGGAGAACGGAACAACCATAACCCAGAAGGTGTCCAGCAGATGAAATCTCTGTACTGCCAGGTAGGTTGGGATCAGACCGCCGGTGAAGAACATCGGGATCAGGTAAAATGCTGTGAAAAATCTTCTTCCATACAAATGCTTTCTGGAAAGCGCGTAGGAAGCCGGAATATTGACAACGAGTGTCACAAGCGTTCCCATAATTACGTAAGCAATCGTATTCCGGTAACCGGTCCACAGCTTTGCGTAGCTCGCCAACTGTTTGTAGCCTTTGAAGTTAACTCCTTTTGGTAGGAACATAATCTGTCCGTTGGATACGGCTGCCGGATCACTGAACGATGCAATGACGATGAAGTACATCGGATACAGGGTAATGATGATCAGAAGCACGCCGATCGTATACAGGATGATATCGAAAATCCAGTCTTCTCTGGATTTTTTTACTCTATTTGTTGATACTGCTTTTGCTTTACTCATATCTTTGCTCTCCATTCCTATGTAGGCTCAAAATTCTGTCAGATCAGTGAGGTATCACTCATTTTACTGGAAATGAAGTTGACTGCCAGAAGAAGAACCAGGTTGATAATGTTGTTGAACAGGCCAATTGCAGCGGAAAGGCTGTACTGGCTGCTCACAAGACCCATCTTATACACATAGGTGGAAATGATCTCACTTGAGGTACTGTTCAGTGTATTCTGCAGCAGGTAAACCTTCTCAAATCCAACGCTCATGACGCTTCCCATTCTCATAATGAACATGATGGTTGCCGTCGGCAGCAGAGCCGGAACATCGATGTGGATCATTTTATGCCATTTGTTGGCACCGTCCATCGTTGCCGCTTCATACAGGGTCGGGTCTACAGAGGAAAGTGTTGCGATATAGAGGATACTGTCCCATCCTACATGCTGCCATGCCTCAGACCATACATAAATGTGCGGGAATGCTTTTGCACTTCCCATCAGGTTCGGGAGCTTGAATCCAAGCAGCCCGACCAGCTTTGCGATAATACCTGTACTCGGGGAGAGGAACAGGATCAGCATTCCGGCCATAACAACGGTTGAGATGAAGTGCGGCAGGTAGGTTGATACCTGGAAGAACTTTTTAAATTTCTGTGCCTTCATCTGGTTAACCAGCAGTCCCATGATAACAGGGAGCGGGAATGTTACCGCGATGGTATAAAGACTGATGATGATTGTGTTTTTGATGGTCAGACCGAACTGATAGGAGTTAAAGTACTGTTTGAAGTATTTCAGTCCAGCCCAGCTGCTTCCCATAATTCCATCCGCAGGTGTAAAGTTTTTAAATGCAATCACAATTCCGTACATTGGATAGTACGTAAACAGTGCAAAAATGATGATGGAAGGAATCATCAGTAAGTATAATGGCCTGCTTCTTCTCACTCCCTCTACAAATCCTATGGAACTCTTCTTTTTGGTTTTACTATGGTTGGCGCTCACATATCATCCCTTCTTTCCTTTAAATTTTTCGTAACTGTTCAGAGTCCCATCGCGATTTTTCTTCCATTTCAAATGGCTCTGAATCGTTACAATTTTTCTTTTTCATGCTCTCGTTTCAACCAATGAACATATTATACAAAAAAGGGGGGCGTTTTTCTATCATTTTCCGGCAGTCTGTATATTAAAAAAGAGATGTCTTTTCACATCTCTTTTTTAATCAGAACGTTTTTTTGTTATTGACATCGTTTTTTTGTTATTTTTGTCTGCTCCGGTACTCATTTGGTGTACATCCGACCAGCTCTCGGAACGTTTTACTGAAATAAGAAAAATTTCCATAGCCGACTTCCATCGCAATTTTGCTAATCGGAAGCGATGAACTGCGCAAATACTCCTTTGCCCGCTCAATGCGCCGCTCAGCAATATAATTCGGAAGCGACATTCCCGTTGTTTTCATAAAAATTTTAGAAACATAATCTTCTGAGAGGAACACCTTTCCCGCAAGCACAGATCTGGAAAGATCCTCGTTCAGATTCTGCTCAATATAGTCTTTTAGCTGTTCCACCACATTGTCACTGCGGGACTCATTCTTTTTCTGACCTTCCAGCACATCAAACAGATAATCGATAAACGCATGCGCACCCACCACGGAGAGAACCGCCTCTCTCCGCTTGTTCTCATACTCGTCACTGTCAAAAAGCTGGCCGAAGGCAATGTTGTCCTCTTTTAAATAAACATACACGTTCTGTATCATTTCCTCAAAAAAGCGATGCGTAAAATCTTTTCGCAGACCGCCGCTTTTCTCACGCTTTTTCAGATATTCCTGCAGCTTTTCCCGCACAGCCGCAAGGGAATCGGATCGCTCCATCTCAGCCAGATACGTTTTCCACGGCACTTCCTGATAATCACGCTCTACGAAGGACCAGCGTGTCTCATACAGAATCCCTGTTTCATCCGGCACTACATACTTTTCCATCTCTTCGAGCTGATCGCGGCTCTTTGAAATCTCATCCAGTACCGCCGGTTTTCCCATATACATGCAGAATCTTGCCGGAAACGCGCCCGCCAGACAGGTGCGCAGTCCTGCCAGCTCCTCTTTTGTTCCCATCGCACTTCCCTGGTTCCGTAATACAACCGCCCATTCCAGATCGCTGACATGTACCACGGTTTCCAGTTTCATTTCTGTTGTTTCCACATATTCCGTCAGAACATTTGTAATCACAAAATTATATAAACTGATCTCTTTTTTATAATGTTCCTTATCCGGAATTTCCAGTACCCGCAGCAGAATCAGACGGAAGGTCTCATCCGGAGTACAATATCCGCTCTTTTTTGCCCTTTCAATCCAATACTCTTCCTGCAGACACTGAACCAGAAGATCCTCCCAAAACTGCTTTTCGTTTTCTCCTTTTCTCTCCTGTTTCTTCTGTTTCTGCTGTTTTTCCTGCACAATCCCGACAATTCTGCGCAGCGCTGTTTCCAGATCCGCATTGGAAATCGGTTTTAGCAGATATTCCCTGGACGACAGCTTCAGCGCCATCTGCGCATACGCGAAATTTGCATAGCTGCTCAGGAAGGTACATTCGATATCCAGCTTTTTGTACCGGATCCATTCCAGAAGCTCCAGCCCGTTGCCCTGCGGCATATCAATGTCACACAGCAACATTTCAATCGGATACTCTTCCAGCAGCTTCTGCGCCTGGCGGATGTTGTTTGCCGTAAATACCATATCAATTCCAATTCCGCTCCAGTTGACGGTTTCTTCCAGCTTTTCCACCAGAAGCTTATCATCATCTACAATCAGAATACTAATTCCCATAGGTAAGCCCCCAATATATTTTTCTTCTTTTTCCTACAGAAAAAAAGCCAGCCGACAGACTCTTATTTTTCTGTCAGCTGGCCTGTTTAAAAACCATTATAACCTGTTTATTCTTTTCCGTCAAAGCAATAGGTACACATTTTGCATTTCGGCAGTCCGATCGACTCTACCAGATCGTCCAGACGGTGATACCTGAGGCTGGTGAAATTCTGACGGCGGCAGATTTCCTGACACATGGACTCGTAGCGGTCACTCTTCGGATCTGCATACTCTTCCAGTACTTTCTCTGCGTTTTCTCCCTCTTTTTCCAGAATAATCCGTCTGGTGATCAGATCCAGCTCGGATTTGGAGCGAGAGAAATTCAGGAATTTGCAGCCATACAACAGCGGCGGGCACGCCGGGCGGACATGAACTTCTTTTGCACCGCTCTGATATAAAAATTCCGTTGTCTCACGGAGCTGCGTACCGCGCACGATGGAGTCGTCGATCAGCAGCAGTTTTTTCTGATCGATCAGTGCCTGCACCGGGATCAGCTTCATTCGGGCAATCAGATTTCTCTGTTCCTGATTTGTCGGCATAAAGGAGCGTGGCCAGGTCGGGGTATATTTGATGAATGGTCTTGCAAACGGAACTTTGGACTCATTCGCATAGCCGATTGCATGGGCAATTCCGGAATCCGGCACGCCTGCAATGAGATCCGGGTGGACATTGCTTCCCGCATCACGTTTGGCAAGCATGGCACCGCAGTGATACCGCATCTCCTCGACATTAATTCCCTCGTAGGACGCGGTCGGGTAACCATAGTAAACCCACAGGAAGGAACAGATCTTCATCTCTTCCTGTGGCGGCACGAGCATCTCGACGCTCTCCGGTGTAATAAAGTCAATCTCACCCGGTCCGAGTTCATGGTAATCCGTGTAACCCAGGTTCAGATATGCAAAATTTTCAAAGGATGCGCAGTACGCTCCCTCTTTCTTTCCAATAACAAGCGGGGTGCGGCCTTTTTTATCGCGCGCAGCGTAGATGCCGTCTTTTGTCAGCAGCAACAGCGTCATGGAACCGTCAACAACATCCTGCAGATGGCGGATGCCCTCCGGAATCGTCTTTTCACTGCAGATCAGAGATGCCGCAAGCTCAGTTGCATTGATCTGACCGGTGCTCATCTCCTGGAAATGGGTGCGGCCGTTGCCGTAAACCTCTTTTAAAAGCTGATCCATGTTGTTGATTTTTCCAACCGTGGTAATCGCAAAGCTTCCAAGGTGTGACTGAATCAAAAGCGGCTGCGGTTCATAGTCGGAAATGCAGCCAATGCCGAGGTTTCCCTCCATTTCTTCCACATCACGCTCAAATTTTGTACGGAACGGTGAATTTTCAATGTTGTGGATAGCACGTGAAAAGCCATTTGCTCCGTATGTCGCCATACCGCCTCTTCTTGTTCCGAGATGTGAGTGATAGTCTACTCCATAAAACAGTTCCAGTGTACAGTCTTTTCTTGATGCAACTCCAAAAAAGCCTCCCATTTCTTGTCTACCTCTCTTTGTGTATTTTTTCTCCCTTGGGTTCTCTTAAATATGAATGCCCCGGCAAACCGGGATGCCCGGTTACTGTTCACCGATGCGGGAACCGCAGCCAGTCTTCTTTTAGTGTACCACGATCTTCTCCGTACTGTAAAGTACAACTAATAAATTTGATATAAAAAATAATCTACATTAATAAATAAATTTACAGCTTTTTCCACAAAGATTTTACTGTAAAATCAAAAAAAGAAAGTATTGATTCTTTTTATCGGTTATGATACTTTAAAACTGCTTATGAATCTTGGTTTTGCGTTAAACGCAAGAAAACGATTCATTCTTATTTTATCTTTTCTTAAGAGGAGGTTTTTACCATGGTTTCACTTTTGTTACCAGTCATTTATCTGGCATTCATCAGTCTCGGACTGCCGGATTCTCTGCTCGGCTCAGCGTGGCCGGTCATGTATCAGGAGCTTGGAACTTCTGTTTCTTCTGCCGGCATCATTTCTATGATTATTGCCGCCGGAACAATCGTATCCAGTTTGAACAGCGACCGTCTGAATACCCGCTTCGGCACCGGAAAAATCACGGCAGTAAGCGTTCTCACAACAGCAGTGGCGCTGTTTGGATTCTCCGTCAGCCACTCTTTTCTCGCCCTCTGCCTCTGGGGTATCCCCTATGGCCTCGGCGCCGGAAGCGTGGACGCAGCCCTGAACAACTACGTTGCCCTGCACTATAAAGCCCGCCATATGAGCTGGCTGCACTGTATGTGGGGCGTCGGATGCAGCACCGGTCCGGTCGTCATGGGATATGCCATCAATCATTCCACCTGGAACAACGGCTACCGTACCATCGCATTGTTTCAGATTGTGCTGACTCTGATTTTATTTTTCAGTCTTCCGCTCTGGCAGAAGCCATCTGCTGATGCTTCTGCAGATGAGAACTCCGTTCCGGAGCAGAGAAGTTTTTCCCGCCTGATCCGCGTTCCCGGTGTCAAAGAGGTTCTGACCTGCTTCTTCTGCTACTGCGCGGTAGAATCTACTGCCGGCATGTGGGCTGCAAGCTACTGCACTTTGTTCCGCGGCATCGATGCAAAGCGTGCGGCAAGCTGGGCAAGCCTGTTCTACGTTGGCATCACGATCGGACGGTTCTTCTGCGGTTTCATCACGATGAAATTAAATGATCAGAAAATGATTCGGCTGGGACAGGCTGTCATCGCAGTCGGCACGATTCTGATGCTGCTGCCGCTTGGCGATTCCCTTCTGTTTATCGGCCTGATCCTGATCGGACTTGGCTGTGCGCCGATTTATCCTTCCATCATTCACGAGACACCGGCAAACTTCGGTGCCGACTTAAGCCAGGGAATCATCGGCATCCAGATGGCCTTTGCCTACGTCGGAACCTGCCTGATGCCGCCGGTTTTCGGTGTTCTCGGACAATATATCTCCTTCGGATTGTATCCTGTGTTCCTGATTGCCATTCTGATTCTGATGGTTGTGATGGCGGAGCGGATGCACCGTGTGACGGCGGAAAAAAGAAATTCCTATAAAGCCAATTATTAATTCCATTGTCCTGCAGCAGGAATTCGGTTTTTGATATGTTGCGTACAGGAAAATTCAACGATGTTTCCTGTAAGTAAAAATACATCTGATCAAGGTACTCCCTGAGCAGATGTATTTTTTTAAATTGCGGAAATATTTTTTAAGCACGCTCCTGCTCGAACTCTTTTGCCACATCCTCCAGCCGATTCAAGCGGATATTTTGTCAACGCAACGCAAAAACCGGAATGCTTACACATTCCGGTTTCCAGTAGAGCGCGAGACGGGATTCGAACCCGCGACCCCAACCTTGGCAAGGTTGTACTCCACCCCTGAGCCACTCGCGCATTTTTAATTTTTTATCTTGTTAAGTGCTCGCTGCACCTTACAAATGATACTATACAGGAACTTCCCTCATTTGTCAACACTTATTTTCAATTTTTTTCAAAAAAATCAAAAAACATCTACGATTCACCCAATTTTCGCCCTTCTGGCGGATCCAGCCGCTTTACCCCCGTCCCCACTGTCAGACCTCGCGTGGCTTCGTACCTGCGATGCAGGTACGAAGCCGCACGAGGTCGTCCGAGGTCGTCCATCCTTTCTCCCCTAAGCCTTCAGAATCGCGCTCAGCACATACTGATTATTTGAGAAGTTTTTCTGCGAAATATCCCCGAGTCTGATCAGGTCGACATCCAGCCACAGCTCCTCTGCTGCCACCATCATATTTGCAAACATAATCCCGAAATTCACCTCATCCCACTTCCGAAGCTTCTCCACACTGTGCTTCTTCGAGAAAATATGAATCCTGTTATCATACACCACAAATCTCCACGGCTGGCTGTTCATACTGGATGGCGACAGTCTCGCCGCTTCCAGCATCTGCGTCATCCACTGTCGCGGCACCTCTTTGAACACACAAAGATCCTCCAGCGGCAGTCTCTTTGCTTCACTTTGCCGTCTCGTATGCGAACCATGACTCTTACCAAAAGCGACGATCCCCACCAGCCGCTTTCCGTTCTTCTCAAGCTCCGCCTTTTTCACACGATTACTTCCGATAAAGCAGGTTCCCAGTCCGATACTGCACAGATACAGCACCATCTGTTCCATAATATAACCCACGTTCATCAGATATCGTTCTGACTCCTCCGAATAAAAAGCCATATAATACGGCGCCTTCACACTGAACATACTGAGCATTCTCTCCTGCCCTTTTCTGTTGTCCAGAATCGCCATATCCACACCGATGCCCGAAAACAGTGCCGGCATCTCCTTATAATGCTCCCAAATCTTATCCAAAGTCTGCGGCGGAAGCGTATCAAAACAATAATTCCTTACTGATTTTCTAACAAAAATAGCCTCATATAAATTCATACTCTCACCCTTACTTCATCTGCTATCCGTCTGTTTTTGTTACAGTTCACTGCTGAATGAACAGTAATATTTCTTTCATAGCCGGCCGCGGCCCGCTCCCCATTTTTACAGGAGCAAAGCCGCATTCCGAAAAATTTACGTTTAATCTTCCGCATTCGACAGAAATACGGAAATTCTCCCTCTTAATCGCAAATATTTTTCAATTTCCAGCTCATCCATTTTTACTCTGTAATAATATTGTAACATATCCAAAAACTTTTTCAAGGGAAAAACGCGCCAAATTTTGTATATTTTTCACACATATTTCCCATCAAATTTATGCAACTTTAAAACCTGTGCTTACGCTTCCGCGGTCAGCTTCTCCAACTCCTCCACATAAGAAGCAAACACATCCAGCGCCTCTTCCACAGGCTCCGGCTTCGTCATATCGACGCCGCAGATCTTCAAAAGGTCGATCGGATCCATCGAGCAGCCGCCGCTTAAGAACTGTTTGTACTTCTCCACGATACCCGGCTCCCCTGCCAGGATCTTGCTGCTGATCGCAATCGCCGCCGAAAATCCCGTTGCATACTGATATACATAGAACGGTGTATAAAAATGCGGAATTCTCGCCCATTCCAGCGCGATCTGCGGATCCGAAATCATATCCGGTCCGAAATACTCCTTGTTGATCGACAGATACAGCTCCGAAATACCGTCCGCCGTCAGCGTGCCTTCCTCTGCCATCTTCTCATGAATCCGCTTCTCAAACTCCGCAAACATCGTCTGGCGGAACACCGTTCCCTTAAACTGATCCAGGAAATAATTCAGCAGGAAAATCTTCTCCTCTTTTTCTTTCGCATGCTTCAGCAGATAGCGGATCAGCAGTGCCTCGTTGCAGGTTGATGCCACCTCAGCGACAAAGAGGCGGTACTCCGCATACGTAAACGGCTGTGTATGGTTCGAATACCAGGAATGCAGCGAATGGCCCATCTCATGCGCCAGTGTGAAGACCGAATCGATATTTCCGTTAAAGCTCATCAGCACATACGGATGGGAATCGTAAGAACCCCAGGAGTAAGCACCGCTCTTTTTTCCTTCGTTCTCATAAACATCCACCCAGCGCTCCGAAAAGCCCTTGTCCAGCAGTGCCACATAATCATCCCCGAGCACGGCAAGCGCTTTCTTCACGATCTCGATCGCCTGCTCATACGTATATTTCTGCTCGTACTCTTTCGTCAGAGAAACGTAAACATCATACATATGAAGTTCATCCACACCGAGCAGCTTCTTACGCAGTGCCACGTAGCGGTACATCGCCGGCATTTTTGCATGAATCGCCTCGAGCAGCTTGTCGTAAACCGAAACCGGGATATTTCCGCCATCCAGCGATGCAGCCAGTGCAGATGGATATTTTCTTACATCTGCAAAGAATGCGGCCTGTTTCAGATTGGCACCGAACGTTGCGGCGAGCATGTTTTTGTGTTTTTCATACTCCGCATAATACTTCTCAAACGCTTCTTTTCTGACCCGGCGGTCCTTCGACTGTAAAAATCCGACGAAGGTGCCGTGGCTCAGTGGAACCTGATTTTCCTCTTCATCCGTGACCGGCTGGAATCTGAGGTCTGCGTTCGAAAATGCCGAGAAAATCTGATCCGGGCTGGATGCCATCTCTCCGGCTTTTGCAAGAACCGCCTCCATCTCCGGCGAGAGAATGTGCTCTTTCTTGCGGAAGTTTTCTTTTAATATGCGATCGTACAGACGGAGCGGCTCATATGCTTTTTCAAATTCTGTAACCGTCTCCTCGTCAAGCTCGAGGATCTCCGGCTCTACGAAAGAAGAGGCATCCGCAAGAACAGCCATCATGCTGTCCATCTTTCCGGCATAGCCCTGATACTTCTGATTTCCCATATCCTGGTGATATTTCTGGCTTGCATAGACATACAGGCTGGAAAAGACGCGGCTGATGTCATCCAGACCGGAAAGAACGTCATACAGCGCTTCTGCACTCTCTTTCATTGTTCCCTGTTTTGCGCGGAACGCTTCTATTTTCTTCGCAAGCTCCTGCTCTGTTTTCTCAAATTCTTCATCACTACCAAACAAACTCGAAAGATCCCAGCAGTACGCCGGATCCATCTCTTCTCTTTTTTTCAGTTTAATTTCTGCCATATTTCTCCCTTCATCCATCTCTTTAGACGGAACCATTTCTGCGGTTTTTCTTCTAATACTAATGTGCCGCACTTACGCTTAGTTTACCACAATTTAACCTCTAAATCTAAAATTTTTTCTTAATTTTCTTGACAAATCCATAAAACGATTGTATGATTGTACTATCAAATTAATACAGTAGTACAAAAGGAGTGAATGCCATATGCCATGGAATCTTGATTCCTCGCGGCCGATCTATCTGCAGATCATCGAGCGGGTACAGATGGACATCATCACCGGGCGCTATCAGCCGGGCGATAAGCTTCCGTCCGTCCGCGATCTCGCGCAGGAGGCCGCCGTCAACCCGAACACAATGCAGAAAGCGCTTTCCGAACTGGAACGCAGCGGACTGATCTATTCCCAGCGGACCAGCGGACGCTTTATTACCGAAGATAAGGAGTTGATTCATCAGATGCAAAAAGAACTTGCCGCCGCAGAAGTATCTGCTTTTGTTGCCCACATGAAACAGCTCGGCATAACCCCGGAGGAAATCCGGCAGCTACTTGCCGAAACGATTGAGGAGGAAAAAAATCATGAGTGAACTTGTAACGTGTAAAGACCTGACGAAGCGCTTCGGAAACCACACCGCGCTCGATCATCTCAACCTTTCCCTGGATTCTGGGAAAATTATCGGACTGCTGGGGCCCAACGGAAGCGGAAAGACGACGCTCTTAAAGCTGCTGAACGGACTGCTGACCCCGAGTGAGGGTGAAGTCCTCATCGCCGGAAATCATCCCGGTATTGAGACAAAACGGATCGTCTCCTATCTGCCGGATAAAATGTATCTCGGCAGCTGGATGCGCGTCTCGGATCTTTTAACGTATTACAGCGATTTCTTTGAGGACTTTGACATGTCCCGCGCCAATGCCATGCTGGAATCCTTAAAAATCAGCCCGAAGGACCGTTTGAAAACGATGTCGAAGGGAACGAAAGAGAAAGTCCAGCTCATCCTCACGATGAGCCGCCGCGCAAAGCTCTACTGCCTCGACGAGCCGATTGCAGGCGTCGATCCGGCAGCACGCGATTACATTTTATCTACGATTTTAAACAACTACGAACCAGACGCATCCATCCTCATCTCAACGCATCTGATTTCCGATGTCGAAAATATTCTCGATGAGGTCATCTTTATCCAGGAGGGTCAGTTAAAACTGCACGCCTCGGTTGAGGATATCCGGATGCAGGAGGGTGAATCGATTGATTCTTATTTCAGGGAGGTATTCAAATGTTAAAAAAATGTCTGAAACATGAGTGGAAAGCATGCTGGAAAAACATGGCGCTGCTGAACGGTGCCGCCATTTTCATGGGCGCTCTCGGAGGCTTCGGATTCCTCTTTTCCCAGCTTTCTGAGCTGCCGGATCTGCTGATCGTCCTCTATCTGTTTGCGTACGTTTTGATTGTGATCGCCGCATCCGTCATGACACAGGTGCTGATGATCCAGCGCTACTATAAAAATCTTTTTACCGACGAAGGGTATCTGACCAACGTCCTTCCGGTATCGGCAACGGATCATATTCTCTCCAAAATGCTGGTTTTCGGCGCATGGAGCATCTTAAACGCACTTTCCGTTCTCGCTTCCTTCGCTTTTTTGCTTCTGCCGTCCGCAATCCGGTATTTTACCGCAAACACCCTGCTTTTTTACAACAAGACCATGACCTTTTCCGATTTTCTGTCCTATCTCTGGGCACAGATTACCTGTGTTGCCGATGCTGCTTTTTCCCTGATCGGCATCACGAACCACATCGGTATGGCACTGTTTTCCATCGTTGGCTTCTTCACTTCGCTGTTCTTTGGCATTCTTCTGTTCTATGCCGCCATCAGCATCGGAAGCCTGGTATCCAGCCACAAAATTCTGACGGCTGTCCTCTCTTACATCGGCATGACTACCGTGATCCAGATCTTCGGCGGAATCAGCATCGTCCGTGTTTTCCAGGACTCCACACCGACTGCTGTGGTTACCACATCCTCGGTTTCCACACTTATCATCACCGTGGTGCTCTGCGTTGTTCTGTTCCTGATCTGCCGCTATATCTTAAGCAGACGGCTGAATCTTTCATAAAAATTGCATTAAAAAGCGCCGCCGCGGACGAACCGAATCGTCTGCGGCGGCGTTTTGTATGCATGTTCTGCACTTATGCCAGATGCCAGATATCCTCGTTGTACTGTGCAATGGTACGGTCGGAGGAGAAGAAGCCTGCTTTTGCGATGTTGATCAGGCACTTCTTGTTCCATGCATCTTTGTTCTCGTAGTCTTTGTATACTCTTTCTTTTGTCTTGATGTACTCTTTCAGGTCGAGCAGCGTCATGAACCAGTCTTTGTTCAGGATCTCTTTGTAGAGTCTCTCCAGGCAAACCTTGTCGCCGATAGCAAGAAGCTCATCGCTGACGATGAAATCAACCAGCTTTGCAATCTCCGGATCTTCGTCATAGATGTCTTTTGAGCAGTAAGCAGCATCTGCGTACAGGTCGATGACATCCTGCGGTTTCTTTCCGAAGATGTAGATGTTCTCTTTTCCGACAAGATCGCCAATCTCAACGTTTGCACCGTCTTCTGTTCCAAGCGTCAGGGCACCGTTCAGCATGAATTTCATGTTTCCGGTTCCGGAAGCCTCTTTGGATGCCAGGGAGATCTGCTCGGAGATATCTGCTGCCGGGATCACCTTTGCAGCTTTTGATACATTGTAGTTCTCAAGCATAATCACTTTGAAGTACGGGCTTACCTCAGGATCGTTATCAATCAGCTCCTGCAGGCACAGGATCAGATGGATGATATCTTTTGCGATGATATAAGCCGGTGCAGCCTTTGCACCGAATACCATGGTGATCGGGGTTTTCGGCTTGTTGCCGCTCTTGATATCCATGTATTTGTAAATAGCGTACAGGGCGTTCATCTGCTGGCGTTTGTACTCATGAAGACGTTTTATCTGTACATCGATGATGGAATTTTCATCCAGCGCGATATTCTGTGTCTCATACAGGAACTGTTTGAGATCCAGTTTACGGTTGTGTTTGATCTCCTCAAGTTTTGCAAGAACCTTCTTGTTGTCTTTGTATTTAAGCAGTTTTTCCAGCTCGTCGGCATCTTTTTTGAATCCCGGTCCGATCAGACTCTCGATGTACTGTGCCAGTTCACGGTTGCAGTGCAGCAGCCAGCGGCGGAAAGTGATTCCGTTTGTCTTGTTGTTGAATTTCTCCGGATAAATATCGTAGAACGGTTTCAGCTCGGAGTTTTTCAGGATCTCGGTGTGCAGTGCTGCAACGCCATTAACAGAAAATCCGTAGTGGATATCCATGTGTGCCATATGGACGCGCTGATCCTTGTCGATGATCGCTACTTTCTCATCTTTGTATTTCTTCTTTGCCTGTGCGTCCAGCTCGTGGATAATCGGCATCAGATGCGGAACAACCTCCTCGAGGTAATCGATCGGCCATTTTTCCAGTGCCTCTGCCAGGATGGTGTGGTTGGTGTAAGCACAGGTCTTGCTTACAACATCGATGGCTTCCTGCATGGTAAAGCCTCTCTCCTGCAGCAGACGGATCAGCTCCGGAATGACCATGGACGGATGAGTATCGTTGATCTGGATCACAACGTGATCATACAGCTTATGCAGATCGTAGCCCTTCTGCTCGCACTCCATCAGGATGAACTGTGCGCCGTTGCTGACCATGAAATACTGCTGGTAGATACGAAGCAGCTGTCCGGCACGGTCGCTGTCATCCGGGTAGAGGAACAGTGTCAGGTTTTTCTGGATCTGATGCTTGTCAAAGTTGATGCTGTCTGATGGAACGATGCTCTCGTCTACCGTGTCTACATCGAACAGATGCAGACGGTTACAGCCATTGTTGTAACCCGGTACGTCGATATCATACAGAGTAGAATGCATCGTGAAGTTTTTATACGGAACTGCAAAGGATACCGGCTGTCTGACGAGCCAGCTCTCATTTGTGATCCATGGATTTTTCACTTCTTTCTGTTTGTGGTCGACCAGAAGCTGGCGGAACAGACCGAAGTGATAATTAAGGCCGATACCGTCTCCTGGCAATCCAAGTGTTGCGATGGAATCAAGGAAGCATGCTGCCAGACGGCCAAGGCCTCCGTTTCCAAGGGACGGCTCCATCTCCATCTCCTCGATCTCCGTCAGTTCTCTTCCGTGAGCAGCGAGTGCTTTTTCTACTTCCTCGTACATACCAAGGTTGATCAGGTTGTTGGACAGCAGTTTTCCGATCAGAAACTCTGCTGAAATATAATACAGCTTCTTATTTCCGGTGTTTCTTTTACGACCTGCCATCTCCTGTTTGGTGATAACCATCAGGGCTTCAAAGATTTCGCTCTTTGTGCAGTTGTCCAGATCTCTTCCAAAACGCTCTTTTAAGATTGCCTGAATTCTTTCTTCCATTCTTTTTTCTCCTCGTGTTGCTGTGGAAAATTCTCACAGTGTAATTTGGTTGCGCTGCCGTTCCAGATTTTCTGCGATCGGCAGCTTTCACAGTTCCATGCAAAGTTTTTCCCTGAATGGGACTGTTCACTTCTGAATCACTTTTTTGCGGCAGCGAAACTGCAAGGGTTTTACTGCTGCGCGATCCGCGACTTTGTGGATTCCCTTACGACGAGTTCCCCATCGTATACTTTGCTGCAGGGTTCTTCTTTCCCCGAAATTAAGGAAAACAGCATCTTCGCCGTCTCTGCGGCAAGCTGCTCCACCGGCTGACGGATCGTTGTGATGCTGGGTATATAATACTCTCCTGCATCAATTCCGTCAAATCCGGCGACGGAAATGTCATCCGGCACGGTAAGCCCTGCCTCTTTTAAGGCACGGCACGCACCGATTGCCAGCGTATCCGCGGTGGCATACAGCGCGGAAAACTCCGTCTTTTTTTCCAGAATTTCTTTTGTTACCTTGTACCCTGTGGCGAAAGAATACGTGTCGTCCTTCGTCATATGAAATACCAGATCAGGGTCATAAGGTATCCCATGATCCAGTAAAGCCTGGCGGTACGCATTCAGACGGAGCCGTCCGATACTGATGTCGTCCTCGCAGGCGGTAATGATGGCAATGCGCCGGTGCCCGAGACCACAGAGATAATCTACCATCTTATAGCTTTCCCTGTAGTCATCGACCGATACGCTCGCGCACGGTTTTCCTCCGTCTGAAACCGCCCCGATTGTACTGATCACGTACGGAACCGGGATCTGCGCCATTTTCTCATGCGGATGCGTAAAGTTTCCGCCGAGGAAAATGATGCCGCGCAGCCGTTTTTCTTTGACGATCTCGATCGCGGAGTCTACCTCATTTGCCTTTTCCTCTACTCGCTCAATAATGCAGGCGTATTTCTTTTTTCGCACAACCTCTTCAATCACACTGATCATGTTGTTGAAGAACATGTTGTCCATGCCTTTTACCAGAATTGCAATCGCTTTGGCATTCGACCGCTTCAGGTTTCTGGCACTGTTGTTCGGTACGTAATTCGATTCGGCAATCACCTTTAAGATCATCTCTTTTGTTTCCGGATTGATGTCCGGATGATTGTTCATCGCTCTCGATACGGTACTCACGCCTACCTTACATTTGCGGGCAATGTCCCTGATTGTTACCTGTTCCATATTCTGCAGGCCTCTCCTTTAAACTCTGTATCTGTTCTGCCGGAATCTCTTCCGGCTTGTTTTCCCGGCCTGTTTTTCTTTCTCTCCGGCGCGTATTTTTATTTTGCACTACGTGCTGTAATCTGTGTCAGCCGATGAATTCTCTTTGCCAGCTCCGGTGTAAACTGTCCCGGAAGCAGGCGCCATTTCCAGTTATTTCCAAGTGTAGACGGATAGTTAATTCTCGCCTCCGTTCCAAGACCTAAAAATTCCTGCATCGGAGTGACAGCCAGATTTGCCACGCTCTCCATTGACATGCGAATGAAATCCCACGGGAGTTCCTCGTCGGTACTCTTTGCATTTCCCATATACTCTTTGGAGAATTCGCGGTCTTCCTCACTCATGACATAATACCATCCAAGAATGGTATCATTGTCGTGCGTTCCGGTGTAGACAACACAGTTTCTCTCGTAATTGTGCGGCAGATAATCACTCTCCTCACGGGAGTCAAAAGCAAACTGCAGCACCTTCATACCCGGATAGCCGGATTCTTTCACCATTTCGATCACGCTCTCGGTAAGATATCCCAGGTCTTCTGCGATGACATCCACATCGCCAAGCTTTTCTTTGACGGTGTTGAACAGATCCATGCCCGGTCCTTTTTCCCAGTGGCCGCGCTCTGCCGTCTGATCACCGAACGGGATGGAATAATATTCATCAAATCCGCGGAAATGGTCGATGCGGACAGTATCGTACAGTTTAAACACGTGAGCCAGACGTAACAGCCACCATGCATAACCTGTGCTCTTATGATAGTCCCATTTGTATAACGGGTTGCCCCAGAGCTGTCCGGTTGCGGAGAACGCATCCGGCGGGCATCCGGCAACTGCTTTTGGCTGGTTGTCCTCATCAAACTGGAACAGAACCGGATTTGCCCAGGTGTCAGCGCTGTCAAATGCCACATAAATCGGAATATCACCGATGATACGGATACCCTTTTCATTTGCGTATGCTTTCAATGCTTTCCACTGTTTCAGGAACATAAACTGCTGGAATTTGTAAAATGCAACCTCCCCGGCAAGTTCTTCCCGTTTCTGATTCAGTGCTGCTTCTTCTCTGTCCTTTAATTCTGCCGGCCACTCACTCCAGCTGATTCCGCCGAGTGCATCCTTAATCGCCATATACAGCGCATAATCCTCCAGCCAGTAACCATTTTCCGATACAAATGCATCATATGCGTCATCTGCCGCAAATCTTTCAAATGCTTTTCTGAGTACTTTGAAACGAGACAGATAAATCTTTTCGTAATCAATATACTCCGCATTGTCACCGAAATCGCACGCATCACACTCTTCTTCTGTCAGAAGTCCCTCTTTTACCAGGGTCTCCAGATCAATAAAATATGGATTTCCTGCAAAAGTAGAGAACGACTGGTACGGCGAATCTCCATATCCCGTCGGTCCAAGTGGAAGAATCTGCCAGTAGCTCTGGCCGGCCTCCTCCAGGCGATCCACAAATTCATACGCTTCTTTCGAAAAACATCCGATTCCATATCGGGACGGCAGCGAAGCTACCGGAAGTAAAATACCACTTGCTCTCATTTTTTAACCCTTTCTCCTTGTCGTTTTTTCTATCCATCCGACCCCACAAATACATAATTCCTGTTCACGGATACGCAGCAAATTGTAACTTATACAGCCCTTCTAGCCAGCTCATTTTGTTTCGTAAAAACAGGGCTGCCTGTATCTCGTCTGTATTTCCGGAAACGGTGTCGGTAACGTTTCCGGAACTCGTTATATTTACAATACCATACTCTGCATCAAAAAACAACCCCCAAGCCCCTTATCATATTTACCAAATATTGAATACTCTGTTTATTCAAAACAACGAATTTGCATTTTTGTAACGATGCAAAACCATACCGCAAAAGACAGCATGCGGGGACGGAACCACTTTGGAGGCTTGGAAATCATGAATATTCCAGGCCTCCCGCATAGATTCTTCCTCCGCATGCTGTCTTTTGCGGTATCTGTTTTTCACTTAAAACTCCAGAATAATCTTTGTTCCGGTTCCAAGCGTACTCTCAATTTTAATCTTCGCATCATGAAGAATCGCTCCATGCTTCACAATGGAAAGTCCAAGTCCCGTACCTCCCGTTTCGCGGGAATGACTCTTATCCACACGATAGAACCGTTCAAAGATCCGCTCCTGATCTTCCTTTGCAATTCCAATTCCGGTATCTGCCACAGATACCACTGTCCGTCCGTTTCTTCCGCGTGAAACCGTCACTTCAACTTCACCGTCCTTGCGGTTGTACTTGATCGCATTGTCGCAGAGATTGTAGATCATCTCATAGAGAACCTGTCGTGCACCTTTGATCCGGCAGCTCTCTCCTCTCAGTGTCATCTTCACCTGCTGCTCCTTTGCCCGTATGGAAAGATGTCCCTCGACATCACGGCAGATCTGCATCAGATCCACTTCCTCCATCGGGATTGACTGGTCGTTTTCGTCCAGTCTGGACAGCTTGATAATATCCTCGACAAGAGAGCTTAACCGGCTCGCCTCACTGTGGATTCTGCCCGCAAATTTGGGAATATCCTCCGGTTTTACCATGTTGTTTTCGATGATCTCCGCATATCCGGAAATCGACATCAGCGGTGTTTTCAGCTCATGTGACACATTGGCTGAAAACTCACGGCGCATCACCTCGGCTTTCTGTTTTTCCGTCACATCCAGCACTAAGATTACCGCACCGGATACAACACGGTCCACACGCACCGGATTTGCAAGAAGCTGATAGACTCTTCCATTTATCTCCAGCATCCGTTCCTCGGAACTGCCCTCCAGCGCATGATCCAGTGCCTCCTTCAGCTGCTCGTTGCGGCTGACTGTCACGATATTGTGGTTGATGCACTCCTCCGCTGTCACATCAAACAGATTCTGTGCCGAACGGTTGATGGAAAGTACGACCGACTGGTTTGTCACGATCAGACCATCCTTCATATATTCCGTGATTGCAAGATACTCCTCCTGATTATGGCGGAGCTCCTCCATCTGCTGCTGAATCTGCTTCTGCTGCTGATGAATTCTTCCAAGCAGCGGACTCAATTCCTCATACGCTTTGTTGTCCAGCGGATGATTCAGATCAATCTCATTGATCGGCTTTACAAGCGCCTTTGTCATATGGCTGACCATCATCAGCTCCACGACAAGGACTGCCGCAATCAGTACAACCACCAGCCATATATTCCGCAGCATCACACCGAACACACTGTCTGTTGTCAGGGAAACACGGATGATTTTTCCATTGTCCAGGCGCAATGCCGTATAATATGTTTTGCTCCGCAGGGTCTCGGAATAACGGGAAATATTGCTTTCCCCGGTCTTTTCCGCCTCAATCACCTCCGGCCGCCCGGAATGGTTTCCCATCATGTTCTCATCCTCGACCGAATCAAACAGAACGGTTCCGTCCGTGTCAATCAGGGTAACCCGGCTTGCCGTAATCTTGCCGGCCGGTTTATCCAGACTGTCATCACCCATCTTGTCCAGAAAATACCTGTAATACTCACATTCATTTCTCACCGAAACACGAAGCTGCTCCGCCGTATTGTTGTACATTGCCCAGCTCATGGTGAAAAAAGTCAGGATAATCGCAGCGATAATCAACGCTCCCGCATGTTGAAAGACTTTTTTACGCATCTTACTTTCTCAGCCTCCTATCCGGTATCCCACGCCGCGGACCGTCTCGATCAGCTCGCCGCATTCGCCCAGCTTCTGGCGGAGTGTACGCACATGAACGTCTACCGTACGGGTTTCTCCGTCAAAATCATAGCCCCAGACATGGCCGAGCAGACGGTCTCTCGTAAGGACAATTCCTTTATTTTCCATTAAAAATTTCAGCAGTTCAAACTCTTTTAAAGTCAGGGTAACCTTCTCCCCTTTGGCCAGAACCTGATGCTGTTTCACCTGGATCTGCAGATCCCCGGTCTCCAGCACATCGTTTTCCTTCTCTTCTTTTCCGGCACGGCGCAGCACGGCACGTACCCTTGCGATAAATTCCATCATGCCGAACGGCTTGGTAATATAGTCATCGGCTCCGCAGTCAAGGCCCATGACCTTATCATACTCAGCGCCCTTTGCCGTTACCATAATGACCGGAATTTCTTTTGTTACTTCCGATGCCTTGAGGCGTGAAAGAATTTCAAGACCATCCTCTCCCGGAAGCATGATATCCAGGAGAATCAGATCCGGAAGCTGTTCTGCAATAGCTGCATTCAGCTCTTTTCCGCTTTCCAGGCCTCTTGCGGTAAAACCGCTCGATTCCAGTGTGTATACGATCAGTTCCCGTATATTTCTTTCATCTTCCACGCAGTATATCATCTGTTATTCCCCTTTATGGTGACCGTTAATGGAGTACACAACCCATTCCGCAATGTTTGTTGCATGGTCACCGATTCTTTCATAATATTTTGCAATCATCAGATAGTCCAGAGACTGGACATCTGTGGTAATTCCCTTTCGCATACCCTGCAGAATTTCATCCTTGACCTCATCAAAAAGATCATCCACGATATCATCGAAATCGATAACCTCCCGTGCAAGCTTCAGATCCTGCTTAACGTATGCATCGATGCATTTTGTTACCATAGAAGCTGTTGCTTTCGCCATATCCTTCAGACGGATGCTTGCATCCGGCACACCAAGACTCATTACTTTTACGATATCCGCAATATCCGCTGCCTGGTCTCCGATCCGCTCCATATCGGTAATCATTTTTAATGCCGCAGATACCTGACGCAGATCACGTGCTACCGGCTGCTGCTGTAAAATGATGCGGAAGCAGAGATCCTCGATCTCCCGTTCTTTCGCATCGACAACCTGGTCTTTTTTGATAATCTCTTCTGCCGCTCTCTGGTTTCCCTCCAGCAGAACCTCATATGTCCGTCCGATTGCCTGCTCGCAGAGTGCGCCAAGCTCAATCAGCTCCGTGTGCAGAATTTCCATCTGCTGCTCAAATCTTTCCCGCATATCAGCCAAACCTCCCTGTAATATAATCCTCTGTCCGTTTATCCTTCGGCATGGAGAAGATCTGTTCGGTCTCTCCGTATTCTACTACCTCTCCTAACAGGAAAAATGCGGTTTTGTCAGAAATTCTGGCTGCCTGCTGCATATTGTGTGTTACCATGACAATAGTATAATCTTTTTTCAGTTCTACCGCAAGATCTTCGATTTTGGAAGTAGAAATCGGATCCAGTGCTGAGGTTGGTTCGTCCATCAGAAGAACCTCCGGCTGTACGGCAAGGGCACGCGCAATGCAGAGACGCTGCTGCTGTCCGCCGGACATGCCAAGTGCGCTTTTCTTCAAACGGTCCTTCACCTCATCCCAGATTGCTGCCTGTCGAAGAGACTGCTCCACAATATCATCCAGCTTCGCTTTGGAACGGACACCATGTGTTCTCGGTCCGTAGGCAATGTTGTCGTAAATGCTCATCGGGAACGGATTTGGTTTCTGGAATACCATGCCGACCCGTTTGCGGAGTCCGTTGACATCCATTTTTCCGCCGTAGATGTTTTCTCCGTCCAACAGCATTTCACCGGTGATCCGGCAGCCCGGAACGAGATCATTCATTCTGTTGATGGATTTTAACAGGGTCGATTTACCACATCCGGAAGGTCCGATAAAAGCCGTCACCTCATTGGCATCAATGCTCAGGTTGATATTTTTTAATGCATGAAAGTCTCCGTAATAAAGATCCATATTGGATACATCTATTTTGCTCATGTTTTTTCCTCGTCTCTCTTTTATTTCTTTGCAATTTTCTTCGCAATCATTCCGGAACAGCCGTTGATCAGAAGGACAATCAGCATCAGGATGACGCCGGTTGCATACATCTGATTCATATAGAGGCCTTCACTGGAAAGTGCATACATATGAACGGCAAGGGTACGGCCGGAATCCATAAGGCCTGCCACCTTTGCAATCGTTCCTGCTGTGAAAAGAAGTGCTGCCGTCTCTCCTACGACACGGCCTGTCGCAAGAATGACACCGGAAAGAATGCCGGGTACGGCAGATGGAAGAACAATTTTAAAAATCGTACGAAGCTTTCCGGCTCCCAGTCCAAAGCTTGCTTCCCGATAAGAATCCGGAACCGATTTTAAGGCTTCTTCTGCTGTTCGCATAATCAGCGGAAGAATCATGATGGCAAGTGTACAGGCACCGGACATCATCGAGTATCCCATTTTCAGGGTTTTCGTAAAAAACAGCATACCGAACAAACCGTAAACAATCGATGGGATACCGGAAAGGGTCTCTGCTGTAATCCGGATCAGGCCAACCAGCGTTCCGCGCTTGTTGGCATATTCAACCAGATAAATTGCTGAGAAAATGCCGAGAGGCGCAGCAAGCAGCAGGGAAAGTACTGTCATCGTAACAGTGTTGATGATCGCCGGAAGCATCGTAACATTCTCTGTATTATAGGTCCAGGCAAACTGCTCCAGTGTCAGGTTTTTCACGCCACGAATCAGAATGAATCCAACCAGGAAAACCAAAACGGCAAGTGCAAGAATGGCTGCTCCCCAGGTAATTCCGGTCAGCACGGAGGAAAAAACACTTTTGTGATACGTAACCTTTGTTCTTTCTTTTTCTTTTGTATTTATTTTTACAGCTTCCATTGTATTTACAGCTCCATTTCCTTTAATCACCATAATGTACCCTCCGGTTCAGCATAGACACCGATAAATTGATCAGCAGGATAAAGACAAACAGCACAACACCCGTTGCAATCAGCGCTTCCCGGTGAAGTCCGGATGCATATCCCATCTCCATTACAATATTGGCTGTCATGGTACGAAGGCCTTCTGTGATTCCTTTTGGCATACGAGGTTGGTTTCCGGCAATCATAATCACTGCCATTGTCTCTCCGATGGCACGTCCGATGCCAAGCACGATACCTGCCAGGATTCCGGATTTTGCCGCCGGAACAACTGCAAAGAAAACGCTCTGGGAATGCGTTGCACCAAGGCCAAGGCTTGCTTCATAGTAAGATTCCGGAACACTTGTAATGGCGGATTCTGTTACACCGACCACGGTCGGAAGAATCATAACGGCCAGAAGAATAGATGCCGTCAGCATTGTGTTTCCATTTTTGCCGGTCAGCTGTGCCATCAACGGGACGATCACAACCAGTCCGAAAAATCCATATACGATAGACGGAATACCGGCCATCAGATTAATACCTGATTTGCAGATGCCGTAAAACTTTTTCGGACAGTAACGGGAAAGAAACACCGAAGTAAGAATGGCAACCGGCACACCCATCAGGATTGCAAGGCCGGTCACGCAGATACTGCCGACAATCATCGGCAGGATACCGAAAATGTTGTTTCCCGGTTTCCACACGGTACCGGTCAAAAATTTCAGCGGTCCGATTTTAAAAATGGCAGGAACGCCATTCATGAACAGGAAAATGCAGATCAGTGCAACAGCCAGTACGGAGCAGCACGCCGCAATCAGGAATACAAGTTTCATGATCGTTTCTCTTAGTTTCATAAGATAAATCCTTTCATTTCATTGTTTCGCGGAGCGTGTTTGAAAAAGACTTTCGTTTTTTTCTTACGAACTGCTTTTTCAAGCACGTTCCGAAAGACAGCTTCTTTTTCTGAACATTTTCGGATACGGAAGTAAGAGCGATTTTCCATTGTTCGCCCTTACTTCTTTTTCCATTGCTTTATACATTCTTTATTTTACATCTGCCCAGTCGGTTGTGTCGCCAACATAGATGCTCTTTACCTGATCGCTGGTCAGCCCATCGGTCGGGTTCTCTTTGTTTACGATGACAGCAATACCGTCGGTTGCGATTACGGTTGCGGTAAGCCCTGAGGATTTCTCCTCATCCTTTAAGTCACGGGATGCCATACCGATGTCGCAGAGACCGTCGCTTGCGGAAGTGATACCTGTTGTGGAGTCGCTCTGCTGTACTTCGATGTTAGCGTTTGAATTTACTTTTGTATAAGCCTCTTTTAATTTTTCCATCAGTGGTGTTACAGAGGAAGATCCTGCTACCACAACCTTTTCACCGCTGCAGCTTCCTTCGTAGGCTTTGGTATCTTTGATTGCAATATATCCGTCATCTGAAACAACCTGCTGTCCGTCGGTGCTTAAGATGTAGTCCATGAAATCCTGCGCATCTGCGGAAAGACCGTCTTTTGTTACAATGTTGAACGGACGGCTTACTTTATAGGAACCGTTTTCTACGTTCTCTGCGCTTGCCTCTGCTCCGTCGATTTTCAGTGCTTTGACTTCATCATTTAAGGATCCAAGGGAGATATAACCGATTGCGTACTGGTTACCTGCCACCGTGCTCATCATAACGGAAGTATTGTTGGTGATCTGTGCATCAACGGTGGTGTTGTCTACTTTCTCACCTGCATCGTTTTTCTCTTCTACACCGAACAGCTCGATGAATGCACCTCTGGTACCGGAACCATCCTCACGGGAGATCACGCTGATCTGTCCGGAGAAATCTCCGCCTGCTGCGTTGCTGTCACCGTCTGTGCTGCCATCTGCCTCTGTTGCAGAAGCCTCTTTTGTAGTGTCTGCTGCCAAAGAACTGCTGCTGTCGCTGCTTCCACATCCTGCAAGCATTCCTGCAGCCATCATTGCGGTTAAGGTGATTGCAATTACTTTTCTCTTCATAATATTCTTTTCTCCTCTTTTCACACGGGATTTTTGTGATTTCTATTTTGTAAAATCGCAATCCCGATGTTTTTTACATTTCGTTTTTACAGGTATCATCATAACAACGGCGTGTAAAATGCAAAATCTCAGAGATGTTAAGTTTATGTAAAACATGAGTTTTTCCTTTTTTACATTCCATTTTCCGGTCGTAAACCGCTCCGTCACCTCTCTCGCAAGTGGCACATTTTTTCCGCGCAGTGCGATCCTGCCCAAAGGATCTTTTTCTCCGCAGGAAATTTCAACAAGATTTCCCATAGAAAAAAGGCTCCCCGGAATACTCTTTTTTCAGAGTATTCCGGGGAGCCTTTTTCTAAAGCATATGCCAAAGCGGATATTCGCAATCCGCTTATTCCGTCATCGGCACGTCAAGTTTTTCGGATGCCTCTTTTAACAGATCAATGATCGGCAGATGCTGCGGACATACGCTCTCGCACTGGCCGCACTGCACGCAGTCTTCTGCTTTTCCCGATGTTTCCAGCAGCTTTTTATAATAATTTTTCGCGCGGTCTTCTTCTCCATACAGGCGGATGGTATTCAATGCCTTGAATACATCTGGAATCGCGATTCCCATCGGACATCCGTCGCAGCAGTAACGACAGGCGGTACATGGAACTGCCGGACTCTTTTTCAGCGCTTCCTGTGCTTTGGCGATCACTGCTTTTTCTTCCTCGTTTAGCGGTACAAAATTTCGGAAGGTTTTGATATTATCCTCCATCTGTTCCTCGTTTGACATACCGGAGAGCACGGTTGCAACACCCGGGAGGGAAGCCGCAAAGCGGAGTGCCCAGGACGCAATCGATGCATCCGGATGAACACGTTTCATCTCTGCTTCAATCTCTTTGCCTGCCGATGCAAGGGAACCGCCCTTTACCGGCTCCATAACAAGGAATGGCATATTGTATTTCCGAAGCACCTCATACAGACGTCCGGACTGGATCAGCGGATTGTCCCAGTCAGCATAGTTCATCTGGATCTGGACAATTTCGACCTCCGGATGCTCGGAGAGAATCTTGTCAAGCAGCTCCGGCGTTCCGTGGAAGGAGAAACCAAAGTGTTTGATCAGTCCCTCTTCTTTTTTCTTCTTGGCCCAGTTAAAACAGTCGTATTTCACATAGCCTTCATAGTTTGCGCCGTCCTCGACACTGTGCAGCAGGTAATAATCAAAGTAGCCTGCTCCGGTGCGCGCGAGCTGATCGTTGAAAATGCGGTCACGCCCCTCGATGCCCTCGTCCATCATCCACTGCGGAAGTTTGGTTGTCAGAGTAAAACTTTCTCTCGGATGACGCTCTACCAGCGCTTTTTTCACGATACTCTCCGATTTTCCGCCGCAGTACATATAGGCGGTGTCAAAATAGTTCATTCCGGAGGCAAGGTACGCATCAACCATTTTACAGATCTGCTCCAAATCCAGTTCTCCGTCCTTCTCCGGAAGGCGCATCATGCCAAATCCTAATTTCGGCATTTTTGTTACATCTACACTCATGGTAAAATCCCCTTTCTTTTCCACAGAAAACCTTCGTTTTCTCAGTATTGTTGAAAAAATTGTAGCATTAAAGTGTACTTGAAAGTCAATAGTTTTTTTAATTTTCGTCAAAATTTTTCTTTGACTTTTTCCGTTTCCGGTGGTATTCTGATAAAAAAATTATGATTACAAAAGGAGTAGCACTATGATCTGGAAAAACCAGTTTCTTCACCTCACAAATGGCGATGTTTCAGCTGTTTATGGGGATAGTGCGCTCTTTTTTAAGTAAACTTCACTTTTTGAGTTCTTAAAATTCTATAGAAAACGCACATATCTCCCAATCAAAATTTTACTATATTTTGACAAGGAGATTTTTTTATGTCTGAGAAAACTATCAGAAAACAAATACGAACTTTATATCTTATGACCACGGTCGGCTATTTTCAGATTGCGGCGGCTTCGTGGGTTGCACTGCTCGCACTCCGCGGATTTTCGCTGCTGCAGATCGGGATGCTCGAAAGTATTTTCCATATCGTGAGCCTCTGCTTTGAACTCCCCTCCGGTATTGTCGCCGATGTCTTCGGGCGGCGGAAAACGCTGATTGCAAGTCAGATAGCCTCCCTGATTTCCGGTACGTTGATGATTTTTTCCACCGGCTTTGCCACAACGGCGCTTGCTCTCGGATGCAGTGCGCTCAGCTATAACCTTGCATCCGGCACACGGGAGGCACTTGCATATGACAGTCTGAAGCAGAACGGGGACGAAGGGTTTTATGCCCGTTTTTCTTCTACTGAAATGATGCTGTACCGTATCACCAATTCCACCGCAACGCTCTGCGCAGGTCTTGCCCTGTGGCTGGGATACCGGCGCGCATATGCGATTGATCTCTTCTTCGGACTGATTGCGCTTGGCGTTTCATTCCACCTTGTGGAAATAAAAACGGACGAAACACCAGTTCATTATCCTGTTGGACAGGAAATCGTTTCGGTTGTGCAGGAAAGCTGGCAGTTTCTTGTCCGTGAGAAAAAAGCAAGAAATATTATGCTGGTGAACGCACTCATCGGTGCCGTTTCCACGCTGGTTCTCTTCTTTTTACAGGCAAAGCTGCCACTCACCGGCATGAACAGCGCGCTGCTTGGACCTGCCCTCTTCGTGATGGGACTCGGCGCGGCACTGGGATCGCGGATGACGGCATACTTTCACAAATACCGCTACCGCGCGATTCTGCTGTTTGGCACGATCGGTGTACTTTTCGCCTTTCTTATGAGCTTTACCGGACTGCCGGCCCTTATGGTCTTCGGCGGATTTGTCGGATCCTTTTCCGATGATTTTCTTGAAGTCCGGACCGATATTCTGCTCAATGACATGATCCCGTCCAAGCAGCGGGCAACGCTGATGTCGGTGAACTCATTTGTCTTTTCTATGATTATGATCGTCCTTTCCACCGCGTTTGGATGGATCATGTGATCGTCAAAAATTTACTTTCATTGAAAAACGCTCATCAGTTTTTTTGCTGATGAGCGTTTTTTTCAAAAAATGATCAAACACCGCCGCTCCCTGCCAGAGCGCCGTCCGGGGTCTGCGGGGGTGTGCTTCCCCCCTCCACATTCTCCACCACTTTTTCTTTCTTCAACCACTTCCAGACATCGCCATATACGCGGTACTTCTCTTTCTCGTTCAGTATTTCATGCCGCATTCCCGGATACAGCTTTCCTCTGACATTGCGGTACCCGATCAGCCGCATATGGTCGATGGATTTTTTAAAGCGCCGCACATTCACATAACACGGATCATCCCCGCCGGACAAAAACAGCACCGGCAGCTTCCGGTTTGTGCAATGCCATCCATGGAATCCATACGTCTCCTTCAGCAGATCATTCAGCGCAAAAAAAGCATCATCCGAAAACGTAAATCCACAGAGCGGATTTTCTTCATACTCCCGCACCACCTCCGGATCCGAACAGCACCAGGCGAACCGGCTCTTCTCATCCGCAAACCGCGCCGCAAACGATCCAAACGACATCGCCTCCAGAAGATTGCTCCGATGCTCATCCCCGAGCACCGCCGCTTCCGCGTGTCCTACAGCCGCCCCCAGCGGCCGCAGATAATTTTTGCTCGGCGAACCGCACACAATCAGCGCATCCAGCTCCTGGTCGTGTTCCTTCGCGTATGCGCGCACAACCAGGGATCCCATACTGTGTCCCATCAGAACAAACGGAAGATCCGGGTACTCCTTCTTTGCCCACTTCGTGACAAGAAACAGATCCTCCACAAGTCCTACGCCGCCTGCGCCGTACATAAATCCGAGGTCCTGCTCCGACTTCACACTCTTTCCGTGCCCGCGGTGATCATGAATCACACACACTACACCGTGTTCCGCCATATATTCCATAAACGGCAGATACCGCTCCTTATACTCACTCATTCCATGGCTGAGCTGCAGAAGTGCCGTCCGCTTCACGCCCTCCTCCGGCTCCACTACAAGTCCGTCAAGAATCAGCCCATCCACCTTCGACTGAATCGTAAATTCTCTCCTCATTAGCTATTTCCCCTTTCTGCCGAAAACGAGTCGAAATGACTAAGCCTTTTCAGGCACGCTCTAACCTTCCATATCCTCCGAAATCTTCGGCGGAACCGCAAACGATGCCGTAATCCGATCGTAACACTCCTCGCACAGATCAAACTCATGCTTTTCCAGGTCCTTCCCGGAAAAGTACCCCCACGTCGTGTCGACCGAGCAGATCCCCTCCAGCAGCATTCCATTCTGTATTTTCATGTTTTTTCCGCAGCAGTTGCACACTGCCGCTTCCAGCTCATTTGTATTTTTGTTGTATTTCCGCATTCTTCTTCCTCCCGTGTATCAAAAAACGTTTCTTTCTTCGTTCCTGACACAAAACAGAAATCAGATTCTCCTGTGTCCTGTCGATTGTAACACATCTTTCCCGCCATTCCTACTGGGAATGAAAGGAAAGTCCTGTGCGTTAAATGCGTATACAATAACAATTTCTCTCTATCTCTTCGGAACCGATTCATCCGTCCGGCTCATCAGCACCGCATCCTCCTTGGGGAGATCGTAGTACCCCTTCCTGAGGCCGTCCTGCACAAAGCCAAGACTCTCATACAGATTCCGCGCCGGCGTATTGCCGATGCGCACATCCAGATGAATGACGCGCACCTTTCTTTCCTGCATCCGACGGAACAGCTCTTCCATCAGTGCATGGCCGATGCCGCGTCTTCTCGCTTTTTCTGCCACGCAGACATTTGTGATCTCACTTTCATCAAAAGAAATCAGGATTCCGAGATATCCTAAAATTTCACCGTCCTCCTCTGCTACAAGAAACAGTGCATCGTCACGGATCAGAAATGTAAAAAATCCGGTTTCTGTCCACGGAATCGAAAAGTTGGCCTCCTCAATCGGCATCACCTGCTCCAGATCATCGATCTGCATTTCACGGATTGTGATCATTCGCTTTTTTCTCCGTTCTCCTGTTTTTTCACCACATCGGCATGCTTCACAGATTCCCGTTCGGCTCTTTCCCGCTCCGCCTGCGATTTTCTCAGGTATTCCGGCTCATGCTCCTCGGCCGTCTGAATCTTACCTTCTTTGTAATAAACCTCAGCCAGTGCTGCGACTGCGGCCGCTCTCTGGCGGTTGACGTGCGCCGGTGCAAACGAAAACGGAATCGTAAGAAGCTCCTGCAATTTTTCCCGGTAAACCGCAACGCCGTCCCCCAGGAAAATAACCTCATGGTCAAGGCAATTCAGGCCCTCCGCCAGTGCCTCAATGCTCATCGTATCCTGTTCCCAGACCGTATCGAGACGATGATCCGTGTAACAGTAAACTCCGGTATAGACCTGGTTTCTTCTCGCATCCATGATCGGGCAGACAAATTTGTTAGTATCCCATATATTGTACGCGATTGCCGCCGTCGTTGGAATGGAAATCAGTGGTTTTTCAAGTGCCAGACCAAGTCCCTTGGCTGTTGCAGAACCGATGCGAAGACCGGTAAACGAGCCCGGACCTCCGGCAACTGCAATCGCATCGATCGTCGAAAGATCCAGCTCTGTCATGTTCGAGATTTCATCCAGCATCGGAAGCAGAGTCTGGGAATGTGTTTTTTTATAATTTACGGTGTATTCCGCAAGCAGTGTGTCATTTTCAACAACAGCCACCGAAGCCACCAGGCCGGAGCTGTCCAGTGCAAGTATTTTCATAATTTTTTGTTTCCTTTCCGATATTTCCTTCCTGTGCAACTCATTTTGGCAGTCTGCCGGAAACAGGAATCTTTACGATTTCCTTTTGTTTTTCCACCACATTCAGGATTTTTTTCTTTTATTCCACCGTAATTTTCCGGTAATCAAACCCTTTCTCGAGGTCTTTTTCTATCGTAATCGAAATCGCACCCTCCGGGATCAGCTCTTCAATCAGTTCTGCCCATTCGATCAGGCAGACACCCTCACCGAAAAAGTAATCATCGTATCCGATTTCTTCCATTTCTTCTATATCACCGATCCGGTAAACATCGAAATGATAAAATGGCAGGCGCCCTTCGGTATATTCCTGAATAATGGTAAATGTAGGACTGTTGACTGCCTCTGTGATGCCAAGTCCTTTTGCAAAGCCCTGCGTCAGAACGGTTTTTCCAACACCAAGGTCTCCGTTTAATGTATAAATCTGGCCAGGCTTCGCCGCTTTTCCCAGCTTTTCGCCAAGGGCAAGCGTCTCCGACGCAGAATTTGTTTCTATGATCATATGCTTTCTTCTCCTCTTTTTCTGCCTATCATTTTAACACAAACAAAAAGGTAATACAACCGCAGAACGAAACCGCTTTTCCTTGTGCTTTTCCTTGCTTTTTCTATCTGTTTTCGCTATACTATGTATCAGAGTTTCGCGGCCCAAAAACGTCCCACTCCTGTTTTTTCGGCCCGGAAAACGCGGTAAAACACGCTCTGCGCTTTTGTCCGCGTAAATCAAAAAAGAAAGAGATCAAAACTGTTATGCTGACTGTAATGAAATTTGGCGGAAGCTCCGTCGCAGATCTTGCACACATCCGCAATGTAGCACAGCGCTGCATCGAAAAACAGCAGGCCGGAAGCCAGGTCGTTGTCGTTCTCTCCGCGATGGGAAAAACGACGGACGGACTGATTGCAACCGCAAAACAGATTACGGAAAAACCGTCCCGCCGCGAGATGGATATGCTTCTTGCCACCGGTGAACAGGTTTCCGTTTCCCTGATGGCCATAACCATGATTCAGATGGGCGTCAGTGCTGTTTCTTTAAATGCCTGGCAGGTACCGATGCACACGACCTCCGATTATCAGAACGCGCGCTTCAAACGGATCGACACCGAGCGCATCCGTAAAGAGCTGGATGACAACAAAATTGTCATTGTCACCGGCTTCCAGGGGATCAATAAATACGATGATATCACAACGCTCGGACGCGGCGGCTCCGATACGACTGCGGTTGCCCTTGCGGCAGAGCTGCACGCGGATGTCTGTGAAATCTACACGGATGTAGACGGCGTCTACACCGCAGATCCGCGGATTGTACCGAATGCGCGCAAAATGGAAGAGGTAACTTACGATGAAATGCTGGAGATGGCTTCGCTCGGCGCAAAAGTCCTTCACAGCAGATGCGTGGAAATCGCAAAAAAATACGGCGTGGAACTTCTGGTCTGCTCCAGTCTGAACCGGAATTCCGGAACGATGGTAAGGGAGAAAACCAAAATGGAAAAAATGTTAATCAGTGGCGTGGCTGCCGACAAAAATGTGGCAAAAATCCGTGTTGCAGGCCTTGGCAACGATCCGGAGAGCACGTTCCGCCTCTTAAATTTACTGGATCGGAACAATCTGAACATCGATGTCATGATCCAGTCACTCGGAAAGGACGGCACAAAGTCCGTTTCCTTTACCGTTGCAAAGCCGGATATGCTGCGCACGATCGATGTGCTGAACGACAATAAGGATTCGCTCGGCATCAAAAAGCTGGATTATGATGAGAACGTGGCAAAGATTTCCGTCATCGGAGCCGGTGTCCGCTCCCATTCGGGCGTGGCTGCCAAAATGTTCGGCGCGCTCGCCAATGCAGGAATCAATACCGAGATGATTACCACCTCGGAAATCCGCATCACTGCCCTGATCGACGAAGCATACGCAGATCAGGCAATGCGTGCGATCCATGAGACATTCCTGGAGCGTGTCTGAAAAAGGGGGTTGACCCCTTTGATACCAGATTGCTACGTGCTTTGCACTCCAGCAATCATCAAAAACATTCGTAATCCGCTCATTTTTCTTCGAAAAATGGCTACTTACGTCTTATCAAGAAATCGTTTAAAAATCAGGAGGAAAACAATTATGTCTAACCCAATCGTTACAATTACTATGGAAAACGGCGATGTGATGAAAGCAGAGCTTTACCCGGAAATCGCGCCGAACACCGTAAACAATTTCATCAGTCTGGTAAAAAAAGGCTTCTATGACGGCCTGATCTTCCACCGCGTCATCCCGGGATTCATGATCCAGGGCGGAGATCCTGCAGGCACAGGCGCCGGCGGCCCGGATTACTGCATCAAGGGTGAGTTCTCCCAGAACGGTTTTGAGAACAACCTCGCACACACCCCAGGCGTTCTCTCCATGGCACGTACCATGTTCCCGGACAGCGCAGGAAGCCAGTTCTTCATCATGCACAAAGCTGCTCCGCATCTGGACGGCGCATACGCTGCTTTCGGAAAAGTAACAGAAGGCCTGGAAGTCGTAGATAAAATCGCATCTGTCAACACCGACTACAGCGACAAACCGCTGCAGCCGCAGAGAATGGCTACCGTTACCGTTGAGACCTTCGGCGTCGAGTATCCGGAACCGGAGAAATGCTAAGGATGAACGATGAACTGATGTTAGTTGAACCGTCGGAGGAATACTTCGCCGAGCTCGCCGCCTACCGGAACGATTTTCTGGAAAACAGCGATTCCATGGACGGCTGCGGACCGCTTCGCCGGTTTGATGATATGAAGGCGTATCTTGAAGATACCATGCGGTATACCAGAGAGGAGACTCTGCCGGAGGGCATGGTTCTCGCAACACAGTTTCTGTGCATCCGCAAATCAGACAACCGCCTTGTCGGCATGATTCAGGTGCGCCACTACCTGAACGATTTTCTGCGCACCTTGGGCGGCCATATCGGCTACTCCGTCCGCCCGTCGGAACGCAGAAAAGGCTATGCCTCCTGGATGCTGAAAAATGTGCAGCCGTACTGCAAAAGCCTCGGCCTTTCCGAAATTCTGGTCTGCTGCCTGGATACCAACGAAGGAAGCCGCAGAACGATCCTGAAAAATGGCGGCCGGTTCGACGGCACCGCTTATCGTGCCGATGAAAACAAAACACTGGAGCGTTACTGGATCACCTTGTGATTTTTCTTCCATTTCGCATGGCTCTGAATAGTTTCACAAATTTTTCTTGACATCCATGTCATTTCACTTTATAATTTGGAACTGCAAGCGAACAATTCTGTTCTTATGCAAAATATATGCCCCTGGTAAAAAACCGACGGACAGGCAGGGGTAGTTGCCGAGCGTGGTTAAGAGCCACATTATTGATTGCGTTAAAAGCGCAAATTTTATGAGTTGATTACTTTATAATCGATGCTCTACGACGAGCACATCATCTTATGAAACGGTCAATAAGAGTACGTGACTATATATTTCTGCATAGGAAAACAGGGGGAAGCCTGGATTTTTGTCCATCCCCTGAAGTTTGCACAATACGATCATGTATAAATTTCGATTTTTAGACAGATGATGCACGTCATCTGTCTTTTTTTCGTGCTTAGATAACCTGCCAAAGATGAACCCAACACCATTTTCTGAAAAAGGAGAACCAAACAATGTCCAAAGTTATGATCATCGGATGCGGCGGTGTTGCATCCGTAGCCATTCACAAATGCTGCCAGAACAGTGAAGTATTTTCTGAAATTATGATTGCAAGCCGCACCCTTTCCAAGTGCGATGCTTTAAAAGAAAAGCTGGCTCCGACCACAAAAACCATTATCACAACAGCAAAGGTGGATGCCGACTGCACAGAAGAATTAATCGCCTTAATCAAACAGTATCAGCCGGATGCCGTATTAAATCTGGCTCTTCCTTATCAGGATCTTACCATTATGGATGCCTGCCTTGCATGTAAGGTTCCTTACATTGATACTGCAAATTACGAAGCAGAAAATACGGATGATCCGGCATGGCGTGCAATCTACGAAAAGAGATGCGAAGAGCTTGGCTTTTCTGCTTACTTTGATTACTCCTGGCAGTGGGCCTATATGGACCGTTTCAAGGAAGCCGGCATCACCGGTCTTCTCGGAACCGGCTTTGACCCGGGCGTCACCAGTGTCTTTGCAGCCTATGCACAGAAACACTATTTCGATGAAATTCACACGATTGATATTCTGGACTGCAACGGCGGCGACCACGGATATCCGTTTGCAACCAACTTCAATCCGGAAATCAACCTCCGCGAGGTATCCGCTCCCGGCTCTTACTGGGAAAACGGCCACTGGGTAGAAATTCCGCCAATGTCGATCAAACGGGAATATAACTTCGATGAGGTAGGCGAGAAGGATATGTACCTTCTTCACCATGAAGAAATTGAGGCTCTTGCAAAAAATATCCCGGGCGTAAAAAGAATCCGCTTTTTCATGACCTTCGGCCAGAGCTATCTGACCCATATGAAATGTCTGGAAAATGTAGGACTTCTCTCCACCACTCCGATTACCTTCAACGGACAGCAGATCGTACCGATCCAGTTTTTAAAAGAGCTTCTCCCGGATCCTTCCACCCTTGGCCCGCGCACCGTGGGTAAAACCAACATCGGCTGTATTTTTACCGGTATCAAGGACGGAAAAGAAAGAAGCATTTACATTTACAATGTCTGTGACCACCAGGAATGCTACCGGGAAGTAGAGTCTCAGGCGATCTCCTACACCACCGGCGTTCCGGCCATGATCGGAACCATGATGGTCGTGAGCGGTCTCTGGAACAAGCCGGGTGTCTACACCACAGATGAATTCGATCCGGATCCGTATATGGAAGCACTCAACAAGTGGGGGCTTCCGTGGAAGGTCGTAGAAAATCCTGTTTTAGTAGATTAAGCCTATGTATAAGATAAACGAACTGCCAACTCCCTGTTTTGTCATTGATGAAGGCAAACTGGAAGAAAACTTAAAGATCCTGCACCAGGTAGAAGAACGCACCGGTGCAAAAATTCTGCTGGCTCAGAAATGCTTTTCCTGTTTTTCGGAATATCCGCTGATTGGAAAATATATCAGCGGAACGACTGCCAGCGGACTCTATGAGGCGCAGCTTGGCAAGGAAGAAATGGGGCTGGAGAATCATGTGTATTCTCCGGCCTACCGCCCGCAGGATATGGAAGAGCTCGCACAGATCTGCGATCATATTATTTTCAATTCAGAAAAGCAGCTCCGAACGTACCTCCCCGTACTTAAGGCTTCCGGAACCGCAAAAGCCGGACTTCGCATCAACCCGGAATGCTCCACGCAGGAAGGCCATGCGATTTATGATCCCTGTGCGCCCGGCTCCCGCATGGGCATCCGCGCCTGCGATTTTACAGACGAACTGGCCGATCTTGTGGACGGTCTTCATTTTCATACCCTCTGTGAACAGAATTCGGATGATCTGGAAACCACGCTGCGCGCCGTGGAAGAAAAATTCGGCAAGTGGCTTTTTAAAATGAACTGGCTTAACATGGGAGGCGGACATCATATCACCCGTGAGGATTACGATATCGAACGCCTGATTTCCTGTATCAACCATATGAAAGAAACGTATGGTCTTCAGATTTACCTGGAGCCCGGGGAAGCAGTTGCCTTAAACGCAGGCTACAATGTCACGGAAGTTCTCGATATTGTTGAAAATAACGGAAAAATTTTAATTCTTGACACTTCCGCTGCCTGCCATATGCCGGATGTGCTTGAGATGCCGTACCGCCCTCCGCTCAAAGGCAGCGGACTGCCTGGGGAAAAGCCTTATACCTACCGCCTTTCCTGCAATACCTGCCTGGCGGGCGACGTAATCGGCGAATATTCCTTCGATTCCCAAATCCGGATCGGTGACAGACTGTATTTTGAAGATATGGCGATTTATTCGATGGTAAAAACCAATACCTTTAACGGAATCCCACTCCCTTCCATCGCGGTGATGGACAAAGCTGGAAACTGCCGAATGATAAAGGAGTTTGGATATGAAGATTTCAAAAACCGATTGTCTTAGAACCCCAAAAGCCGATGGCTTTTACATGCCGGGCGAATTTGAGCCCCACGAAGGCACGCTGATGATCTGGCCGTGGCGTCCCGGTTCCTGGAATTACGGGGCAAAAGCGGCAAGAGCGGCATTTGCAGAAATTGCAGAAGCAATTGCCGCTTATGAGCAGGTTTATCTTTTCGTCCGGCCACAGGATAAAGCATCGGCACAGGAACTGCTTTCCTCTGACCGGATTCATCTGATCGAAGCCCCGACAGAGGATGCCTGGGCAAGAGATACCGGCGCTACGTTTGTGGTCAACGATCAGGGCGGACGAAGAGGCATTCAATGGGAATTCAACGCCTGGGGCGGCCAGTATGACGGTCTGTACTCCCACTTTGAACATGACCGTGAGGTTCCGGAACGAATCTGCAGTTTTCTCGGAGATTCCTTCTATAATGCCCGCCCCTTTGTTTTGGAAGGCGGCTCCATCCATGTTGACGGGGAAGGAACCCTGCTTACGACCGAAGAATGTCTGCTGAGTCCGGGGCGCAATCCTTCTCTTACAAGAGCGGAAATTGAAGAAAAGCTGCGTCAGTATCTTTCGGTCGAAAAAATCATCTGGCTGCCTTTTGGTATTTACAACGATGAAACCAACGGCCATATCGATAATATGTGCTGCTTTGTAAAGCCAGGAGAAGTACTTCTTGCCTGGACAGATGACGAAAACGATCCTCAGTATGCCAGAAGCAGGGCCGCTTTTGATCTTCTCTCCCATACCGTTGACGCGAAGGGACGAAGCTTTGTAATTCACAAGCTGCCCATTCCAAAGCATCCCATCTGTATTACAGAAGAAGATCTTCTCGGCTATGATTTTGAAGCTGGCGAAGATCAACGGGAAGCCGGGGAACGCCTTGCCGCCAGCTATATCAATTTTTATCTTGCCAATCACTGTGTCCTTCTTCCCCGTTTCGGCGATGAAAACGATACCGTGGCTGCAGAAATTCTCGGAAAATGCTTTCCGAATCGACGGATCCTCCCTGTCGATGCACGCGTCATTCTGACCGGCGGAGGCAACATTCACTGTATTACCCAGCAGATTCCGGCAAAGAAAAGAGGAAACAGATTATGAGAAATATAAAAATTGCCGCACTGCAGTTTTCATGCTGCAGCCAGGTACAGGAAAATATAGACAAAGCAGAGACCATGGTCCGTGAAGCCGCTTCCAACGGCGCCAATCTCATCCTTCTTCCTGAATTATTTGAAAGACCGTATTTTTGTCAGGAAAAGCGATACGATTATTATGATTATGCCCTGCCTTTGACAGAAAATCCCGCCATCCGGCGTTTTCAGGCCGTTGCCGGAGAACTTGGAGTCGTGATTCCGGTCAGCTTTTATGAAAGAGATGTTCAGCGCCTGTTTAATTCCATTGCCATGATCGATGCAGACGGATCCATTCTTGGTGTTTACCGCAAGACCCATATCCCGGACGATCATTTTTATCAGGAAAAATTCTATTTCACTCCGGGAGATACGGGATTCAAAGTCTTTGAAACACGTTTTGGAACCGTCGGCGTCGGCATCTGCTGGGACCAGTGGTTTCCGGAAACAGCACGATGTATGGCTGTTCAGGGAGCTGAAATCCTGCTCTATCCTACCGCGATCGGAAGTGAGCCGATCCTGAATGTAGACAGCAGCGGGCACTGGCGGCGCGTCATGCAGGGACATGCTGCCGCAAATCTTATTCCGGTTGCTGCTGCAAACCGGATTGGTACCGAAACCGTAACGCCCTGTGAAGAAAATGGCGGCCAGTCCTCTTCTCTTACTTTCTACGGCTCTTCCTTTATTGCCGATGCAACCGGTGAACTTGTGGCATCTGCCGGAAGAGATACCGAGGAAATCCTGTACGCCTCCTTCGATCTGGATGCCCTGCGCGAAGAACGTTTTTCCTGGGGGCTTTTCCGTGATCGACGGCCGGAAACTTATCGTATCATGACGAAACAGTAAAGCTCTGTCTCTTCCTGTTGTAACTCTTCCTACAGCGGTGCGCTGCATCACATATTCTAACTACAAAGGAGAACCGCTATGCAATATGGAGTTTTATGTCTGCTGCCGCCTGCGGCGATGCTGATTTTTGCATTAAAAACGAAAAAATCTTTCGAAGCTCTGATTTTCGGAACCCTGATTGCCTATCTCATCATGTACAAAGCGGCTTTTATCGGACCCTGGTGTGATCTGCTGCTTTCGGAGATCAGCAACGCAGATAACCAGTATATTCTTCTTCTCTGCGGACTGTTCGGAGGCTTCATCTTCCTGCTCCGCGAGGCAAAAGGAACACTTGGTTTTTCCAACCTGTTAAGCCGCTTCTGTAAAAATGAACGGATCACCATGATGATGTCGGTATTTCTCGGAATCATTATTTTTGTCGATGATTATCTCAACATCATGACCGTTGGAACCTGTATGAAGGATGTCTGTGATAAACGAAAAGTCCCACGCCAGGCGCTTGCCTATATCATTGACTCAACCGGTGCACCTGTCTGCGCACTGATTCCCTTTTCCACCTGGGTAGTTTTTTATTCCGGTGTTTTTATTCAGGAACCGGACATTCTCAATATGGGCTTTTCCACCGGTATGAGTGTTTACTTAAAAGTGCTTCCTTATATGTTTTATCCCATGGCTGCACTTCTGGTTGTCATTCTGTTTGCCTGCAAACTGATGCCAAAGCTCGGAAAAATGAAAGATGCCTATACCGATCTGGAAAAGAAAGAGCAGACACCGGAGCATCCAAAAATGCACAATGCCCCTTCCGTTGACATTGCCATGGCCGGAATGAGCGTTGATTACCCGCCCGAAAATACCAATGCCGGAAATATACTGGATTTTCTGATCCCCATCGGAATTCTGATCGGTGTGACAGTAGCCACACAGGATATGATGCAGGCGATTATTCTTGCTCTTGCTTCCTGTATGATTCTTTATCTTCCGCGGAAAAAAATGACCTTTACGCGGTACGTGGAACTGTTCTTTGCCGGCTTTGCAGATATTCTTCCGGTTCTCGCCATTCTTCTTGCATCCTTTATGATCAAGACTGCCTGCGGCGAAATGGGACTCTCGGAATACGTCATCAACCTGTGTGTTCCGTATATGAATGCCAAAACACTGGCAGCTATTATTTTTGTTGTCATTGCAGTTCTGACCTTTGTCACCAGCTCTTTCTGGGGAATTGAGGCCGTAGCCGTTTCCATCGTTGTTCCGCTTGCCAGCGCCCTTGATGCTAATGTACTTCTGGCGCTTGGCGCTGTCGTATCCGGCGGTGTTTTCGGAAGCCATGCATGCTTCTATTCCGACGCAACGGTTCTTTCCTCCGCGACCTGCGAGATTGACAATATGTCACATGCCGTGTCGCAGTTTCCTTACGTCCTGATCAGTGCTGCTCTCGCCGTAGCGGGATTTTTAATCTGCGGAATTTTTGCTCTTTAAAAACACGTTCTAAAAGTCAAGCGGATATTCGCAATCCGCTTCGCTACTTGCTCATAACCGAATAGCTGCTCCGCAGCTTATCAGAAGGAGCTTGCACTCCTCCTGATACAAGCAAGTCCCCACCCACTGCTTATTGCTTTTCGCAATGGAAGCAGGGGACTTACTTGATTCGGTTAAAAAAGTCTTCGACGATCGGATTTTCCCAGATTCGTCGAAGGCTTTTTTTGTTTTTTTATTCTTTTACACTCAACCGCACCAGCGCACGCTGCAGCTTGGCTTCGGCAATACGGTATTCTTTGTCTGTCAGACCGCCGTTTGCCAGCGCCTGCTCGGCCCTGTGTTTGGCAGCCTCGGCGCGCTCTGCATCAATATCCTCTTCCCACTCCCAGGTTGTTGCCAGGACACGGCAGACCCCGTTCATCATGGAAAGCATTCCGCCGATGCAGGCGGCATTTCTTCTCGTTCCGTCCTCCAGCACAATATGCGCCTCGCCCATACCAAGTGCAGTGCAGTAATTGCAGTGCCCAGGCAGAATTGCCAGGTCGCCGCTGATGGTTCTGCAGACAACGCGCGCTACGTCACCCTCATAGAGAAGTCCGTCCGGCGTGCCGACACGTAAAGGAAATGTACTCATACGTCATTCCTCCTTTACTGATTCAGTGCTTTTGCTTTTTCAAATACCTCGTCGATGGTACCTGCAAACAGGAAGCAGCTCTCCGGAAGATCATCGCACTCGCCGTCAAGGATCATGCGGAATCCGCGCAGAGTTTCTTTTAACGGCACATATTTTCCTTCCATACCGGTAAACTGTTCCGCTACCGAGAAGCTCTGGGACAGGAAACGCTGTACCTTACGGGCACGGCTGACCGTCAGCTTATCCTCTTCGGACAGCTCGTCCATACCCATGATGGCGATGATATCCTGCAGCTCTTTGTATCTCTGCAGCACCTGCTGTACGGCACGCGCTACCTCATAGTGCTCATGGCCTACGATTTCCGGTGTCAGGATACGGCTGGTAGAATCAAGCGGATCAACGGCCGGATAAATACCCTGGCTGGAAATTTCACGGGAAAGTACCGTCGTGGCATCCAGATGGGTAAATGTCGTTGCCGGAGCCGGGTCGGTCAGGTCATCGGCCGGCACGTAAACAGCCTGTACCGATGTGATGGATCCCTTTCTTGTGGAAGTAATACGCTCCTGCAGTGCGCCCATCTCGGTTGCCAGCGTCGGCTGGTATCCTACTGCGGACGGCATACGGCCAAGCAGAGCCGAAACCTCGGAACCTGCCTGCGTAAATCGGAAAATATTATCGATGAACAGCAGCACATCCTGATTTTTCACATCACGGAAGTATTCTGCCATGGTAAGGCCGGAAAGTCCGACACGCATACGCGCTCCCGGCGGCTCGTTCATCTGTCCATAGACCAGTGCTGTTTTGTCGATAACACCGCTCTCTTTCATCTCGTTGTAAAGGTCATTTCCTTCACGGGTACGCTCTCCGACACCGGTGAAAACAGAAAGTCCGCCGTGTGCCGTTGCCACGTTGTGGATCAGCTCCATGATAAGGACTGTTTTTCCAACGCCGGCACCACCGAACAGACCGATTTTTCCGCCCTTGGCATACGGGCAGATCAGGTCAACGACCTTGATTCCGGTTTCGAGGATCTCCGTTGCCGGAACCTGTTCCTCATAGGACGGCGGATCGCGGTGGATCGGCCATTTTTCTGCTGTTTCCGGTGCCGGCTTATTGTCTACGGTCTCACCGAGCAGGTTGAACACGCGGCCTAAGCACTCCTCTCCGACCGGAACGGCGATCGGGCCGCCCGTGTCGACTGCTTTCGTTCCGCGGACAAGTCCGTCTGTGGACTTCATAGCAATGCAGCGGACCATGTTGTCGCCCGTCTGCTGCGCCACTTCCACAACCAGCTTCTCGCCGTGGTTGTCTATCTCGATGGCATTCAGAAGTGCCGGCAGCTCTCCTTCCGGAAAACGGATGTCCAGAACAGGACCCGTTACCTGCACAACCTCGCCAATGTGTTTTTCACTCATTTAACGACTTCTCCTCACTTTTCTTGTTTCCACTCTTACACGCCTTCCGCACCGCCGACGATCTCCGTGATCTCCTGCGTAATGCTTGCCTGACGGGCACGGTTGTAATACAGATTGAGCTGTTCAATCATCTCCTCTGCATTTCCCGTTGCCGCCTCCATTGCGGTACGGCGTGCCGCAAGCTCACTTGCCACACTCTCACAGATACCGCCGTAGATCAGGCCGCCTAAGTATTCCGGCACAATCGCTTCGAATACCTCGACACCGTTTGGCTCATACAGGATCAGATTCCGGATTTTTTTCGCTTCCGGATCCTCTCCGTCCTCTTTTGCAATGTCAATCAGAGGCAGGATCGGCACGGAAACCGGCATCTGCGACAGCATCGACACGAATTTTGTGTAACAAAGCTCCACATGTCCGAAGGTCCCTTTCCGGAACTCACGGCACAGCGCGCGCGCGATCTCAAAGCTGTCTGCCACGGAAAGATTTGCGATCTCGGCAAAGCTGTCCGTCAGAATGTCCAGCTTCCGGGATTTTGCATACTCCACTGCCTTTTTGCCGACCGGAACCACACAGATCTCTTTTCCTTTGGCATCTGCCTCAAAGCATCGGAACAGATTCGCGTTGTATCCGCCCGCAAGGCCGCGGTCTCCGGCAACCAGCACGTAGCAGCATTTCTCGTTTTTTGCCTCTTTTGCATAAATGGAATAAAATTCCGTGTTTCCTTTTGCAATATCCTGCAAAGTGCGGTACAGCTCCTGAAAATACGGACGGCAGGTATCAGCCCGCTCCTTCGCTTTTCGCAGCTTGGAGGACGCTACAAGTTCCATCGCCTTGGTAATCTGCATCGTGCTTTCGACACTTTTGATCCGCAGCTTTACGGCTTTCATGTTTGCAGCCATAGGCTCCTCCTTCTTTCCTTATTTTGCAGGTCTTGTATTGATAAAGTTTTCGGTGTACGATTCGAGCGTACTTTTCAGCTTCTCCTCGGTATCTGCCTCAAGTTTTCCGGTTGCGGAAATCTCCTGCATCACGGCAGCACCCTCGGCATCGGTATCGAGCCAGGTATACAGTCCGTCCTCATAGGCGCGGACATCCTCAGCTGCAACCTTTGACAGAATTCCTTTCGTTACCGCATAGAGAATAGCAACCTGTTTTTCTACCGAAACCGGTGCATTCTGGTTCTGTTTTAATACTTCCACGATACGCACACCCTGCTCCAGACGCGCCTTTGTATCGGCATCCAGATCGGATCCGAACTGCGCAAAGCTTGCCAGCTCGCGGTACTGGGAATAGATCAGTTTCAGAGTTCCGGCTACCTTCTTCATTGCCTTAATCTGCGCATTTCCACCGACACGGGATACCGATACGCCAGGGTTTACCGCCGGCATAACACCCGAGTGGAACAGCTCTGTCTCAAGGAAAATCTGGCCGTCTGTGATGGAGATGACGTTCGTCGGAATATAGGCAGAAATATCGCCTGCCTGGGTCTCAATGATCGGCAGGGCCGTCATGGATCCGCCGCCGTGTTCATCGTCCAGCTTTGCGGCACGCTCCAGAAGTCTGGAATGGAGATAGAAAACATCTCCCGGATAAGCCTCACGTCCCGGCGGACGGCGGATCAGCAGGGAGAGTGCACGGTATGCAACCGCGTGCTTACTTAAGTCATCATAAATAATCAGCACATCTTTTCCCTGATACATAAAGTACTCGCCCATGGCACAGCCGGAATACGGTACGATATACTGCAGCGGGCTCGCTTCGGATGCCGTCGCTGCCACGACGATGGTGTACGCCATTGCGCCGTTCTTCTCAAGATTTTCTACTAAGGACGCTACTGTCGAACGTTTCTGTCCGATGGCAACGTAGATACAGATCACATCCTTGCCTTTCTGGTTCAGAATGGTATCGGTTGCGATCGTTGTCTTTCCGGTCTGACGGTCTCCGATGATCAGCTCTCGCTGGCCTCTTCCGATCGGAACCATGGAATCGATCGCTTTAATACCGGTCTGCAGCGGCTGATTAACACCTTTTCTCTCACAGATGCCCGGTGCCGGGCTTTCAATCGGACGGTACTCTGCTGCCGTAATCGGGCCTGCGCCGTCGATTGGCTGGCCGAGCGCGTTGACAACGCGTCCGATCATGCCTTCTCCGACCGGAACCGAAACAACCTTTCCCGTTCTTTTTACAAGCTGTCCCTCGCTGATGTTCTCGCCGGAACCGAATAAAACGACAGATACGCTGTTTTCCTCGAGGTTCTGTGCCATTCCATAACTTCCATCCTCAAATTCCAGCAGCTCGCCTGCCATGCAGTTCGAAAGACCGCTGGCTCTTGCGATTCCGTCTCCGACCATCAGAACGGTGCCTGTCTCATCCTGCCGGATCGCATTTTCATAATATTTGATCTGGCTGCGGATGACCTTGGATATTTCTTCTGGTTTCAGTTGCATTTTTTCCTCCTACACCACTGTATCGCTGATTCTTCTGGAAAGCTCGGCCAAACGTCCCTTTACGGTTCCGTCAAACAGCTTTCCGTCGAGCTCCACGCGGACACCCGCCAGAACGGACGGATCGGTTTTCAGTTCCATCACCACTGTTTTTCCGCTCATCGTTTCCAGTTTTTTCTTCAGAAGCTCTTCCTGTTCCTTCGACAGGGATGCTGCGCTCGTCACAACTGCCTCGGCAATATTGTGGGCTGCGTAGTATCTGCGCTGGAATGCTTCCTGGCATCCGCCGAATTCACGGAGAAGATTTTTTTCACACAGCAGTTTGATAAAATTGACCAAATACGGTTCCGCCTGGCTGCCAAATGCCGCGTCGATCAGCCCGATCCGCTCTTTTCGCGGAATCGAAGGCTCCGATAAAAGGCGCGGATACTCCGGGTTTTCCCGGAACAGAGCTCGGATCTCCTTCATCTCGGAAAGGATTTCCTCTTCGAGATGCTCCTCCTGGGCCAGCTCATACAGGCTCCCACCGTATACTCTGGCAGTTTCTGTCATGATGCTTCACCTACATTCGATATAAATTCATCTATCAGCTTCTCATGGTCTTTTTCATTAATCTCACGTTCAATGACCTTTCCGGCAATATCCATGGCAATGCCGCCGATCTCGCCTTTGACTTCATTGACCGCTTTCTTTTTCTCCTGGGCAATCTCTTTTTCTGCCTTGTTTTTCAGGGCAGCTGCCTGTTCGGAAGCCTCTTTTACGATTTTCTCGCTCTGCAGCGTCGCTGTCTTTCTGGCGCTTTCGAGAATCTCGTTGGCCTTTGCCTTGGCCTCCTGCATATTCTGCTCATATTCCTCTTTGATGGCGTTGGCTTCTTTTTTTGCCGCCTCTGCGTCTGTAATCTCCGCATCGGCTGCCGCACGCCGTTTTTCCAGCATCTCATTGATCGGTTTGAAAAGGAACCGTTTGATCAGATACATCTGGATGAAAAGGTTGCAGATCTGTGCGATAAAAGTCCAGGGGACAATTCCTACCAGTTCCTGAACCTGCATAGTTTCTTTCCTCCTAGCAATACTCTACTCTTTGCTCTATTTCAGGAAGTTCATGAACATTCCCGGTGCTACGAAGATCAGAAGCAGGCCGGTTACGAAACCGTAAATACCTGTGGTCTCTGCGATTGCACAGCCAAGAAGCATCGTACTTGTTACATCACCTTTGCATTCCGGCTGACGTCCGATTGCCTCAAGTGCCTTTGCTACGGCGTTACCTTCACCGATACCAGGTCCGATACCTGCGATCAGGGAGCATCCTGCGCCGATTGCGCATCCTGCGAGAGCGATACCTTTTGCTAAAATCTGAAAATCCATCTTGTTTTCCTCCTGTATTTTCTTTTTGTAAACCTCATTTTTTAATCTCTTTAGCCTTCCTCTGCTGCATTCGCAATGTACATGACAGTCAGCATACAGAAAATAAAGGCCTGCATCACGCCGGAAAACCAGTCAAAGTAGACCGACAGAACAGCCGGGACACCGACATCCAGAATCGGGATCTGTGAAAGGGTTCTTCCGAGCACGCCGGGAAGCAGTCCCAGCAGCTTTCCGCTTGCCAGTGCCAGCGATCCGTAGATCAGGGCATTGATGACAACGCCGGAAAGGATGTTTCCAAAGTGACGGCACGCCATACTGATCGGCGTTGCGAGCTCCGACAAAACGTTAAACGGTGTCATAACCGCAATCGGAGTCGTGAAGCCCTTCAGATATCCGCCAAAACCGTTGGTTTTGATCTTCTGTGTGGTGATCATGATGAAAACCACAACAGCCCAGGCCGCCTCGGTGGAAAGATCTGCTGTCGGACTTCGAAGTCCGATCAGGCTGATCAGGTTCGAGACAACGCTGGTCGCGAAAAGCGCCGACACAAAAGGAATCAGATAGCGGAATTTTTCTCCCATGTTGCCGATGACAAATTTGTTTGCGGTTTCCACAATCATTTCTGCCACCGCCTGGCGTTTGGAGATGTTCCGCACCTTCAAATCTCTTGTAAGCCAGATGCAAAGTCCGGTAATGAGTGCCATTACAATCCAGCTTACCACCAGCGTTTCGCTGATCTGAATTTTCCCGAACAGCGGGAAATCGATCGGGATCGTAAAAAAGACTTTTGCACCGGAGATATCAACCTCCATTCTCTTTTCTCACCTCCTCTGTATGAAATAAAATAAAAAATTTGAACCTTTTGTCAAAGCGGATCTTCACAATCCGCTTCGCTGCTTGCTTATAACCGAATCGCTGCTTCGCAGTTTCGGTTTAAAAACGCCGTCCCGTCTTTGCGGCTTTCGCCTGAGATCAGGTTCAGCGCTTTATGCTGTTTTTTATGCCCATCAGCTTGATGACCGTTCCCGGAATTAAAAGCGGCAGGATTCCTGCAGCAAACTGGAAGCATGGAAGCACAATCGCCAGAACTGCCCATAGCATCTGCATCAGATTTCTCTGCGAATAGCTTGCCTGCATCCGTCGCTTTGCTCCCGCCTCGTCTGTCTCAGACACTGCTTTTTGTACTGCCATACCCATCAGGAAAAAGTTCAGCACCGCAACGGCACCGCCTCCGATTCCCCCAAGGATCACCCGATAGTCAAATGGGATTTTTTCCGGCCAGATCAGGTGCAGGATCAGAAACCCGACCCACATCACAACCACGCCGACAACAGTATAGATGGCAACATTTTTCGTCTCCTTTTTTACGGCCGGTTGGACCTTGTCTCTGAAATTGCTCATATCGCCTTGTTTCCTTTCTAAGGGATTTTCCCCTTAAAATCAGTCTGAAATCTTTTCTCTGCCACTTGATCTTCGTCAACTGTGAAAACTTTTTCAGACACGTTCTAAATATGTCGGTTGAAAGACACCCTCTTTTTCTTCTTTTTTCCGTCCGGCTCCGTCTCAATGCGTTTCTGATGCCGCAGAACGCTCTGCCCGAATTTCCAGGCTGTCACGGCACCGCCTCCGATCCCAAAGAAAAAGCCGATCAGATAAATCCATGTTCCAACCGAAAAGCGGTCGCAAAGCCACCAGCAAAGTGCCAGACAAAGAAAAAGAGGCGTCACAAGGGACAGTCCGAATTGTGTCAACATTGTGAGATTGGTAATCATCCCCGTCCACTTCTTCATATCCTGTCCCTTTCTGCCGCCTCTTTTTGTCAGACCCTCGGATCTGTGTCTTGTTTCATTTTTCCCAAAACACACTTCCATTTTTGTAACCACTTAGTCAGATTGTACCATAAACGTTTTCATAAGACAAATGAATTTGTATATTTTCCAAATTATTTATTTTTATTTACATTCTTTTCATAATAATTGGAACAATTTTCTCATTTTGTCCCATTGCAAAATTGCAGCGTTCACCTCGCTTCTTATTTTTTGAAAAAAACTGCGGTTTTATTCCACACATACTGCCGTTTTTTCTTTCCAACCGGAAAGCTGATAGCTTACCTCATAGTGTCCCGGCTCCAGCAGGTATCTGCCGTTTTCTTCTGATCCGAGCACTTCTGCAACCGCTTCTTTTTCACTTTTGGCAACCATTGGAAGTACGGCCTCTGCGGTACAGTCGAACGGAACATCCATGGTGATGGTCACGTGCTCTTTGTCGGAAAGCTCCCAGCGAATACTGTACATTCCCGATGCAGAATCATATTTTGCCTCTGCATACCTCAAATCCCAGTTCAGCGTCGGTGCAAACTGTACGGTCCTGGCACCCGGATGGGATTCCATCGTGTTGATGCCGGCAACGTGACGGAACATCCATTCCTGGATGGAGCCGTAAGCATAATGGTTCATACTGTTCATGCTGATGCCGGAAATCGTACCGTCCGCAAGAAGGGAATTCCAGCGTTCCCAGACGGTAGTTGCACCAAGCTTAACCTCATAAAGCCAACCCGGAAATTCCTCGTTCAGCAACAGTTCGTAGGCGAGATCGTTCATGCCGTTGTCTGTCAGCACGTTATTCAGCAGCGGTGTTCCGACAAATCCTGTTTTCAGTTTGTGGTTACTCTGCTCAAACAGCTTCAGAAGCTGCCGTTTTGTCAGCTCTTCGTTCTTTGACAGATGGTATTTCAGCGTCAGCAGCAGCGCCGTCTGTGTTTTGATGCAGCAGCGGCCTGTTGCGCTGTAATATTCTTCCTGTACCACAGCAAACTGCTCCTCGGACAGCTTCTGATACTTCTCCTGCTCCTCGCGGTATCCCAGCACACCGGCCGCTTTTGCCACGATTCCTGCGCTGATCGCATAATACAGGTTTGCAATAAACTCCTCGTCCGTTGCACCCATGACCTGCTCCGCTCCCTGTACCGGATTGTCCAACGCAAGCCAGTCGCCGAAGTGGAAAATATACCGCCAGCCGTGGTTATCCCCATCCACTTTCGTGATGTAATCCACCCACGATTTCATGCTCACAAACTGATCTTCCAGAATACTCTTATCCCCGTAAAACAGATACAGATTCCACGGAATGATGCACGCCGCATCGCCCCAGACACACGCTGCATCCTCGACGCCGCACGACGGCACCACGTACGGCACCTTTCCGCCGAGCACGCTCTGCTCTTTTGCCATGTCGTACAGGTATTTTGCATAGAATACATACGTATCTTCGAGATACATCGCCGTCGGCGAGAACACCTGCGCATCACCCGTCCATCCCATGCGCTCATCACGCTGCGGGCAGTCGGTCGGAACATCTACAAAGTTGCATTTCAGGCCCCATCTCACGTTGCTGATCAGCTGGTTAACCAGTCCATTTCCGGTCTTCATCCAGCCTGTTGCGGTGATATTGCTGTAATAGGCAAGTCCCGTGAAATCCTCTTTTTTCAGATTCGGAATGCCCTCGATTTTTACGTAACGGTAACCATAGAAGGTAAAATGCGGTACGAGATCTATTTCCGTGCCATCGGAAATATAAATGTATTCCGATTTTGCAGTTCTCAGGTTTTCATTATAGAAATTGTCGTGCTGCAAAATCTCACCTGTCTGAACATGAACTTTGGTTCCTGCCGGCACGTTGACATGCAGCTTGAAAATTCCCGTAAACTCCTGCCCCATATCGAAGACCAGCTCGCCGGCCGGAGTATGAAGTAGTTCTTTAGGTTCAAACGTCTCATGAATCGTCACCGGAAGGCTCATGCGTTCCGTCAGTTCTCCTTTTGGTGCCTCACAAAAAACCGCCTTCTCCAATGGCAGTTCCGACAGCGTGTCGTCCCGGTGCTCACCGTCGTAAAGATTCGAGAATGCAATTTTACTGCGCCGCACCTGCCACGATTCATCCGTGCCAATCACTTCTTCCGAACCGTCCGCATACGTCAGATGCAGCTCCGCAATCAGCTTCCACTCATTGCCGTAAAATCCCTTGTCCTCAAACGCACTGAATCCAAACCGCGCCTTGTACCAGCCGTTTCCAAGCAGCACACGGAGCATTCCCTGTTTTGAAACCTCCTCTGTCACATCATACGTCTGATACTGTACCCATTCATTGTAATCATTGCTGTACGGCGTCAGGTACTCATCCCCGACACGCTTCTCATCCACATACACCTCATACAGTCCAAGTCCGCAGACATACAGCCTGGCCTTCGCTACCTCTTTTACCGGAACAATTTCTTTTTCAAAATATGGATGACGGTTCTCCTTACTGTCACAGGAAATCCATTTTCCTGTCCATGCTTCATTCCGTTTTCCGGTCTCAAAAAACTGTACCTCACTCACCGCCGTCTCCCCGGCATCACTGCCCGCTTCCACGTTCCAGTAATACCGCGTTCTCGGCTCCAGATCCAGCTTCACCGGATAGAAAAGACTGCTCGCCTTATCATCCTCTCCGGAATCAAACAGCAGATGCTCCATCGCTGCATCCGATGCTACACGGATTCTCGCATAGCTCTGTTTTTTTCCTTCCGCGTCTTTCACTTTCCAGGAAAAGACCGTTCTCTCCATTCGGAACCCCATTGGATTTTCCAGATGATTCACCTGTGCGTGATAAATTTTCATTTCAATATCCTCCTCCATCTTATTTTTGAAAATTCCCCCATTTTTTCTCATTTTATCATGATCCCTTTCGAGAAAAAAGGTTCTGTTTTGCAGGAAAAAACATCTTTATTTGCACCATTTCCTGCCTACCAGACATCTCCCCGGATTGTCAGAAAGTATGGGACATTTTCCCTTTTTCGGGCTACACCGAAACTAATAAGAGCCTGTGCTTTCCTTTCCCCTCCGCCGCAGTGCGATCCTGCCCGGAGGGCTTTTGACTTTACAGGAAAATTCAACGAAGTTTCCTGTAAAGTTTCCTGTAAAGTTTCCTGTAAAGTAAAAAAATGCCGGATTCTTTGAACCGCCCCAAGAAATCAGATTTTTTAGATCTAACTTTTTAGGACGGTTCATCCGACATTTTTCCGGAATTTTCCGGCTCTATCTTCAGTTTCTATCTTCAGTTCAGCAGCTCATCCGCCAGCGTTCTCTTCGGCACATAGTGCACATCGTTCTCATCCCGGTAATAATTCGTATTTCCATCCTCCTGCACATCCACCAGATGAATCTCCTCCGCCGGTTTTCCAAACGCCACAATCAAAAGCGGCCGGATCTCCTCTGGCAGTCCAATCACTTCCATCACCTCGCCCGCCTGAAAATTCCCGATCATGCAGCCGCCAAGTCCCTGCTCCACAGCCGCAAGCAGCATCGTTTGCGCCACAATCCCGACATCCTTCTGATACCGGTTCAGATTCTCATCAATCCTCTTATCCTGGCAGATCACAACAAAACCCGTCGGCCGTTTTCCCGGATGCGGCAGTACCATATCCGGCAGCGCCCGCGCCCACTTTGTCAGTCCCTGCACCTTCTCCACTTCTTCCGGCTCCCACGCCAGAAAATACTTCAACGGCTGCTTATTCACACTCGAAGGACAAAGCCGCGCGCAATCCACAAACCCTTCCAACGTCTCCCGCGAAATCCGCACCGACTCATCAAATCCACGATAACTCCTGTTCTTCAACACCAGATCCTTTAACATCTTTTCATCAGCCTCCTGTCTTAATTTTTTTCTATCTCCCACTCTACCACACCTCCCACCCCCTATCAATCACCTTTTTCTCATTTCCCTCTTGACATACTTTGATATTCAAAGTATTATATATCTAGTTTTTAAAACCACATCACAAAGCATTTTACATTACATTTTTATTCTATTTATTCGTCACCAATAACCAGACCTCAAGCCAGTCGCCGCGCCATGGAGCATCTTCTGGGCAGGCGCATTTGCAGGAGGCCCGCAAACTCTTAGTCTATGGAATTTTGCATTGCTTTCAAAAACGGCACTGTCTGAGCGCAGCGAGTTTGCCGTTTTCGAAAGCGCTTTTAGCAAAACTAGAGAAACACGCTTTGCGAGTTTCTCTAGTTATCGCGGCAGTCGCCAAGGTCTCGTGCGAGCACGGACTTTGGCTCGTTGCTCGCGTAAATTTCAGAGCCTTAGAGTTTCCCGGCCTCCGAAACCGCGCCCATCTGGAGGAACATCCACGGCGCGGCGGCAGCCACTGGATCGTCCGTTTATCAAAAAAGGAGAATTTATATGCTACCAGAATTAAAAATAGGAAATTTAGTTGCCAGATACCCCATCATCCAAGGCGGAATGGGCGTCGGCATCAGCCTCTCATCCCTCGCCGGCGCCGTTGCCAAATCCGGCGGAATCGGCGTCATCTCCGCCGCCCAGCCCGGCTGGCGCGATCCGGAATTCGCGCGTGATCCGTTAAGTGCCAATCTCCGCGCACTCGCCTTCCATATCCGCCGCGCCAAGGAAATCTCAAACGGCGGCATCATCGGCGTCAATATCATGTGCGCCCTGACCCACTACGAGGAATACGTCCGCTGCTGTATCGAAAACGGAGCCGATCTCATCATTTCCGGGGCTGGTCTCCCGACTGATCTGCCAAAATACACAGCGGGAAGCTCCATCAAGCTCGCCCCTATCGTTTCCCCGCCCCGGACCGCCAAGGTTCTTCTGAAGCTTTGGGACAATCACTATCACCGCGTCCCTGATCTCGTTGTCATCGAAGGTCCTGCAGCCGGAGGCCATCTCGGCTATTCCGCCGAAACCGTAGAAGAAACAGCACGGCGCGGCTACGATGACGAAATCCGGGAAATTCTGCAGATTGTACATGGCTACGAAGAAAAATACGCCTGTACCATCCCCGTCGTCTTTGCCGGAGGCGTCTACACCCATGAGGATATCCTTCACTATCTGTCGCTTGGCTGCGCAGGCGTCCAGATGGCTACCCGTTTCGTTGTCACGGAAGAATGCGATGCCGATCCGCGCTACAAGCAGGCATACCTGAATGCCAAAAAAGAAGATATCACGATCATGCACAGTCCGGTCGGCATGCCGGGCCGCGCAATCCGCAATCCGTTTCTGACGGAACGCGAACAGGAACGGGAAAAAATCTCACACTGCTACCAGTGCCTCAAAAAATGCGACAAAGCCTCCATTCCCTACTGTATTACCACTGCCCTGACCCGCGCTGCCGATGGCGATACCGACAACGCTCTCCTTTTCTGCGGAGAAAATGCATGGCGTCTCGATCACATGACCACTGTGCCGGAGCTGATGGCGGAGCTGGCCGGGGAATCCCTGCCGGACAGCAAAAAATAAAAAATTTAGTAGTGACTTTCCTTCCCAATAATGTTACAATCTTCTTTATGGTGTCAGCATAAAAAGTCTTCAAGAACTGACCATAAACCCAAAATTTTTGTAACACACAAAAGGAAGGAACTCTATGAACAAACACAACAAATCCCGCAGCTCGTTTTCCGGCAAAATCGGTTACGTGCTGGCTGCAGCAGGCGCTTCCGTCGGACTTGGAAATATCTGGCGTTTTCCCTACCTCGCAGCAAAATACGGCGGAGGAATTTTCCTCCTCATTTATATCCTGCTGGCGCTCACCTTCGGCTACTCCATGATCGTTGCCGAGTCCGCCATCGGACGCATGACACGAAAAAGCCCGGTCGGCGCTTTCCAGTCGTTCGGCAAATCGAAATGGCTTTCCGCCGGGGGCTGGATCAACGCCATTATTCCGATTCTGATCGTTCCATACTACTCTGTCATCGGAGGATGGGTCATCAAATATCTGATCGAATACGTGAAGGGCAACAGTACCCTGCTCGCAGAGGACGGCTATTTTTCCGGCTTCATCTCAAACGGAGTTTCCACAGAGCTCTGTTTTGCCGTTTTCTGCCTTATTACGGTCGCCATCATCTACGCCGGTGTGCGAAACGGCATTGAACGCGTTTCCAAGGTGATGATGCCGATTCTGATCGTCCTTTCCGTCATCATTGCCGTTTATTCCGTAACAAGACCGGGCGCACTGGCAGGCGTGAAGTATTTCCTTGTTCCGAACCTCAAAAACTTTTCATGGATGTCCGTTGTTGCCGCCATGGGACAGATGTTCTACTCCCTCTCGATCGCGATGGGTATTCTGATCACCTTCGGTTCCTACATGAAAAAGGAGACCGCGATTGAGGATTCCACCCGGAACGTCGAAGTTTTCGACACCGCAATTGCAATCATGGCAGGTCTCATGATCATTCCTGCCGTCTTTGCCTTCTCCGGCGGAGATCCGGATACCCTGCAGGCAGGACCTTCCCTGATGTTTATCACCATCCCGAAGGTATTCGCCAATATGGGCTTCGGCACTGTGATCGGTATTCTGTTTTTCCTTCTGGTGCTGTTTGCCGCACTGACCAGCTCCATCGCACTGACAGAAAGTGCCGTTTCCACCTTTGAGGATGAGCTCGGCTGGGGCCGTAAAAAATCGACCGTTCTGATCGGCGTTATCATGATTGCGCTCGGAACGCTCTCCTGCCTTGGCTACGGACCGCTTTCCTCCGTCACCATTCTTGGCATGCAGTTCCTGGATTTCTTCGACTTCCTGACAAACTCCGTGATGATGCCGATTGCTGCCATTGCCACCTGTCTTCTCGTTTCGAGAGTCATCGGTGTGGCGAAAATCGAGGAAGAAATCATCCACGGTGAGAGCCGCTTCCGCAGAAAGAAAATCTTTCTTGTCATGATCCAGTATCTCTGCCCGGTGTTTGCACTGATCATTCTGTTCAGCTCCGTGGCAAATGCATTCGGCTGGATCACCATGTAATGAATCTGTAAACGATGAAAAAAGATTGTTTTCGAAACACGATCACGATTTCGAAAACAATCTTTTTTTATCCAAATCTGTCACACCAGCATCAGGAATCCGTCAGCAGCAAAATATCTTCCTCCTTCAGATACAGCTCCTTTGGAATCCCCATTTCCGGGCTCCAGTCTGTTTTTGCGATCTTCCACTGCAGCCAGCTGCATTCGGCATTCTTCCGGAACGAAATGTTCCATTCAAACGGATCTTCCCAGATTTCGGATTCGTTGACCGGAAATACATTTTCCTCACCCGGCCTTTCTACTGTGGCCAGAAAATGTGCCCGGATGCCGACTGCGCGGATATCGTCTGCAATTTCCCGCTCCTTTACGTGCAGCGTCACGCCCCAGTCCACGGCCCGCAGCGTGTGCGCATCCACCCGCTCGGCCGCCGAAATATTCTTGCAGCCCGACAAAATTGCCGCTGTGCGCGTCTTCGGATTCTGGAAAAATTCCTTCAGCGGTTCCATGACTTCCATCTTTCCCCGGTTCATACAGCTCACCGTATCGCAGAGGCGGTACACCTCATCGCGGTTGTGTGATACGAAGATGACCGGTTTTCCGGCCTCCTTCAGATGTTTGTACATCTCCTGCTCCAACTGCCATTTCAGATAGGTATCGAGCGCTGAAAACGGCTCGTCGAGCAGAATCAGCTCCGGCTCTGCTGCGAGCATCCGTGCCATCGCGACGCGCTGTTTCTGTCCGCCGGAAAGCTGTCCCGGGATCTTTTTCTCCAGCCCTTCCAGCTGAAACTGGCGGATCAACGATTCCGTCCGGCTCCGGTCCGGCCGTTTTCCCATGCCTGCCTCAATATTCTGCACAACATTCATATGCGGAAACAGGGCGTAATCCTGGAACATATAACCGACTTTCCGCTTCTGCGGCGGCAGATTGATTTTTTTCTCCGAATCAAACAGCACCTTGCCGTCAAGGACAATCCGCCCTTCATCCGGCTTTTCGATTCCGGCGATACACTTTAAGGTCATGCTTTTTCCACAGCCCGACGCGCCGAGAATCGCAAAAATCTCCTGCTCCGCCCGGAACTGCATATGCATAAAAAAGCCGTCCAGTTTTTTCGTAATATCTACTTCAAGCGCCATGATTTATCCTCTCTACCACTGTTTCTGATTTTTCTTTCTCCGGTTGCCGAGAAGGTTCATCGCTGTCATCGTAAGGAATCCGACGAGCAGTACGACAACAGACCAAAAACCCGCCGTTTTATAATCCCCGTCCTGAATCACCATTGCGATTTTCTGGGAAACGGTACCCGTCTTTCCCGGAATATTTCCGGCCAGCATCGACGTCGCGCCGTACTCACCGAGCGCCCTTGCAAATGCCAGCACCGTACCGGAAAGCACGCCGGGACCTGCCGATGGGATGACCACTTTCCAGAAAATCTTCCACTCCGACATACCAAGCGTCCGCGCCGCATAGATCAGGTTCGTATCCACCTGCTCAAATGCCGCTCTCGTATTGCGGTACATCAGCGGAAACGCGATAATCGTTGCCGCCAGAATACAGCCAAGCCATGTCTGTACTGCCTTGATACTGAAATTCTCATACAGTGCAGCGCCAAACGGACGGCGGAGGCTGAAAATCAGAAGCAGGAAAAAGCCTGCAACGGTCGGCGGCAGAATCATCGGAAGTGTCAGAAAGCCGTCAATCACGGCACGCGCGCCGGGACGCAGCTTCATCACCGCACGCGCGGCAAAAATACCAAAGAAAAAGGACAGAATCGTCGCCACAATACCGGTCTTGATCGAAATGACAAGCGGGCTCCAGTCCAGTGACTGTAAAAAATCCAGTATTTCCTGCATAACATTTCCTTTCTATCCACGGCAGCCCTGCATACCTGCATCACGCATCCTGCCCGGATTTTCTCTGATGCAAAACCACCGTCCGTAGAAACGAAATCTTTCTTTTTCGGACGGTGATTTCAAATCCCTGCTGTTTTTTGTGGGATCTTCTTTTTATTCTACCTCTGTATCAAAGTAATAATTCCGGAAGATGGCGGCTGCCTCATCGGAAGTCAGAAACTCTACGAAGTCTTTCGCTGCTGCCTGCTCGGTCTCATCTGCCTCTTTGTTGGCAACCTGTGCTGCCGGGTAGATGACATTTCCGGTCAGATCGTACGGAACGACCTGCAGAACCTTCAGACGGTCCTCCAGACCGTAGGTATCGGAATAATAAACGGTACCAACCTCGTTGGATCCCTCTGCAACTGCGGAAGTAACGGCTCCTACGTTTGCGCATTCATTGATTTCCACGCCGCCGAGCGCTTCGGAAACCTGCTGGGTTGTGATGGCCGATACGTCGTCTGCTTTCTCCAGAATGCCTGCATTGACCAGTGCTTCTCTTGTGTATTTTCCAACCGGAACGGAACCGTCTGCCAGTGCGATGCTGGATGCCTTGTTCAGATCCTCCAAGCCCGTAACTTCTGTATTGCTTCCCTCATAGGTTACAACGCAGACCTGATTGTTTACGATGTTATGACGGGTTCCCTCAACCAGGAGGTTCTCACCCTCAAGCTGATCCATCTGTTTTGCTGCTGCGGAGAAGAACACGTCGCAGGATGCACCCTCTTCGATTTGTGTCATCAGGGTTCCTGAGCTGTCATAGCTTCCAACCAGTTTGACATTCGGCTGGGTCTTATTGTACTCGCTGATCAGCGTCTCCATTACGGAGTTCAGGCTCTTTGCGGCAAATACGGTGACCGTGGTATCGTCAAATACTTCGCCGTCTGCTGTGCTCTCGGCGCTGGATGCGCTCTCTGCTTCCGAAGAAGCGCTGGATGCAGATGTGCTCTCTGCCTTGGAGCTGCTCTTACTGGAAGAATCTGTGGAATTGGAAGATCCGCATGCGGCAAGAGAAAGTGCCATAGCTGCTGTCAGAAGAATGGATACTGTTTTCTTTTTCATGATAATTGACTCCTCATTTTGTATATTTACGTATGAAGCGCCGAATGTGCACCTTTTCGTTTTCCGGTTTTTGCTGACCGGATCTGAATGAGCTGTGCGGCAATGCTGATTGCAATCTCCGCCGGCGTCTCGCTTCCGATCTCGATTCCGATCGGGGCATAGACACTGTCGAGCTGTTCTCCGGTAAAACCCTGCGCTTCCAGTTTTTCGCGCACATACTTTGTCTTTCTGCGGCTTCCCACCACACCGATGTACGACGCGCCGGTGCGAAGCGCAAACGCCTCGGCATCCGCATCGCACCGGTGGCCGCGTGTCACAATCACGAGATAATCATTTTTCCGGATCGAAAGAATCTCGTCCAGTTTCGTAAAATCCACCAGCATGGTCTGCCCGGCGTCCGGAAACAATGCTTTGTCCACATATTCCTCCCGGTCATCGAGTACGATACAGCAGAAATCCAGATGATGCAGCACCGGAACGAGTTCCTGGGCCAGATGGCCGCCGCCGAACAGATAAACCTTTCCGTCGTAGCAGAATTCCTCGGCGTAATACGTTTTCCCGTCCAGTTCCAGAATCCGGCAGTGGCCCGCTTTTTCCTGTGCCGCCGGAAGCATTTCCCACGCTTCTTTTTCCAGCACGCGGATGCCGGTTCCGTCCAGCGCAAAAAAAATCCAGTAACTGCGGTACTGCTCCTGCGCCGCAAGCGCCTGCGCCAGACTTTCTGCTTCGCCGTGCGCTCCATTCATAAAATAGAAGCACACCTTCACTCTGCCGCCGCAGACCATGCCAATCCCCTTCCCCTCTCCGGTTCCGAGATCGTATTCTCTGTATTCACTTTTCTTCTCCTGCACCAGCTCCTGCGCATGCAGAACCGCCTGATATTCCAGGTTTCCGCCGCCGATAGTTCCGAAAATCCGTCCTTCCCGGCCGACCAGCATATAGGCGCCCGTCGTGCGCGGAATGGAGCCGTCCCCTTCGGTGATAAAGGCAAGAACCGTGTCCTGTCCCTCTTCCAGCTGTGCAAGCAGTTTCCGGTAAAGTTCATCCATGTTTCCTCTCCTTGTGTCTGATCTCCGGTCTACTTTTCCGTCACCAGTTCGATGGTGTCACCCTTTTGAATCGTGCCGCCGCGCAGCACCACCGCGAAAACGCCCTCCCGCGGCATGATGCATTCGCCCATGCGTTTGAAAATCTCGCAGTGGCTGTGGCACTCCTTTCCGATCTGCGTCATCTCAAGCAGCGCATCCCCGCAGGAAAACCGCGTGCCGACCGGCAGATTCCGGAAATCATATCCTTCCACGATCAGGTTTTCCCCGAAGGCGCCGAGCGGAATATCCGCTCCCTTGGCACGGAAGGCTTCTATTTTTTCATACGACAAAAGGCTCACCTGGCGGTGCCAGTGCCCGGCGTGTGCATCGCCCTCGATGCCCCAGTCTTCCACCAGCTTCGCCGTTTCCACCTCGTGCTTTGCCGTTCCCCGTTTTTCACTGATACAGATTCCTATGATTTTTCCCATTTCTTTTGTTTCCTCTTCTTTTCGAACCGCCGTCATTTCATCCGCCGATGCCGGACATCAGATGGTGCTCTGTCATATCCTTCGGCCGCTCAAAGCAGTGTTCCATCGGCTTTTTTAAGATTGCCTGTGCCATCACATCCCGCAGATCCGCCGCCGTTCCGTTCTGCAGAACCTCCCGCAGATCCACACCGTTCTCATAACAGAGACAGAGCTTTAAAAAGCCGCGGCTTGTCAGCCGTACGCGGTTGCAGCTTCCGCAGAACTTTCCGTGGATCGCGCTGATAAAGCCGACGGGCATCGACAGCTTTTCGTACCGCACATAAGCCGCAGGACCGTTTCCTTCTTTTTCCTGGTCCGGCGTACATGCCCCATACCACTGTTCCAGCTCTGTTTTCAGCGCCTCATTCGACGGACCCACGTACGATTTTCCGGCGCCCACCGGCATCACCTCGATGAACCGCACCGGGACTTTTTCCTGCTCTGCAAATTCAATCAGTTCCTGCGCATGCAGTTCTTTTCGATGCACCGCATTCAGCTTCACTAAAAGCCCCGCCTCTTTGGCCGCGCAGATGCCCTGCTTTACCTGCTCCAGCGCATCGCGTCCGGTAAGCGCCGCAAACTCTGCCGCATCCACTGTATCCAGGCTCACATTCACACTGTCACAGCCGGCCGCCTTCAGATCCCTCGCACACGATGCCAGGCGCACGCCATTCGTCGTGATCCCAACGGATGCGGTGCCCGGCACTGCTTTTATTTTCTGCACCAGCTCCACGCACTCTTTTCTTACCAGCGGTTCCCCTCCGGTAATCCGGTAATGCGTGATGCCAAGCCCAGCCGCGGCGTGCACAATCTTCAGCATCTCTTCGACGGTAAGCGGCGGATTCTGTTCCGCCTGCTCCAGTGCACAGCCCGCCGCACTCTCCGGCATACAGTACCGGCATCTCAAATTGCACGCGTCCGTGATGGAAATCCGCAGGTAATCTATCGTTCTGCCATACTGATCCTTCATCGTTTATCTTCCTTTTCCAAAACCGCAGTTCGGGAAGGTGCAGACCTTGCAGTTCAGGCAGAGACCGCCCTCGCCAAGACCGGCCAGCTCATCCGCTTTCACCTCATCATCTGCAATGAGGCGCGGCAGGACAAGATCAAAAATCGTCCGTTTCGAATACATGACGCATCCCGGCAGGCCGACGATCGGTGTTCCGTTTTCGGCATACGCCAGAAGGAACATGGCTCCCGGCAGCACCGGCGCGCCGTAGGAAACGATGCGTGCTCCGGTATTTTTGATCGCCAGCGGCGTCTTGTCGTCCGGATCCACACTCATTCCTCCGGTGCAGAAGACAAGATCGGCACCCGCTTCCATCGCACGGCGGCATCCGTCTGTGATCTTCGATGCATCATCATCGTAAACCTCATGAAAGATCATCTCCGCGCCGAATTCTGCCAGTTTTTCCTGGATAACCGGTGTAAAGGTGTCCTCGATCCGATGGTAATACACTTCATTTCCCGTTGTCAGAACCGCAAATTTTTTCTTGTGGAACGGCTTTAAGGTCAGGATCGGCCCGTCGGAACAGACTGCCTGTGCCGTCTCCATCTTCTCTTTTTTGATGACGAGCGGAATAATTCTCGTTCCCGCCAGTTTGTCGCCTTTTTTCACGTATGTATCACCGTGGCGCGTCGCAATCATCATCTCGCCGAGGCTGTTTACTTTTTTCAGCTTCTCGCGGTCCACTTTCAAAAGACCGTCGCAGTCCGCGATCAGTTCAATTTTTCCTTCTTTGACATCGGACGGATGCATGTGATCGTTTTTACACATATCGTAAAGAATCTGTGCCGCCTCATTTTCATGCAGCATTGTATCGTCCTTTTCCCAGATGTAAATGTTGTCCTTTCCGACACTTAACAGCACCGGAATATCTTCTTCCGTAATGATGTGGCCTTTGCGGAATACCGCATCTTTTGTCACACCTTTGATAATCTGTGTAATATCGTGGCAGAGCACCTGGCCTACCGCGTCTTCTGTTTTCATCAGTTTCATCTGAAACGCCTCACTTTTTCTATTTGAATCTATTCCAGTTCCCCGCAGATCACTTCCAGCACGCTTCCGGCGATGCACCGCGCCTTATCGGAAATCGTGAAGCAGTTCTGCAGTTCTTCTTTCCGCGGATCGATGTCCGCAATCTTAAATCCCTTCGTCACCGGATAGCCGTCGCGGATCAGCCCGCGCAGCAGACCGGAGAAAGATGCTTCCACAGGTACCGTCCCGTTTTCTGTCTCAATCTCTGCAATCACAGCCCTGGCTTCCACAATGTCTCCGATCGAAGCCGCATTCCGCAGAATACCTTCCGCCTGTGCATGCATCACACGCTCTTTTCCGTACCCGCCGATGATGCCCGGAATGCCAGTGTTCGGAACCGCGCTTCCGCTTCGGATCACGCGTCCAAGATTATGACCGCGCTTCGTCTCGATTACAACATCCACATCTTCTCCTGCCGTAAAGCCCGGTCCGAGGGCAATCACAAGCGGCGCCATCTCTTTTGTCGTCCCGAGATTTTTCTTCGCCAGAATCGCATCGACCACGACAGCCGGGCGAAGTGCTGCAATGCTTAGTCCCGCCGGATCCACGAGCACCGGAACACCATCTTTCTTCCAGATCCGTTCCATTTCCGGTTCCAGAAGTTCTTTCCGGTTCTTTTTCTCTGCGAGATCCACGTCCATGCGCACGGCTTCCACGTCCTCTACCCTGGCACTGCCGGCATATACCGCTTCGCTCAAAGCCACCTGCCTCCGGATCGCCGCCGGGTGCTCTGCTTCCAGAACCAGCAGACGAAAGCCCGCTTTTTTCAGACGATGGATCGTACCGGTTGCAAGATCTCCTGCTCCCCGTACCACGATCAGATCTTTCTTTTTCATCTTCGCTGTCTTCCTTCTTTCGTTTCAGCAGCCGCCGTTTTCTTCCGTCTTCCGCGGTCTGCCTCGTTATTCTCGTGCGAGAATAACGCTTTTTCCATTAATAAAAATACAGGAAAGGACCCGTTTTGTCAACGTGTCCCCGTAAAAAATGTTATTTTTCTTCTGTTCAAAACCACTTCTGAAACGACGCATCGGCGCCTGCGCGGACTTCTTGTTCAAACTTCCGGTACCGCTTCAGGAATTCTTTTCCCTCCGGGGTCAGTACCGTCTGGCCGCCGTTGCTGCCGCCCCGGTTGCCCTGTACCAGCGGGATGCCGAGATCCTCCTCGGCGCGCTTTAAGATTTTCCATCCCTTCGAGTACGCCATCTGCATGCATTTGCAGCCCTTCGAAAGGGAGCCGGTTGCCTCCACATGCTCCATCAGCTCCGCCACACCGGGACCGAAGGCATGATCCGTCCGGCTGACGCGCAGCCGCATGTCGTACCGCAGCTTCTGTCGTAATGTTTCTTCTTTTTCTTCCATCTCCACCTCACACCTCTACAGCAGCACACGGTACTCCGCCTCATAGGCAAGTCCCGCCGTCTGAAGTGCCGCAAGGATTTCTTTTCCCTCTTCCGGCGCTGCTTTCCAGGAAAGGCCGCAGCCCGCCGTAATTTCCCGCGGAACGGGGATCATCCTTCCCGGCAGGCCGTGCGCTCTCGCATACTGCTCCATCTGCATCGCCTGCGTTGTCCCCGCAAACGTCAGAATCCAGGTTTCTTTTCGCTGTCTCATATCGTTTCTTCCTTTTTCCGGCTTCTTTTGTATCCCGGATGCCGGCTGCCGCCTCTCTCACTGCTGCATTTCTTCTTCGGCAAACTCCCGCAGAGCCTGCGCGGCAATCCGGACTTCTTCTTCCGTCAGTACATGGGAAAAGCTGAACCGCACGGCTCCCTGCTCCCGTGTCCCGAGTGCTTCGTGCATCAGCGGCGCGCAGTGTGCCCCGCTTCGGACTGCAATACCATAGTTCTCATACAGCCAGTCGCTGACATATCCCGAATCACAGGAGCCGATGTTTAATGCCGCCGTTGGTACCCGCTGCTGCAGATCGTCTGTTCCATATAAAGTAAGTCCCGGGATTCCCTGAATTTCCTCCAGAAAGAGGTGCATCAGCTCCCTCTCTCTTTTGTAAATCATTTCAATCCCCGTCTTCTCCAGATATTCCAGCGCTCCCAGAAGTCCCGCAATTCCGTGGACATTTAAAGTTCCAGCTTCCAGGTGCTCCGGCATCGCCGCAGGCTGTTCTTTTTCATAGCTTCGGATTCCGCTTCCGCCCATTTTGAGCGGCCGGATCGAAAGTTCGGGACGAACGTAGATTCCGCCGGTTCCCTGCGGCCCTAATAGTCCCTTGTGGCCGGAAAAACAGAGCACGTCGATCCCGCTTTTCTGTACATCAATCGGCAGAATCCCCGCTGTCTGCGCCGCATCGACGATCAGACGCAGGGAATGGCGTTCCGCAATTTCGCACACCCGCGCAAGATCCGTGATATTTCCGGTCAGGTTGGAGGCATGCGTGACGACAAACGCTTTCGTGTTTTTCCGCACTGCCGCTTCCATCTGATCGTAATCGATCCTTCCAGATACATCCGCCGGGATCACGGAAAGCTCCAGTCCCTGTTTTTCCAGTGCATACAGCGGGCGCAGAACGGAATTATGCTCGCAGACTGTCGTGATCACATGATCCCCCGGCCCGAAGAGTCCGAAAATTGCCGTGTTCAGTGCCTCCGTATCGTTGCACGTAAATGCAATCCGCTCCGGACTCTCCGCGTGAAACAACTCTGCCAGCCGCATTCTCGTCTCAAAGACGATGCGGCCCGCATCCAGTGTCGCATCGTGTGCACCGCGGCCTGCATTTCCACAGCCGCGCAGTGCCTGGATCATACGCTCCTCTGCTTCTTTTGGATGCCACAGCGACGTTGCCGCCGAATCGAGGTAAATCATGGCTTAATCACGCGGTCTGCGCTGCTCATGCGCTCCACGATGTCATACATGTTGGTCACACTGCCGACCTGCAGCTTTTCGGTGATGCCGTAGAAGTTCAGGCATGTTCCACAGGTCAGAATTTCAACGCCGCGCGCTGCCAGATCTTTCAGATCCTCCAGGGACTCGGAACCCTCGCAGGTCAGCTTTGCACCGCCGTTGTAGCACAGAATCGTATCCGGCAGCTCATCCTGCTGGGTCAGTGCATAAAGGAAGCTCTTCATCAGAATTTTACCCAGCTCCTCGGCTCCTTCGCCCATATGGTCTGCAGAAAGAACGACGAGTTTTGTTTTCTTTGCCGCCGGTACGAGGCATACGGTTTTCTCTTCTGTTTCAGCCGGCTCTGTTTCCGATACGGTGAACTCCACATGATACTCTTTTTCTTTCTTCTCTTTTACCAGAAAGCCATATCCTTTCTGCTGCGCCATTTTTTCCAGGTTCTGCACGGCGATTTCATTATCCACCAGAACCTCCACTTTTCCGCTTCCCGCAAGTTCTGCAATCGCATTTTTTGCCTTTACCAGCGGTACCGGGCACACATCACCCATTGCGTTTACTGTCTTTTTCTCCATCTCTGCCATTTTTCATCCTCCCTGCCTTACCATTTCCTGCTCTGTGTCACATAAATTTCGGTTCCTGCCGGCTCTGTGACTTTTCCAACGATTGCTGCCGGAATCCCCTGCTCCAGCAGTTTTCTCTGCATTTTTTCTGCATCCACGGCATCCACGGCCATCAGAAGCCCTCCCGATGTCTGCGGGTCAAACAGCACCTCCTGCATGCCGAACGGTATATCCTTAAAGGTCACATGCTGCTCCAGATAATTCCGGTTCCGCTGGCCTGCCGCAGTGATCAGAAACTCCTCCGCCGCTTCCACAGCCCCCGGGAACACCGGAATCTGATCCGCCCAGATATGGCAGGACACGCCCGACTCCATCATCTCATGCAGATGTCCTAGGAAACTAAAGCCCGTTACATCGGTACAGGCATGAATGTTATACTTCCGTGCCGTCTCCGAGGCGTACTTATTCAGCGTCATCATCGATTCCACTGCCTTTTGAAATCCCCCCGGGTTTTCCTCCCCGACGCGGTGCGCCGCACAGAGAATGCCGGTTCCGAGCGGTTTCGTCAGAATGAGCAGATCACCCACGCGGCCCGTATTGTTCTGCCAGATCCGGTCCGGATGCACGGTTCCCGTGACAGAAAGGCCGTATTTTACACTGTCATCCGCAATCGAATGACCGCCGGAGAGCGATCCGCCCGCTTCCTGCACCTTTTCCGCGCCGCCGCGCATGATTTCTCCGAGGACATTCAGATCCATCTGTTCCGGAAAGCAGACGATATTCAGGGCTGTCCGCACCTCTCCGCCCATCGCATAGATGTCGCTTAAGGCATTCGCCGCCGCAATTTTTCCAAACGTGTACGGATCCTCCACCACCGGCGGAAAGAAATCCAGCGTCTGGACCATCGCAAGGTCGTCCGTCAGCCGGTAGACGGATGCATCGTCTTTGCTGTCATAGCCCACCAGCAGATTCGGATCCTTTTCCCCTTTCGGCAGCTTCTCCAAAATATGTTCGAGCACGCCTGCCCCGAGCTTTGCCGTACAGCCGCCGCTCTTACAGAAAATAATTTTTTCTTCTTCCATCGTTACCTGTTCCCTCTTTTTTCAGCTTCTTCCGCACTCTCCGTCCGTTCCGCGCAGAAGTCCCAGCGCATGCGGCAGGGTATCAAGTACAAATCCAAGACTCTCTTCCACCGCCTTCGGGCTTCCCGGCAGATTGATAATCAGCGTCCGATGACGGATTGCACTCACTGCCCGGCTCAGCATCGCCCGTTTTGTGATCGCCATGCTGCCCGCGCGGATCGCCTCCGCAATGCCAGGTGCCACACGGCCGGATACCGCCAGAGTTGCCTCCGGTGTCACATCCCGCATGGAAAATCCCGTGCCGCCTGTCGTGAGGACAAGATCGCACTGCTCCAGATCGGCAAGCCGGATCAGTTCCTCCTCGATCATCGCCCGCTCATCCGGCAGAAGGCGCATCGAAACGACCTCATACTGCTCCGCCGGAAGCAGCTCTTTGATCTTTGGGCCGCTCTTATCCTCGCGCTCGCCCTGATAGCCTTTGTCACTTAACGTTACAATTCCCACCCGGAAAACCGGGAAATCTTTCTTTTCTGCCATGCTTTATTTTTCCTCTTTCTGATAGATATAATGACCGCTCTTTCCGCCGTCCTTTTCCAGAATGTGGATATCACGAATCACCATGCCGCGGTCCATCGCCTTGCACATATCGTAGATCGTGAGCAGCGCTGTGGAAACACCAGTCAGCGCCTCCATCTCCACGCCGGTCTTTCCGACACATGATGTGGTGCACACGGCCGTAATAGAATTTGTATTCTCGTCCGTGGTAAATGTCACTTCGCAGTTCGTCAGCGGCACAATGTGGCACAGCGGAATCAACTCCGCATTCTTCTTCGCCCCCATGATGCCTGCCAGCCGTGCAACGCCGAGCACATCGCCTTTTTTCGCCGTATGGTCCCGCACGGCTGCAAATACCTCCGGGCTTACCTGTATGGTTCCCGTCGCCGATGCTGCCCGGTACGTGTCCGGCTTCTCATGGACATCGACCATGACGGCGCTGCCGTCTTTCTTAAAATGGGTAAATTCCGCCATCTGTCTCCTCCGTTCTATTTCCGTTTTATTCTCCGGGTTCCCACTCTTCTTCCGCTTCACGCACGGGAAGCTCTGCTCTCCCATACCAGGGATTCGTGTTCTCACCGCTTTGTCTTCTGTTTCCTGTCGCGCACGTAACCAGAACATGCTCGATCCCCTGCCTGCGCAGCAGCTCCACAAGTTTCTCGGCGGCCGCCCGGTGTTCTTTTTCCTCATACTGGTGCAGTACCGCATAAAACGTTCTGCCTTTCAAATCCTTCTGCTGTCCCTGTTCCGATGCGATCAGCCGTGCCAGATCTTCTTCCGTGATATGGTGTTCCATCGTACAGCCAAGCAGTTCCGCCGCCCGTTCTGCCCGAAAGCAGCCCTTGCCAAGCGGCTGTCCCAGTGCCGAAAGACCTGTCACACCAATCACAAGATCTGAAGAGGAAAGCAGCACCGGTTCATGTTCCGCCGGTGCCTTGCACTGCAGGTGCCTCGCGCCGTCCGCCTCGATCAGCGTCAGATCGGCCTTTTTGCGTGCCGCTTCAAATAGTTCCGTTTCCGGCATGGAAAGCTTTTCCGGATCCCGGCAGGCACTCCCGATAATCGCTGCGCGGCCTGTGCGAAATTTTCTTTCGACCGCTTCCAGACTCTGGTCATGCCATTCCTTCGGCGGACGGTAAATGTGCGTCGAAGTTGTCACCAGTACCTTCTGATCGTTTTTTACGCAAAAGCCTGCCATCTCGTACAGCAGCGTCGTTTTTCCGCCGCCGCCGATGATAGAAACTACATGGTTCTTTTCCTTTAAAAAGGGGAACGCCGTTCCCATTCCTACCGGCTCCAGCTTCTGTTTTTCTGTTTTCTGCCAGATTCGAAGCATCTCCTCTGCCCCCTTCTGCCGTCTTTCTTTCTCACTCTACCATACTCATTTTGGGCTGTCAAATTTTACTCACGCCGAAAAAACTTGAAAAAAGAACTGCCCCGATCGGGCATCCCAATCAGAGCAGTTCTTCTATTCTTACTGAACGTGTACGGTAAGCACCGCCGCATTTGATCTGTTTCCATCGCTGTCCGTCACATGATACGTCAGCGTGTAATCTCCCGGCACTGCAGTATTCACATCGCCGTCGATCTCAATCTGGTTAAAGAGTGACTCCTGGCTGTCTGCATCATCGGTCATCTCTTTGATATAGCTGGTTTTGTCCAGATCGTTTCCGGCTTCCACTGTTACTTCATACGTATTCAGGTACAGTTTTGGGCTTTCCGCCGGCAGTGCTTCGATTTCCATCTGCGCATCTGTCTCATTTTTTGTGCCCTCTGTGTCATTCTGCTGCGGCTCCTCTGCTGCCGGTGCAGACTCATCTGCCGCCCCACTGTTATCCGTTTCCTGCGTAGCCTCATTTTCCGCCGGGGTATCTTCCGCTGCAACTTTATAATTCACACGGCGTGTTGCTTTTGATACATTATTGTGACTGTCCTTTGCCGCATAGACAACCGATGCACTGGTATGGTCATCGTTCGGGAAAATGTTTTCAATCACCAGCGAATCTGTCACATCTCCGTCTTTCTCATCCGTTGCAGTAACGCCTTCCAGCAAAGGCGCTGTATCACTGCCTTCCTCATATGTTACATCCCCATCAGCTGGAAGCTCGATTTCCGGGCCTTTTCGGTCGTCCGTCACTACGACAGCTGCTGTACCGGCTCCTAGCGCCACGCACAGGACAATCAAACCTGCAACAATCCCTTTTTTCATGGCAGTTAATCGTCCTCCTCCTGGCCGTACTCGCCATAATACTTATACTGGCCATACTTTCCGTATTTACCATAAGCCTGTTTCTGCATATCCACCTTGTTCAGGACAACGCCAAGCAGCGGACAGTTACTCTTTTCCAGCTGGCTCTTTACTTCCTGGGCAAAACGATAGCTGATGACACCGGACTCGATCACCATGATGGAACCGTCACAGATTTCTGCAACAATGGCGCTGTCGATTACGCTGCCGAGCGGCGGGGTATCTACGATTACATAATCATATACCTTACGGAGTGCATTTAAAAGACTGCGGAAATTCTTTCCTCCCAGAAGCTCTGCCGGGTTCGGCGGGAACGGGCCGGAATAGATCATGTAAAAATTCTTGATATTGGTAGCACAGATCACATCCTCCAGGCTTGCCTGTCCGGAAAGGAAATGTGCCAGTCCGCGAACCGATTTCTCTGTTTTTGTTCTTCCGAGAAGAACGGATTTACGAAGATCGGCATCAATCAGAATCACTCGTTTTCCGATCTCGGCCAGTGAAATACCAAGCTGCATCGATACGCTACTCTTTCCTTCGTTCGGAGTGCAGCTCGTAATTGCAATGACTTTCTTATCTTCTCCGCAGAACTGAAGGTTGGTACGGAGAGATTTGTAGGCTTCCACAATCTGATAACCCGATTTTTCCTGTTTTACTACTACCTGATTCACGTTCCGTATCCTCCCTTATTTTTTTCTTCCACGGCCGTTTTTGTTTTTCTTCTTGCTCTTTTTCTGTCCTTCTCTGATCGGAATGATACCGAGTGTGCTGACACCCAGATAACGCTCTACATCCTCAGACGTCTGGATCGTGTCGTTGGTCAGATAAACAACAATGATAACAATGATTGCGATAAAGGCTCCTGCTACCGCACCGATCAGTCCGTTTTTCTTGATGCTCGGACTTACCGGCTCATCCGGGATATTTGCCTCATCTACCACATTTACGGCTTCGGTGTTCATAACGTTCTGGATATGATCTGCTGCTGCCACACGGATCGCATCCGCTATCTGGCTTGCCATATACGGATCCTCATCCTTTACCGTGATTGAAAGAATACGCGTATCGTTCTGCGTGGTAACAGTAAGTTTCTTCAGAAACTGCTCATACGTAAGATCCAGATTCAGCTGTGCAATGACAGTTTCTACCACCTGACGGCTCTGGATCAGCTCCGCATAGTCCTTGGTCAGAAGGGAGCTTGCCTGCAGGTCTCCGCTTGTTACGGTATTGCTACTGTCCTGTTTGGACAGTACATACATTTTCGTTGTCGATTCATACTGCGGCTTCATCAATACTTTGCTGACCAGTACCATCAGAAGGCCAAGTGCCAGTGCTGCTAAAATCACATAGCCGATTTTGCTGCAGAGCACGCGGAGCAGTTCCAGTAAATCGATTTCAATTTCATCCTGATTCTGTTGATTCGTTTCCATCTTTTTCTCCTGACTGTTTTAGATTTCTCCGGCATCCCTTAAGATTTCCAATGGATTATCATGGAAAATCCGGTTGGCGTATGCCTCTCCCATTTTCTTTGAAACACAGGCAGCACCTGCTCCTATGTTCGGGATTCGTGTTTTTGTATTGTGGGAATCACTGCCGACAAAGCTGAGCAGATCCTCCTTCATCAGTTTTCTGCAGTACCGTTTTGCACCCCAGGTGTACTTTCCGAGAATACTTTCCACATTGACCTGCAGTTTTGCGCCCATGTCCACCAGATCGCCCGAAAATCCAACATCCTTTACCGTCGCCTGATAGCGCTCCACATGCGCGATAATCGGTTCATAGCCGCAGGACAGTACATTGTATACCCTCTCACGGATATGCTGTGCGGAATCTCCCTCGGAAAACTCCAGCAAAACATAAGACGAACCGGCCATGGTCACGTATTTTCGTTTTTCCAGAATTTCCTGAAGATCCATGTTGGAATGAAGCTCACATCCAAGATAAAGCGACAGATCCGGATACTCCTTTTTTGCCGCCTCCTGCAGCTTCTGAAACTGCTCATGTACCTTTTTTGCCGGTGTTTCAAACATCCGACGCCGATAATGTGGTGTCACGATGATGTTTCGGACTCCGTCCCGATACTCCATTTTCAGCATGGCCAGAGACTCTTCCAGATCCGATGCACCGTCGTCTACCCCCGGAACCATATGGCAGTGTACATCAAATAAATCCTTCATACCTTATCCCTCTTTTGTGTTTCTTTACATGCTCTAAGTTGCCCGGCACAGGAAACAGCAGACATTTCCTTGCCGTGTGAACCGTAGTTCTTTCTCCCAGTCACACACACTCAGACACTCTATTGTAGTATACATCATTTTGTGATCTCTGGCAACAAAAAAACATGCTCTGCCTTTGTTTTTACCAAAAAAGAGACCCACATCTTCCATGTCGGCCTCCACGTTTTTTCGTTTTACACATTTCATTTTCTGCAGATGAACACACCCGCTTCTTTTGTAATTGCAATTCCGCCTTTTTTCTGAATTTTCTTTTCCAGAAATTCTTTGAATTCCCGCTGTCTCGGATACAGATACTCATTCTGATTTCCATGGCAGGAAAGGATATAGTCCAGAAGCGGCTCCGGCCGGTCGACCCAGAGACTGTCCTCGTAGATTCTTTTCTCTACGCTGCCAAAATAAGGCTTTAACTGCTTTTCTCCGTGATCCAGACCAAAAATAGTATACAGCGCCACCTCCGAAAGATTGATCTGCGGATCAAACTCCTGTACCAGATCGGTAATCTCTTTCATATGGCCTTTTCCATACGTACTGCAGTAGAACACGCCGTCATCTGAAAGCACACGGCTGATTTCCTGCAGACCGCGGGACAGATTCTGGACATAGAACAAAACATGATTTGCAATAATCCGGTCGTATTCCGCATCCGGAAACGGAAGTTTCTGGCAATCCAGTGTCCGGAAATCAAAACAGGATGCCTTTTCTTCTCCCAGATTTTCCGCCGCATCCCGGATCATGCCGTCCGACAGGTCAGACAGACAGATATACTTTCCTTTCAGCACGGATGGCTCCGCATTTTCCCAGAGCTGTCCGTTTCCGCAGCCAATCTCCAGAATCCGGCGCGCACCGTCAAAATCCATCTGTTCCAGAAGCCACGGGAACCATCCCTTTTTATTTTGGGAATACTGCTCGTGCAGCGAAATACGGATATTCAGGTTTTCCCCGTTTTTGTACTGCTCCACCAGCATCTTTTCCATATCGGTCAGATGAATCAGGTTCAGAATGCCGGTCCAGTCGATCTGGTTCGTCTCCTCCAGAATCTGTGTCGTATTCTGCAACGCCTTTTCCATCTGCTCCAGATTTTCCATCTTCTTGTGCACAAGTCCGATCTGCATTTTCAATGATTTCAGAATATCCGCACTCGTATCGTGAATCGTCATATTTCCGATCTCATTCAGGGAAAATCCGAGATATTTCAGCGATAAAATTTTCTGCAGCTTCAGAAAATCCTCATCCGAATACATCCGATAACCGGATTCGTTAATAAAGCTCGGCTTCAGCAGCCCTTTTTTGTCGTAATAGCGAATTGTCCGAATGGTCACATGGGCCATCCGGGCAAATTCACCAGTGGTATAATATTGATCCATATCCACCACTCCTTCGCAAAAGCCGCTTTTTTGCGGCCTTTGCATTTCACTTTTCTCTCTTACAGACGGTCTTTGTACATCTCAGCGAAGTAGTTCTGATACTCACCGCTGATGATGTGTTTCCACCAGTCTTCATTGTCCAGATACCACTGAATTGTCTGTGCGATTCCGGTATCAAAGTTGTATTTTGGTTTCCATCCAAGTTCAGTCTCGATCTTGGTCGGATCGATTGCATATCTTCTGTCATGGCCCGGGCGGTCTTTTACGTATTTGATCAGAGATTCCGGTTTGTCCAGAGCTTTCAGGATGGTCTGTACTACCTGAAGGTTTGTTCTCTCATTGTGTCCGCCAATGTTGTAAACCTCGCCTACTTTACCTTTATGGATAATCAGGTCGATTGCTTCGCAATGGTCGGATACGTGCAGCCAGTCTCTGACATTCTCACCGTTTCCGTATACCGGAAGCTCTTCGTCTGCCAGTGCGCGGCTGATCATAAGCGGAATCAGCTTTTCCGGGAAGTGATACGGGCCGTAGTTATTGGAGCATCTGGAAACGGTAACCGGGGTACCGAAGGTTCTGTGGTAAGCCAGTACAAACAGGTCTGCGCTTGCTTTGGATGCAGAGTACGGGCTGGAGGTGTGGATTGGGGTATTCTCTGTGAAAAACAGGTCCGGGCGATCCAGCGGAAGGTCTCCGTAAACCTCATCGGTAGATACCTGATGATATCTCTTTACACCGAATTTTCTGGAAGCGTCCAGCAGTACACGGGTTCCCATTACGTTGGTCTGAACAAAGATGCCAGGATCCTCAATGGAACGGTCTACATGGCTCTCTGCTGCGAAGTTAACAACAACGTCAAATTTCTCTTTTTCAAACAGATCCATGATGAAAGCTTCGTCTGCGATATCACCTTTTACAAATTTGTAGTTCGGTTTGTCCTCAACCGGTTTCAGAGTCTCCAGGTTTCCTGCGTAGGTCAGCAGGTCCAGGTTTACAATCTGATAATCCGGGTATTTGTTTACCATGTGATGTACGAAGTTTCCGCCGATAAATCCGGCTCCGCCTGTTACTAATACTTTCATGCTTTTTCTCCTTTTTGGTGTGTTTATCGTCTCAGTTTTATGTCAATTCAACTTGTTGTACTCTCACTATAATGGGTGACGTTGCGTCATGGTCAAGAGGAGAATGAAAAAAGTTTGTGAAAATCTTGTTTTTCCCTCCGGAATACATCTATCTTAAAATTTTTACGGCGATTCTCGTAATATACTGTTCCATTTCCTGACTGGTCAGCGCATCCACCATATATTCCTCATAAAAGCGGTCGTCCAGCAAAAGTCTCTGTTCCGTGGCATACCGGAACAACTTCCGGTACGCCGCTTCAATTCCCTGCCATGGTCCTTTATAATAATAACAAAGATACTCTCCCTCCGGCCGAACCGTGTATCGCACTTTCGCCGGCACACGGTCAAAAATCAGATAGAAATCACGGTAATCCAGAAAATTCCCCGTTTCCAGTGTTTCCCGTTTCTGAACAAACCCAACATTATACGAACTTCGATTTCCGTATTGCCCACAGTAAGCATAGAGCTCTCCGATTTTCTGATTGACTGCCAGATTATCCGCTGACTCGCTGTGATTCGTGACAAGATACTGCAACGGCAGGGTATGAATTCCCACAGGACAGAAGGGATCTTTTTCAAACGCCTCACGGCATTCCGCCGATGCCTGTGCCAGAAACCGCTTCTTTTCCCCAATCCAGCGCTGCATCTCGCGGAGCCGCTGCATTTTTTCGCGCACCACCTTCTCCTCCTGTTCCAGCAGTACTCCGAATTTTTCAGGACTTCTCTGTTCCAGATAATTTCGAATCTCTGCCAGCGGCATGCCCAGCTCCCGCAGCATTCCGATCACATCAAACGTTTCAATCTGATCCATCGCATAATACCGGTAGCCGTTTGTCCCTCTTCTTTTTGGTACGAACAGCCCAATCTCATCATAATGGAAGAGCGTTTCCTTTGTCGTGCCTACCAGCGCTGCAAATCGCCCCGCGCTTAAATACTCCTGTTTTCCCATTTCTGACTCCTTTTCCTGAATATGTGCTCTCGGAATTTTTCCTGTTTTTCACCTTTTTTGCACTTGACTATAGGGTTACCCTATCCTTTATAATAGCAAACGATTCAAATTTTCACAAGAAATCTTTCCCATCTAAAGCGTGTCTGAAAAAGGCTTTTCACACATAAAAAGGAGGTTTTTGATTATGAGCCAGTCACTCGCCAAGGATTTCAACTTCCGCTCCCTGCTGAAGTTTGCGTTTCCATCGATCATCATGATGATCTTTATGTCTCTCTACAGTATTGTGGATGGCTTTTTCATCGCACAGTACGTGGACAGCATGGCGCTTTCCGCCGCCAATATCGTCTATCCTGCCGTCAGCATTCTTCTTGCCGTCGGCATCATGTTCGGTACCGGAGGCAGCGCCGTCGTCGCTGCAAAGATCGGACAGGGAAAACAGGAGGAAGCCAACCGTAACTTTTCGGCCCTTACCCTTACCACACTGATCATCGGTATTCTGGGCGCAGTGCTCGGCAACCTGTTTTGCCGTCAGATCTGCAGTCTGCTCGGTGCAACGCCGGTGCTGATGGATTACGGTACCGCCTATCTGCGGACGATCCTTTCCTTTGCCCCGGTCTGTCTTCTCCAGGCGCTGTTCCAGTCCTTCTTTGTAACAGCAGGGCGCCCGGGACTCGGACTTTCCCTTACGGTGTCCGCCGGCATTACCAACATGCTTCTGGACTATCTGTTTGTCGTTCCGCTCCATCTTGGTGTTGCCGGAGCTGCCCTTGCCACCGGCCTTGGCCAGTGCATTCCGGCCGTTGCCGGCATTTTATACTTTACCTTTGCCCGCAAAGGCCTTCGCTTCACCCGTCCGGAATTTTCCAAAGGCCTGCTCTCCACAAGCTGCTTCAACGGTTCCTCCGAGATGGTCAGCAATCTTTCTGCAGCCGTTGTCACTTACCTTTTCAACATGCTGATGCTGAAATTTGAGGGCGAAATCGGTGTTGCCGCCATCACGGCGATTCTGTACGGACAGTTTCTCTTTGTTGCGCTGTACCTCGGCTACAGTATCGGCGTTGCACCTGTGTTCAGCTTCAACTACGGCAGCCGGAACAAACAGCGGCTGATCCGGCTTTACCGCATCAGTATCCGTTTCGTTGTGATAAGCTCTGTGATCATTGCACTTGTGGCTGCCTTCGGTTCTCCGGTCATTTCCGCCGTTTTCATGCAGAAAGGCACGTACGGCTTTGAACTGACCCGCCACGGCGGATACCTGTTCTCCATCGCTTACCTGTTCTGCGGTACGAATATCGTCGCCTCCGGCATTTTCACCGCACTGTCAGACGGAAAGACCTCTGCTTTGATTTCCTTTTTGCGCACCTTCGTCTTTATCGTTCTCTCCGCGCTGCTTCTGCCGCTCGTGCTTGGCACCAACGGTGTGTGGCTGTCGATTCCGGTCGCCGAATTTCTGACGCTGTTCATCTCCGTGCCGAAGCTGTCCCGCTATTTTAGGGATCCAAAAGTCGCACCGGAGACAGAAATGCGTTGATTCTCAAAACCCCGCACAATAGATCCGTTGTTTTCATCGGATCCGCTGTGCGGGGTTTCTCTTTTGCTACCACTTTTTCCCCGGGCAGTCCCGCAGTGCAATCGCTGCCCGCATCTCCACGTAGCAGCCGCACATGCGGCACATGCCGGACAGCAGCTTTTCACACTCCTTACAAATGGAAAGCCGCCGCTCGTATTCCTCCTCCGGCGCTTTATCGTCCGCCGGAATTCTTGCAATATAATCATACATATTCTGAAAAAAGCCTGCCTCGTCCATCTCACGAAGCAGGCATTTTTTACAGATCCTGGTATTTCCGTCCATCAAACTCCTCCGGAACTGAATCTTTTTTCATCCCAGATATCTTCTGGTTTTTATGGTTTCCCTATTTTACGGCGATATGAAGCACACTGCATGCCGGAATGGTAAAGGAAATTCCCTCTTTGGTTGCCTGTACACCGTCAAAGGCCTGAACGCCAACCGTCTCCGGCGCTTCAAAGGTGTTCTTATCCTGCATATGGCCGGTTACGATCTCGGCTTTGATCTCGCCGGCTTCTTTTCCGAGAAGTACCGCCTCTACCGGATATGCTTTCTCCAGATCCACATTCGTCATCGTGATATGAAGTACACCGTTGGCATCTACCGAAACAGATTCCGTCAGATTCGGAACCATGTATTCGTCTTCCAGACCAACCTGCTCCGTTTCCAGAGAGCTTGCCAGAAGATCATTTTCCTGATGTACCTGATACAGATCGAAAACATGATACGTCGGAGTTTTGACCAGCTTTTCCCCCTCGGTCAGGATCATCGACTGCAGAACATTGACCATCTGTGCGATATTTGCCATCTTGACACGGTCGCTGTGTTTGTTGAAAAGATTCAGGTTGATACCTGCGACCAGTGCATCACGCATGGTATTCTGCTGATACAGAAATCCCGGATTTGTTCCAGGCTCTACATCATACCAGGTACCCCACTCATCCACGATCATGCTGACCTTTTTGTCCGGGTCATACTGATCCATAATGGCGCTGTGGCGACGGATCAGCTCTTCCATATACATCGTCTTTTTCATGGTCTTATACCAGTCTTTTTCCGCAAACTCCGTTGCACTTCCCTTGTGATCCCAGGTTTCCGGCACCGTATAGTAATGAAGCGACAGGCCATCCATCATGCCATGCTGCTGTGGGGAGATTCTGCGAAAGCATGCTTTCATCACTTCCTGCGTCCACTCATAATCATCCGAATTGGCGCCGCAGGCAATCTTCCGGATCTTTTTGTTTCCATCGTAATCACGCACAAAGGTCTGATATCTGCGGTACATATTTCCGTAGAATTCCGGATTCATATTTCCGCCGCAGCCCCAGTTCTCATTGCCGATGCCGAAGAAATCGACGGTCCACGGCTTTTCGTGGCCATTTTCCGCACGAAGGTCTGCCATCGGAGATACCCCGTCAAATGTCATATATTCAACCCACTCCGACATCTCCTGTACAGTACCGCTTCCCATATTTCCGTTGATATAGGTTTCACATCCGATCTGACGGCAGAGTTCAAAAAACTCGTGGGTACCGAAGCTGTTGTCCTCGACAACACCGCCCCAGTTGGTGTTGATCATTTTTTTGCGGCTTTCTTTCGGTCCGATACCGTCTTTCCAGTGATATTCATCTGCAAAACATCCGCCCGGCCAGCGCAGTACCGGAACTTTGATATTTTTCAGTGCTTCAACAACATCGGTACGCATTCCGTTCACGTTCGGAATATCGGAATTTTCTCCTACATAGAGTCCTTCATAAATACATCTTCCCAGATGCTCCGAAAACTGTCCCTGGATTTCCTTATTGATTTTTGAAAGCTTTCTGTTCGCATCAATTACTAACTTAGCCATAACTTGTCCCCTTTCGAGATCTTAAATTTGGCTTTATTATAGGAGATGTATCTCACTTGTGTCAATGAGCGTACAAGTTGTTTCCCCATGATTTTTTCAAAAAGCGCGGCCGTCTGGCTGCTGACCAAAAGGCCGCTTGTTTTATTTTTCATTCTGCATACGAAAAAACCGCCCTGGTTTTCACCAGGACGGTTACCGTCCGTGCGTTAGAGGATTCGAACCCCCGACCTTTTGGTCCGTAGCCAAACGCTCTATCCAGCTGAGCTAAACGCACATTTCTTTGTCGCTTTAGAACTCTTTGTTTATCACTCGTTCCCGCTGACATCATGTATATTACACTATCCTAAGAGAAAAGTCAACACTTTTTTGAAAAAATTTTAAAATTTTTTCGAATAACAGTTTTTTGTGAAAATAAGGGCTTTTTCCCCTATTTCACAGTCCGCACCAGGTAGTCTTTCTTTCGCAGTTCTTCTTCAATCAGATCCAGGGTCTGCGCAGAGTCTGCCGATACGGTATGAAAATGTTCCCCTGATGTGATATTCTTCAGCGGCCGTGATTTTCCCTGCCGGATTTCTTCCATAAACAGTGCCACCTTATTTCGTGAACTGATATTCAGTTCCGCCCGCAGTTCTCCGTAAACCTCGTGACGCACAATCACATCCAGCACAACGCCGCCGAAATCCACAATTGTATTCAGCTCGTCCTGCATCTGCTCATCCGTGTGATTCACCTCAAAGACCCGCGTCTCTCTCACCGGGCTGCTGCAGATGTAGCCGCGGTTTGTCGCAATCACATCGTATCCGGCAGCGCGGATCAGGGCAATGTCCTGGACAATCACCTGACGGCTGACTTCACAGCTCTTCGCCAGCGCTGCACCGGAGACCGGCGTCTTACTGTTTGTTATTCTTTGAAGAATCTCTTCTCTTCGTTCCTTTCCACTCATCATAAAACAAGACCTCGCATTTCGTACACTTCCCTTATCTTATCACACTTTCCGCCGTTTCTACAATAGCAGGAAATCATTTTCCAAAAGCTTTGTCAAGGACTAAAACTTTATGAAATTTTCCGGGCTCTCGTATATTCGTCCCGCCAACTGCCAATCATGAACGTATAACAGTAACGAACGGTAACCATACGTTCCATGTTTCAGGAGGATGCATACCATGGCGATCAATAAAGTTGAACTGTGCGGAGTCAATACATCACGCCTTCCCGTACTGAATGCCGAAGAAAAGGAGACTCTGCTGAAAAAGGCCCGCGAAGGAGATGCTGCTGCCCGCGAACGCTACATTCAGGGCAATCTGCGCCTTGTCTTAAGCGTGATCAAGCGCTTCTCCAACAGCAGTGAAAACGCCGACGATCTCTTTCAGATCGGCTGTATCGGCCTGATTAAGGCGATTGATAACTTCGACACGACCTTAAACGTCCGTTTCTCCACCTATGCCGTGCCGATGATCATCGGTGAAATCCGGCGGTATCTGCGTGACAACAATGCGATCCGCGTCAGCCGTTCCCTCAGGGATACTGCCTACCGCGCCATCTGCGCCCGCGAACTTTATCTCAAGCAGAACCAGAAAGAGCCTTCGATCGAAGAAATCGCCGCTGAAATCGGCATTGGAAAAGAGGATATCGTCTATGCCCTCGACGCAATCCAAAGCCCGATGAGTCTGTATGAACCCGTCTACACGGAAGGCGGCGATACCCTGTATATCATGGATCAGTTAAGTGACAAGAAAAATAAAGAAGAAAACTGGGTGCAGAACCTCGCCCTGCAGGACGCGGTCGCCCGTCTCAATGAGCGCGAACGCCAGATCATCCGCATGCGTTTCTATGAGGGGCAGACCCAGATGGAGGTTGCCCGGGAAATCGGCATCTCGCAGGCGCAGGTCAGCCGGCTGGAAAAGTCCGCCCTGCGCTCTATGCGGAATTATCTCTCCGACGAGCGGTAACGCCCGCCGTTCACTGAATTTCTGCAAACTGCAGCCGGTAATCCGACGGCGGCATTCCATAGTGTTTCCGGAACACACGGGAATAGTAAAAGGGATCTTCAAATCCGCACGACAGCGCCGTCTGTTTGACCGTCATCCCCATCTGCAGCAGCTTTTCTGACTGCTGCAGCCGATATTCCAGCAGATACTGTCCTGGTGACCGGCCGATTTTCTTCTGAAACAGACGGTTCAGCGTTGTGCGGCTGACCGCCATTTTCCGCGCAATTGTCTCCGCGCAGAACTCACTCCTGTGATACCCTGCGGCAATCAGAGTCATCACTTCCATGATCCGCGGATCTTCCTTCTTTCTCTCCTCCCGCTGCGGCTCCGCCAGATCCTGGTACACGCCCAGAAGCGCAAGCAGCACACCGACGGCCTCCTGGCTGTTCCGGCGATAGAGTTCCATCTGGCAGAGACGCTCAAAATACGGCAGAAGCCTTTCCTGACGGAGAGGCGGCGCCGCCGGCTGCTGTGGGTTCAGTACCGACCGTGCCAGAATCTGCCGGCATTGTTCCCCGACAAAATCAACCCACACATATTCCCACGGCTCGTTCTCATCCGGCGCGTACTGCACCACCTGCTCTGGACAGATTAAAAAGCTCTGTCCGGCGGTAAGTGTGTACGTCTTTTTCCCGCAGGTAAACGTTCCCTTTCCGCTTATAATATAATGTATAATATAGCACTGCCGTACACCCGGCCCCCAGGAATGCAGATCATGGCAGTCCTGCCGCCCGGCATCGACAGGCCGGATCCCGTTCATTTCTGATACAAGCATATTCTTTCCTTTTCCCGTATTTTATTCTTTATGAAGCAAAAATCCATGCTTTTGTCTTAAAATTCCATGGTTTTGCTCTGGAAATCCATCTATACTCAAAGTACATCAAAACTTACGGGAGGTCAATACTATGATCAAACTTACACCGCCGATGGGCTGGAATTCCTGGAACACCTTCGGAGAAAATATCAATGAAAAAATGATTTTTGAAACTGCTGATGTCATGGCCGAGAGCGGCCTGCGCGATAAAGGATACGAATATCTTGTCATCGACGACTGCTGGTCTTTACGTGAACGCGATGAAAACGGCCGTCTTGTGCCAGATCCGGAAAAATTTCCGCATGGTATGAAAGCCGTTGCCGATTACGTTCATTCCAAAGGGCTGAAATTCGGTATGTATTCCTGCGCCGGAAACATGACGTGTGCCGGCTACCCTGGCAGCTATGAGCACGAATTTGTCGATGCGGAAACTTTCGCATCCTGGGATGTTGATTTCTTAAAATACGACTACTGCTACCACAGCCCGATCCTGCACGGAAAATATCTGTACCGCCGCATGGGACTGGCACTCGAGAACTGCGGCCGCGACATTCTCTTCTCTGCCTGCTCCTGGGGTGCCGATGAAACGCATGAGTGGATCAAAGAAACCGGCGCTTCCATGTGGCGTTCCACCGGCGACATCTTTGATACCTGGGATTCTGTCAAAGATCTCGTGGCACAGCAGGAAAAACTGCATCCGTACAACGGCGTCGGCTGCTTCAACGATATGGACATGCTGATCGTCGGCATGCATGGAAAAGGAAATGTTGGACTGGCCGGCTGCAGCGATGTCCAGTATCAGACACACTATGCACTGTGGGCATTCCTTGGCTCCCCGCTGATGATCGGCTGCGACATCCGCGAGATGAGCGACGAAACCCGCCGCATTCTCATGAATGACGAAATGATCCGCATCAACCAGGATCCGCTCTGCCGTCAGCCGTATAAAGTGAAAAACCATGCATGGAATGACAAGGTTCTGCTCTATGTGAAGGCACTCGCAGACGGAGATCTCGCCATCGGTATGTTCAATCTCAGTGATGAAAAATCGCGTGCAGCCATGAATCTGGATGAGATCGGCCTTCCGTTCTCCACTGGCCGTACTCTGGAACTTACTGAGGTCTGGACCTGCGAGAACCTGTGTGCAAACAATGCATCCCTTGTCACAGAGCTCGAGCCGTTTGCATCAAAAGTATACCGTGCAAAGGTCGTAAAACTCTGATGGCACGCTGTATGCAGTGCGGCAAAGAACTCACACATAACGAGATCGGCGCCCACCGTAAATTTATCAACCGCGGCGCAGAACAGTTTTTCTGCAAGCAGTGTCTTGCCGAGCATCTCGGTGTAACGCCGGAGCTCATTGACGAAAAGATCGAACAGTTCAAGCGACAGGGGTGTACACTGTTTGTATAGACCTATACTGTCTGAAATGCACACAGCCGGATTTCCGCCAAATAGAAATCCGGCTCTATTTTCATGCTGCATAAAAAATCATTTCTTCTTTATTTCTTTCAGATATGCTCCGGCATCCTTTAGGAATCCCGCCACAATCAGAAGAATTACCATTCCGATCGGAAACGCTGCCACGATACTGACCGACTGCAGATTGCTCATAGAGCTTTCGGAAAAGACCAGTGCAATCGGAAGCAGAATCAGCAGAAGGCACCACATAAGCTGAATCGCTTTCGATGGCTGCTGTCCCTCTTCCAGACGGCGGTAGCTGTAGCAGGAAACCGTCAGCGCAATCGAATCAAACGAGGTCGCATAAAAGGCAATCATCGTGAGCAGCAGAACGACAAGAACCAGCGGTGTACACGGGATCTTCTGGATCATGGCGATAATCATTCCATAGAGATCACCGTCTTTGGCATACTGCGCGATAAAATCCGCTTTTCCCGCCATCTGCATCCCCATCGATTCATTTCCTAGGATGATAAAGCTTAAAATCGTGGAGCCAACGCCGAATCCATATCCGCCAAGGATTGTCTGCCGCACCGTTCTTCCCCGGGAAATACTTCCGATAAAAAATGGCGCCGCCACGCACCATACCATCCAGTATGCCCAGTAATAAATAGTCCAGTTCTGCGGAAAATGCGTCTCGCGCAGCGGATCGGTATCGGTCGCCAACGTCGGGAAATACTGAATCATCCGTCCCAGCGATGAAAATCCCGTCTCGATAATATACCGCGTCTGTCCGCCGAACAGCAGCACGTACACCAGCAGCCCGAAAAACAGATAGATGCAGAGCTTTGCCAGAAAACCGATTCCGCGGAAGCCGTGAAGCAGCGAATACGTGTACACAAAACACGTAATCAGCAGAATCACAATTGTCACTGCGTTCCGGTCCAGATTGATATGGAACAATGCATTGATTGCACTTGCCATCAGCGGCGTTGCCACGCTGAATGTCGTTGCCGTTCCTGCAAGGAGTGCAAATACCGCCAGCAGATCAATCAGCCGTCCGCCGATGCCGTCCGTCTGTTTTCCCATAATCGGACGGCAGGCTTCTGAATACCGCTGCCGGTTCCGTTTCCGCACGTGCAGCATAAACCCAAATGCGGCAGCGAGAACGAGATAAAAGCCCCACGGAATCAGACTCCAGTGAAACAGCGGGTACACGCCCGCCCACTCCTGGATTCCGCCCATCTTTTCAATCTGCGGATCAGCAGCATACATCACCCATTCTGCAAAAGAATAAAACAGAATGTCTGCCGCAAGGCCGCACGTAAACATCATGGATCCCCAGGCAAAAAAAGAATATTTCGGTTTCTCGTCCTGCTCTCCTAATACAATATCGCCATATTTTGAAAATGCCAGATACAAAGAGAGCAGAAAAACGCCAAGGCCAATTGCAAGATAATAGACTCCAAAGGTATCTCCAAAGAAGAAGCGTACCTTCGCAAGAACTGTGTTGGACTGTTCCGGCAGGAGGAAAAACAAAATACTGAGCGCTGCAATCAGTCCCAACGGCAGCAGCGTGATCATCCAGTCAATCTGACCTTTTCCCCGTATTTTTCCGCTCTGTTTCTTTTTCGCCACTCTGTTTTCATCAACTGTATTCATGTTTTCTGTTCCTTTCTGCTATACTGCCCGATCCAGCTTATTTTTCTTCTGATTTTTTCTGACCCTGTGCCTCATATCCGCAATAGGACGGATCCAGTTCACAAAGCTCCGAAAAATCGTCAATTTCGATCAGGTCACCTTTCTGCATCGGGTAGATGCCAAGCTCATACTCCCTAAAATGACAGAACATTGCCACATCGTCCCAGTAAATCTGACGGTTCTTTTTTTCCTCAAACTCAAGCTCCAGGTGTTTTTTCAGCCGCTTTCCATCCTCCCCGCTCCAACGCGACACGCTGAAAAGCTGCCAGCCGCCTCTGCCGCCGGTTCTGCTGCAGGAGCGTACAATTCCGTTTTCCACCTGCATCAGCCATTCATCCGTCTCCGCATCGGTCCAGATGGCGTTGTAGCCGGAGCGCGTAAATTCCGGCGCGAGAATCTCCTTTTTGTATACCATCTGATCCCCATCCAGAATCATTGCATTTTCCAGATGCTCCCGCGCCACATAGAGGGAGGCAATGTTGTTGCAGGAAGCCCAGTACGGATTCTCAATCAGCTGCACCCCTTCGTAGTTCTCCGTCAGGCATGCAAACTGCTCCTTCTGATATCCCGTCACCACATAAATCTCAAAAATCCCGTTTTCCTGCAGTGCCCGGATCACCGTATCAATCATACGGACACCGTTCACGCGGATCAGCGGTTTCGGCGTGTCGAGCGTTACCGGCCGCATTCGCGTTCCAGTTCCTGCCGCCATGATAATGGCACGTTCCACACGATGTTTGTTCCGTATTTCGCAATGCTGCATCTGCTCCACTTCCATCTTTTTTTCATTCTCCCACTCTTATTCTTCCTGTCCTTCTGTTTTCGCAAGCCGTTGCATCACAAGCTGATAATAGTCCTTTGCATACCGGTACTGCCGCAGCGAATACTCGCCAAACTCCACGCCTAACCGGCTCTTGTACTCACACCAGTTGCTCCACAAAAGTCCGCACACCGCAATGTATGCATAAATTTTCGTGCGCACCTCCTGCGGACAGCCTTCCGTAAAATAACTGTCGATCAGCGCATCCACCTGCGGACGGTCATACATGGCATAAATACAGAACATCGCCAGATCCACATGTGCATCCTGCATGCCCGCATATTCCCAGTCAATCAGACGGATTTCCGTTCCACCGTTTTTCTCCACAAACAGAAAATTATCCGGCACCGCATCAATATGCGTCAGCGTCCACACCTTCGGCTGTGCTTCCAGATAAGCCTCAAGCTCCAGCACATGCGCTTTCGTCGTGCTGTAATCCCGATAAACAGACGGTTCCCCCTCCCACAGACTTTCATAGTATGCGATCTGTTCAAACAGAGAAAACGTATGCTCCACATTCAGATGCTCCTCATGGAAGGAGCGGAGCTTTTTCATACAGGCCTGCACATCCTCCGGCTTTTCCGGATCGCAGACACGCGCGCCCTCCAGGTATTTCGTAATCTTATAGCCGTTTTCCGGATTGATCGACACGATTTCATCGCAGATGCCCTTTCCGTCCAGCGTCCGATATACCGCCGCCTCCTGCCTGCGGTTGATCAGAAGACTCGTACCTTCCCCCGGGATCCTCATAATATACCGTTCGCCGCGACAGCGGAATAAAAACGAACGGTTTGTCATTCCCTTTTTCAGGACCTCAATCCCCGTGATCTCCTTCCCGGAAACCGAAAGCACCCGTTCAATTTCTGCCATCGCATCCGACTTCAGCTGATCCGAATTTTCATCCAGCTCCCGCAGCTGCTCGTAGGTATTGATCTCCACCACAGCCCCTTCCGGGACAAGCTTTGCCTGCACTGGCATCCCGTTTTCCGCAAAAAGGGCATCCTCCCAGAAAACATGGTCATACCGGCGGTCCTGTACCATCGTTTCGATTCGCCGTGCCATCGACTGTGCCACAGGATCCGTCAGATAGCTGATGCCGATCATATGATTTCCTTCTTTTTCCCCGCCTTGGGGCACAAGCTCCCATTTCCGGCTCACACGAACCGTACTGTCGGGATCTTTTGCATCGCTCACCAGATACCAGGAATACCACTCATACTCTGAAAACGGATTTTCCCGGCACCAGAGATCGCACGGCATAAGATACGTTTCACCAAGCTGCGGCAATACCTTTGCCAGGGAATGCAGATTGTTTTTCTCTGCATACTCCATATTGACAACCAGCTTCACGCCATACTGGTCAACCAGATAATCGTATTGTTCCTTTTTAAAACCGACGACAACATAAATTTCCTTCACCTTTACCGCATGAAGCTGACGGATCAGCCGCTCGATCAGCGGTTCCCCCTCTACTTCCAAAAGCCCTTTCGGCGTTTCCATATTGATCGGAACCATCCGCATTCCATATCCGGCAGCCAGAATCACCGCGTTTTTCGGGCGATGCTTTGCCATCTCAAGCCTGGCTTTTTCCGTCAGCTCCATATCTGTTGTTAAAAAACCCTGCCCCTGCAGCGCTTTCACCGAACGGTTTACCATTCCCAGTGAAAACCCACACCGCTCCGCCAGCGCACGCTGGTTGCGGCAGTGGTATTGCAGGATCACGTTCAAAATATCCGATTCCTGTTTGTTCATGTACATCTATCCTTTCTTTTTCGTGAACATCGTTATTATAATACAGAACCGGCGGCATGTCAAGCTGCCAGCCGATCCTGAAAATAAATCCCCTAAATGCTGTATCGCTGTCCGCACAAGTGGACAGATGTATTAATCCTTCTCGTATCTTTCAATCAAACACTGATGCTCCTTGGTACTCTTATCATAGTTAATTCCCACAAGCAAAAGATCACCACTGTAGCTCAGAATTGAGGAAGGATATTTTTTGTCCTTGATCTGCTGCACAGCTGTTCTCACGTTTTGATTCCACTTGAGTTCTACAATCAATGCCGGATAGTCACTTTTGTACTCAGGTTTCGGTATAAACACAAAGTCTGCAAACCCTCTACCTGTCGGAAGTTCACGAATCGGTTTGAAATAGTACTGCATCGCACTCAAATATGCGATTGCGAGTACACTGCTAAGTGAATTTTCATTGTTATACTGAATAGAAGAAGCATACTCGTTATGGATTTTTTCAATCTGAACCGCAACCGCCACCCCATCCATGTCGAGTGAGGAATCCAGTAAATTTTCTGAGTCCTGCTGGAATTTCAGCAACTCATTCCAGGGCTTGCTCTCGACAGCTGTCGTTAGTTCCTGCCGAATTTCCTCATTGGGCACAAAAGCGGTTTTCAATTTTTGATTATATCCCAGGTATCCCAGGTGAATCATGTAGGTCAACACATCGTCCTTGCTCTTGATATTTATCGTATCATTTTTAAAGGTTGCCGTGTTCACCTTCACTTCTGAGCCGGAGAGCATTTCTATGATTGCGGTTTTCAGACCATCATAATTCATATTGATCAATGGTACAACCGTATCATAAGAAGCCGTTTCAGACCAATAACTCTTATATTCTCCTCTTAGCATTACGCTAACAACTGCTCTGGGATTATATACTTGATGATCCCTCAGAAGATAGCCGTCATACCAGCGTTTTACTTCTTCAAAATCCTGATCATATTCTTCCGCTAAGCTTTTTACTTCTTCCTCCGTAAATCCAATATACGGCGCCAGTCTGCTCGGACTTAGCATTGTGAACTCATCAAAATTATTCAGTGCTGACTGTGTTTTCTCCTTTTTTATCGGAAGAATGCCCGTCAGGTACGCAAGCTGGATATACTTTGTTGGTTCTGTTCCTTTAAACATTCCTCTGAGAAAGTTGATATAGTCTTCCTGTGCCTTCGCATTAGAGGCTTCGTCGCGAATCAGGACATCCCATTCATCAATAATGATAATAAACTTTTTCCCTGTCAGGGCATTGATCTGCGATAAAGCTTCCGGCAGGGATTTTGTCTCCACCGGAAGAGCATCTGGATAATACTCCTTAAGCTCTGCAATCGTTCTCTCCGAAATATAAGGGACTACCTGTTCTGATCCCCCAGCTGGTTCCATACACCATTGAATGTCAAGATGAATGACGTCATACTGGTTTAAATGCTTCTTAAAATCTGTGCTTTTGCTGATTTCCAAATCAGCGAACATTGCTTCTGAATTGCAGCCTCTGCTGTAATAGGCCGTTAGCATATTCGCTGTAACAGACTTTCCAAACCTTCTCGGACGACTGTTGCAAATATAGCCTTGTAACGTATTTAGCACCCTGTTTGTATATTTAATAAGTCCACTTTTGTCTACATAAATTTCAGAATTCAAAGCAACCTGGAACGCAGAATTGTCTGGATTAACAAACATTCCCATAATGTATCACGCTTCTTTCCCGGGCAGCATGGTACACCATGCCTGCTATATTTTAATTTTACCGTAGCTATTCAAAAGACAATTACATTTTATCATCTGACAAGGCAAATAGCAAGTTACTGTGAACGGTGTGAACCAACCGGTACAAGATCCACGCAGACAATCTCCGGAATATTGTTGAACCGCGGAATCACCTCCGTATTTCCAAGCCCCGCAGACAGAACCAGATGCCTTTTTCCATCCTTTGAATCAAAAACACCCTTCAGCCGTCCCGGAAACCAGCCCATATCCGGCGCATATACACCGCCGATCCCAGGTAAAATGACCTGCCCTCCGTGAAGATGGCCGGAAAACACGCAGTCCACGTTCCATTCCTCCAGGGCATCATTTTTCAGCCAGGCAATCGGAAGATGACTAAGCAGGATCTTGTAACGGTCGGTATTCTCAAAATCCCACAGAAACATGCATTCGCTAAGATCAGCTTCTTCCGTTTCCAGGTATTTGTCCGGCAGGCAGTAACCGTAAATGCCGCCGATGCGAAGAGACTGGCCTTTTACAGTAATATCCCGGTATTGGTGCTCCAGAACGATTGCACCGGCGTCCTGATACAGTTGTGTGACGTCTGTGCCAAAATTGTCCCGGTATTCTATCTCATGATTTCCCAGGGACAGATAGACGGGAGCAATCTCGCATAGAGAAGAAATTAAATTGGTAGCAATCTCTGTGACGGGCTCTCCGGAATTTAACAGATCCCCCGTAAGCAGAATCAGGTCGGGAGACTGACTTGCTATCCTGTCAATCAGCTCCTGATTGTCTTCTCCAAACTCGCTGTTGTGCAGATCCGTCAGCTGCAAAATCCGGATTGGGGTATCGATTTTGTCGGAGGGGATCTGATAGGAAGAGCAGCTTAGGGAGTGTTTCGATTGGTCTAGGTTGTGGCAGGTTGTGATTCCGAGGAATAGAAGTACGCTGATAATGAGCGTCCATTTGTGCTGCCGTAGCCATTTCATTGATAAGCTCCTTTACTGCCTATGTTTAATTACGCTTCATATGTAAAAATGGAATTTTTCCTTTAGTAACGGTATCAATCAAATTCATACTCTGTTCGAATTCAGGCAACTTAAAATAACACACGATGAAAATTATATTTGGAATAATCATACAGATCAACAGACGAACTGCAAAGATTTCCACCGCATTGCCATCAAATAAATTGCATATAAAATATGTACACATACACCCCGCGAATGTGACAATCACATAAAATAACATTCGTCGCAAAAAGTTTTTCTTATACTTGTGAGCAAAAATCACAGTAAACAGATTGTTCACTAACCATGGTATGCCAACAAATAACTTGCTAATTACTGTTGACAATATTATTCCAAACAGACCTATATGTTGAACCATAATCAAATTCAACGTTAAATTTGTTAACGCAGTGGCAAGCGGACGAAAACGATCTTCATGCCACATTCCTGCCGCATCTTTATACACATTCAAAACCCTATCCATTTCATAGATAAAGAAATAGATAACCAAACAAATCACAATTGAAAAGTCAAGAAGCAAGTGCTTTCCAAGCCAGATTGTAATAAATGGTTGATATAAACATAGAAAACATGTGCAACAAAATCCTGTAATCCAAGCAATAATAAACAATAACTTTTGAAAATCCATATAATTTTTTGTTGTACTTTCTGTAATAAGACTGTTTCCTATACCCGCCATACACGATGTAAAAATAATCTCAACAATTCCAATAATTGATGAAAAAATATAATAATAATTCTGATACTGTGCAAGTACATATAACCCTAAGAAGGCAGAAATCACAACGGAATCCGCTGAATTTACAACCACAGCTCCAACCTTCGAGGTAAATAAGTCCATCACTCTTCTATTAATAGCTTTTACTTCTTCCATAGGCAAAATACCATATGGCTTATATTTTGGAAATGTTTTTATCGATACTCCCGCATATATAAAATTTGAAATTATTTGCATACCTATAACAATAACCATGTATAAGTAGTAATTGGGAGCGAATATCAGAATCATCACTTGTAAAATCGTGGTTGCAACTGAAATGCAAGTAGAAATTATGCTTGCAATATCTACCCTTTGAAAAGCACTAAACAGACTATTTCTATATCCAAAGAGCCAATAGCCAGAAACGCTTACTGCCAAATTCATAAAATACAAAACATATAAGTTAACATCTGATGGTAAATCACTTTTGATCAGGTATGGTAAGAACGGAGCGGCAAACGTTCCAACAACTAGAATCACCAAACCAATTACTCGATAATAAAATCGATATAATTTGAGAAGTGCGCAGATTTTTTTCTCATCATCTTCTGCAATTGCTTTATACATTGAAAATATCATTGCATTCCCTACACCAAGTTCAGCTAGATTGAGTACGGACAACACTGATCCAAACAGACCATTCAATCCTAGGTATTCAATTCCCAACGTATAGATAAACAATGTTCTGGTAATAAACGGTGCTAAAAGAGCGTAGCTTTTTTGTATGATCCCCCATAATATATTTCGTGTGGCATTTTTTGCTCTTGCAAGTTTCATTTAAATACCTCTTATTTCTTAAAATATCTTAATCTAAAAAAAAGCAAAATATTTTCCAGTCGATTTCCTGCAAATAACATTTCTAAAGCTCGATAGTGTTTTCCTTTAGAATGTATTTCTTTCCATATTTTCCTTAAATCTTCATCGTCCGTCAACTTCCGAAATTCCGTCCATGACTGTTTAAAACATCTACTTTTTCCAAAAAACATTTTCTCCATGAGCCAAAAGTTAATGTTTGCAAACATTTGATAGTAAGTTAACATTAATTCTTCACTCTGTTTTGTCATGCAAACAACATTATAAGTGCATTTAAGACGTATAATTGTCTGTCCGAGTCTTTCGTGCTTAAAAGATGCCGTAGTTGAAGATTCGTTTTTTCGATAATAATAAAACTGTTCATGCAAAAAGCAATAGTTATCTGCTGCATATACCGCTTCAAAGTTAAAAATTGCATCTTCACCATACTTTAAGTTTGTTAAAAATGATACGCCCAAAATCACATCACGCTTAAATAATTTACAGTAGGGACCATAAAAAACCATGTCATCCACACTGTCCCCATCTCGAAATGGAATTGTAAGACGTAATAATTCTGTTTTTGTTGTCAGTTGGTTCAATGTTGTTAATGCCTTTGTATCTTTCTTCTCTACGTTTTGAACCACACACATCTCAAAAAAGCAAATATCACTTTTGGATTCCCGGATTTTTTTCAATACAGATTCACAACAGCGTGGTTCCAACCAGTCATCAGAATCTACAAACATAATATATTCTCCGGTACAAAACTTCAAACCGTTGTTTCTTGCTGTAGAAACGCCTTGATTTTCTTGGTGAATCACCTTAAATCGAGGATCTTTATCCGCTACATTATCGCATATACTACCGCTTTCATCTTCAGAACCATCATCTACCAAAATGACTTCAAGATCTTTATACGTCTGTTGAGCAATTGAATTCAAACACGTATTTAGATATTGACTTGTCTGATATACCGGCACAACAATGCTGATTTTTTCGTGAAATTCATTCATAATAATCAATCCATGTCAACGCTGAATGCGTCCATTTCCCCCTTGACAGATCAACTGCTCAATTTCTTGTACAGTAGTTCGGTTGTAGTCACCCTCTACAGTTTGCTTCAAACAACTTGCAGCAACAGCAAAATCAATCACTTCTTTATCATCTTTTCCGCAAATCAGTCCATAAATTAGGCCTGCCGCAAAACTATCTCCTCCTCCAACACGATCTACTAACTGAATTTTATAATTTGGTGAAAATACTGCCTTTCCCTTTTTAGAATTGTACAGTATGCCACTCCACCCATTGACACTCGCTGAAAAGCTCTCCCGTAACGTAAAAGCCACATATTCACAGCCATATCTTTGGCAGATTTCATTTGATATGCATATATAGTCACTCTTATCTATTTTTCCCTGCTCCTGAATGCTGTTTTTCGCAGTAATTCCCAATGTCCTATCTGCGTCTTCCTCATTTGCAATACAGACATCAACAAATTGCATTAGTTCTGGCATTATGGATTGTGCTTTTTCGCTACTCCACAAGTTTTTACGATAATTTAGATCACAAGAAATCGTTATGCCTTTCGATTTTGCAGTTTTACAGGCCTCCAAACAGATTCCAATCATGTCATCAGATAGAGCTGGATCAATGCCAGTCCAATGGAACCAGTCAATATCCTTAAAAATTTCATTCCAATCAAAATCGTTCAATTTTGATAATGAAAATGTAGAATACTCTCTGTCATAAATTATCTTTGACGGACGTTGCGATGCACCCTTTTCTAGATAATATAATCCCATACGTCCATCACCATATACAATCTTACTAGTATCGACTCCAAAATAGCGCAATGAATTAACTGCCGAAACCGCAATATCATTTTTCGGCAATTTCGTCAAGAACGCTGAATCCACACCCAAAATAGCCAATGAAACTGCTACATTTGCCTCAGCACCGCAAAAGGAGGTCTCCAAACAATCTTTTTGAAAAAATCTAGTATAGCCCGGAGAGGCTAGTCTTAACAATATTTCTCCAAACGTTAATACTTTCATTTAGTTACTCTTCCCACCATTCAATCAAACAAAACGCCTACAGTATCACAATATTTCTTGGTCTTGTAAGAAACCGGATAGGTATTTCGTTGCAATACGTACGAAGAACCTTTGTCATTCCTTCATTCATTGCATCCAATACCGCATTTCTTGTGACAAACGCAAGGCGACTGTCTCCATAATTCTCATTTGCATCATGTGCATATCCATCAAAGCCAGCAAGGTAAATTTCCTTGGCACCATACATACTCAAAAACTTTACTGCCATCAGCCCGGCATTATCCCGAACTTCCTGAACATTCGAAAGTAAATCACGATAATTCAGCTGTAGATAGATATTATCAGCTGGAATGTTGGATGTTACAATACATTTACAACGTTTTTCCGGCTCTAATTCCCTAAACCTGCGCAAATTACTTAGAAAAATATAATTTACATCTATCTCTGGATAACAAAAGTTTACACTGATTGTGACAACATTCTCTTTGCTAGAAAAATCAACGATTTTTTCCTGCTCATCAAATGAGCTTTTCCCTGGTGCGACTAATAAAACCGTTTTCCCATTCAATTGCTTTTTCAGTTCATCCTTATGTTCTTCCTGAACATTCCCGGTTGCCATATACCGTAAATACAATTCTTCAATATATGTTCTGTCGAAGATATATTTTTTCTGCTCATCCATCATCTCGAATATTTCATTCATATCTCCAACAGTAAGCGTTTTTCTATCATCTAAATATCCAGCATAGTTGGGATGCGCATTGTGTGAAGCAGACAAATAATTCGCCAGTGAATATCCCCAGTAATTTTTCTGATAGAAATCATTTATAATGTCATCAATTATTTCCAAAAGAGGCTTTAGCTTGTACTTACCATCGGCATTTTCGTTAAGATACTGCACAAACAATTCTGTATTGAGATTGCCTGCACCACGTCCCATCCCGTAGACTGATGAATCAACAATTAGTTTTCGGTTTGTCTGCATATCCACCAGACTCTGAGCATTGGAATAGGCCAACTGCAGATTATTATGTGAATGAAACCCAATCCATATGCACGGTTTCAAATTGTGCTCGACGATATAAAATAGTCTCGTCAAATCCTTTCTTTTCATCATACCAAAACTATCAACAATATAAAACGCATATGGCTCTATTTCATTTACTCTACTGATCAGCTCCAGAAATTCCTCATCTGTATAAGCAACCGACACCATTGCTTGAACAAACACCTTATAACCTTTCTCTTTTACTTTTTGGCAAGCCTCTAATCCACCACTCATGTCCTTTTTATGAAAGGCGACCCTAATTCCATCCACAGACGCTCCATTATAATCAGGTAATTTCTTAGGGTCAAACTTTCCATAATCAGCCAAAACAACAAAAAGTTTTCCACCTCTGTTTTGGGGAATTATTCTTCCAACTTGTTCCAGTGAATTGAATCTTGTATAATCACTATCGTATTCTATAGATTCTTTAAAAAAGCCACATTCAATCACGTCTATATTGGATTCAACAAGACCATTTACGATTTTCTTTTCATTTTCAAATCCGAAATGGCAATCATTGCAGTAACCACCGTCCCGAAGTGTACAATCTAAAAGCTGCACTCGTCTCATTTTTTTATCCCTCTCCAATCAATTTTATATCGTATTAACTATCCTTTAGATAATTGTAGATTGCATCTGCAATCACAAAATCTTCCTTTTCATCTATATCAATACTTTCAATTTCTCCTACTTCTACAATAAAAGGGGATTCTCCAATCCTGCGGTCAAGTTCCGTGATTATTCTTTTTCTATAAATATAAAATCCACTAGTCTCTTCATAAAGCACGGGCAGATCCTGTGTTCGCGGAATATTATTCAGCTGATAATTGAAAGGTACGCCATCTTTCCATAAAAAATCTTGAAGCTTTTTGGCTGCAAATGATGAATCGAACTCTCCGGAAATAACTGCATTAAGACCCTTTTCAATGCTTTCCGCTCTAATAAACGGAGCTGTAGTATGCGTCATAACATAAATATCAGCCGGAACTTCCTCTGCAAAAGCCTTTAATACCTCATTCATTTTCGTCGTATCCTGATCAAGTGAAGAAGAACGTCTCAAATACTGAACGCCTTCCGGGATAAATTCTTTAATATCCTGATTGCTACAATACACATAAATCTCATCAATGGATTTAATATTCAAGAGTGTAGATAAAACATAGTGGCACAGTGGTTTTCCATTTGTAAATGCCTTTGTGTTTTTTTGCGGCAATCTTCGGTTATTCAATTTCATCGGAACAACAGCAACAATTTTCATCCTATTTCCTCCTGCTTTAATCCCCAATAATTCTGGAATTTATTCATTCAATTTCATCAACAGAGTGACAAATCTTGATCATATCACTATATTTCACAAACAATTTATGTGCAATTTCCCACATTTCTCCTGAAAGCAGTCGTGAATGGCAATGTTCATGATCCACGCATTCATATATTGAGTATGCTTTTACTCCCTGTCCCAAAATCAGAATCGGATTCAGTATACTGGATGATGAAATCGTAATAAGCACCTTATCAGACATGTCAACATTCATAAGGATTAGTTCCCAAGGTATACTTGTATCCTGATTTGTCTTATACCCTAACTCCAAAAAACGGTTATGCGGATTCCTAGGATGTATTTTAACCATGATTTTATCTCTTCCAACGCGCTCTGCCAATTTCTCGATGACCTCCAGATCATCAATTTGTACTCCCTCTGCAAAAAAAGATTCCTCTAAAAAAATATACTTCTTATCGTATACATCTGTGGACTTGTCATAAGCAAAAGCCTGATTGCAAAGTTTTCGAAATGTATCATCTTGACTGTCAATTTTCTTCAATTGCTCAACCTGAAATTCTGGTATCCAAACCATATTTTCCGGATTAAACACCAACAATTTTGTAACATTACCATAAATTGTTTTTTTTCGATAAACAATAGAGTGGAGCCATTTTTTGATTAAACTTTTAACTGGAATATATGTACTTTTATAATCTTCTTCATACAAACGGCTATAAGTAAATAATCCATCCTCGAAAATAATAAGCTTTAATCTTGAATATTGATGCGCCAATGCATCAAAAAGGAGCTGAGAAAAAAAATCTACATTAGCCATATAAAGTTCAGTATACTTCGCATTCAATTTAACAAAATTCTTAAGCACATGCTGTGGGCACATACTCATCATAATTCTCTGTTTTCGATCAAATAAAATCTTATGTCTTGCAAATGCACTACTCTCTACATAGTAAACCTGATCAAATATACCCGTTTTTTTTATATTTTCCGTCAGTGTTTTTGCACCGTTCATGTGATCTGATATAATTAGATCCGATACTTCTCTCTGGTGATATATGTATTTAATCCACATTGCCACCAAAACCTGATATACTGAGTTACAAACAAACAACTGTCTATTCATATTGTTTTCCTTCCATTTTCAATTATCCCATATAATTTCACTCCTACAATTTCAGTGTCTTTAACAAAATATGTTCCAAAGCAGGACTAATTGAAAATATCTTCCATTTTATCATTTCTTTTAACGGAACTCCTGTCAGGTTTCCATATTCTCGCCTGATTTGCTTCATTCGAGCATCATAGACGCTATCTTTGCTTGGCGCGCCCCAATAGTATTCTTCTAATACTTTTAATACTCTGGCTCTGGTTTCGTGGAGTAATTCGCTTTGTCCTATTTCCTGGTAAAATCGATAACGAATCAGCAGTGCCTCCAATGAGTCCAAGTGTCGCACATCATTTTTTACGCTCATAATACTTCCGACTCGCTGCGTCACATAATGATATCCCATATAATCTATACACGCAACACGCCCTGCCTTCCAAATAAGCTGTGCCGCTACAAACTCATCCTCGTGCCACTTCCCGGCAGGAAATGTAGTTTCGCATAGAAGACTGCGATGATACAGTTTGTTCCAAGCGACAATATAGAATAATCCTTTTTCCCGATAAAAACGCGGCAGAATTTGCTCTGCAGACAAACACTCGTTTTGAATAGGGGAACCATCCGACTCTCCAGTAGGCAAACCAGTCTCATCAACACAAAGCACATTACACAACGCCATTTTTGTGCCGTTCGACCGCACGGCCGCATAGAGCCTTTCGATCATTTCAGGTGCAATATCATCATCGCTGTCCACAAAAGCCAGATATTCCCCTGTAGATGACCGAATACCGACATTTCTGGCATCTGACAGACCGCCGTTTTCTTTATGAATAACCTTGATTCTCGGATCCTGAGTCGCCAGCTCATCACAGATTTGCGGGCAGCCGTCCGGAGAGCCGTCATCTACCAAAATGATCTCTAACTTACCATATGTTTGTTGTTGAATGCTTTTAACACACCGTGACAAATATTTTTCAACTTTATAAACCGGCACAATTACCGAAACTAAGATCTCCTCCATAACAGCCAACTACCTTTTTAATATGCTATGTATAATTAATTTCAATTTGTCAATCAACTTATACTCAGGATTTTTCATGCAAAGTGCACAATGTGCCCAAAGAATTGTTGTCAATCTTTTTTTCTTCTCTATATCCTTTGAAGACACTCTACATAATAATCCCAAAATATTTTCATATGCTTTTCTCACACAAACATAATATAATGTTTCTGAACGACTTCGACATATTTGCTCCATCAAAAGGAAAGCATCTATCACCGTCATTTCCTTATCCAAAACCGTAGAACTCTGCCTTGTCTCACCAATAGCGCTATCACTTCTTTGACGATACAAATAAATTATCCTATTACAGAATGCTACTTTTTTGCAAAAAAAAGAATATTGAAGAATAAACAGCCTATCCTCATTGAGTTGAATGACAGGATTAAATGTTAAGCTGTTTTCAACAATGACATTCCGAACAAACAGCTTGTCACAGAGATAACCCAAATAACTAAACTTCTTTTCCTCAAGCAGCTCTCTTGTAAAAGTATTGGTATCGATTTTGGAAATCTCAAACTCAGGTGATAGCTTTAATTTTTCTCCTTCCTCGTTGATATACTGCATTCTCCCTATTACAAGGCTGTCTTCTCCTGTCCAAGCCTCCAATAAATCCTGATATGCTGTAGCAGGCAGCTTATCATCTGAATCCGTAAAAATGACAAATTTTCCAATTGCCCTTTGTAAGCCCGCGTTTCTAGCTACGCTAACGCCTGCATTTTTCTGATGAATCACTTCAATGCGATCATCCCGTTTTGCGAATTGATCACAAATCTCCCCACTTCCATCCGTGGATCCATCATCAATTAAAATGACTTGCAACGCATTGTGTGTCTGATGCAAGATGCTGGAGATGCATTCCTTTAGATATGGCTCAACATTATATACAGGAACAATTACTGAGATTAAATTTTCCATCTTCTCACCAATCATATTTTTATCAATTCGGAAACAACGGGAATTCTTCCAATCATCCACACAATGATACTACTTACAAATACCGTTATCATACAATATATCAAATTTAGAATTCCATTTGTTCCAAACGCCGGTATAAAATGCACCATCGCAGCCAAAATAAACGGATGCACAATATATACCCCCATGATACAAGAAGTAGCCATTTTAATTGCTGGTATCATCGCATCATTTAATTTTGCTTGATAAAGATATAAAAAGGCACAAAGCGTTGCCATAATAACAGGGAGTGATCCATAAAATCCTTCTACCATAATTCCCCCAAAACAATGCGTTCCGACAATCCATTGCCATGCCACCAAAACGAACAAAGCCATTACTACATACATATCTCTATATTTGCAAAACCATACACTGATTTTTCCACTATGAGTCACAATAAAACCTCCAAGCATATAATAAAAGAGCCATTGCCACAATCTAAATGTCTGAATAACTGATAAGCTCATCTGTTGCCCAGCAGCAATGCTGATTTCATCAATACAAATGCACACTCCACCTAGAAATGCAAGTAAGCCTATATATACTCTGGGAGTTTTTTGTTCCATCTTTCTCAAAATTGGCAAGAGAAGATATAAAATAATTAACGCACCGAAAAACCAGAAATGAAAAAACAATCCCTTCTGTAAAAAGTCCATGAAGAAACTTTCTATGAAATTTCTCATCTCATGATAATATAGAAAATATACAATGGCGTGTATCATTTCCCAAAAAAAGCAAACAGCAAGTATCTTGATTATTTTTTTAGCCACATATTTATATGAAATGTTCTCTTTCAAAAACGCCACATAACCACTGCACATAAAGAAGATAGGAATGCTCAACGAACAAACCAGTGTTACAATACGATTAACCATGCCAAGTGAACCGTTCACTGTATGAAGAGAAACAACGCCAATACATGCCATCACTTTCAATAAATCTATTCCATATATTCTTTGCTTCATAGTCTGTCTTTCCTATTAATTAATATAAAGAGTTACTTTATGGTTTTACTTTATCCCCTAAGTTACCTTTCCATCCATCATAAACACCTTTAAAAAGCATTTTAATGGTTTCCATCTTTTTACATTTCAGTGAAATAATTGCAAGAAGTTTAACAAATATCAGTTCAAACAAAATCCCTTTATACCACCCTTGCAATTTATACATATATGTAAAATTTCTGGCCGCATAATACTCTTTCCATGGAGCTTCTACGAAAAAAGGAACTTTTACACCCATCACAGTTTTCTCCACCGTTTCCGGTCTTGGATGTATATACTTAGCCTCAGTCACCGTTACTACATACGCTCCAGCAGCAAATGCTCTCTGCTTGTAATCCACTTCATCTCCTTTAATAAAAAACTCTTTATTGGGATAGCCAATTTCAGATACCAGTTCACGCGAGATCAATGTTCCATTAAACGGATTTGCTGCTCCTTCTATCAGCCCATTTTTCGCCGTCATCATAGCTTCTGCCACAGTGTACATATGATCTATTTTAAAAGAAAGTAAATTTCCCTTCTGTACTAACGCATTCGCAAGCAATTTATGCTCTCCTCTATTCTCATCATACAGTTTCTTAGCTGCACAATACAATATTTCCATAGTGTGTTCATCTGCCATACGTCCATCATCGTCCATTAAAACTATCCAGTCAGCTCCAGCTTCATATGCTGCTTTTACCCCTGTATAAAAACCACCTGCTCCACCAATGTTCGTTTCTGTCTTTAAATATATAAATGGCTCCGTTGTCCATCCGCAATTTTTCAAATATTCAAATGTACCATCAGTAGAACAATTATCCACTATAATAATTGAATCAAATGGTATAGTCTGTTTTAGAAGCATTTCAATATTTTGACCCAATAATTCTTTTCTGTTATATGTCACTATAACTGCTGTTATCATAAATCTATTCTCCATCTTTAGTTACACGATTTTTCAGGAACGCATATACTGCAGGCATATAACATGCCATTATTGCCTGCTGTTTTCTTCCTTTTCCATATTGTGCACTTTTTAAATAATCCTTCAAATAACATCTCGCATATCTCTGCAATTTTTTCAAAGCAGCTTTATCTTGTAAATTGCTGTTCTGATATTGCCAAATCAAATTAATCGCTGTATTACAGATTTCTTCTTTCGCAGCTTGTACAAGCTTATCATTCTCGCTACTTTCAATGATTTTCTCATATGTACGTATCGTCTCCATTTTTTTTATGGAAAACTCACTATGTGTAGCAGCTCCACTACGCTGATAATAGTGGTAAAGTCTTGTACTTGGCACAAAGCATACAGTGTCACAATATTTAAGATAATGAAATGCAAACTCCAAATCTTCTGTAGTTCCTACATCATCCAAAAAGCGTAATTTATGTTCTCTGATAATATCCAAATGGTACAATTTATTCCATGCAAATCCACCCATTTTAGGCGGAATAAGCAAAGCTTGTTGTGCCGTTACTCTATCCATACAATTCGGCTTTTGCCCTTCGTTTGCAGGAACACATTTCTCATCCGTATCTACATAATAACCAACACACAGCAAATCCGTCTGATAGTAATTCTGAAGTTCAACCATTTGTGAAACATAGCCAAGTTCAACCCAGTCATCAGGATCGGGGAAAATGACATACTTCCCCCGTGCGGCATCCATCCCTACATTTCGTGCGGAAGATAATCCACCATTATTTTTGTGAATTACCCTGACAAGAGCGGGATACATTTGCATATAATCATCACATATCTTAGGACTGCTATCCGTAGAACCATCGTCTACCAAGATAATTTCATAAGCTGATGATTGCTTCACCAACGTATCCATACATCTGGGTAAAAGTTTTTCCATGTTATAGACGGGAACTACAATTGAAACCATGCTTCTACCTCTCCTATTCTCCAGCAACTTTTATATGCTTATCAACATTTTCTCAACTTTGCGCACTGTCTTTTCTGCGCTAAAATCTTTTCCTCTTATTTCTGCCTGCTTCGTATAGTATTCCAACAGCCCCGGCTCATCAAAGAACCTCTTAATTCCCTGATACAAGGCCTCATCATTGTTTTCAACCACGAGACCATATTCATTATTCTCCCCCAACATTTCCTTCATTCCGGAAACTTCTACAGTGCAAACAGGTATTCCAACGATCAGTGCCTCAGTGGCCGCAGTAGAAAAACCTTCCGCAAAACTGGCACAAATAAATAAATCGCATTTTGCCACATATTTGTAGGGATTTAACTGATACCCCAAAAGGGTAATGTTGCGTTCAAGCCCATTTTCTTGAATATATTCCTGAAGGCTATTACGTTCCGGCCCTTCTCCTAGCACATAGAAATGAACCGGATACTTTTGTTCCTTCAACTGTTTTACAATCCGTATCACTCGGTCAAAGCCCTTGCTCTTTAGCAACTTTCCCACGCCCACTAACTTGATCTCATCGGTATCCATCATTCCCTGATCCACCTCTTCCTGTGAAAGTTGAATGATTTTATCACTCTCATTGGTGTTATACAACACCTCATGAGGCACAGGAATCTGCAACACCCGTAAAAAATCCTGCTTTACAGTCTGAGAAACACAGATAATACTATCAAATCGCCGATAGCACGCTTTTGCATCTGACACATTTCTAAAAGATACTGCTGCCCGTTCTGTCGTATGTTGTTCAATATGGATCCATGCCAACTTTTTAACAGTCGGATCACTGCACCCGCTGATTACTCGAGCACAAGGTCCTTCCAAATATGCTACTTCTATATCGTAACGTTCCTTAACAATGAGCTTGTGAAGTTGCTCTGGGCTAAACATTTTCATCAGATGTGAATTACCTGGAATCATTTTTTTACACCAAGTCTTGTACCTTACACTTTTTCTTAGAAACTGACGATTTTCTCCACTGTCAAAAAGTGTCATTACAGTAATATCAAATTTTGAGTTGTCCATATTGTTGACAAGATTTACCAACACTTTCTCTGCACCGCCTTGTCCCAGGTCGTGGATTAAAAAAAGTACCTTTTTCATAATGACACTTTCCTCCTATGCCATTCTGCTTCTCTTATTTTCTTATAGAAACTATTAGACAATATACATGTTGTGCCTAAACTCTGAAGCAGACGTACCCCTCAATGGCATTTTCTTTGTGATGTACCACTGCAGGATTTCCAATAACAACAGAATGATCGGGAACATCAAAATTCACATAACTGTTCGGTGCAATCAAGACATCGCTCCCTATATGAACGTTTCCAACTACAGTTGCATTGATTCCAATATAAACATTATTTCCTATATGCGGAGAACCTATATTTCCTCGATTCACTCGCCCTATAGTGCATCCTTTATGAAGATTTACATTGTTTCCAAGGACAACTCCCTCTCCAACAGTTACATTATATGGATGTCCCAGATATAATCCTTTTCCAATCGATGCCTTCGGTGAAATTTCCAAGCCATATTTTCTAGAAAGCCAATAAAGTGCTACACGAGCCATCACGCTCTGTGTCTTTTGATACTTTCTATACCAAAATGCAAATTGAAGATTATGAGCAGCAAACCAATGCATTAAACTTAATAGGCCAACATGATATTGCTCTCCTGTCATTCGGTAATAGTCATATATATAGATGTTTGTCTGCAAGATTATCAATCTCGATTCTATTACTGTCAACCATTTGCTTTTGCCTTATTCCTAACAACCGCCGTCAGTACCCACCCTAGCGGTGTACATAAAACTGTCAGCAACTTTCTAGGCGACTCCTGAATATAGTACTTATTCCTTGCAATCTGACTACTGGAACAATAATGAATGCAATCCCTAATCAATCTTTTTTTGCTAATAGGATACTTCATAGCAATTTTTCTCAAGAAAGCGAAGCCTTGTGGATTCTTCAAGTATTGCTTCCACATAGTACTTGTCGACCCATCCTCCTGATACTCAACTTCACACACTACTTCATTCAAAACAAACAACTTATACTTCTGATCTACCAATGTATACTTATAAACCAGCCCTACATACTTTTCTCCGTTAAATACCGGATAAGGAGGAACGCTGTTGATCACATCTGTACGGTAAATCAGCTTTTTATCCCCTGAACCTCCTGAAGCATAATATCCCCCTAATGTAGTGTCCTTCATTCCATCCGGAAATCCTTTTCCAATAATAGTTCCGGAAAAGTCAGCATCCAGTGCAATCAATCCGGCATAGTCCTTTTTTCTGACATTTTCCCATGCACATTTGATTTTTCCAACGGATCCTGGCGCCATCTTATCATCTGAATCAATACAAACATTCAATTCTGTATGAATATTCTCGTAAGCTGTGTTATGCGCAGTATGCATTCCTCCATTTTCTTTATAAATATATTGAATTTCAAATCCGTTTTTTTCTTTTTGCCATCCCTTAACCAAATCAGCTGTTTCATCTGTCGATCCATCATCGACGATTAGCCAGATGAAATCCTTGCAGTCCTGCTGACATAAGCTTTCATAAGTGCGTGGTAAGGTATGTGCACGATTATAAGCCGGTGTAAAAACAGTCAAAAAAGCCATTGCGATTATTCTCCATATTTTGTCAGATAAAAGTTTTCCAGTTCTTCGGCAGCCGTTACGATATCATATCCGGCAGCTTGAATTTCGCTCAAATGATTTTCTCTCTTTGTTTGCGATCTTTCTACGATATGTTTGGCCCAATCACACGGCATATCTGTTAATTTCATCGTTGTTACTAATCCAGATGTAATAATGCACTCCTTCGGAACTCCGTCAGATATTACACACTGCAAACCGGCAGCTTGAGCTTCAATCATAGTAACCGGAACGCCTTCATACAACGATGGAAAAACAAATACATCCATTGCACTAAGCAAGTCTGCCACATCGTTGCAAACACCCGTGAAAATCACTTTATCTTCTAGTCCCAGCTTTTTTACTTTGTCTTGTATATGATTTCTTCCCTCTCCATCCCCCACAAGAAGTAATTTTGCATTCGGCACAAGCTTCACACATTCACTGAAAATATCCAACAGAAATGTATGATTCTTTTGCGCGTCAAATCGCCCTATATGACCAATCACCAGATTCTGTTCCACATGGAGCTTCTCGCGCATCGCAACTGCCTTCGCGCAGGAATACATATAAGCGGATGCATTTATTGCATTGTGCAAGATTTGATACCGATGTCCGGCAAACATCCAATCTCCGGCATTCTTCCCACATGCAAAACAATCCGTTGCAAACTGCGTAATTTGCTTCATATAATGTCGCTTAATGATATATTTCAGATTCCTATCCTGATTGCTGTTGTGACTATGTGCAATACGTACCGGAACACCACACTCCTTCGCGCACTGCAACGCCACAGAACTAAGACAATCCTGATGAACATGAACAATCTTATATTCCGGATGTGCCCGAAAGAAACGCTTCAGCTCCTCACGATACCCTCTGCTCCATGGAATAAGACGAGAAACACGATAAATTTTTCCACCCATAGACAAAATTTCTTTGTCATAATCAGCTTCAAAGTCGCGATGTACTAAAAAATCAAACTGCACCTTATTTCGATCTATATGGCGATAATAATTCATCAGCATAGTTTCAAGACCACCACGCCCCATATAGGTAACTACTTGTAAAACTCTAATCATCTAACTTGCCTTTCTTATAGAATCCCCCATGTAAAGTGCATCTGAAAATAGAAAAATACACAGTAGCAACATATTGCAATTATTTTGACAAGACGTGCTGATTTTTCTGTAAACATATGTTTGATTTCCCATGGTAATAAAATACACTGTGACCACAAGCTTATATATATAGGTAATCTACCCAGGAAGATGCCCGATGTCACCATCGAAATTACGTATAATCCGCATACGATAGCACTTGCACCAACAGCCGTGTTGATCATCGGATCATTTTCCGCCTGAACATATTTCAGTCCTATCAGAGATAAAATCATCGGAATCGAATATACCAGAACACGAAGAGGATTTGTTCCATCGTCATTCCAAGACTTATAATCACTTACCACATTCCGATACTGTGTTTCTGCCAACATAGAATCCATAACATTTGTAAACTGATCTACAAACAGCAACGCAGCCAAACACGCCAAAATACAAAGCACTGTTTTCTTATTCCAGGCCTTTCCCTGTATGATGAAAATAATCGGAATCATCAAAAGTACCGACTGATGCATCGTAGATGCCAACAAAATAATAAGAATGCTTGGAATGTATTTTTTCTTTAAAATGAAAGGCGTAGCAGCATAAGCAATAACAACTGCTGTGAACTGCCGGATGCCATTAAATGTCCAGGATATATAATCTGTAGATGCAATAAACAGGAAAATACTGAACCAGTAATCTTCTGAATATTTTCTAAACATCCACACAATAATCAACAGCTGAAACGCGGCAAGCAATACGAAAAAAAGCCTACAAGAGTCACCAAAAATACTCTTTTCCAACGCCATCAACAGATAAAAGCCTTTATCTTTTGTGACACTTGAAAGATAGTTTCCAATCTCACCAAACGAAGATGCACATTCCCGAAATGCTTTCTGATATGACCCGGTATCTCCAAAAGCATTCGACCGAAATCCCGCCCATACGATATACGGCGCAATCAGGATCAATGCTGTCGGCATCGTCCATCGTTCTACTTTTCTCCCATTTACCAGTTCCTGCTGCTTTGGAATAAAAAGTGCTAACACTCCTCCAATGAAAATCCAAATCAGCAACCACCAATAATTCGTCAATGTCATGTCATTCTCTCCAGTTCCCTTTTATAATCCAATCCCCTCATTCTTTTTCAAGTCCTCACTCTTTCCCAATTCCTCAATCCTCAAATATAAAACAGCTTATATGCACACGTCCAATCCCTCGCACTACTCCTCCCCAAAGAACCTGTATTTATAAGCTGCTCTCTATCATCCGTTTAGCTTTTTCTCCAACTCCCATTTCCCTCATAAGTTTCCGATCCGATTTGTCTTTGCCTGTTTTTACTCCAGGCTCCTCACCGTTCTCTCCACCACAGCTTCCTTCCGAAACTCTCTTTTCATTTTCTCTCTTCCTGCTTTACCCATTTTTTCCCGTTCTTCTCTGCTGCAATGTAGCATCTTTTTCATTGCCTGATACAGCATCTCTTTGTTTTTTACTTCAACCAGCAGACCGCTTTTTCCATTTTCTACGCTTTCCCGGCAGCCCGGGATATTGCTTGTGATAACGGGGCGGCCGGTTGCCGCTGCTTCCAGGAGGACGTTGCTCATGCCTTCATGATAGCTGGGAAGAACGACACAGTCTGCTTCTGTATAAAATGGGCGCGGGTCTGACTGAAAGCCGTAAAAATGGGCGATTCCAAGCTGTTCCAGTTCTTCTACCTGCTTTTTGTAGATATCTTCAAAGAATCCGGCCAGATCAAGGACAAAGTTTTCGTTTTCTTCTTTCAGCCGCCGAACGGCGTAAAAGAGTTCTTCTATTCCTTTTTCTTTCATGATTCGTCCGAGATACAGAAAATGGACACGGCTGTGATTCGGGTAAGGTTCCATTTTGTATTTTTCCAGGTTAATTCCCGCACCGGGCAGAACAACCTGACGATCTGCCGATACGATGTTTCGTTCGCCAAATTCGCGGGCGTTTTCTTTATTTTCAAAAAAGACATATTTTACTTTTCGAAAAGCGATTCGATACAGTACCGTAACAAATCCGGCCAGTACTGGTTTTTGGAATGCAGTTCCAAGTCCCTGTACGTTGGCATAATAGGGAATCTTTTTGCAACTGCAGAGCAGACCCATATAGATATTTGGTTTAATGGAATATGTAAGCACAAAGTCCGGGCTGATTTTTTGCAGAAGCCGCTTATAATCCCGCAACAGCTTTGCCTCAGCAAAGGGATTCACGCCACGTCGGTTCATGGATACGGGAATACACTCGATTCCCATTTTCCGAAAATCTTCTTCATGCCCGACAAATGGCATGGCAAGAATCACTTCATGCTCTTTCTGCAAGGCTTCCACCAATTCTTTGCGAAACTGCCAGAACATATACGAATGATTGGTTACAATTAGAATTCGTTTTTTCATTTTTCTTTCCTGTTTCGGTGTAATATTTCGCATTGTTTCATTACTAATTTCATTATTTTTCTTTATAAATTATATCATCTTTCAATCAATATGCAATTACTTTTCTCATTATTTTCCAGCTTCTGTGCAAAACGGGGCAGCATGCTTTCATCCCCAAAAACATCCTGCCCGTTTCTTCCTATTTTTTGCTATCTTTGCTATTTTTTCTATCTTTTGCTGTCTTTTACTACTTTTTCTATCTTTTACTGTTTTTTACTGCTTTTTCTATCTTTTGCTATCTTTGCTATTTTTTTATCTTCTTCTATTTCCCAACCTTCACAGCCTCTTTTGCACCCTGCATCTGCTGTTTTTCCAGTCTGCCTTCGTGAATTCCATCCTGTCGCAGTACAGCTCCTGCTGTTCTCCAGAGACATTCCAGATCCATTTTGAGCTGGATATGGTGCACATAATATCCATCCAGTTCAGCTTTTTGCCGGATCGGCAGCTCATCGCGTCCATGGATCTGTGCCCATCCGGTAAGACCCGGACGGACGCTGTTTGCGCCGTACTGCTCACGCTCCGTAAGGAGGTCATACTGATTCCAGAGTGCCGGACGCGGGCCAACCAGCGCCATATCGCCCTTCAGGATATTAAAGAGCTGTGGCAGCTCATCGAGGGATGTTTTCCGGAGAAACCGTCCGACTCTTGTGATGAAAAGATCGGGATTATTCAGCATATGGGTCGGCATATCATGTGGGGTATCGATACGCATCGTGCGGAATTTATATATGTAAAAATACGTGCCGTCCTTTCCTGCCCGCTTCTGCCGGAAGAAAATCGGTCCCGGCGAATCGAGATGGATCGCTATGCCAAGCAAAATCAGCAGCCACGACAGTGCTGCCGTTCCAACCAGCGCAAGCAGCCGGTCCAGCAGATTTTTCAGATACATTTGATAAATTCCAGATTCCCTCATGTTTTCTTCCCCCTATTCTTTCACCGACTGGTTACTTTTCCGGCCTTCTTTTTCTTTTCCATAGCCGTACTTTCCGTAACCATAACCATATTTTCCGTAGCCATAACCGCCATAGGTGCTGTATCCGTAGCCTGTCGCACCCTCCGGCACGCCGTTCAGTACATAGCCGCAGACCGGAATTTGCGAATCCTCGAAGAATTCCAGTGCCCGCTGTACTTCACGGTCCTTGGTAGTTCCCTGGTGTACGACAAGAACTGCAGAATCTGCAATTCCGCCCAAAAGGGATGCATCCGACAGTACTCCGCACGGCGGCGTATCAATAATCAGAAGATCCGCATCCTCTTTCAGTTCTTCGATCAGCGTTTTCATCCGCGCGGAACGCAGCAGGCCAGCCGGATTTTGTGTACTTCCGACACCCGGCAGAATTTTCAGCGACAGATCCCGATAATCGGTAAGTGCCTCATCCAGGCTGATCTGTCCTTTCAGCACTCCTATGATTCCACGTCCCTTCCGCTCGGAAAGTCCGATACACTTCAATACCGACGGATTTCGCAGATCTCCGTCCAGCAGCACTATGCGGTATTTTTTCTTTGCGAATGCCTCTGCGAGATTCACGGCAACAGTTGTCTTTCCCTCTCCCGGCACAGAGCTTGTCACAAGCAGAACCGGGCAGTCGGCTTTTCCAAGCCCGTCCTCTGTTCTTGTCCGGATCAGCTGCATCGCTTCTTTGAAGGAATCCGGCACTTTGGGGTTACAGATCGTGATGGTCTGTTCTTTTACGTTGCTTCGTTTCTTAATTTTCGCCTCCGGCAGATTTCCAAGGAACGCTGCGTTCGTCAGCTTTTTCACGTCCTCTGCCTGGCGAATTGTTTTTCTTGTTCTCACATAGATGAAAATCAAAAGCAGTGCAACGGCAAGTCCCGCCGCTGCTCCGATCATTCCGGCATGTACCGCATCCTGGCTGTTGATCGGGGATACCGGTACGCCGCTGTCGTCTACCACCGTCAGCGTTGTCGCACCGATTATGTACTCTGCTACCTCCGGATAATTGGTAATGACGGACTGAAGTACGCGATATGCCGTATCCGGTGAAGAATCTTTTACGCGAATTGTGAACAGGTTGGTGTTTTCCATCACGCTCGCCTCAATTTGGGATGTCACTGCTCCCACCTGAAGATCCCGTGCTACAACATCCTTTAATACACCGCTTGTTACGATATAAGGAAAGGTTTTTCCAAGCTGCTGCGCCGTCACATTGTCATAATAGGAATAGCCGACCGCGCGGTTTGATCCGACCACAAATGAGGTGTATGCCTCATACATGGGCTGATACCGCAGCTTTGCCGTCAGAAAGGAGCCGCCTCCCATGAGGATCACAAGAATCAGCACGCCCAAAAAGAATTTTCGGAATGCCTGGAAATATTCTGCCAGAAAGGCGATCAGATCGATTTTCTCCGGTTCCGCCGAATAGGTTTCATACGTTTCTCTGCTCATGCTCTTTGCTCCCTCTTATCGTTCTGCCCTGCTGTAGGTGCCGTATCCATATCCATAACCGTAGCTGTTGCCGATCCGCTCACCGAATCCCGGGTAAACATTTCCAAATACACAGCCGATCACTTTTTCCTCTTTCTGGTTCAATGCATCAATCGCATCGTTGATATCCCTCGTCAGTACGCCGTCCTGCCGCACGGAAAGAACTGCCGCATCGGCATACTCTGCAAGCTCTTCTGCATCCGCCGTCATTCCCATCGGCGGCGTATCCAGAATAATGTAGTCCATATTGGTCCGGCATGTCTCCAGAATCCGGTGGAAAATCTCACCGCCGATTGCAAGCGACGGCTCTTCCAGACGATTACGGCAGATTCCGGTATATACGTTGGTATCCTTGTATTTCTCAAAAACGCCGGATGCCGACTCTTTTCCGAGGACAACCTTTCCGAAATCCTTTCCGTCTTTTTCCGGAATCTCAAAGATTTTATGTAACGCCGGCTGTCGGAAATCGCAGTCCAAAAGCAGTACACGGTTCTGCTCTTCTGCAAGGGCAAGCGCCAGATTTGCCGCAAGGGTCGATTTTCCTTCATTTTCCGCCACACTGGTCACCAGCAGCACTTTTCCGCCTTTTCGGTCCAGACGCCCCCGCACACGCGATGCAATACGCTTTAAGGATTCCACATACAGAAAGCTCCGCGCCGGATTGGTAATCAGCATGGAGCTGTTTTTCTTCTTCTTTTCGTGATACACAACGCCCAGCAGGTCCGCATCGATTTTGCGGGTGAATTCTGCCTCATTTTTGACGGTATCCCGCAGAAAGGAAAAGAGTCCGATGAGTGCCGCCATAGCAAGGGCTGCCGCAAGAAATGCGGTCGCGGCATACTTTTTGGTCGGAATCTGGTTCGATGGCACACCGGAAACCTGCGGCTGCTGCAGTGTCTCCAACACTACATTCGGAATAATATAGTCGGAAATGCTCGTATAATTGTTCAGTACCGACTTTAAGATCCGAAATGCCATTTCCGGCGAATCTGCGGTCACAGACAGCTCCATCAGATTGGATTCCGGCACAATGGAAGCATTCATTTTTGCCGGAAACGAGGACAGGCTGAGCTCCTCCATCACTTTTTTCTTCAAAATCGTATTTTCCAGAATTGCTTCAAATTTCTGTGCCATCTCATATGTGGCCGACAGGCTCGATGCCGCATTGGCATCCACCCCGCGTCCCATAACGGCAAATGTGGTTTTTACCGTATACCGGTCTTTGTGTACGGTCGCCATCACAGTATAGGTTATCATTGCCGCCGAACAGGCAATCAGAAGGATGACCCACCAGTTTTTTGCAATGTCGCACAGGATACTTCGGAGATCCCAGTCTGTTTTGCTGCTCTGCCCGTTTCCTGTTCTGTCGTATTCTCCCATCTGGATCCCCCCTATTCGTTTACACAGACGATCAGGCGGACGGAGCTAGTCTGCCCATCCTCCGCTGTCGCAGTGTATGTCACTTCATAAACACCCGCACTTCCGGTATCGACCGGATTGTCAATGGAAAACTGGTTTTCTCCCAGGAGCTCTTCTTCATACGAAGCTGCATGAAGCGCACCGTCTTCTCTCTTTTCATACAGCATCTGATCTACACTCACGCTTTCCAGATATGCCTGCGGATCAAATGGCTGCTGCAGATCCAGATGAATCAGGTAATCGCTCAGGGTAATCTGCGGCTTTCCGTTCTCCTCTGCCGGATCGTAGAGTTCTACTGTCACCGGAAGACTTGTCACATCTCCGGCGCGGTTTGCAACCGAATATGTCACGTGGTACAGTCCCAGTGTACTGCTGATCTCATCCTCGTAAGAAATCCGGATGCGGTCGGTAATCGTTCCGTCCAGGCAGTCCTCCGCGGAAAGTCCCTCTGTCAGATCATCTGCATTCAGGCTGAACCGCAGCGGGCGATCCAGGGAAAAGACCGGTGAGGTGTAATCGTTATACACCAGTTCCCGCTCCGCATGCGTAACGTGGTTATCGGAATCAAAGGCGACGATACTGATTTTCCGCCGCCCTTTTTCCACAAAATTCGAAATATGTTCCACAGCAAGAGAACTCGTCACATCGCCGTCTTTTTTATCGTAAGCAGTTACTCCGGCCAGAAGTTCTGACTCCTCTGCATGGATGCTGGCAGAAATCTCACTGTTGTCCATCGTAATTTCCGGCCCTTTTCCGTCTTTTCCCGTCTGCTGCCGCACCAGACACCCGCCAAAGGCAAGTGTGGAAGCCAGAAACAGAATGAGAACTGCCGCTCTCGTTTTGTGCATATCAAAGATGCTCCTTTCGTTTCTGTAACGCCATTCTTCCTGTTTTCAGAGGAACCAGCGTCTTTTCCGTTTTCGTTCCGGGGACGGTTCATAGAAAATCTGACGGTCCTCCAGGATTCTTCTCGGATTCACTTTCACTAAAAGCTGTGCATACGCTTCTCCATACCGCTCCTCCAGAAACTGCCGGACCGGCCGCATGTCCGTGGTCCGGTAATCAGCTCCGTGGGCATCGCTTGCCACACAGCCCGCAAGGCGGTTTTCCAGTAGAAACCTTGCTGTCCGCTCAGCCTCTTCTCCAAATCTTCCAAACACGCTTCCTTTGTTGATCTGCAAAACCGCGCCCATTTCCCGGAATTCGTATAGAAGCTCCGGTGTATCCTGCACGCAGAAATACCGCTCCGGATGCGCCAGCACCGGGATTTTTCCCATCGCCGGAAATTCCAGCAGCCGCTTTCTGATTCCGTCCGGCGCCATATCAAACGGCACCTCGATCAGATAATAGCGGCTCTCATGGAGCGGTATCAGCTTTCTCTCTCTGATTTTTTTCCCCAGCGGTCCGATGCTCATGATTTCCATGCCGCGCACCAGGCTGATGGGAATGTGTTCTCTGTTGATTTCCCTCTCCAGACGGTAAAATTGCTCTTCTAACTGTTCCGATTCGTAGTTGACGTATCCGTCCTCCACGCCTTCGATTCCCGTCTGGTTTGCATGCGGCGTCACCGCGAGGATACGCACCCCGCTTTGTGCCGCCATTTCTGCCATTTCAAGGGAGGTGGACAAATTCGGGGATCCGTCGTCCACTCCCGGCAGAATATGTACATGAAGGTCCGTCATCCCTGTTTTTCTCCTTCGTACTGGTATTCCGGTACCATTTTCTTTACCAGATAACAGATGTCCGGACATTCGTTTTCCGCTTCCTTCGCGAGTTCCTTTATCTGCTCCCGGAATACCTTCTCGTCAAATGCAATCTGTCTGCCGATAAAAATCCGGCTGTTTTCTGTGGTCTGCATGCCCTCTTCATTCATCAGAAGTTCCTCATACAGCTTTTCGCCGGGTCGCAGGCCAATGTATTTGATCTTGATTTCTTTTTCCGGCTCATATCCGGAAAGGCGGATCATATTTTTTGCCAGATCTGCGATTCTGACCGGATCTCCCATATTCAGGACAAAGATCTGACCGTTTTTCGCATAGGCGCCTGCCTCAAGTACCAGGCTGACTGCCTCCGGAATCGTCATAAAATATCGAATGATATCCGGATGCGTAACCGTCACCGGACCGCCGTGTTCGATCTGACGGCGGAACAGCGGAATGACACTTCCGTTGCTTCCCAGTACATTTCCAAAGCGCACTGCTGCAAACTCTGTCGTGCTGTGTCTTCCGATCAGCTGAATCACCATCTCACAGAGCCGCTTGCTCGCTCCCATGATGTTGGTCGGGTTGACTGCCTTGTCTGTTGATATCAGGATAAACTTCTTTACCTGATAATGGCTCGCTGTGCGCGCCGTTTTTAAGGTTCCAATAACATTGTTTTTAATCGCTTCATTCGGGCTGTCCTCCATCAGCGGCACATGCTTGTGGGCTGCTGCGTGAAAGACGATGTCCGGCCGGTACTTCGAAAAAATTGATTCCAGCCTCCGCTCATCCCGCACAGAACCAATCAGTACTGTCAACTTGAGATCTGGGAACTCCCATTCCAGAGATTTCTGGATCTGGTACGCATTGTTTTCGTAAATGTCAAAAATGATCAGATGCCCGACGTCGTGTCCGGCCAGCTGGCGGCAGATCTCACTTCCGATCGAACCGCCTCCGCCTGTTACCAGGATTGTTTTCCCCTTCACATAGCCAAGGATTGCATCGAGATCCACCTGGATGGGATCTCTTGGCAGCAAATCTTCAATTTTTATTTTCTTTCTGATCTTTTTTTCTTCCTTCATAGCTCCCACTCTCATTCTATTGCGTTTTTCTCCCGTATTCAGTTATCCTGTTCCTGCAGACAATCTTCCAGTAAATACAGCATTTCAAGTGCTGAACGAAAACCTGCTTTCTGTTTTCCGCAGATCAGAAATCCCTGCAGACTACAGTGCTGTCGGAACTGAATCTGAATACTGACCATACGCTCGGTTCCGGCTGGAAGCGTTGTATCCTGATTGTTCTTCATTTCATCTGTAAATTCCCACTCTTCTTTTTCCCCTTCTGAAAGGCTCCGCATACAGCTTCCTGCATCCGGCATGCCGAGCAGGTCATAAATGCGGTTCATCCGAAGCAGCATTTCTCCGTATCCCTCAAACGGAATGTCATAATGAAGCAGCGGCAGCCGGATCACTCCTTTGGAATGGCTTCCCTTCACTTCCTGAAAGCATAAAAATAATGCTGCATCTGCTGTTGTATGTACTTTTTCTCTAATTGTTTCTACTTCTCTGTTCATATTTCTCTCCATATGATATTTATTCTTTTACAGCAATGTTATATGTAATAATTATTTTTGGAATATTATACCAAATCAATCTCGCATCGTCAATCTTCTCTGCCTCCTTTTCTTTCGATTTTCTTTCGATTTTCTTTTGATTTTCCTGTTTTTTTCTTCTGTTTTTTCTGTCTATCGTTCCTTTTTTTTATCTTTTTTTACTTTTTTCGCCCCTTTCTGCCATACGGTGTCACTTTCTGTCGAACGATTTTAACAGAAGTCCGTCAATTCGGCTTGAATGAGATTCTGTCACTGTGTTAAATTACACTTTGTATTTTTATGATGTTTGCTGTAATGCTCTCCTCCTGCTTTTATTTTGTACCCTATCATGTTTCTTTGCGCCGGACAACCGCTTCGACTTGAACGGCTGCACTTCGACGCAAACGGTATGCTTTCCCGGAGGTGTTTTTCTTGTATTCCAAATTAATATTCCCACTCGATCCGAACGATTCTGTTCTGCTCGAAATTCCAGTCATTATCTCACAGGGTGTTTCCCAAAAATACCGGCTGGCGCTCGACGACCTGATTTACGTTGAGGCCTGCCAGCACCGACTGATTCTCCACACCATTCAGGGAGATTTTACAACCCGCTGCACATTTGCCGACCTGACGGTCTGCCTTACACCAAGTGATCGTTTTTTCCACGGCGGAAAAGGTCTGCTGATCAACTTTGCCCACGTTTCCCTTGTACAGGTAACTGGCGAAGTTCTGCTGAAAAATGGGCAGATCATTTTCTGCAGCCGCCGGCGGAGGCGTGAGACCCGGGAAGCCTTCCTGGTCTACGCCGGAGCAGGAAAGTTTTCTCACGAAACGATATAATAAAGGATCCTGCCCGGAGAGCTTTTTTAATCTACAGGAAAATTCAACGAAGTTTCCTGTAGATTTAAAAAACAGGAGGGGCTGCCGCACGAAGAAAACTTTCTACAAAATCCATTTTTTGTAGTGTTTTCGTTTCGTGCGACAGCCTCTCCTGTTAATATATGTTTTTGCTTAATGCTTGTCTGCTGCAAGCTCCATTCGAGCTGCAAACTGTGTATAAAAATCTGTATTTCCGTCATACGGAAGCAGATAAAACAGCTTCAGAATGTTCATGCTGATCTGCTGCCGGAATGCATCGTCCTCGCTTTCGCGCGCCGCATTCTGTTTTTCCTTCAGGTAATAATGCCATTTTGTCGTAAAGGCTTCGTATTTTCCAAGCTCCGGCGTGTCGAGCCAGCGGCGGACCTTGACTTTCGTCTTGTTTTCCTTTGGACATTCGTTGACCTGAAGGAAATAGGAAAATGTTCCATCCTCATACAGCCGCCCCAGCGGAAACATCCGACAGAAGCCCGGGCGCGCATCGTGGATACTGCAGCGGCCCTCTTCATTTAAAAAGCTGCACCGGTCTGACAGCTCTGTCATCTTAAGGTGCGGCAAAATGACGCCGTCCACGACACGGAGCGCCACGCTCCCCGCCAGCAGAATCTCTTCCATCGTCTTTCCCAACTTTTTCTCCAGGCGGTAGACATCCATCGGGTCGAGTACAATCGAATCTCCCATCCCATGACAGCAGGCGGAGCATCCGCGGCAGTCGTCGCAGCCCACTTTTACAAGATCATTGGCTCCGTATCGTTTTCCATCTGAAATTTTATCTATCTCTACATTTCGTTCCATTTTTTCTTCCTATCTTTTCTCTTAATCCTTGCTTTTGGTCTCTTCTCTCGATCTTTGCTTTTAATCCTTGCTTTTGATCTTCGCTTTTGATCTTTGCTTTCGGTCTTCGCTTTCGATCCTTGCTTTCGATCCTTGCTTTCGGTCTTTTCTCCCGATCTTTATTTCTTCCTCACATTTCTACTCCCACAACATGCAGTACCTCGTCCTTTACCTGGAATTTGATTTCCATTCCCGCAAAGGAAAGTCCGTAGACGCGTTCTTCGCTGTTCTGATACGATGGACGCGGATCCTGCTCCAGCACTTTTTTCAGCGCCGCACGGTGATCTGTCGGAACCTTTTCCAGCAGCTCGTCCGGAATTTCAACCGGAATAAAGTATTCCTTCGTCTTTTCCGTAAAGCTGCCAAGCGCCTCCACGTGACTGTCTACATGCGGCAGATACGGTTTGATGTCCAGAATCGGTGTGCCGTCCATCAGATCAGCCCCCGTAAGGTGCAATACCGGGCCAAGCGACGGGTGCTGCTCCACATATTCCAGCTTTACCGAAGAAAGACCGATCGGATTCGGGCGGAACGGCGAACGCGTAGCAAATACGCCGACCCGTTTATTTCCGCCAAGCCGCGGCGGCCGCACCATCGGAGACCAGGTATCCCGCACGGCTTCCGAAAACTCCCAGATCAGCCAGAGATGGGAATATTCTTCCAGCCCACGCAGTGCATTTGCATCGCGGAACTCCGGTTCAAAAACGATCGTACTCTTTAGTTCTTCGATCAGTCCGCTCTGCCTCGGAATCCCGAATTTTTCCGGGAAATCCGTGTGGATTCGGGCGATCACCTTCATTGCAATTTCTTCTGCCACGTTTCTTACTCCTTTTCTTTCCTGCATCTTCTCTTCTATTTCGCATGGCTCTGAATCGTTACCATATGTTTTATCTTAACATTTTGTTTTTGAAAAGTCCACCATGCGCATTCCCCTTCGCCGACTCCCCTGCGGATACTACACGTTACGGGTCACGCAGAGCCTGCCAGACGGTGACTTATACTCCAAGCTCCCGCATGCTTTTCAGCAGCTCCTCGATCTGTTCTGCTATTTCCTTTACTTTCTCTTCCAGCCCGATCAGTTCCCCGCGGTACATCTGTTTTTTCTCCGTCACATCCAGAACATGTACCGTCTGGACCAGAAATGTTTCTGCCTTTGACTGAAGCTCTTCCGGCAGATGTGTCTCTTTCAGACGGTTTCGAAAGCTTTCCAGATCCTTTCCTGCCGCTCTTAAATACTGATTCATATGAAGCCCCGTGTGGCGCATCCTTGCACGCCCCTCGCTTCGCACCCTGGCATACGTTTTCTGGCTTTTTGCTGCATACAGTGTCATCTGTACATACATCAGGCTGGTCAGTGCCTTTTCTCCTGTCATTGCAGTTTCGTACAATTCTTTTTTTACTCTTTGGCTGCTCATACATTCCTCTCTCTCCGCCACGCTTCTTTCGCTGGCAACGGATGGCAGTTCATGTTTGGTATTCAGGAGTCGAAGGACAAGAAAGAATCCTGCCCGGAGGGCTTTTCTCATTTACAGGAAAATTCAACGAAGTCTCCTGTAAATAAAAAAAAGACTCCTATCATGACATCTGCCACAATAAAAGTCTTGCGTTCTCATTTGATACGGATGTTTCTCAACATCGGCTGACGGTTTCAAACCCGCACGGGATGTTTTTATTTCAGATCCCGTGGCGTTTCGCTACTCCCTTTTATTTGTTGAGATGAATCTTAGCACACTTATTGCTAAATTGCAAGCATATTTTTTTGCATATCATGCATGATTTCATGCATCCTATTATTTTTGACGGTGTTTCTTCCTATATAAATGGAATGCCGGAAAGCATACGGTTCCCACTATTAAAACAAAGAAAACCACATCCGCATATAGCTTCACATATTCCGCTGCCTGCTCCCATGCAGCGCCGACCGCTGCGCCGATGCCAACCAGAAGAAGATTCCAGACCGTACTCCCGACTATGGTATATAGAAGAAATCCCGGCATCTTCATCCCTGCCATGCCGGCCGGAACCGAGATGAGACTTCGGATGATCGGAATACATCGGCCGAGCAGCACAGCCCGCTGCCCTTTTTTCTGAAACCAGGCAATGGTCTTCCAGGCATCCTCTGCACGAAACCCCAGAAGCTTCATCGGTCGGCTCTCGAGCAGCTCGGCAAGCCCTTCCGGGCTGACGAGGGTTCCGGCTCCGTACAGCACCAGCGCGCCAAGCAGTGAGCCCGCCGTAGATGCCAGCACAACCCCAGCCGGGTGCAGCCGGGTACACGTTGTCAGAAAACCGCCGAAAGTCAGAATCACCTCGGAGGGAATCGGCGGAAATACATTTTCCACGGCAATCAGGATTAGAATACCAAGATATCCAAAACGGTTGACCATATCCAGAATCACGCTCTGCAAATTTTCTCTTCCTTTTCATTTCCGCCATGGAAACCTCTTCCCCGCGGCTGCCAGATAGCCGGTTTTCCGGTCTTATCGGTTTTCCTGCCGGAAACGCTCTTTTTCTTCTCCTGCATTTTATGCGCCTTTTCCACGGTGCATGAATCCTTTTTGACTACTTCTTTACAATTCCGTCAGATTTTCTTCCTTTTGTTTTCATGTTCTCTTCAGAAAAGCTTTATCCCGTGTACACATTCTGGTCACAATTTTCCCGTATACTAATCTTATCAACAACAAAGGAAGTAAAAAACAACCTCCATTGTTTCTCTATAAATAAACCGGAGACGGCAAAGCATTTCTGGAAGCACGTCTCCAACGCCAACCTTTCTAATAGATAGATTTCTTTTTCATACCGCCGGGGCTCCAACCAAGTCCCGGCCTCTCTCCTTTTGGGGAGATTTTTTTTGTAACGATTCAGATCCATGCGAAATTCCGGAAAAATCGCGAATCATGCTTGCGTGAAGGAGTGCTTTTTCTGAATCGCTTCTATTCCTGCTATTCCTGCCGCATTTTTTTCTTGCACGTGACTTTTCTCTATAGTAAAATAAAATCAGTTGTTTGTAACTCTTCAGAACCCAATGGGGCAAGAATGATCCGTTTCTTTCAAACAAATACCATGGAAAAAAGGGAGAAAAATATCATGAAAATTGGATTTGACAATGAGAAATACCTGAAAATGCAGTCCGAGCACATCCGCGACCGCATCAACCAGTTCGACAACAAGCTGTATCTGGAATTCGGCGGAAAGCTGTTCGACGATTTCCACGCATCCCGCGTTCTTCCGGGCTTTGCACCTGACGCAAAACTACGCATGCTGATGCAGCTCTCCGATCAGGCCGAGATTGTTATGGCAATTTCCGCATCCGATATTGAGAAAAACAAAATCCGCGGTGACCTCGGCATCACCTACGACAGCGATGTACTCCGTCTGATCGACGAGTTCCGCGGACGCGGCCTCTACGTCGGAAGCGTAGTAATTACCCAGTATTCCGGCCAGCACAGCGCAGATGCCTTTAAAAAGAGACTGCAAAAGCTCGGCATCCCGGTTTACATTCACTACACGATTCCGGGCTACCCGCACAATGTACCGCTGATCGTAAGCGACGAGGGATATGGAAAGAACGAATACATTGAAACGACACGCCCGCTCGTTGTCGTTACCGCACCGGGACCGGGAAGCGGAAAGATGGCAACCTGTCTTTCCCAGCTTTACCACGAGCACAAACGCGGTGTAAACGCCGGTTATGCCAAATATGAAACCTTTCCGATCTGGAATCTGCCGCTGAAGCACCCGGTCAACCTGGCCTATGAGGCTGCTACCGCCGATCTGAACGATGTCAACATGATCGACCCGTTCCACCTCGAGGCATACGGCGTGACAACCGTCAACTACAACCGTGATGTCGAGATTTTCCCGGTTCTGCGCGCGATCTTCCAGCAGATCTTCGGCGAGAGCCCGTACAAATCCCCGACAGACATGGGTGTCAACATGGCCGGAAACTGTATCATTGATGATGAGGCATGCCGCGAGGCTTCCCGTCAGGAGATCATCCGCCGCTACTACACCGCTGTCGACGGCATCGCAGACGGTTCCCGTTCCGAGACCGAGGCTTACAAGATCGAGCTTCTGATGAAACAGGAAAACATCGTTGCCGCAGACCGCACCACCGTTTCCCCGGCTCTCGTCCGTGCCGAGGCGACCGGCGCACCGGCTGCTGCCATGGAACTGCCGGACGGACGCGTCATCACCGGAAAGACCGGCGATCTGCTTGGATCGAGTGCAGCGCTTCTACTGAATGCGTTAAAAGAACTCTCCGGCATCGACCATGACGTACATGTTCTCTCACCGGAATCCATCGCTCCGATCCAGACCCTGAAAACCAAGTACCTCGGAAGCAAGAACCCGCGTCTTCATACCGACGAGGTTCTGATTGCGCTGTCTGCTACTGCTGCACAGAGCGAGGATGCACAGAAAGCACTCTCCTGCCTGCCGCAGTTAAAGGGCTGCCAGGTGCACTCCAGCGTTATGCTCTCAGATGTGGACCGCAAAATGTTCCAGCGTCTGGGATGCGATCTGACCTGTGAGCCGAAATTTCAGTAAATAATTTTTATATCTTGGACATAAAAAATCCAGGGCATACGGTACTTTCCGTACCTGCCCTGGATTTTTTCTTTTCCGGCTTCTGTTTATAAATTTTCTTTTCCGAATCCCATCGGCAGCAGCTCCTCGAGTGTCATTTCTTTCCAGGAACCGTCGCCCTTGCAGAGAAGGACGAGAAATTCGTTCGGATCAACGAATTCCCGCAGGACCTGGCGGCAGACACCGCACGGTGTGCAGAAATCCTCCGGCTCTGCCTCTCCAGGGCCGCCGCAGACGGCGATCGCGTCAAATTCCGTTATGCCCTCGGATACGGCTTTGAAGACCGCGGTGCGCTCCGCGCAGCTTGTCGGTGTATACGCCGCATTTTCAATGTTGCAACCGGTATAAATCGCTCCATTCTTTGCCAGAACCGCCGCGCCTACGCGGAATTTCGAATACGGCACATACGCAAATTTCCGCGCTGCCAGAGCCTGTTTTACCAGCTCCCGTTTTATTTCTGTACTGATTTCCTGTTTCATATCCAGCATCCCCTTTCCAGTATCCCCCTATTTTTTCTTTCTTATTTCTGATCTTCCCGGATCAGAATCCGCAGCGCCTCAATCGCTACCTGAATCGCACCTTCCGTATCGTGCGTAATGTGGTTCTCCATGCCGCGTTTCACTCTCTCCTGATTTCCCATCACAAGAAAATCCGATCCGGCACGGACGCCGCGGGCACTTGCCACGATAAAGAGTGCCGCCGATTCCATCTCTGACGCTTTGCATCCAAGCTTCATCCATGCATCCCATTTTTTCAGCAGCTCATCGCCGACCGGCATCTGCTCCGGGTCGTGCTGGCCGTAAAAGGAATCCTTGCACTGTACCACGCCCGCATGCCATTTTTTCCCAAGATTCTTTGCCGCCTGCACCAGCGCATTCGTCACGGTAAGGTCTGCGACTGCCGGGAACTCAATCGGTGCGTATTCCTTTGACGTTCCCTCCGCACGGATCGCTCCCGTTGCCACCACGATATCGCCGCCCTCTACATCGAGTGCCATACCGCCGCATGTTCCGACGCGGATAAACGTATCGGCACCGCACTGGATCAGCTCTTCCATCGCGATGGAAGCCGACGGACCGCCGATGCCGGTAGATGTAACGGAAACCTTTACACCGTCCAAAGTACCCGTATAAGTCACAAATTCCCGGCTGTCTGCGACGAGCACCGGGTTCTCAAAGTAAGCTGCAATTTTTTTACACCGTTTGGGATCTCCCGGCAGAATCACGTACCGTCCCACATCGCCTTTTCGGATCTGCAGATGATACTGCAGCCCTTCTTCTCCTGAATAATTCTGCATATGAAAAAACCTCCTTCGTATTTTCGTATTCTCATAGTTCTATTCTACCACAGGCCGCACCGCAAATACAAGGCTTGACACCATTTCACCGCCCCTTTCATTACGGATATAATCACGTTCCGCAGTTGCCTTTTCCCATTCGGGATGCTACAATAAGCACAGAAACCAGAGTTCTTACTTTCATTTTTACGAGGAGGGATTATTTTATGAGTTCCTATGTCATCAGCTGCTGCTCTACGGCAGACCTTACCGAAGAACATTTCTCCAAACGGGAAATCTCATACATCTGTTTCCATTACAAATTAAATGACACCGAGTACGCGGACGATCTCGGCAAGTCCATGCCGTTCGATCAGTTCTATGCCGCCATGGCCGCCGGCGCTTCCACGAAAACATCCCAGGTGAATGCCGATGAATTTGAAGCCTATTTTGAAACATTCCTGCAGGACGGCAAAGACATTCTCCACGTCTGCCTCTCCTCCGGCATTTCCGGTGTCCTGAATTCTGCGATGATCGCCAAAGCCGACCTTGAAGATCGCTACCCGGAACGGAAAATCTTCATCGTGGATTCCCTCGGCGCTTCCTCCGGCTATGGTCTTCTGATGGACCGCCTTGCCGACCTGCGCGATGAAGGAAAACCGCTGGAAGAGGTTTACGATTTTGCGATGAAAAACCGCCTCAAAGTCCATCACTGGTTCTTCTCCACGGACCTCACCTTTTACGTGCGCGGCGGCCGCATCTCAAAAGCCTCCGGCGCAATCGGCGGCCTCCTCGGTATCTGCCCGCTGCTCAACATGGACAACGAAGGACGGCTGATTCCGCGGTTCAAAATCCGTACGAAGAAAAAAGTCATCAAAAAAATCGTCGACCAGATGGAAGAAAACGCCGAGGGCGGCCTCTCCTACTCCGGCAAATGCTACATTTCCCAGTCCGCCTGCTACGAAGATGCGCGGGCCGTTGCGGATCTTATCGAGGAACGCTTTCCCAATCTGAACGGAAAAGTCGAGATCAACAACATCGGAACCACCATCGGCAGCCACACAGGGCCGGGAACCGTGGCATTGTTTTTCTGGGGGAAAGAACGGGTGGATTAACTCTCCTGCACTTCCATCTATAGCAAGACCCGAAAATAATGCAAAAAAGGCAGTGCTGCAGAGCGCGAATTGCAAGGAACAGATTTGAAGGCGTACCGGGGTACGACGAAAATCTGTGACGCAGTAATTCACGCTCTGCGGTGCTGAATTTTTTGCATTATTTTCGGGTCTTGCTATAAAAACAGGGAAGAAAAAAACTCTGTCCATTTGGGCAGAGCCTTCTTGTTTTCCTTCTATTCTTCTATCTTCCCTCTCCAACATTTCCGCACCAGTGCAAACACCAGATACCCGATGGCTGCTCCAAGCGTATTCGTCACAACATCATCTAACTGGCAGAAGCCGCGCTCTGTTAAAAGCTGCACAGTTTCCAACATCATGCTCGTGGCAAATGCCGCATACACACAGTACCACCATCTCCGAAGAAACGGCACCGCCGCCGGCAGTAATGCACCGAACGGCAGAAACAGCAGAATATTTTCCACAAAATACCGGTCCGGCAGACACTGGTTTCCCCAGGTTTCAAACAGCTTCAAATCCACACCGGTTCTCGAACCCGGTTCTCTCGAAAACAGTGTAATCGAAATCAGCATGGCAAAATAGACGGCTACCAGAAACCACGCCAGAAGCTGCCCGCCGTGCAGCGCACGGTACTGCTCCAGCCGTTTCCGTTTCTTCTGGATCTGCTGATTTTTCCACGCCGCCGCAACCGTCACAAAGCCGACACCAACTGCAACCGCATGCGGCAGATACCGGAATGTATCAAAAATATCCTGTTCAATCGTTGTCAGATAAAGAGGAATTGCCATTTACATCACCTTCCGTATTTTCGCGGCTGATCAGAAACACCCGCGAGATAATCGAGACTGCAGTCATACAGCTTTGCCAGCGGAATCAGACAGTCCAGCGGAATCTCACGGATGCCTTTTTCATACCGGTTGTAGGTGTCCGGGTGACTGAAAATCTTCCGCGCCGCCTGTGTCATCGAGTAACCGCGTTCCAGACGGAGCTCTTTCAGCCGGATCAGCATTTTCTCCCGCTCCGGCGTTTCTTCTATTTTTCTGTGCATAGAGTTCCTTCTTTTTATTCCGTCTCCGCCGCTTTTTCTGCCTCCGGCACATAGCCCGGATTGTCGTCGTATCCTTCCAGGAAGTTGTGGCGGATGCCGTGCTGCTTATAGCCGACCACCGTATCAATATTGACATTCTCCACACTGCGGAAAATATTGCTCTCGACAAACGGATTCACCTTTTTCAGATTCTTAATCAGTTCCTTGATTTCCACACGTTTCGAGCGGTTCTCTTCGTTATTGCAGGTCGTGCAGGTGTCCGTAAACTTGCAGGCACACTGGATGAAATGCAGACCATTGTAATCTCTCCATGCCTTGATGTCATCCTCACGCACCAGATACAGCGGGCGGATCAGCTCCATGCCCTCGAAGTGGATGCTGTGAAGCTTCGGCATCATCGTCTGCACCTGCGCACCGTAGAGCATTCCCATGAGGATCGTCTCGATGACATCATCATAATGATGGCCGAGTGCAATCTTGTTGCAGCCGAGCTGCTGTGCAAAATGGTACAGATGACCGCGGCGCATTCTCGCGCAGAGGTAACACGGCGAATTTTCGACATGGTAAACCGAATCGAAAATATCGGTCTCGAAAATCATGATCGGAATATGGAGGCTTTTTGCGTTATCCTCGATCACCTTGCGGTTCTCCGGGCTGTATCCCGGATCCATGACAACGAATTTTACTTCGAAATCAAATTTATTGTGAAGCTTTAACTCCTGAAAGCATTTCGCCATCAGCATCGAATCTTTTCCGCCGGAAATACAGACAGCAATTTTGTCGCCCGGTTTTACCAGCTCGTACGTATTGATCGCTTTCGTAAATTTGGACCAGATCGACTTTTTGAATTTTTTGCGGAGACTCTTCTCCACGTCTGCCGCCTTGTCCTGCTCCTCCGGCGCGCTCATCACATCCATCAGCCAGGCGATGTAACCGCCCTCCAGGCTCACAGCGTCCCAGCCTTTTTCCTGCAATTCTTCCGCCGCTGCGACACTGAACCGGCCGCGGCTGCAGCAGATAATCGTCTTTTTGCTCCGGTCAATCGCATCACTTGTCTCGATTTCTTCTGTCTTCATCACAAGCGCTCCCGGAATCGCGCCGTGGGAGATCTCTACCGCATCGCGGATATCGACGATCTGATAGCTTGACGGATCGAGCTCTTTTAGTTCTTTTATTGAAATACTGGTACTCATGTAATTTTTCCTTTTCTAATTAAAATGCCTTACTTTTCTTCATTCTTTCATTGTATCGTTTTTTCTGTGACTGTCAAGAAAAAACGCACAAAAACGGGGAGTCTCTGAACATTCGTTTCAAATCCTCCCCCACTTTTTTATTTTTTCCGAATATCCGCCATCGTCTTCAGCAGAAGTTCTTTCTTCCAGAAGACCAGCCCTGCACTTGCGAGCAGAATCGCGTAACGCAGGATTCTGTACGGGAAAATAAGATTGCAGATGATGCTTGCTCCAATCAGAAAAACGGAGCTCGCCACAAGAAATCCTGGACTCATCAGATTTTCCTGGATTTCTTCGTTCACCAGAATCCGTTTGCTCACAATATAATGGCCGACCGAATACAGCATATAGCATGCCAGCGTCGTGTAACCAGCCGCGATGTAACCGAACAGGCGGATAAAAATAAAGTTCAGCACCACATTCGCTCCAGCCGCCGCCATGGATGCAGCCATCAGAAACTGTGTTTTTTCATAATAAAACTGCGGCATCGAGAGAATATTATAAATGAAGATAAAGAACACACTCGCTGCCACCGGCGGAATGACGTACACCGCCTCGCGGTACTTCGGCGATCCGAAAATCAGCACCAGCTCCGGGCTGATCAGCATCAGCGCCACGGCTATGCCGACCACTACAACACTAAGAAGCTGCAGCACCTTCCGCATTGAACAGATGTCGCCCTTTTTGATCTTGCTGTACATCCACGGTGTCAATGCACTGTTCATACCGCTGATGAAAAGCTGCACCAGCATACCAATGCTGTACGCCAGTCCGTACAGCGCAACCTCCGTCTTTCCGACCATCTTGTCGATCATGATGCGGTCGCCCTGATTCAGGATAATACCGGACAGATAATGCGGCACAATCGGAATCCCGATCCGCAGCGCATAGCCCCAGTATTCTTTCGAAAAAAACTCTTTTCCTTTGCAGAACTGGAACACAATAATCGGCACACAGATGCAGACCTGCACCCCGACGATACCTAAGATCCGCATCATGGCCGTACCGCCGTTGGTGCGGATCAGCACCAGGCTCGCGATCGGGTTCATCAGCGCCTGCAGAATCGTCACACAGACCAGAATCCGGTACCGATACTCAAACCGCTGCCGCCCCGACCAGTAAGAAAGCGCCGGACTCAGCAGCGCTTCCAGAAACATCAGCAGAATCATGGATTTCGGCAGATTTAAAATCTTCTCCCAGAAACCCGATGTAAAACAATACAATGCAAAAACCGCACCCGTAATCACAAGCGTCAGTCCCTGCATTGCAGATGTATATTCATCTCGCTGCTTCTCGTACTTTGCCATCGCATTGTCATAAACACCATTAAATAAATACAGCGATGTCATAATCGTCAAAATCTGCAGCCAGGACAGATAAACCGTATAGGTTCCGTACTCCTCGGTACTCATCAGACGCGTGAAAATCGGAACTGTGATGAACGAAATGCCTTTCTGTAAGAAACTGCAGATCGTAAACCAAAGCGCCGCCTTCGCCTGGACGGAGAGAGAACGGTATTTTGAGGTAATGTTCATGTAAAATAGAACTCCTTGCTGTTGGTTATTTGCGTGTCTTATGGTAACACAAAATGGGGGGGACTGCAAGAGGAACATCCATTAAAATCCCCCATGGTTGAACGCTTCCATTCAACCATGGGGGATTTTCGATTCCCAAATGATTCAGAATATACATATAGGCCAATGCATACGACTAACACACACCTCTTCCGTCCATCAGCACACCATAACTGGTATAATTCTTATAATTCAGATCATACTCTGCATGCGATACCAGATAATCGTGAATTACAAGCGCCTTCTGCTCATCTGTCATGGAATTGTTCACCAGTTTGTAAATGGATGCCAGTTTCTCATCCACTGCATTAAAAATCTGTTTGGTTTCTTCCGGTGTTCCGAATGTATTGGTAATTCTCAAACCTGTATAGTATGCATCACCATACCAGGCAATGATTCTATTATACGTATCACTCGAAAAATACGGCGAATAGCCATAATAAAAGCTTAAGTCATAGGTATCCCTTCTTATTTTTAAATCTTTAATGGATACCCATTCATTTCCAGCCAGCATCGCTTCTTTCACACGATTCTCCAGAACCGTATACAATTCATACTCCGTTCCGCTGAACTCATCGCCTTCATCGGCCCCGTATGTATCAATCCCGGACTCATCCTGCTGTGGCTCCATGGGTTTAATATCGCCCGTCGGCAATGTAACATCCTCATTTTCGTCCGCAAACGCCTTTTGCGGCATCACAAAAATGGATGCCGCAAGCAGAAACAAAAATGCTGTCAGTTTAACGATTCTCTTTTTTCTCCTCTCCATGCGCTTTTCCTCCCTGCAATTCTTCTAAATACAGTTTTGCATCTTTTAAGAAGCTGACCGCAATCATCACGATCACAATGCCGATCGGAAATGCCGCTACAATACTGACGGACTGCAGACTGTTCATGGAACTCTCTGCGAAGAGAAGTGCAATCGGAAGCAGGATCAGCAGGATACACCACATCAGCTGAATTCCTTTTGCCGGCTCTTCGCCGTCTTCCAGTTTCCGATAGCTGTAGCACGATGCCGTCAATGCGATCGAGTCGAACGATGTCGCATAAAATGCAACCATCGTAACTAATACAACAACCATAATCAGCGGTGCACACGGCATGGTTTTGATCATCGACACGATCAGATGATATAAATCTCCATTTTCATTATACTGCGAAATGAAATCAATTGCACCTGAAATCTGCTTTCCCATCGAATAATTTCCAAGAATAATAAAGCTGACAAGCGTGGAACCCACACCAAAACCGTATCCGCCGAGAATCGTCTGGCGCACGGTTCTTCCGCGGGAAATGCTGCCAATGAAGAACGGTGCTGCCACACACCATACCATCCAGTATGCCCAGTAATAAATGGTCCAGTTCTGTGGGAAGTTTGTCGTACGCATCGGGTCCGTATACGTTGATAAGCCGATAAAGTTCTGAATCATTTTTCCAAGAGAAGAAAATCCAGTTTCAATAATATACCGCGTCTCTCCCCCAAACAGCAGGACGAAGGCAAGGAGTCCGAAAAACAGATAAATGCACACCTTAGCCAGAATGCTGATTCCTTTGAATCCATGCAGAAGAGAATAGGTATAAACACAGCAGGTGATCAGAAGAATGATAATATTAATCACAGTTCTGCTGACTTCCATATGGAACAGCTCGCCGATGATTTCCGCCATCAAAGGAGTTGCCACACTAAAAGTGGTAGCAGTTCCGGCCAGCAGTGCAAAGACAGCCAGAAGGTCAATCAGACGGCCGCCAATTCCATCTGTCTGTTTTCCCAGAATCGGACGGCACGCCTCGCTGTATTTCTGACGGTTTCGTTTTCTTACATGAAGCATAAAGCCAAACGCAACGGCCAGTACCAGATAGAATCCCCACGGGATAAAGCTCCAGTGAAATAGTGGAAATACGCCTGCCCAGTCCTGAATGCTGCCAAGTTCTGCGATGTGAGGATCTGTTGCGTACAAAATCCACTCAGAGAACGAATAAAACAGAATATCTGCTGCTAGACCACAGGTAAACATCATGCATCCCCATGCAAAAAAGGAATATTTTGGCTTCTCATCCGGCTTTCCAAGCACAATATTTCCGTATTTGGAGCCTGCCAGAAACAGAGACAGAAAGAAAATGCCAAGTCCGATGACCAGGTAATACGTTCCAAAGGTGTCTCCAAACAGAAATCGAATCTGGCCAAGTACCTGATTCGACTGCTCCGGTGCAAAGAAAAATACGATACATAGAGCAACGATCAGCGCCAAAGGCACCAGCGTGATCATCCAGTCGATTTCTTTTTTCTTCTGTTGGTTTTTACTGTTCATTTTCTTCCCTTTCTGCGTAATCCGCATACGATGCATCGAGTGCAACAAGCTCTCTGAAATTGTCTACTTCTATGATATCCTCTGCCTTCATTGGCCGGATGCCAAGCTGATACTCTTTCGGGTAACAGAACATTGCCACATCGTCCCAGTAAATCTGACGGTTTTTCTTTACTTCAAACTCCTGCTCCAGATGGCCTTTCAGCCGCTTTCCATCTTCTGCTGTCCATCGGGAAATGCTGTATAGCTGCCATCCGCCCTTTCCGCCGGTTCTGCTGCAGCCTGTCACAATGCCGTTTTCCACGGTCTGCAGCCACTCGTCGGTCTCATCATCGGTCCACACGCTGTTGTAACCGGATCGCTCAAACTCCGGTGCCAGAATTTCCGGATGATAGATGATCTGGTCACCGTCAAGAATAATCGCATTTTCCAGATGTTCCCGCGCCACATACAGCGATGCGATGTTGTTGCAGGTATCGTACCACGGATTGTCGATCAGCTTCAGACCCGGGTACTCCTCTTCCAGTGTCTGGAACTGTTCTTTGAGGTAACCGACTACCACGTAAATCTCTGTAATTCCGTTTTTATGCAGCCCGTCAATGACGGTATCAATCATCCGCACACCGTTTACCCGGACCAGCGGCTTCGGCGTTTTTAATGTCACCGGCTTCATCCGGTTTCCCAGACCTGCTGCCATAATAATGGCACGCTCTACTTTGTACATGTTTCTTTTTCTTCCTCTCCCAGTTCCTGCTGGACAATTTTGTAATAATCTTTTGCGTAACGGTACTGCCGCAGAGAATACTCTCCGAATTCTACGCCTAAATTCCGTTTGTACTCGCACCAGTTGCTCCAGAGCAGACCGCAGACCGCGATGTAGCAGTAGATTTTTATGCGTGTTCTGTCGTCACAGTTTCCTTCAAAATAAAGATCAATCAGATGATCCACCTGCTCTTTTTGGTAGAGAGAATAGATACAGAACATTGCGATATCCACATGCGGATCCTGCATTCCGGCGTATTCCCAGTCGATCAGGCGGATCTCCTCTTTTCCGTTTTCTTCCACAAACAGAAAATTGTCCGGCACGGCATCAATGTGGGTGAGCACCCGCTCTCCGGCATTTGCTTCGATGTAATCCTTTAACTGAAGCACATGCGCTTTCGTCTTTTCGTAATCTTTATATGCTGACGGAGTTCCTTCCCAGAGGCTTTCATAGTATTCCATCTGTCCGAACAGGTCGAAGGAATGGTCTACTCTTAATTTCTGCCCGTGAAACTCCCGCAGTTTCTTCATGCATTTCTGAAGATCTTCTTCCTTTTCTGCATCGCAGACCCTCGCACCGTCGAGATATTCTGTGATTTTATAGCCGTTCTCCGGATTAATATAGGCAATCTCATCGCAGATCTTCCGTCCGGCGATCGTCTGATATACAGCGGCTTCCTGCCTGCGGTTGATCAGCTGATCTGTTCCCTCTCCCGGGATACGCATAATGTATTTTTTATCTTTGCAGGAGAATAAAAAGGATCGATTTGTCATTCCCTTTTTCAGAACTGTAATGTTTGTTACTTCGTCCTGCTGTGCTCCAAGTGCTTCACAGATCACCTGAATGGCATCCGTCTGCAGCTGGCTGGAATCGCTGTCGATCTCACGCAGCTGCTCATAAGTATTAATTTCTACGGCATCTGCTGCATGTACAACGCGGGCGGTCACAATCATTCTGTCTTTCCGGTATAAGGTTTCCTCCCAGAACGCTCCATCGTATCGGGAATCTCTTCCCAGTTCTTCCAGACGCTCCCGCACGATCGCTGCTTCCGCTTCCAATAGATAACAGATACCAATCATGGCGTTTCCGCCAGCCTGCTCTTTCTGTACAACCAGCTCCTGCTTCCGGTTTACACGAACGGTACTGTCATCATCCACCAGATCACTGACCATGTACCAGGAGTATAATTCATTTCTGCTGTATGGATTCTTTTCACACCAGATATCACAGGGAATGATGTAGCTGTTTGATAAATGGTCTGCCGCCGTTTTCAGGGAATGCAGATTGTTTTTCGACGCATAATCCGGAGCAACGATCAGGTCTACGCCGTATTCATCGATCAGATATTCATACTGCTCTTTCATAAATCCGACAACGACGTAAATCTCTGTAATGCCGACTTCATGAAGCTGACGGATTGTGCACTCAATCAGCCGCTCTCCTTTGATTTCCAGAAGTCCTTTCGGTGTCTCTGTATTAATCGGAACCATCCGCATACCAAATCCGGCGGCAAGAATAATGGCGTTTTTCGGCGCTTTTTCTTTTGCTTCACGCAGTGCCTTTTCTGTCGGACGGATCTCTTCATCCAGGTAACCTTCTGAAATCAGCTCCTTAATCGAACGATTAACAATACCAAGCGAATGGCCGGTCTGTGCGGCAAGGATACGCTGATTGATGAAGGGTTCATTCATTAGATTGTTCAATATATCTTGTTTCGAGTTGTTCATATACTTCCTTCTTTCATTTTTCATGAACTTTTGTTTTCGATTATACTATACATTTATGGCTTTTTCAATCCCCTCAGCGTTTTGCAGGTACAAAAACAAGTTCACGGCGGACAAACTCCTCCCCGATCTCTTTCACTTAACTTGACCCATAAGTAATCATAGATATTTATATGTTCCCATGTTATACTATAGCAATCCAATAAATTATTGCACATAATTACACGAATGAAACCACCCTATGCAGTCCTTTGGACGAATTGTTAAAAATCCTTTTGAAATAGC
>OLNW01000041.1_pt1 | contig 156849 bp, 159 predicted proteins | sample 1672121 | NCBI WGS metagenome assembly OLNW01 (sample SAMEA3136648, study PRJEB25190) | human gut metagenome
AGTTCGCCCCTCAGCCTATGCAGCAACAGGCGCAGCCGCAGCAGTTCGCCCCTCAAGCGGCACCGCAGCCTATGCAGCAACAGCCGCAGCAGTTCGCCCCTCAGCCTATGCAGCAGCCTATGCAGGCGGCACCAGTGCAGCAGGCTATGCCGATGATGCAGCAGCAGGCACCGCAGCAGGTGGCGAGCATCTATGACGAAGATATTCCGTTCTAAGGGCGGGGATTGATCGTTTACGGGCGGGGTTGCGCTGGCTGCCAGACAATCCCGCAATCAATCCAACCTTTGCAGGCTAAGGAGCTGCCAGGGACGATGCGACACGGCAATGTCATTGCCTACAGGGTATACGGATGCCGCTGCATCGAGTGCCAAGAGTGGCAGCGAAGGAACAGGAAGGAGGGCAAGAGATGGAAGAGAACGTGATCGGGAACAGCTTCACCTGGTTCAAGCGGTTCAACGGGCAGATAGCCGAGATGACCGAGGAGGAGCAGTTCGCCTTCATTCCCGAAGTCGTTCTCTGGGCGGCGTTCGGCAGGGAGCCGAGCTTCATGGACGCTAAGGGGGATCAAACGGCTCGCTACCTAAAGCAGGCTTTCCTCGGGATGAAGAGCGACCTTGACAACTCGATCAGGTCGCAGAACCGCAACACTGGCGGCGCTCCCAAGAAGAAGAAGGCGAGCGGCAAGAAGAAGGGAACGGGGGACGATAACCCCCCTACAGAACCCCCCTCTGAAACCCCCCTCGATAACCCCACTGCGGAACCCCCTCAACAACGGGGGGAGAGAACCCCCATACAGAACCCCACTTCTATTCCCTAAACCAAACTAAACCAATCCAAGAGAAGAAAAGGGAATCCAAGCCATCGTTTTCCCTTCAATGTTTGAAGGCTTTGAACGAGGAGCTTCGGGGCGTGGCACCAGTCGAGTTCACGCGCAACCCGAACGGCGAATACATCGCGAGCCTTGAGGGTAGATTCACGGTCGATGACGTGCGCGAGATGGTGCGCTTCAAGCGCAAGGAATGGGAGGGAACCAAGTTCCAGCAGAACCTGAACCCAGGCACCCTGTTCTCGCCCGACAAGTTCGAAGGCTACGTAATCGCTTCGAAGATGAAGGAACCCGCGAAGAGCATCAGAGGAAGGAAGGTCATGGACGATGAGCTTGCAAGCTACGCTTCTTAGCAGCATCGAACGCTGCAAAGGCTTCTACACCCGCAACTCCGATGACGTTGAGCGTATCGAGCAGGACGAGCAGCGCATCAGGGCAGAGCAGCGCATCAGGGAGAGCGGAATACCGCGCGAGTTCGAGAGGGCAAACATCGCGAGCTGCCCACCTTCCGTTCTCGCGAACGCGCGGCAGGTTTACGCATGGTTCCTCGACAACCAGCGTCTAAGGCACCAGGGCAAGCGAACCCAGCCGTGGCACTCAAGCGACCTGCTGCTTGTCGGCAAGGTGGGTCGCGGCAAGACTTACGCAGCCTGTGCATCGCTTGTTGCCTGCGCCCCAGTGTGCAGGATCAAGTTCGTCTCCTCGCAGCAGATAGCGGAGTGGGCGTGGAACCGCAACAAGGAGATGCTTAGCCGCTGCAAGGGCGTTGACTTCCTGGTGATCGATGACCTCGGGAACGAGGAGCCGAGGGGCATTCAAGCCGTGAAGGCGATCCTCGATGCCAGGCGATGCGAGCGACCCACGATCGTGACAACGCAGCTAACGCCAGACATCAGGAGCGAGCAGTTCGGCGATCTATACGGAGTTGAGACTGCCAAGGCTATGCAGTCAAGGCTCGCCCTGATGAAGAGCGTGAGCTTCACGGGCGCTGACCGAAGGAGCCGCCAATGAGGTTCGAGATCGATTTCACGCCCACGAAGCGCCGTCCGAGGATCAAGCGCAACGGGCAATCCTACGACCCGAAGGAGAACCAGCGCGAGAAGAGGGCGATGGTGGCGGCATTCAAGGCTCAATGCGGCGCTGTGGCACCGCTAGAGGGCGCGGTTTCGGTGAAAGTGGACATCTACCGCCGAATGCCCAAGAACCGCCCCAAGAAGCTACTCAGAGAGTTCGACACGTACAAGCCAGACGCAGACAACATCGCCAAGGCTGTGCTCGATGCGATGAACGGATTGGCATTCGTTGACGATTCGCAGGTCGTGAGCCTTACGGCAACGAAGCACGACCGAACGCACAGGGAGAGCGACATAGTGTCGGTAGAGATAGAGGAGGTCGCGAGATGACACCAGCGGCGCAGGCAGAAGAGGAGGAGCGGGAGAGGATAGCGATGGCGAAGAAGCTACGTTGCATTGACTGCGATTCCGCCAGGGCGTGGTGCGTTGGCGGGACGAACATGCAGACAGGCTACTGCACGCTCAACGACATGCCGCTCTCGAGCAGCGAGCTGCAAAGCAGCCAATGGGACATGTGCGGGACTGATGCGCTGTGATTACTGACAACGCGAACATCTTCCCACACGCTGTCCCGTTCGATTGGAACAGGAACCCAAGGCGCGTGAGGTGCCCCGTATGCGGTAGGGAGTTCGAACATATGAAGCCGAGCTACGGGTGGCACAACTGCCCTAACTGCGGAGCGGATGTGGTCGAATGACGTTCTCCGAGTACATGCAGCTAAGGGAGAGGGCAGAAGCGGCTGGCATTGGCGATGACAAGTCTCTCGCTCGGTTGCTCCACTACTTGAATCTTCAAGAGTTCGACACTCTCCGTTTTCAGGAGTACACGAGCGAGATGGAAGCACGGTGCAAAAACATCTCCAATGCGGTCGAATCTCTAATAAAAGAAGCGGAGAAGGTGATCGAATGAGGGTCTACAAGTGTGACAGGTGCGGGGAGTACGTCTCGCGAACGGTTAGGGATTTCTTCGTGCACAATCCGACGAGGGGGATTTACAAGCTGAGCAAGAATATACACCTTTGCAACGACTGCGCGAATAGCTTCCGCGAATGGTTCAGCGAGTGCAAGAAGGAGCAGAGAGAATGAGCGAGATCGAGCTGAAGCCATGCCCGTTCTGCGGGAGCGAGGACGTAACCTGCGCCGCTGGGCTAGAAGATGAGTACTACGTGGAGTGCTGGGATTGCAGCGCAAAAGTCGAGTCGTACAACGGGCTGGAAGACGCAGTAGCAGGCTGGAACACGCGAGCCATAGACCGCGATGAGCTTTTGAAGATCGCTGACGAGCTTGAGAACGAATTCTTCGTGGTCTACGACAGCTACGAAGAGATAGATGATCATGCGGATTGCTTCGTTGAGCGGATCATGAAGGCGATCGGCGAATGATCGCGGACTGCGACACTGGCGGGACATAAGCGTTGCAGCGGGTTCTTTCACGTCACGCCTTTCTAACCGCTGTATCCTTTCGGCAACCCCCTGCCTTTTCGGTCGGCAGGGGGTTGTTCTTTTTTTCTGCGCCCTGATACAAGCGCCGATCATCGGAAGCGGAGAGAAAGGAGCTGCATTGAGACAGCAACCGGAGTTGACGGTCGAGGAGGTTCCGACCGATGAGCTTGTGCCTTACGCGAGAAACGCTAAGGTTCACACGAACGAGCAGATCGACCAGATCGTTAAGAGCATCGAGGAGTTCGGCTTCAACGACCCCATCGCCGTATGGCACAACGAAGATGGCGCAATGGAGATCATCGAGGGGCATGGGCGCGTTCTGGCGGCTAAGAAGCTCGGTCTTGACGTTCTGCCCGTTGTAACGCTCGATCACCTCACAAACGACCAGCGCAGAGCGTACACGCACGTTCACAACCAACTGACGATGAACACTGGCTGGGACTTGGAAACGCTGAGCTTCGACCTTGACGAGCTTGATTTCGATTTCGAGGATTTCGGGTTTTCATTCGATGCAGATTTCAGGGGCAGCGAATGGGACGGCACCGAGCTATCGACCGATGGAAGAGCATCGAATGAGGATTACGAAGCGTTTACAAGCAAGTTCGATCCTAAGCTGACCACAGATGATTGCTACACGCCCGATTATGTGTATAAGGCTGTGAAGGAATGGGCGTGTGACGCTTACGGTATAGATCAGGACAAATGCGTTAGACCGTTTTACCCTGGCGGCGATTTCGAGAATTTTGACTATCCCGAAGGCTGTACGGTTCTCGACAATCCTCCGTTCTCTATCATGGCGAGGATCATCGATTTCTATGAAGAACGAGGAATCAAGTATTTTCTTTTTGCACCTCAGCTTACGCTTTTCAGCGGGAACCGTCCGTGCAACTACATATGCGCAGGCATAACAATCGAATACGAGAACGGCGCAAAGGTTAATACGGGATTTGTCACGAGCTACGGAGACTGGAAGGTTGACACGGCACCAGATTTGCATGAGCTGGTTGAGGATGCCCAGCGAAAGGCGAAGAACGAGCAAAAAGGCGAGCCGATGAACAGCTGGCAGCTTCCAGACAATGTGATAACGGCAGCGATGATGGCTAAGCTTGGAAAGCGCGGCATTTCCTTGCGCATTCCCGATGCTTCTTGCTCATTCGTTCGAAAACTTGATAACCAAAAGCCAGGCGCGGCTCTTTACGGGGGGGTTCCTGCTTTCAATGAGCGCGGCTGCGGACAAAGCGGCTGCGGACAAAGCGGCTGCGGACAAAGCGGCTGCGGAAGTTGTCGAGCTTTCCGATCGTGAGCTAAAGATCGTAGATTCGCTTGCCTGATCTGAGCATGTGAGCATATCAACGCTCAAACCCCGCTTCGGCGGGGTTTTCTTTTGCCCTGCGACACGCCAGCAGAATTAGCGGCATGGCTAAAGAGAAATGCACAAAGGACGTAATCAAGATCGCCGTGAAGCTCAAGAAGCACGGCGCTTTGGACAAGGACATCGCCCTTGCCTGCGGCGTATGCCCTCAGACGCTGAGCACGTGGATTCATCATCCGCAGACGGCTAACCAGCGCGAATTTTCCGAAGCCGTCAAAAAGGTCGAGGTCGATTTCAAGGACAAATTGACGCAGATAATCATGAGGGACGCTCAGGAAAGGGACTGGAAAGCGGCGGCGTGGCTGCTTGAAAGGAAGTATCCCAACGAGTACGGGCGAGTAACCAGGGTCATCGATGATTCGGGCGATTCCGAAGAGGTTCCGCGCATCGTGTTCAACCCGAAGAAGGGCGGCAAGGGATGAGGAGCATCAACCTAGCCGACCTGACGATCAGCAAGTTTTACGGCGTTGTGGAGAGCGCATTGAACCACGACCACGGCGAGTTTTGGCTGATGGGAGGTCGTGCTTCGCTCAAATCGAGCGTCATCAGCCTTCTTATCGTCTGCCTGATCGTTGCGTTCCCGTGGGCGAACGCCGTTGTCGTTCGGCGCTTCGGGAACACGCTTCGCGATTCCGTTTACGCGCAGATCATATGGGCGATCGACATCCTGGGTTTGTCGAGCTTCTTTCACGCGAGGGTTTCTCCGATGGAGATCGTTTACGTTCCCACCGGGCAGAAGATCGTTTTCCGAGGGATGGACGATCCCCTAAAGATGAAGGGCGTGAAGTTCGTTAAAGGCTACTGCGCCATCCAGTGGTTCGAGGAGCTTGACCAGTTCGAAGGCTGGGAAGCCGTGAGAAGCGCGTTGAAGTCTTTCAAGCGCGGCGGCTCGGTGTTCTGGACTTTCTATTCTTACAACCCGCCTAAGACGCTTTGGAGCTGGGTAAACCGCCAATGCCTTGAGATGCAGCGCAAGCCTGGTTGCCTGGTGCATCACAGCACGTACCTAGACGTTGTGGAGGGCGGTCACTCCGATTGGCTTGGAGAGCCTTTCATCGAGGATGCCGAGTGGTTGAAGCAGACCGACCTCGCAGCCTATGAATGGGAACTTCTGGGCAAGATCACGGGAACGGGCGGCTCGGTGTTTGACAACATCGTTGAGCGCAGGATCAGCGATGAGGAAGTTGCAGGGTTCGAGCGCGTCAGGAATGGCGTTGACTGGGGATGGTTCCCCGATCCCTGGCGCTTCATTCGCGGCGAGTGGGTTCCGCGAGAGCGCAAGCTGATCCTGTTCGAGGAGCATTCGGCGAACAAGAAGCTTCCGAAGGAAACGGGCGAGATCGTAAGGCGATCGCTGACCTACCCCGATTACCAGGGCGGCACCGCATACACGCACAAGGACGTTGTGTGGTGCGATGACACGGCAGACGGCAAGCAGCAGATGGCGGATTACCGCCGAACCTTCGGGATCAACGCGAAGCCAGCGAGGAAGGGAAACATGCGGCGCATAAGCTACATGTGGCTCACAGGCTTGCGTTCCATCGAGATAGACCCGGTTAGATGCCCCTATGCGTTCGAGGAGTTCAGGCTTAAGGAGTTCGAGCGCAACAAGGCGGGGGAGTGGATTGACGAGATTCCAGACGGCAACGACCACAGCATAGATGCCGTCCGTTACATGATGATGAGCGATGTTCTGAGGAGCGCATAAGTGGCAAGCGAAGAAGTAGACTACACGGTTCCGTTGCATGTTCGGAAGTACCTTACGAGCCTAGGGTATGAGCTGTGCGATGGCGTTATGACCGACCTTATAGACCAATGGCGGGACTGCTACGCTTCCCGTGGCGAGTTTTACGACTACTGTGACAAGGACAGCATGGGGCATACCCTCAAGGTTCACCGCCGATCCTGCAAGCCTGCGAAGAGGGTATGCAAGGAATGGGCGGCGCTGATGTTCAGCGACCCTATCACCGTCTCATGCGATGACGAAGTCTGCAACGCATGGCTTTCCGATTACCTTGAGCGCATCAACTTCTTCGGAAACGGAAAGCAGCTTGTGCAGGATGCCTTCGCCCTCGGCACTGGTGCTTGGGCGCTCTGGCTCGACCTCACGGCGCAGAAGATGCAGGTTCGCCGATACAAGGCGAAGCAGGTTCTGCCGCTTACGTGGGACGATGACGGCGTTACGGAATGCGCGTTCACGAGCCGTGTTGCAATCGGCGGCAAGGTGCTCGATCAGGTGCAGTTGCACGTTTGCGAGCCTGACGGATACCACATCAAGACGGTTCTCTTCGACCGAAAAACTGAGAAGCGCGTAGCCGTTGATGGCGTGGTCGATGACCTCTCCACCGGATGCGAAACGCCAACGTTCGCGCTTGTGAAGCCTGCGATCGCCAACACCTTCGTAGACATCACGCCTTACGGGCAGAGCGTTTTCGCCGATTCGATCGATGAGGTTCATGCGGTCGATCTTTGCTTCGATGCGATCTTCAACGAGGTCGATCTTGCTAAGCTCCGTATCTTCATCGATGACATGCTCATCGATGTGCAGGACAAGGACGGAAACCGCCAGGCTATCCCGTTCGGCAAGAACGACAACACGGTTTACCGCAAGGTCAGCGGCGTTGGCGATGGTCAGCCTATCGTCCCCTTTGCCCCGCAGATGCGAACCGAGCAGCAGGTCAGCGCGTACCGCCTGGCGATCCAGAAGCTCGGCGATGACTGCGGTTTCGGGAAGAAGTATTTCGACATCGATGCGGCAGGCGGCATGAAAACCGCTCAGGAAGTCGTTTCCGACAACGCCGACCTGATGCGAAACATCAGAAGCCACGAGCGTTTAATGCAGGGAGCAATCGCCGACATCTGCCGCGCATTGTGCCATTGCGCAACGAGGTTCCTCGGCGCTGGTCTGGGCGATCCTGGCACCATTACGGTCAACTGGGACGATTCTGTGATTGTCGATACGCAGGCTGAGAAGGCGCAGGATCAGAGCGAGCTTAACGTAACGCTGAATCCTTGGGAGTACCGCAGGAAATGGTACGGCGAGAGCGAGGAGGAAGCGAAGGCTAACGTTCCTGGCGCTATCGCAGAGGACGATTACGCGAGCTTCGGTGAGCAGTAATGCTTGACGAGGAGAAGGACGCTAGCGCCGAATCGGAGGACGCTCTAAGCGATATGGAGCTTGCGATGCTCATCGCCACTGCTTCCGCCTTGCTTTCCGCTCCGATAGCGCACAAGGCTATCAGGAAGAGCGGGAGGGCGCTTCTCGCGAAGTTGCAGCAGATAGCGGGGGCGAACCGAGAAGCCGTCAACGAAGCCATCGAGCACGACTTCCGAGGTAGCTTCATACGCAACTGGCTTGCAGATATAGAGGACGCTGGGAAGGCTACGCCGAAGGGGATAGCAAGCGCGGCGCAACGTGCTCAGATGCGAGCGAGGAACCCTGCAAGGACGGTTATGAAATACGCAGGCAAGCTGTCGCAGCAGATGGCGCAGAGCGCCTACATGGAGTATCTAAAGATAGCTTCGGAAGCGGCATTTGCGTCAACGGGCAACATCGATGATCCAGGCGTGGGGTACGAACGGGCGCTGTCGGCAGGAATCGCGAAGATGGCGCGTAAAGGCTTGACGGCTTCGACCTACACGCGCAGGGACGGGACGGTTGTTCATGTTCCCGTTGACGTTGGGATCAGGAGGGCGATTGCGGCAGAGGGACGCGAGCCGAAGATCAAGGCAACGCTCGATGCGGCTGACAGCTCGTTCGGCTTGGTCGAGGTCAGCAAGACGGCTAACCCCCGCGACACGCACCACCGCTGGGAGGGGCGAGTTTACTCCACGGGCGCTAGCACCGCAGGCTTCCCGAGCTTCGAGGAGGTCGTAGGCGATCAGATAAACGACTACAACTGCGGTCACCGCATCCGCGTTTTCAACCCGAACATTGGGCGGCGGTTCTCCGATCCGCTTGAGGGTACGGGATACACGGCTGAGGAATCGGCGGCGCTGCACACCGAGCAGGCTAAGCTTGAGAACGATATTCGAAAGCTAAAGCGCGAGCATGAGGTGCTTCACAGCATGAAGCTCGATACCGAGGACGTTAACCGCCGACTGAAGTACAAGCGCAGCGAGCTGCAATACCTGCTGAGCAGGCATCCGAAGATTCTAAGCCGCCGCGAATGGCGCGAGTACACATACGAGACGGCAAGGCGCAGGCTCGGACTTTACGGAAAAGTGCATATTGACGAGGATAAGCGGCTTGAGGTTCAGCTCGCCGATTCAAAGCGGTGGGAGGAAACAAGGAGCAGGCTTAACGCCAACAAACAGGCGTGGGTCGATTACAAGGCTCGAACGATGGACGAGGAGAAGCTTTCCATCAGAGCAGGAGCGCAGCGTAAGCACATCAAGGGAACCAGGGAATACGAGCAGCACATAGACGTTTCCAACAGGAAGGGGTTCCCCGAGCCGAGCCGAATAACGGTGAGCATCGAGGAAGCCGAAGAGTTGGTGCGCAAGTACGCTGGCAAGGGTACAATGAAAACGAAGCGTTCTGGCGGATGGAACGGCACGGAGATTTGCGCAGCCAACAAGGTAGTAGGGTTTGTCGTTCGCAAGGACGGAACGGAAGTCCCAACGCGCCTTTTTAAGATTCACTACAGCAAGACGGGAACGCACATCGTTCCGTATGCAAAGGATGGGAAGCCATGGAATGGCAAGAGCTAAAGAGCATCGAGGAAACGCTATGGGATAACAACGTTGAGGTTCGATGCACCGATGGGCAGGTTGTGCGCGGCGCGTACTGGTGCCACAACGCATCGGAGGTCGAAGAGGACGACGAAATCGAGATAGACATCAAGCAGAAGGCGTTCTTCGTTAGCGTTCCTATCAATGAAATCGTTTCAATAACCGTTTTAGACTGATTAAAAGCCGCTTCCAAGGTCATTCGACCGAAGAAGCGGCTTCTTTTATGCAGCTGTGCGGGATTGTGGATAACTCGGGGGCAACAGCCCATGAACCCGCTAAGCCATGTACCAGCCAACTGGTACAAAATACGCATGATTTGTACGGGCTAACTGGTACAAAACACGCACAAAAGGTATCAAGTATAGAGTTACTAGAGGATAGATATATGGGCATGGAAGAGGGATATTCCATATACCCCCAAGAAAGCCCCTTACCCATTGTGGAAAACCCGCAACAGGCACGAACAAAGCGCCATAACCGATGAAAGCCGCAAAAAAGCGGCTTTTCTTTTGCCTATAAACAGGATTTCTGTTCATAAGCCAAAAAAACGGCTTGTATTTCGGTCTATCGCCCTGACGCATCAAAGCGCCCTGCGACACGCAAATAGATTCTTCCTTGCTTGGGATAGCGCAAAAAACCCACCTAAGAGCGGAGAGAACCGCGCAAACAACCACTAGGAAGGAACAGGAATGCAAAAGCAAAACGATCCAGAAGAGAACAAGCTTTCTGCGCAAGGAGCAGGCGAGAACGCCAACGGTGAAGGCGCACAGGGCGATAACGCCAATGGCGGCAACGCCAACGGTGAAGGCGCACAGGGCGAGGGAAACGATGGCGATGACGGCAAGGTGCTAGACAGCCACGGTCAGCCAGGGATCAACAAGGAGCGCCACGACAAAGAGGTTGCCGAGTTGAGGAAGCAGATCGAGGAGCTTAAAGCCGATGCCGCAGAAGCCGCAGAATCGAAGGCTAAGCGCGCTGAGTACGAGCAGAAGGTCAGCGACCTTGAGGGCAAGCTTGCCGATTCCGAGCTGTCGCGAAAGCTTGAGAAGGTAGGTTGCCGATCCGTCAAGGCTGCAAAGGCTCTGCTTCCCGATTATGACGGAGACGTTGAGAAGCTACGCGCTGCCGAGCCGTTCCTGTTCGAAGAGGTCAAGCCTACTGGCTCCACGGGATTCAAGCCGAAGGCGGCTGATCCCAAGGACGATCAGGAGGAGCTTGACAAGCTATTCGGAATCAAGAAGTAAGGAGCAATAATGCCCGTAAACCTCGGAGATTACGCATCTAAATTTACTACGCAGCTCGATACCATCATCGAGCGCGAATCCCTGACCTCCGACCTCGGAAACGGCGGTCTGCTCGGTGAGTTCACCGATGCAGGCGAGGTCAAGGTTCCCGACATCGTTGTCGAGGGACTGGCTGATTACAGCCGAACCGATGGCTTTGTGTCCGGCGGATACACCTTCGGCTGGCAGACTTACAAGCTTCGCTACGATCGCGGTCGAGAGTTCAGCATCGACATCCTCGATGACGAGGAACGCGCTAAGATCGTCTCCGCTAGCGTGATGAGCGAGTTCACGCGAACCAAGGTCATTCCAGAGATGGACGCTGTCCGATTCGCAACCATGCACGAGCACGCAGGCGTTCAGAAGGCTGAGACTATCACCACGCCCGAAGCAGCCGTGAAGGCTATCGAAGCTGCTGAGAACAAGATGCAGGACATCGGCATAGACCTCTCTGGCGTTGTGCTCTACTGCACCAGCGAGTTCAAGTCGCTTCTGCGAGCAGCGCAGAATTACCGCATGAGCCAGGGCGAGAACCCCAACGGTCGATTCACCTTCTACGATGACATGAAGATCGTTCCCGTGCCTTCCGCTCGATTCCAGACCAAGATCGAGCTGCTTGACGGCACCACTTCCAGCGAGGAAGCAGGCGGATTCAAGGCTGCTTCCGATGCGAAGCTGATCAACTTCATGCTTGTAGATCCTTCTGCCGCACTGGCAATCCAGAAGCACCAGACGCTTCGCTACTTCGCCCCTGCGGTAAACCAGAAGCGCGATGCGCATCTTTGGCAGTATCGCGTGTTCCATGACCTTCTCGTGCTCAAGAACAAGAAGGACAAGATTTACGCTTCCGTCCCTGCAGCTTAGGAGGGGTTTATGTCAACAATCGTAGGAAGCAACGGAACGCCATCCCCAAAGTGCAAGCCTAAGGCTCGGCCTTCGGCTGCTGGCGCCAAGGGGCAATAGGCCCCATGGGAGCATACGACCCGACATACGCGGAGTTCGAGGCTTGGGGCGGCACGCTGCAGGAGGGTGCCTTCATGCAGCTGCTTCCACAGGCGTGTGCCATGGTGCGTGACCTGGAGTTCCCGAACGAGCCGGACGATGCAACTGCTCAAGCGCACTGCAACGCCGTATGCGCCGCCATCTCGGCGGCGTCGTTGAACGGCGGTTTCGCAGGAGCTGGGTTCACGCTCGGCTCTTTCAGCGTGAGCGGCGGCGGCTACTCCGAAGCCACGCAAGCCGTTGCAGATGCGGCAAGGCGCGAGCTTGTGGGTTCTGGCTTGCTGTTCAAGGGGATGATCCGATGATCCCGCCAATTCCAATATCGGTGCGCACATCGAGCATCCGGGTTCGCAAGCCTGTCGAGAGCGATTTCGGCGGCGAGTACGGCGAGCCTGAGACGATCGAGAACGTGCGGTTCGAGGGCGTTTCCGCGATGGTTCGCGATGAGTACCGCCTTGTCGATGGCGCTAAAGGCTTGCTTTGGGTCGATGCAACCAGCAAGGGCGCGTTCGCGATCCCCGAAGGCTCGCTTGTGTCGGTTGACGGCGGCGAGTGGCTAACCGCCGCTTCCGTTGCCCCGTTCAAGGGTTTCGGAACGCGCATACACCATTGGGAGATTCAGCTGTCATGAGCGATGGGATGCGTTTCAAGGTCGAGTTCGATGCTGAGGAGCTTCTTGGGCGCTTTGTGTCGGAGAACGCGAAGAAGGTTCTGCTCGATGACATCAAGGCGGATTCGAACGAGTACGTGCCAGTGCGAACTGGAAATCTCCGCGATTCTTGGGTTGTCGATGTCTCGGACGGCTCGGTTTCGTGGACAACGGAGTACGCGCAGGCGATGTACGAGCGCGACCACGTGGGATCGACCAAGAACGACAAAGCCACGGGACACTGGTTCGAGACGGCTAAGGATAACCATCTAGACCAGTGGATTCAAGACGTTAAGGACGCTCTGTTCTCAAGATGAAACACACTATCGACCTACCGATCGCAGCAAGGGACGCTGTCAGGGCATGGGGCTTTGCGGACGCTGAGTGCCGCAGGCTCGACACCATGACGGGCAAGAGCGGGATCGTTGTTCGGCACATCGTAACAACGGTTTCGAGCGCCTACTACAACGGCGAGCGGACGCTTCGGTACGTGTACCAGGTTGTGAGCCGCAGGACATCTGCGGCGCAGGCGATGGAGGAAGTCGCAACAATCGCGTACATGATGGAGCACATGCCGCTGACCAGCTCAAACGGCTCTTTCCGCTTCATCGATCAAGAGATTTACACGGAACCGCACGAGATAGCGGTTGACGATTCAGGCTATCACGTTTGGGCGGTCGGCTTCGTTGCCGAGATCGTGCCGAACAGCCGATAAGGAGGAATCACATGGACATCGGATTCGCAATGAACTATGCGAACCTTTACGAGATCAACACCACGCCCGAAGCGGCGGCTCCAACGTGGGAGCGCGTTGCAGCAGGCATCAACTCCGTTGAGTGGGAGGGCAACGAAGAGGTCGCTCAGGATTCCTATTACGATGGGGACGGACTTTCCTCTTCCGAGGTCACTGGCGGTCAGATCGTAGGCACCTTCGAGGGGCATCGAATCCACGGCAACCCCGCGCAAGACTTCATCGCTTCCCGCCTGGTTGCCTACGGCGCAGACCGCAAGACCGACTTCAAGTGGATCGCCCCAGACGGTCAGACGCTTGAAGGCATCGTCACCATCGCGAACATCAATCCGCAGGGCGGCGATCCAAACGCAAAGTCGGACTTCGGATTCGAGGTTCACTTCAACGGAATGCCGCGCTTCACCGAGGGCGATTCCGACACGTTCCCCGAAGCAATCCAGGCAACCGCAGTAACGGTAAAGGTCGGCGAAACCGCAAGCGTGAACCCGACCATCACGCCTGAGAAGGCTTCCCCCGCCGTTGCCTACGCGATCGAGGACACGAATATCGCAACCGTTGACGCTAACGGCACGGTTAAGGGCGTTAAGGCAGGCAAGACGAAGGTAACGATCAAGTCTTGCGTCCGCCCGATCATCGCGATTCAGGCAGATGTCACGGTGTCTGGCTCTTAAGCCACGCCGTGCGACAAGCCACAAAGATATAGAGCCGTCAGGGGCAAGCACCGCACCGCTTCCCCTGGCGGTTCTTTTTGTCTGCGGGTGCGGAAAGCAGATAGCGAGGTGCGGCACATGGCAACCGTAATCGGATTGAAAAAGACAAAGCAGGAGATCAAGATCGATGATTCCCCTGATTCCCCGTCCTTTGTGATGGACATGGGCGCAACGAGCATATGGGGCAACGCGCAGAAGCTGCATTCCCTGCTCGGAGATGCGCGGAAGATCGAGCTTCTTCTGAGCGAGATCGATGAGGACAACCAGGCGCTTGCGGATGAAGCGGTTGCCAAGACCAACGAGCTTTATGAGACGATCATCGATTCCTATCTTGAGGAAGGCGCATACCAGCAGATCGTTGATTACATTTCTGGCGGCAACCGAACCGATGCGCTTTTTGCCCTGGCTCCGCTGATCTCGTTCTTCACCGAGAAAACCGTGGAGGTCATCGGCGAGCTTGATAAGGGCGCTAAGGAGAGGTACCTGGCAGATGTTGCAGCGCAAGCGCAGTAGGAAGCCAACGGCGTTCCTGTACGGCGGCGAAGAGGTGCTTGTCTTCGCCGATGCGCGAACATCGCTCAAGGTGATCGATCTCTTCAACGACGGCGAGCTTTACGAGGAGCTTAAAGCCGAGATTCTTCTTCGCCTTCTGTTCCCCGACCCTGCGGGAACGGTGAAGCGGCTCGGTGCAGGCTTCAAGCCGTTTCTCTCCGAGCTGCTTTGGGAGCTTTGCGGCTTGGACGTTGACGGTACGCACAGCGGCGATGCAGGCGGTGAGCGCGTCATCGACTTCAAGCACGATTCCGAGCTTATAAGCGCATCGGTGATGGCTGCATACGGTCGCTCTTTTGACGAGCTGGCGAGCCAATGCACCCTGCGCGAGCTAACCGTGCTGCTCGGTCTTGCGCCCTATGAGACACCGATCGGGCAGGCGGTCTATTACCGCACGGCGAAGCCGCCGAAGGCAACCAAGTACAACAAAGATGAAGTCGCTAGGTTCAAGCGGCTCCAAGAACACTACAGGATCAAAGACCAGGTGCGGGTTGGGGATTCGATGCAACGGCAGTCGCAGGCTGCCTTCGATGCTTTCAAATCGCTCAGCATATCAGCGAAAAGGGGTTAGCCTATGGCGGCTGACGGCACCGTAACAATCAAAGCCATCCTCGATGCCGCCGGGGTTACTGGCGGCATCAGGCAGATAAAGCAGGGTCTAGCGGACGTTAAGGACGCTGCAAGCAAGGTCACGTTCGAGGAGCTTAAGACTGGCGGCACCAACGCCACTGCCCTAAGCGGATCGTTGAAGAGCCTGGGCGGCACGGTAACGCAGCACGTGACAATGCCCATCGCAGGCATGGGGGCGGCTATCTTCAAGAGCGCGTCCGACTTCGATACTGCTGCAAGCAAGATGGCGGCTTCTCTCAACCTCCCGAAGGAGACGGCTGAGGAGTTCGCCCGAATCGGTCAGGGCATCTACACAAACGGCTGGGGCGAATCGCTCGGCGAGGTCAACGATGCTCTCTCTTATACCGCCCAAACGCTCAAGAACACCAGCGGCAACACGCAGGAATGGCAGAAAGACTGCGAGGTCGTAACGCAGAACGCGCTTGTGATGGCTGATGTTTTCGGCGCTGACGTGAGCGAATCCGTGCGCGGCACGAACGCCCTCATGGAAGGCTTCGGCTTGTCGGCGCAGGAAGCAAGCGACCTCATGGCTGCTGGTATGCAGCGCGGATTGAACTACACCGATGAGCTGGGCGATAACCTGTCGGAATACTCCGTCCGCTGGGGCGAAGCAGGCATGAGCGCAAGCCAGTATTTCAGCTTGCTCGAAGCAGGAACCGCGAACGGCGCTTACAACCTCGATAAAGTCGGGGACTTCCTCAACGAGTTCCTTACGTCACTTTCAGATGGGCGCATGGAAGCGGGGATAGGCGCTTTCAGCCAGGGAACGCAGGACGTTTTCCGATCATTTCAGCAGGGCGGCGCAACAGCTCAGGACGTGCTGAACGCCGTTGTGGGTGAGCTTGGGTCGATGCCAGACCAGTACCAGGCGGCGCAGATTGCATCCGAAACGTGGTCATCGCTCGGCGAGGACAACGCAATGGGGATGATCGAATCGCTTGCGAACGTCTCAGACACCTTCGGGGACGTTGACGGCGCTGCAAGCGAGATGGCGGACACAATGAGCCAGAGCCTAGGGGCGCAGGCAACGAGCGCGCTCCGCGAGCTGATGGCTGCATTGGAGCCTTTGGGCGAGCCGTTGGTGAACATCGCCAAATCGCTTGCTCCCGTGGTGAACGGCTTCGCGCAATGGTTCGCATCGCTCGGGAGCGGTGGGCAAACCGCAATCGCCGTTATCCTCGGTATCGTTGCGGCGATCGGTCCATTGCTATCGCTTGCTGGAACCGTTATCACCGTCCTACCGATGCTCGGAGGCGTGTTCGCGGCGATCGCAAGTCCCGTGGGAATCGCAATCGCGGCAGTTGTTGGCGCTATCGCCGTTATCACGATCCTTTGGAACACCAGCGAGGAGTTCCGCAACGCGGTAATGGCGATCTGGGACGGCATCTGCCAGGCGTTCTCGGCTGCTGGCGAGTTCATCGGCGCTGCAATCCAGGGCATCGTTGACTTCTTCGTCAACCTTGACAACACGATTGCGAGCTTCGCAGGGGCGGTCGTGAACTTCTTCACGGTGACGATCCCCGAAGCGTTCAGCTCCTTCATCGAGTTTTTCGCTTCGATCCCCGAAGCAATCGGGGCGTTCCTGCAAACGATCATCGATAGCGTTGTCAACTGGGTTTTGCAGATGGTGCAGAATGCGTACAACGCAGGCTCGCAGTTCGTGCAGACGATCATCGACTTCTATTCTCAGCTTCCTGGCAGGGTTTGGGAGTTCCTTTGCAGCGTGGTTTCCAACGTTGCGAACTTCGTCTCTCAGATGATCGGCAAGGCACAGGAAGTCGGATCGCAGTTCCTTGGGAAGATCGTTGAGTTTTACTCTCAGCTTCCTGGGCGCGTTTGGGCGTTCCTGAGCGATGTCATCGGCAAGGCGGCTAGCTTCGTCTCCGAGATGGCGGGGAAGGCTAGGGACGCAGGCTCGCAGTTCATGTCCAACATCGTCAACACGCTATCCCAGATTCCTGGCATGGTTTGGAACATCGGATCAAACATCGTCAGGGGCATCGTTGGCGGTATTCAGAGCAATATCGGGAGCATTGCCAACACGCTGTTAGGCGGCGTGAGGAACGCCATCGACAACGTGAAGTCGTTCCTCGGCATTCACTCGCCATCGCGCCTTATGCGTGACCTTATCGGTAAGAACATGGCGCTCGGCTTGGAGATCGGCTACGAGCGCAACGACCCGATGGGCGCAATCGTAGACAGCGTCAAAGGCTTCGCATCTGACGTTAAGGGCGGCTTCGATTGGTACGCGAGCAGCAAGACGCTTGGGTGCTTGCAGACCGTTCCAGCAACGGCGGCGGTTGGAAGCGGTGCGGTGAGCACGACCAACAACAACACCGCGACAAACAACAGTTACACGTTCAGCGGTGACATCGTAATAAAGTGCGATGACGCTGAGCAGGTTCACGACATGGGCGAGCTTGCCCGTGCGATCATGAAGGCAGGTGGATACCGTGGCTGACGCATACAGCTCATGGATCGTTGAGTGGCACGGCGGCAAGACCAGGGCGTATGTTAACGCCTGGGTCGAGAGCCAGACGGACAAGAAGGCTGTTATCAGAATCCAAGGCTGCTGCAACGCGTGGAGGATCACGCAGTACGGGCGGCGAATCAGAATCTACGTTGACGGAAGGGAAGTCGGCACCACTACCGATGTGGTGTTCTCGCGCTACGGTGCGGGGAACTTCGGCTGGATCGACAAGCGCGTTACCGTTGATCGCCAGAGGAACGGTCGCAACGTCACATGCTCATGCCTGATCAAGAAGGAGGTGGTCAACGGCTACGGCGCATCCGGCAAGGACGAGCAGCGCACCGCTTCGGTTAAAGTCTGGGTCGGTGCCGCGATCCTTCGCCCTCCATCCAAGCCTGGCAAGCCGAACGTCTCTCGTGGCAAGGCTGGGATCATCAACGTTGATTGGGAGAACAACGCAGCGAACGCCGTCAAAACGCAGGTTCAGCGCATGGAGTACGGCGGCGATTGGGCAACCGTGCTCAGCTCATCGAGCGTTGTAACGAGCTACAGCGATTCGGTTGGGGCGGGAACGTTCGCATACAGAGTTCGATACGAGAACGCAGACGGCTACTCTGGCTGGTCTGACGTATCGGAGTTCATCACGAGCCTTCAAGCACCAGCGGTGCCAACGATTATCTCCCCTTTGAACGGCGATACTCTCAACATCTCTGACGGCAACCCCACTCTGAGGTTCGCACACAATCCGCAGGACGGCAGCGAGCAGACGGGCGCTCAGGTTCGGTGGCGAGCCGACACGGAAACCGATTGGCAGACGGTGACGCTAACCACGGAATCGTCCCTGCTGCTCAACGTCATCACCGATGCAACGGTGAACAAGAACATCACGTGGCAGGTTCGCACAAAGGGCGCATACGATGGCGGGGGGACGGCTGAGAATGCGTGGTCTGCGTGGAGCGCAGCGATCACCTTCTTCATCAGAACGGCACCTCAGATTACCGTAAGCGTTGCGGAGAAGATCACCGAGGTTCCCGTCTCCGTGTCGTGGGACTACGAGGACGCAAGCGGCACGCAGGCTTACTATTCCGTGTCTTTCGTAAACGATGACGGCGTGGTTGTGTACTACGAGCGGTTAGAGGGAGCTGCCACATCGGTCGAGATCAAGCCTACGGACTTCACGCCAGTTCATCAGCGCACGTACACGGTCGAGGTTTTGGCAGTGTCCGCAACGAGCCTTCAAGCGGTTGATTCCGCTTCGTTTACGGTCGATTACACCCCGCCAGCTGACCCAGTGTTCTCCGTGATGCTCGATCCTGACACGCACTCGAACGAGGTCACCGTTTACGACACCCTCAACGCCGTTGCAACCGAGCATTTCAACGTTTTCCGCGATGGCGAGCTCGTGGCAGACACGCTATACGATGGGCAAAGCTTCGTCGATGTTCTGCCGCCTTTGGACAAACCGATCACGTACCGTGTCGTTGCCTACGCTGCTTCTGGCGCGGTTGCCGAAGCTTCGCAGACGGTGAAGGTGCCTTCAAACGGCTTCCTTTGCGTGAACTACGGCGCGGGGAACGCCAAGGTTGCGAAGATGCGGAGGAACCTGAGCAACCCCGATGGCGTTAAGGGCGAGAAGGTAATCAGAACCGTTGCAAGCTCGAAGCTACCGAAGGTTTTCTACGGAACACACAAGACGCGAGAGAACACGGCTAAGGCTGACGTTTGGGCATTTCGCGATGTTCTTGGCGATGGCGATCTGGCAAGCCTTGCGGCGTTCATCGAGCTTGAGAACCACAACGGGGACGTGTGGCTGAGGTTCCCGTTCGGCGATCTGATCCTCGCAACGATCGACACATCGCACGACATGGACACTGGATCGCGCAACTGGGCAAGCGTCTCGATCGATTGGCAGGAGGTTTCCCGATGATCGACATGAACAAGGGAGGTCGAACGACCTCCTGGCGCTTCGTCCGCGTTCGGCGCGTGCTTGGCTGGAAGTCGGAAGCCTACGAGGACAACGCCTACGAGGAAGTGGGAACCGTAAGCGGCATCACGTCATGCCGAATCGAAGAAGCACAGCTTACGAGCCTTAAGGTTTCTGGCTCGATCGAATATGTTGACATGCCCGACCTTGGGGATGATCTTCTCCGCGTATACGCCGACATGGAGCTTGACGGCGAGGTTGAATCCAAATGCTACGGTACTTTCTTCGTTTACTCGAAGAGCGAGGAGATTTGCGAAGGCTCGCACGTGGGAACCGCCGACCTTTACAGCGTCCTTGTGCTGCTTGAGCAGCGCCTGCTTGAGGGCAATTACTCTGTAGGGGCGGCGTACACGGCTAATTACCTCCCCGTTGTCTCTGAGATGGTCTACGAGGTCGGCTTGCCGCTGATGCTCACACCAGGCGGCTGGGAGGTTGCAGCAATAAAGACATGGGAGGTCGGAACCTCCTTTCTAGAGATGGCGAACGACATCATGGAGCTTTACGGATACGGCTCGCTCAACGTTGACGTTTGGGGGAACGTGATAGCGAAGCCTTACCAAGACCCTGAGACAGCTGTTGCGACCACGGTTTTCAGCGACACCGAAGAGGACGTTTCGGACGAGACGATCAAACGCGAATGGGACGTTCACGACACGCCAAACGTTGTGGTTGTGCGCTCCAAGCTCAAAGACGATTCAGAGGTAATCGGATCGGCTGAGAACGCCGATCCGAACAACCCGTACAGCACGGCGGCGCGTGGGATGCGCATCGTGCGGTTCGAGGAGGTTGAGGGGCTTGAGACGAAGGCGCAATGCCAGGAGAAGGCTAAGGCGCTGCTGATCGAGGGGATGCAATCAATCGAGCGCCTTACGATCGGTCACGCAGGCAAGCGGTTCAACGCAGGAGATACCGTTGCAGTTGACTACCAGCGAAGCGGTTTGATCGGGAAATACAGCGCATACAAGCGCAGCGTGAAGGCAACCCCCGACACCGAGAGCGAGACAACGATGAGAAGGACGGTGAAGCTTTATGGCAACGTGGCGAAATCCTGATCAGCTCATAAAGGCGGTAGCCGATGCGCTAAAGCCTTTCTTGCGCAGGAATTACTGCAAGATCACCACTGGCAAGGTTACGGATACGTTCGATGACGGAACGGCTTCGGTGACGGTGAACGGAAGCTCGCTTATGGCGGTTCGGTGCTGCTCTTGCGCAAAGGGGAACGTGGTTCTGATCGTCTCGCAGGCAAGCAACCATTACGTCATCGGCGTAAGGCAGGCATCATGATCGATTACGCTTTGCGGCTTGGCGTTGACAAGCCGATACAGAACAGGACGGTAACGCTGAGGAAGGGCGAGAAGGGCAACGCGCGGCTCACTATGCACGTATACCAGGCAGCCGAGGAGCTTGACCTGACGCTCTACGATGTGGCGCTTTGCGTCATGCCGCACGGCTACGAGCTGCAATGCTCTGTGCTCAACGGCGAGGTCGTATACGAGGTCGATGAAACGCTTACGGCAATCGAGGGAGATTGCAGGGCGTATCTCCGGCTCTCGTATGACGAAACGGACGTGATTACAACGCAAGCATTCGACATTGAGGTAATGGAGGGCATCGCATGAGATATGCGCTTACTCTTGATCTGGCGAAGCCAGATGACGTTCGCACGATCAAGATTCGCAAGGGAGAGATCGGGTCGGTTACGCTCGCGATCGTTGTTAACGAGGACGGCGAGAAGGTTGACCTGACGCAGTACACGGCTGTACGCTTCTGCGCTTCGAAGCCTGACGGCGTGGTTTTCGAGAAAGTTTCCGTGATCGAGGACGGCACGGCAACGTACACGCTTCCCGCTTCCCTTGCTTCCGCACGGGGAAAGATCAGCGTAGCGTACGTGATGCTTGAGAAAGAGGGATACATCGGCACCACGCAATGCGTCTGCTTCGATGTGCTTGATGCTGTCCCGACCGCGCAGGCAGAAGCTGTTTACGTTCCCGAGTTCGAAGAGTTGAAGGGCAAGCTCGATGATTACGTTGTCCAGTACGCCGAAACCTTCAAAGCCATCGAGAAGGCAGAAGCAGACCGCGCAACCGCTGAGCAGGGGAGGGCAAGCGCCGAAACCGCGCGAACCGAAGCGGAAGCAGCAAGGGCGCAAGCCGAGGAAGCGCGTTCTTCGGCAGAAAGCGCACGTGAAGCAGCGGAATCGAAGCGCAGCGCGGCTGAATCGAAGCGAGCAAGCGAGGAGCAGAAGAGGGCAACGGCTGAATCTGGAAGGGTTCAGGCAGAATCCAACCGATCCTCGGCAGAAGGCACCAGAAGCACAGCGGAGACGGCGCGAGCGGAAGCGGAAGCGAAGCGCAAGGCTGAGTTTGCGGACATGATCAGCGCAGCGCAGGGGACGAAGCTTCACATCTGCGCAGACGGCGAGTTCGGGACTAACGGCGTTCCTACGCTTGCTGGCTCGCCTGGGATCATCTATCTTGTGCCTTTCGGGAAGCAAGGCGAGAACGACCGTTACGCAGAGTGGCTATACGTGAACGGCAAATGGGAGAAGATGGGCATCACAGGCTCTAGCTTCGACCCTATCAGCACCGACACCATAGACGCTATCGCAGGGGGAGCCACCAAGGCAGGTGACGAGGTGGTGAACACCACTGGCTTGAGCTACTTCTTCACAAAGCTGAGCGGCATCTTCTCAAGGATCGGGCATAAGCACGGCAAAGCCGACATTACCGATCTTGCGGACTGGGCGAAGGCTGATAGCAAGCCGTCATACGCATACAGCGAGATCAGCGGCAAGCCAACGACCTTCATCCCGTCTATCCACACGCACAGCGCAGAAGACGTTGCGGCTGGAATCCTGCCGATTAAGCGCGGCGGCACTGGTGCTGCAACGGCTCCCGAAGCGTTGGAGAGCCTTGGGATCACGGTAGGCACTGGCGAACCGCCTGCAACGGGAACCCCTGGCTCTATCTACATCAAGCTCGGGGCATAGCATGGCATCATTCGCATATAAAGATTACCTGAACTGGTGGTACAAGTACGCCGACAGCAACAAGACCAGCGGCGGATCGCAGTTCCGCGTGACGGCCATGCTCAACGTGAAGGAGTTCGAGGATGGCCGCATGAAGGCGTACGTCAAGGCAACCCTCGTTGTGCTGTCGAACAACTTCGAGGGCGCCAACTGCAACTACGCGCTGACGGTAAACGGGGAAACCAAGAAGAGCGGGTCTGAGAAGATTTACGCGGCAGGGGACATGCACACGTTCGCCGACAACCTCGACCTTGGATGGTTCGGCAGCGGAACCGAGATAAGCATCAGCCTGCGATGCTGGTACACGGGTGGAAGCGGTACCACGTACCAGGCAACGGCATCGTTCAGCAAGGTTGCGAAGGGGTACGACGACTTCATGCCGCCAGCGTTCACGGCTGTGATTGGCTCCGCAAGCATTACAGGCAACGTTGAGATGAAGCCAGGCGGCGGTTCTGTGCTCGTCACGGTTCCGCTTTGCACCGCCGCTCAATGGACTACGCCTGTTGCGCAGCTCGGACAAACATACCGTCCTACGAGCCTGATCATCGACTGTCTTGGAAACTCCCTCGCAAGCAGCAATACGACTGCGGCTACGTTGAACCTTGACCCAAAGAAGAAGCTCGCCGAGCTGTACGCAGCGAATGGGGGATACGAGGGGTACAGGGATGCAATAAACGAAGTATTCCCAAACACGCAGTTCGTGCGCGATGTCCCGAAGGGAACGATGGCGCTTGCCCTTCGCCAATATTTCAGCTACGGGAACGATGAGGTTGGGTACCTAGGACGCAGCAGGTCTTACTACGTGCTGCTGAACGTGCTCTCAGGGAGCATTGCGGCTTACCCAGAGGACGGATCACCCAGGGAGGCAACCGTATACGCGTACGACTCGAGCGGAAGCCTCCAAGAGTGCGAGGTTTACGTGTACGGCGAGGACGGAGCGCCGATCCAGGTGCAGTAGGACCGAGGCCGTTTGCCGATTTGATTGCAACCCAAAAGTTATAAAGCGGTAATAAAACGAAATACAGGCTGGTCATGCTCTATTTTTATAAGCATGGAAATGGAGTACGAAAGACGATTGCCGAGGCAGTTGATGCGCGGACGGAAGCGAACGTGCAGGCAGCCTAGGTGCGCGCCTACCCACCAGTAAAAGAAAGGGAAACCAAGAAAGTTAGGGGAAGGGAAATGGTGCGCATTCTGATAGTCGAAGACGATGTGGTTCATGCACGAGAGATAGAGCGTGCGTTGGATGACATAGGGATAAGGCATCTGCATGCAAGGTGCGCTGAGGAAGCGATAAGGCTGGCAAGGCAGCACCGTATAAATATGTACGTGATAGACATCGATTTGCCTGGTGTAAGCGGATTCACGTTCGCGCAGGTGGTTAGAGACCATACGAACGCACCAGTGATATTCATGGGCGACATCGATAACGAAGCCCAGAAGGCAATAGGCTTCGAGATCGGAGGAGACGACTTCCTGGTGAAGCCTTTCGGAATGCTTGAGCTTTCATGCCGCATAAGGGCTATCCTGCGCAGATGCGAGATCAAGCGATATAGTGCCAGTAACGCGTTTAAGCTGAACCGAGACGATCATACGGTGGAAATCGATGGCAGAAAGATAAGGCTGACGAAACTCGAGTTCGACCTGATGTTCCAGCTCGTTATGGCGAACGGGGCGACGGTAAGCAAGCAGACGCTCATTCGCGAGGTGTGGGGAGGAGATTCCATGGCAACCAACGAGGTGCTAAAAGCTCGCATGCATTCCTTGAAACCCAAGGTTGGCGTGGATCGCATCAAAGCCGTGTACGGCGATGGATACCGCATCATTACCAAATCATCACCGGTTGTGTAACCATTGCTTCAAGCGAAAAAACGAATATCTGAACTAACCAGGCAAGCCGCCCATCGGGGCGGCTTTCTTCGTTTTAGGAGCAGATATGTTCAACGGATACCAGCCATCGTTCCCAATGCCGTACCAGATGCCTCAGATGCAGCAACCGCCGCAGCAGGGCATCCAGTTTGTGAACGGCATCGAGTCAGCGCAGATGTACCAGCTGCCGCCGAACAGCCAGCAGATCCTCATGGACAGGAACCAGGCGCGGTTCTACATGGTGGAAACCGACGCAAGCGGGCAGAAGTCAGTGTCGGCGTACGACTTCCAGGCTGTAGCCGATGCTCCTACGGAGTACGCCACGAAGGACGACCTAAGGAGCTTGCATGAATCCGTTACTGAGCAGATCAAACGCGCAGTCGAGGCAGCAGCGCCCCGACCTGATGGGGTTCATCAGCCAAACGAATCCGCAGCAGGCCAGGCGGCAGGTGGAGCAGATGCTTCAAGACGGGCGAATCACGCAAGACCAGTTATCCCAGCTGTTTGACCAGGCGAGGCAGATAGGGAAGAGCCTTGGGCTTAAGTAGCCACCTAACTCGCGAGAGGTGATTTATATGCAAATCTTAGAAGAAGGAGCACGAAATGGAGACTTCTACCCCTAGCCTTTCGGACATCGCGGCGGTGACGAAGGACAACGACTTCGGCGGCGGAACCTGGATTTGGGTTATCGTCTTGTTTCTGTTCATGTGGGGCAACGGATGGAACCGCAACACGGGCAACGGCACCGAACCCGTCACCGAGGCGGGGCTTTGCAATGCCATGAACTTCAACAACCTCGAGAACGCCGTCGGTCGCATGAGCGACCAGCAGGCCGCAATCGCGCGCCAGACCGACAACGGAATCTGTAACCTCGGATACGAGAACCTGCGCAACTTCGCGCAGACCCAGCAGACCATCCAGAACGGCGACTACGCGCTCGCCCAGCAGATGTCCGATTGCTGCTGCAAGACCAACCGCAACATCGACGACCTGAAGTACAACGCTTCCATGAATACGGCAGCCATCAACGAGAACACCACCGCTCAGGTGCAGAAGGTTCTCGACGCTATCTGCCAAGGCAAGATCGAGGCGCTTCAGGCTCAGGTAAGCCAGCTACAAATGCAGAACGCACTCTGTGGCGTGGTTCGATATCCAAGCGCAACAACCTACAACGCTGGCTTCAACCCGTACTTCAATGGCGCAGCCTGCGGTTGCGGAACCTCGTTTGCGGCGTAGGTGATCGCGATGGGTTGCAAGATCGCACGCTTTATCTATGACAGCGACACAGCTCAGGCAGTGGCGGCTGGGCAGAACATCCTGTTCAGCAACGTTGTTAGCAAGACAAGGTCGATTCAGGGAAACGGTTCTGGTGGAATCCAGCTCAAAACGCCTGGGACATACCGTGTCATCTCGAGCTTCACCATCGATGCAACGGCTGCTGGCGCTGTGAGCGTTCAGATGAGCAAGAACAACGTTGCGGCAACGGGAGGAAGGGCGGGTGCCACTATGGCGGCTGCCGGAGACATTGCCACGTTGTCTATCGTCGATTACGTGACCGTTCTCCCTGGGGCGAGCGGGTCGTACGCAACTCTGACGTTCTCCCCCGACTCTGGGGTTGGCGTTAGGACGGCAAGCGTGCTCGTCGAGAAAGCATGCTCCTGTTAGTACGCAAGGCGCATCCCCTCAAGGCGGATGCGCCTTTTTCTTTGCACTGCGACACGAGGCGAAGATTTCGCTGTATGCAATTAAGGCGAGGAGAGATTGTATGGATTGTTTCTTTACAGAGGAGCAGCAATGGGTGATCTGGATCACTGCCTCATTTGTGGTCCTCGACGTTGTGAGCGGAGTCATGAAGGCGGCTAAAGCGGGCGAACTGTCAAGCTCAAAGATGAGAGAGGGCCTTTGGCACAAGTCTGGATACGTGCTGATCGTATGCCTTGCTGTGCTTATTGAGGTTGGGAGCCAGCATGTCAACATTGGGTTCGAGATGCCACTTATACTCCCTGCCTGCCTCTACATCATAGGCAGCGAGGTCATGTCAATCTACGAGAACGCGAAGGCGATAAACCCCGACCTTAACGATTCGAAGCTTTCCCAGTATTTCGAGAAGAAGGAGCAGTGATGGGCGATTACGAGGTTGACACTTCAACAGTGGAAGAGCTTGCGGCGATGCCGAGCGAGACGGTTACGGACGAGGAGATTCCAGATCAGACGGCTGAGGTGCTGGAAGGGAGAGAAGATGGCAACTGCTAGCGACTTCGTTGCCGTGGCTGCAAGCCAGATCGGCGTTAAGGAGAACCCTGCGGGGAGCAACCACGTAAAGTACGGCGAGTGGTACGGACTTGATTACAACCCATGGTGCGATATGTTCGTGTCCTGGTGCGCAGACCAGGTGGGCGCTTTGGGAATTGTCGGAAAGTTCGCTTACTGCCCCTCGCACGTCAACCACGCAAAGAAGCTTGGGCGTTGGCTCGACCGCGAGGAGAAGCCGCAGAAGGGCGATATTGTGTTCTTCTCGAACGGCTCCCGTGCCTGCCACGTGGGAATCGTGGAATCGCGCAACGGCTCCGCAAGTGTAACCACCATCGAGGGCAACACCTCGGTAAGCAGCAACGACAACGGGGGAGCTGTAATGCGCAGAACGCGATCCTACGGCGTTAAAGGCTCCAATTGGTTCATTATGGGGTTCTTCCGTCCCGCATGGGACGGGCAAAGCGCAAACATTCCTTCTCCCGAGCCTTCGCAGGATTCGACCAGCAACAGCGGTTGGTCGTTCTCCGATTGGGTGCGCCGTTTGCAGCGCGAGTGCAACGCTCAAGGCTACTCACATCAAGCGGTCGATGGCATTCCCGGTGCAAACACGCTGAACGGCTGCCCTCAGCTTGGGCGCAAATCGCGCGGGAACATCACGGCGCTGATGCAAGAGCGTTTGATTGTCCTAGGCTACAATTGCGGCTCGTGCGGTGCTGACGGCATCAACGGTGGCGATACGCAGCGAGCTGTAAGGGCGTTTCAGGCTGACAACGGACTTGACGATGACGGTGTCGTTGGGCGCAACACATGGCGCAAGCTGCTTGGGCTGTAGTAGGTTAGATAATGAGAACGCACACAATCAAGGTACGCGGCCGCCGCGCCTCGATCGACGACCGCATGCTCGTTCAGGGCACCGTGGGCGAGGACGTGTTGGCGCTCGACTTGGACGAGGAGTGGGACGGCCTTGTGGTCACCGTAGCCTTCAAGTGGCAGCATGACTCCTCCATAGTCGCCAAGCAGGTTGAGGGCGGCTATGAGGTTCCATGGGAGTGCAACCAGCAACCAGGCAAGGTACTCATTGCAGTCGAGGGAACCAAGGACGGCAAGGTGATGCGCCACGCGACCATCGGCCATCCCATGGTGGTGCTGCCGTCCGAGGAGGCATCGGGCACCTCCCCGACGGACCCCACGGTGAGCGAGTACCGCAAGGTGTACGAGGACGTGAAGCTGGCAACCGCCACCGCCAACGGGGCCGCCGACGATGCCAAGGAGGCTGCGGAGGATGCCCTCGTTGCGGCAGGCAACGCGGACGCTCAGGCCGCAGCCGCGCAGCTTGCATCGCAGGTAGCCGCCAACGCCGCCGCCGACGTGAAGCGCCGCGCCGACTCGGGCGAGTTCAAGGGGGAGAAGGGCGACAAGGGCGACCCTGGCGAGCAGGGCATCCAGGGAATCCAAGGCGTTCCTGGGGCGCAAGGCGACCCAGGGGAGAAGGGCGATCCTGGCCCAAAGCTCACCTTCGCCGACCTGACGGAAGCCGACAAGTCTGAGCTTCAGAAGCCAGCCGCCGACGCGGCTGCAACGGCAAACGCTGCGGCGAAGGCGGCAAACGATGCGGCAGACGCGGCGAACACGGCTGCGGAAGCGGCCGTCTCCGACGCGCAGGCCGCAATCGCCGAGGTCAAGGCAACCGAAGCCAAGCTGTACCCTGCGGCGGAGAACATCCTAGTCGGGAGCGAGACTGGAACGGTCGCGCATGTGGAGGACGCTTTCTCTGGTGCGGCTCTGCGAAAAATCACGGTCGAGGGAGCTTGCAAGCAAGACGGAATCCCAAGCCCCGAATCGCCTAAGCCAATCACGGTGATTGAGCATCCTGCCGTGAAGGTTGTGGGTCGAAACCTGTGGCCATTTGCTAGCTCTTATACGTCCATCGAGGGGCATCAGAACGAGTTCGTGAATGACAAAACGCCACTCACGATTCTTCCTGGCACATACACGTTCCAGGCTGTCGGCTCGCTCGGGAACACGGATGCGCCGCTTTTCGGATACACGGCTACGGGCAAGCGCATCCAGCTCTTTCGAATCTTTCGTAATGTCAAAAACCCGAAATACAGCTTTACCGTCACGGAGCCTATCACCTCGGTTTACTTCGTATCGAACGCGGCAGACTCCAACACAGGAACCATTTCCAGCATTCAGCTAGAGCGCAATTCAACCGCGACGGAATACAAGCCTCACACCTCCCAAACGCTAACCTTCGCACTCCCCGCAGAGCATCCCTACTTGGCCAAGCTCCCCGACGGCACGGCGGACGAAATCACGGTGGACAGAGACGGCAACGTCGAGCTTGTGACGCGGGTTGAGCGAGTGCTACCGAGTGATTATCGCAAGTTAGATTTCGGCGACGGTGGCGATGGTTCAGCGTATGTGTCGCTTAGACTTAATCATGCCAGCATAATAGCAAACAGTCTTATGTGCAGCTCATATACGCCTAGCAACCCCACAATCAAAAGCGGGTTCATCTACACACCAAACTATACGAACATAGTGATTCGCGACGACCGATTCACATCGAAAGATAAGGCAATCGAATTGTTGGATGGTGTAGTCGTGTATACCGCGGTGGAGCCGACGCGTTACCCCTTAGGAAAAATCGAGATGCCAAAGGCGCAAGACAGCATCGTCAACACCTGGACTGACGCGGAAGTCACGCCGAACACAGGAATCAAGTACGTGCGCGACGTGAACATCGTCGTCGCGAACATCGAAAAGGCAATCGCATCCATCACCGAAGGTTAGGAGACACCAATGGCAGTTAAGAGCAAGGCACGGCACGACCTCACATTGCGCAGCATCAAGCGCGAGATTCAGGCGGGGCGCGACGTGGCGTTCTGGTTGGATAAGGCGTACACGCACCTGGATTCTGGTCTCTTCGACGAGGCCGACATCGCAGAGGTCGAGGAGCTTGCCGCCGCGTACTACGACGAGGAAGACAGGCTCTACGCCGACTTGGATGTGGACTCGGCAGAGGCGGCGGAGGCGCAGTAGCAGAGTCCGATCAGAAGTATTTTGATGAATAAATCCGACACTGAGCGAGAACGAATCTGGGAAGAATCGTTCTCGTTTTTTCATTCTCGATTTTCCTGTGTTCGGCAAAATCTGCGTTTCCTCAGAACCGTCAGAACCCTCAGAACCATAGGTGAATCCGATTGAACTATATTGGCGACAACATTCATGCAATTCGCGGTAACTTCGGTTTGTCGCAAGAGCAGCTTGCAGCGATAGCGGAAGTGAGCCAGACTTCCGTCTCCGCCTGGGAATGCGGGCAGACTATCCCGCGTTTTTCCAATGCCGTGAAGATAGTTGAATCTTTGCCTAGCCTGACTATGGACGATGTGTATAGCCAGGTGCTTGGGTACGCGCGCAGGGTATTGCAGCAAGCGCATCCAGAGTCTGGATCGTCGTTCGGATTTGTTCCCTTGTATGGATCTATTGCTGCGGGTGCTCCCATCGAGATGCTTCAGATCGAGGAAATCCATCCTGTGCCCAATGCGCTGTTGCTGCGTTATCCGAAAGCGTTTTATTTGCGCGTTAAGGGCGAATCTATGAATAGGGTCCTGCCCAACGGCAGCTATGCATTGGTTTGTCCCACTTCGGAAGTTGTAGACGGATCTGTGTATGCGGTAAGCGTTGGTTCATCGAATGCGACGGTGAAGCGGGTGCGAAAACTAAATAACGGAATTGCCCTAGAACCTGATTCGAATGACCCCACCTATAAGTCTCAGGTATTTGATTACGGAGATGGGGAACGTGAAACCCTGTCTGTTATTGGCAGAGTCGTGTGGTTTTGTGTGCCTTACGACTATGAGATTTAGTCCCCTGAAATTTTTTCAAAAAAGGGGTTGCGCGTAAAACTGGTTTCCGTATAATACTTTCTTGCGCGCGGACGTGGCTCAGCTGGTAGAGCACAACCTTGCCAAGGTTGGGGTCGCGGGTTCGAACCCCGTCGTCCGCTCCATTGAAACATCGAAGCCCTTGCAGTTACCTGCAAGGGCTTCTTTCATTTCAGGTACAATAACTTTGTTTCAAGAGGGGAAGGGGACGCGCATGGCGCATGAAGAGGAAAACCATCCTGAAGAAGAAAATGCTGGATCCCAAAGCATTTCCGAGGGCGTAGCAGCCGCTCGCGCTGAAATTGCCCGAAGGGCAGAAATTCGCTCTGGTGTAACAAAGCCTGTAGCGAAGAAAAGCGAAAACGGCATTCCCGGCGGGCAGACGCTGAAAATGTTTCTGCTGAAGTTGGTCTTTGGTTTAGTGCTGATTGTTCTGATTGGTTATTTCTTCCTTCAGGCGCTTGCGGGTACGATCAATGTTGGCATTAATTCCACCAATACGGACCTGAACGGCAAGGAAGTTTCGGTTGCGTTGTACAACGGCGATGTGGCTGGCCTTTTGACCGACGGCGATACTTCGAACGATCCCGAACCAGCCGAAGTGCACAAGTGTACTGTTGGTCAGCGAACCACCTTCAACCTACACGATTTCGGCAGCCATACCCTTATGGCAACTTTGGCTAACGAAGAGGATGGTCCTGCATCGTGCGACCCCTATGTGGTTACTGCTTGGGGTTTGGATATGGGTACCACATTGTATATGAATTAGCTTTTTTGGAAGGCGCCCTGGCGCCTTCTTTATTGGTTGCTATCGAGCTCTACCTTTTCAACTCACGCATTGTTCGGGTGGCATGATCAAACCGTGATGATTTTTTGTTGCGATACTACGTTGAGCTTGATGCGTTGCTTCGTGATAAGATAACAACACCCTGTGGGGGAGTAGTTGGCATAGAATATATGTGGCCCGTCAACAAGCATGGCTTGCATTCGCTGCGAGTCTGGCGTGTCTTCAATAACGAGACTCACGGTACCTAGAAGCATTCGTTCCGCTTCTAGGTACCGTGAGTTTTTTTATGGTCGGGTTAAGGACAAAGAAAGGCAGTGTGTAAATGGATCTTTCGATCTTCGCCACGCCAGAGGCATGGATCAGCTTGGTTACGCTGATGTTTTTGGAAATTGTGCTTGGTGTGGATAACCTAGTGTTCATCGTTCTTACCAGCGATCGACTTCCTCCCGAAAAACAGCATATCGGTCGCAAGCTCGGTCTGCTCGGCGCGTTGGTTTCGCGCGTTGTGTTCCTCTGCTTCGCTTCGTTCCTTGTTCATATGACCGACAAGCTGTTTACTATTCCCGGTCTCTATATCAACGGTGCTGAATTCGGCCTTTCGGTCCGAGACCTTGTGCTCTTCTTGGGCGGCTTGTACTTGATCTATAAGGGCATTGTGGAACTCCGTGATGTGCTCAAACTTTCAGAGGAAAAGGAAAGTCAGGGCGATGCGGACAAGCCCCGTAAAACTATCGGACTTGCTGGTGCTGTGGCAACCATTATGGTCATGGATATCGTGTTCTCCATCGACTCCGTAATCACTGCTGTTGGTTTGGCGAACCACCTTATTGTCATGATCATCGCGGTTATGCTCGCAGTTTTCCTTATGATGGTGTTCATCGATCCCATTTCCGACTTCATCAACACCCATACCGAAATGAAGATTTTGGCGCTGGTATTCATTACCGTTATTGGCGTTTTGCTGGTGCTCGACGGCTTGGGTATCAACTCTGGCATTGAAGTGCTCGATATGCATGCAGAGAAGCTCATGGTGTACTTCGCTATGGTCTTTGCCATTGTGCTCGAGGTGATACAGATGCGCTACAACAAGAACTATCAGGAGTGGACGATGCGCAAGAACCTCGAAATCATGCGTGCTCGAGGTTACGACCCCCAGAACACCGACACCATTCAGCTGGCAAACGCTTTGATAGAAGCTGAAAACTTGAAAAAGGATCCGAATAACAAGGAAGCCATATAGCACGTAAGCCCTAGCGTCATTCTTTAGGCTCGGCTCGTTGATTCCCTCAATCATGAAATAGCCCTTGGCTCGTATGAGCCAAGGGCTATTTGTTTAAAGATGCATCGGATTCGATATGCTGAAAGGCTTATTGCTCGTGGCTGAAATGTTTGTAGCATTCATCGGACACCACAAAACGAACTGACCCGGGAAGGGATCGGGCGATGATGGGCGTTGTGACCTCGGTGGGCTCACCGTCATACTCGATCCGCATTGCAGGTTCTGCATCGATGCGGATTTCTCTGCCGCGGTAGATCTCAAGACCGCCAACTTTTTTTGCGAGTGATCCCGTGTGGTCAAACACTTTGGCCATAAGCGTAGGTAAGAGCTGTATAGCGTTTTCCGTTTTCAGCACAACCACATCGAGCTTCCCATCGCGGGGAAGGTTTTCGTCTGCTACCTGAAGGTCAAACTGTATCTTCGAGAAATTTGCCAACACAACACCGATGCCTGATACTTCCACGGTTTCACCGTCGATAGTGAGAGTGAAAGTGGAAACTTGCGGCTTAGGGTTGGAAAAGGCGGCTTCGAAGTAGGCCATATCACCCAGAAGGTGTTTATTGCCAGTGGCGTTGCGCATAATCAACTCGTCATATCCGCAACCCGCCATGATGGTGAAGCCAAGCTTTGTGCCGTCGGTTGCTTCGATTTCGCCCATGTCGAAGTCGAGCGTAAGCGCTTCGTCTACCAATTTGCACAGTGCGTGCGATTCGTTGGGCTCGAACAGGTTGAGCGCCAGGAGGTTTGCGGTACCGGCAGGGAAGGGAAGAATGGGAATCCCTGTGTTGCGAAGCTCGTAGCTCACCGAAGCGATGGTTCCATCGCCGCCGCTCGCTACCACGAAGTCGTATTCGGCGGCATCCTCGAGCAGTGGCGCAAGTTCAGTATCCGGCCCGAAAGAGCGGATGGTAACGGAGTCGCCTTGCTCGGCGTAACTGCGTATGAAGTCATATACCGCGCCGTTGCGGAGGCCAGAGCGTAGATTATGTATGACGAGTACTTTCACGGTCACCCCTTTTGTTACCATGCAATGGTACATGATATGACCGCTTGCGGAGCGAAACGCCCATGGGCTGAGCATAACCGCGGGCGTTGTTCGATAAAACGATACGAAGGGTGTTCAATGCTCGTCGAAACCGACGCTGCTTTACGGGATTTTATGGCGCGCTGTGCCAAGAGTCCCTACATGGCTATAGATACCGAGTTTTTGCGCGAGAAAACGTACTACGCAAAGCTCTGTTTGGTGCAGATCGCTATCGAAGGCGAAGTTGCCATTATCGATCCGCTGGGAATTCGCGACCTGTCGGTGATGGCTCCAGCGCTCTCCGACCCGAATATCATGAAGATTTTCCACGCTTCTTCTCAGGACATCGAAATCTTGTATCACGAAACTGGCGTTGTTCCTACGCCAGTGTTCGATACGCAAGTTGCTGCTGCGTTGTTGGGAAAAACCCAGCAAGCGTCGTATGCTTCGCTGGTCCATACTTTCTGTGGGGTTACTCTGCCGAAAAAGGATTCGTTTACCGATTGGTCGCGAAGACCGCTTTCCGACTCGCAGGTGGAATACGCTGCAGACGATGTAACCTATCTGCCTAAGATCTATCGCGATATGGTTAGCCGCTTGAAGGAAAAGGGTCGTCTTTCTTGGTTGGATGATGCGTTTGCGGAAATATCCAATCCCGAAAAGTACGAAATCGATCCACGTACACGCTGGCGCAAGTTGCGTCGTGTAAACCAACTCACTCCTCGCCAAATTGCGGCAGCGCGGGAATTCGCTGCTTGGCGCGAAGAACGTGCCCAGAAAGCGAATATCCCTCGAAAATGGGTTGTTTCTGATGAGCAAATCGTAGAAGCGTGCCGCCGTGAAGCTCGAACCTTGGATGAGTTGTACATGGTGCGTGGCATGCGTGAAAGTTTGCGTCCTGCCGAAGGTCGTATTGTGCTGAAGTGCATCAAATGCGGGTTGGAATGTGCGGAAGAGGATCTTCCTGTAGTTCAGAAGGCCCACAAGAGCGAGGCCAACGTCGACATTGCGGTAGATCTGATGAACGCCATCGTCCATCTACGTGCTCGCCAAAATCGTATTGCTCCGCAAACGTTGGCTCCGCAAAACGAGCTCATGAAGCTTGCGCGTGGCCATGAGGAAGATTGCGAATTGCTTACTGGTTGGCGCTATCGCGTGGTAGGCAAGGAGCTTTCCGCATTTCTGAACGGTGAGTTTTCTTTACGACTCGATGACGGAAACTTGGTTATCGATCGTCCTCGCAAATCAGCGGAATAAATGCCGTTATCCTATTTTGGACTTTAGTGTACGAATTTGAGCTAATTGGGAGACCATCCAATGCATATGAGTTATTTGCTGATCCTGGTTGTTACTGTTGCGATTGGCGCGTTTGCCACCTGGTATGTTAACCATCAGATTAAGAAGTACTCGCATGTGCCTAATTCCAGCCACATGACGGGCTATCAGGTTGCCGTTGGCATGCTGAGCTATTACGGAATTGAAGGTGTGCAGGTGCATCGTGGTGGTTCCGATCAGAATTTCTTCAACCCTAAAGACAATTCGGTAACGCTCTCTTACGATGTTTTTGATGGGTCTTCTATTACTGCTACTGCTACAGCGTGCCACGAGGTGGGTCATGCATGTCAGTATGCAATGGGTTATGCGCCCATGAAGGCGCGTGGCGCTCTTGTTCCTGTGGTTGAGTTTGCCACCAATACGTGGTTTATTTTACTTCTGGTGGGTATCTTCCTGAATATGGCCGGGTTGGTAACCCTGGCAATTGTGTTCTATGCTTTTGCGGTTTTGTTCCAGATTGTTACGCTGCCTGTGGAGTTCAATGCTAGTCGCCGTGCGTTGTCCTATATGGCAGAAACGGGTATTCCCGGTGGCGAACAGGCCGGTGCTTGGAATGTGCTTCGTGCGTGCGCCTTTACCTATGTGGCTGCTGCTCTCGTTTCGATTCTGCAGCTGCTCTATTACCTCTCTGCGTTTAATAACGAGGATTAACCCATGGCGCGTGACAACACGCCAGATATGAGCGGCTTTGGTTATATAGATTCGCCCCGAGGTGGACAGGCTGCCCCGACCCACGACGATGTGGTTGCGGCTGCCATGAGCGCTGCGGCGCGTGCGGCAACGTATCGTTCTGCCGACCCTGGGTTTGCTGCGAGTGGGGCAGGGGGCGCTTCCTCGTCAAAGAAGGAATCGGATATTCTTTCCGTTACCGAAGTTACCAATATTGCAAATTCCATTCTGAAGAACCATACGTTCCATGTAATGGGCGAGGTCAGCGAACTTTCGGATAAGCCTGGCTACAAGGCCGTGTACTTTACGGTCAAAGATGAGGGTGCGGTTATGACGTGCCTGATGTGGAAGAACCGTTATCAAGCCAGCGGTGTGAAGTTGTTTATCGGCGCTAAGGTCGAGTTAACAGGCAAGTTCAACATATTCGCTCGTTCTGGCAAGCTTGATTTCAGCGTTTACGGTATCAGGCTTGCTGGTGAAGGGGCTCTTCGCCAGCAGGTAGCTCAATTGGCCGAAAAGCTAAAGGCCGAAGGGCTCATGGACGCATCTCGCAAACGCCCTATTCCGCGTATTCCCCTTACCGTGGGTATTGTTACTTCCCCAAATGGTGCAGTGGTGCACGATGCTCTGCGAACTTTTCGACGACGTTTCCCTTTGGCGCACATGGTTGTTGCTGGCGTGCCGGTTGAAGGGCCTACTGCGGCGCGCGATATGACCGATGCCTTGCAGCTGGTTTGCGATGCCGGTGTCGAGGTTATCCTGCTTTTGCGCGGTGGTGGTTCGTTCGAAAGCTTTATGCCTTTCAATGACGAAGGTCTGGCTCGCGCTATTTCCGCTTGTCCTGTTCCTGTGGTAACGGGCATTGGGCATGAACCCGACACCACCATTGCCGACATGGTGTCCGACTACCGAGCGTCTACGCCAACCCAGGCGGCTCTCGCTGTGTCGCCCGATTCTGCCGAGTTGAACTCATTGGTGGATACGCTGCTTTCCCGTATGGATAAAAGCTTGATTAATCGTCTCAACCGTTCGGTTGAGTATTTGGACGCGATGGCTTCCCGGCCCGTTTTACGCGATCCTGCTTCAATGTACGAAGCTGACGCTCGCATGCTCGATCTTTATCAAGACCGCATGGAACGTGCCGCTGGGCTGCAGGTTGGCAGTTCTGCAGATGCCCTTGTTCAACTTACAACCCGCTTAGACCGATTGGGCCCGCATATTGCTTTGTCTCAGCAGGAGCGTCTCGAGTCGTATGCGGCGCGCCTGCAGGCGTCCTTGCCGTTTTCTCTGCAAGTGGCCGAAAGCGAACTCATGCGTGCCTCTGCTTCGTTTAAGGCTTGCGGAGAAGCCATGTTGACTAAACCAACGCATGAAGTGGATATGGGGGCCGAATCGCTGTCACGTTTAGGGAAAACACTGCTCGATCCCTATTATTCGGAAGCTGCTATTGCTACCTCGCGCCTGAACGATCTTTCGCCACTGCATATTCTGGAGCGCGGTTGGTCTATTGCGCGCAACGAAGAGGGAAGTGTTTTGCGCAGCGTAACCGAGGTTCAGCCAGACGATTTGGTCGAGGTTCAGCTATTAGACGGTGCCCTTTCTTGTCGTGTTGAGGGGGAAGTGGCTTCCGGTTTGTCAGAATTACTTTCATTGGAGGATTCCCATGAGTGAAGAACAAAATGTCGATCTAACGTTCCGTGAGGCAATTACCGAGCTTGGTCAGATTGTGGAAGCTCTGGAAAGCAACAAGCTCGAGCTTGAAGAGAGCCTCGTCAAATACGAGCGAGGAATTGTGCTTATCCGCTTTTTGCGTGGTCGCTTGGAAAACGCCCAGCAGCGCGTTGATGTGCTGAAAGGCGAACTTGGTATGCCTGTAAATGACGACGTGGTAGACACTACGCTGCAGAAGGCGTAAACCTGATATGACCATTCCGTGCGCCGATGCGTATGGCTATTTGAAAGGAACCGACTATGGCCGATTGCCTGTTTTGCAACATTATTGAAGGGGCTATTCCTTCTGCGAAGGTGTACGAGGACGATGTCTGCTACGCGTTCGATGATATTGCTCCCGAAGCGCCCGTTCATACTCTTATTGTTCCCAAGCAGCATTTCGCTTCGCTCAATGATGGTGTTCCAGCAGATCTTCTGGGTCAGCTGATGGCTCGTGTGCCTGAAATCGCCAAGATCAAAGGCATCGACGAATCAGGCTACCGAGTTGTGGTAAATACGGGTGCAGATGCCGGCCAGACGGTTTTCCATTTTCACATTCATATTTTGGGTGGCAAGAACTTGGGCGAACACGTCTTGTAGTATTTCCTGCTTTTTTGGGGTGGCAGATACGTGGAGATTATTTGACGGCAACTATCCTTTGTACGCCGTTCGTCTGCGTATACGCCCCTTTGGAAGCGTCATTTCTGCCGTTCACCAGTCACCGTAAAATCACTTGCAGTGGAATACGGCTCAAGTCGTTTTTGCGTAAAATAGTTTCTGCAATCGACCACTCTAGGAGGGGATTGGTTTTGAACATTCTTGTCGTTAACGCAGGCTCATCTTCGTTGAAATACCAGTTGGTTAATATTGCCAGCAACAAGGTGCTAGCGAAGGGCTTGTGCGAGCGCGTTGGCAGCGAGCAGTCCCTCCATAAGCACGGCATCGATGAAAACGAATTCGTGTACAAATTGCCCTTGCCAGACCATACTGCTGCTATGCGTGTGGTCCTGGACATCCTGAGCACGGGTCCCAATGCCGTCATTAAAGACATGAACGATATTGCGGCTGTTGGCCATCGCATCGTTCATGGTGGCGAGTTCTTCAAAGAGTCTGCGCTCATCGATGACGATGTAATTTCCAAGATCGACGATCTGGCAGAGCTTGCACCGCTCCATAACAAAGCTGCACTTGCTGGCATCAATGCATGTCGTGCCCTGATGCCCGAAACGCCGATGGTCGCCGTGTTTGACACCTCGTTTTTCCAGACGCTTCCACAGTATTCGTACATGTATCCTATCCCTTACGAGTACTACGAAAAGTACGGCATCCGCAAGTACGGTTTCCACGGCACCTCTCATCGCTATTTGTGCGAGCGTGCGGCGGCTATCTTAGGCGAAGACCTTAACGAAATCCGTCTTATTACCTGCCATTTGGGCAACGGCTGTTCTATTACGGCGGTAGACCATGGCAGACCAATCGACACCACCATGGGCTTTACCCCACTTGATGGCTTGATGATGGGTACGCGTTCTGGCTCTATCGATCCCGCTATTGTTACGTTCCTGATGGATCATGAGGGGTATACCCCTGAAGAAATGAATACCATTTTGAATAAGAAGTCGGGTTTGCTAGGCATTTCCGGCATCAGCAACGACTTGCGTAGTGTTCGGGAGGCTTCCGACGCGGGCGACCCCCGTGCGATCCTTGCCTATGAAATGTACTCTACACGTGTTAAGAAATACATCGGCCAGTGTTTGGCTCTTATGTCGGGCGCCGATGCTATTGTTCTTTCCGCTGGTGTAGGTGAAAATTGCGACAAAATGCGCCGCATGATCTTTGCGGGTTGGCAGCCTCTAGGCATCATCCTTGATCCCGAAAAGAACAAGCAGCGCGGCTTTGAGCGTATTATTTCATCTGATAAGTCGAAGGTTCCGATTATCGTTATCCCTACCGACGAGGAATACATGATTGCGCGTGATACCTACAATATCGTTCACAATCGCAGCCAGATTGTTCCTGCTTCCCATTACGGTACGAAATAACTGGTTTTCAACGGTATCATTCCATAACTGCAAACCCCATGATGCAGCTTAATGGCTATGCATCATGGGGTTTTCTCGTTTGCGTTCTTACTGTTATTGATCGTTTCGGTTGCGGTTCTAAGAAGGTGTTCTTGGGTTGCTCTTCTCTATATTGTCCCCGGCTTTACCAAATGGAGCGCGCCCCATCGGCGTAGAGCGGAAATCCATTTACCATGTCCGAGCAATCGCAAGCTAAGAACAGTGCGGCTGCGGCGATATCCATCGGGTCGCCGACCTTTCGATTGTGCGGTATAGGGCGGGTTATTGCCTCGTAGGCCTTTTCTTTATTGAGCGTGCTTTGAGTCATATTGGTGTCGATGTATCCTGGGCAAATGCAGTTTGCGCGGATGTTGAAGCGTGACCACTCAAACGCCATACAGCGGGTCATCTGAACAACCGCGGCTTTTGCTGCCGCATAAGCCGCCATGCGCGTAGATGCCACTCGAGCAACAACTGATGCAAGGTTGATAATATTGCCTTGTTCCTGTTGAATCATGATCTTTGCTACGCGCTTGCAGAGGAAAAACACTGCTTTGAAATCGGTGTCTACTACTCGATCGAATTCATCTTCGTCGGTGTCGACTATCAGCTGGTCATTGCTGAGAACGACCCCTGCATCGTTGACGAGGATGTCAATGCGCCCAAAGCTCTCCATAGCTACTTTTACCAGATTGTCTTGATCTTCGCTCTTGCATACATCGCAGCGTACAGGCACGATTCGTCTACCAGACTCTTTGGAGATTTCCTCTGCGCGTTCTTTAATTTTCTCTTCATCAATATCGGCAATTACCAAATCCGCCCCATACCAGGCATAAGTACGTGCTATGGCGCGACCGATTCCTATTTCGCTGCCAACGCCGGTAATTAACGCGATTTTTCCCGTTAAGTCGAATTTCGGAATACCGATATTTCCTGTAGTAAGTGTGGTGTGGGAGCTCCCTTTCATAACCGCCTCCTCAGCTGATCGCTTTGATTCAAAGCGAGTTTCCCCTCGGTGTTTATGATAAAGAGCTTATTAATTTGCGACTTATTGCTTTGATTAATGATTCTTATTTAATGCTTAAATATTAATAAAGCAATGTCGAGAGGAGAAGCGGAGGAGCCATTTGCAACTGATTCAATCCTTGTTGATTGAATCCGAGGGGAGTATCAACAGATGCTCGGAGACTTTTCATTAAATGGCATCGGAAAAGTCCATTAGTCATTCTAAATTTTCGAATTTGCGATCTGTTTACCTGGGATTATTATTTGACCTCATAGATTGTTCGACTATTTATTTTCAGTTCGCATTGGTAGGGATGTTGTTCGAAAAATAGAATTGAGCTATGAACGCGTTATGCGTTTACGGAGGGTGTTTATATTTAGGGGGAACAATGGATTTTGAACTGACACCTGATCAGGAACTCTTCATCGCTAGTGCTAAAGAGTATGCGGAAAAGTACTTCACGCCCGAAGCTATTAAGCAGGCCTATGAGGTTGACCATCATATCAGCTTAGAAGCAGCCATGGCTTTCCGCGAGTTGGGCTTCATGCATCTTGGCCTTCCTGAAGAGGTTGGCGGCATTCCTTGTGACAAGCTCACGCTGGTCCTGCTCATGGAAAAGCTGCATGAATACACCACCTGCGTTTTGCCTTTCCAGACCGATTTCAACTCCATCATGGACGTTATTGAATTTGGCAACGAAGAGCAGCAGAAGAAGATCATGGATGTCGTGAACAACGTTCCAAGCACGAGCGTTGCGGTAACGGCGATTTCTGAGCCTGGCGCTGGCTCTGACAACAACGCTATGACGTGTGTTACCGTGAAGCAGCCTGATGGTACCTACCTGCTCAACGGCCAAAAGACCTGGGTGACCATTGGTCATCTGGCGGTATACACCATTCTGGTAGCCAAAGACGAAGATCCGTCGTATGAAAACGATAACTACTCACTGTGGATGATCCCTAACGACATTGAGGGTTATACCTTTGGCGGCCTGGAGAAAATCGGTCAGCAGATTGTTCCGTTTGTGGACTGCTTCTTCGACAATGTGGTTCTCACCGAAGATATGCGCCTTGGCAAACCTGGTGAAGGTTGGAAGAACCTGATGAAGAAGCTTGAGTTTGAGCGCTGCCTGGTGGTTGCTCAGGCCCTCGGTCAGGCTCAGGCTGTTATGAATGAGGCGGGTGCCTATTGCTCGGAGCGCATCTGCTTCCAGAAGCCCATTGGCCACATCAGCGCAATTCAGCAGCATCTTGTTGAGATGGAAACCATTTTGGATAATGTGCGTACGCGTCTCTACAAGGTAACCACCATGCTCGACAAGGGCCAGTCTACGCGCCTTGAGTCGGCGTTGTTGAAGTCGTATGCATGCCAGAATCTCACCAAGGTAGCTGAGCATGCACTTTCCATCTATGCCGGTATCGGATATACGAAGGAAATCAATGCGGGTCGCATTTGGAACGACTTGAAGGGTTACGAATTCGCAGGCGGTACCACGGAAATCATGAACTACATTTCCGGTCGTCAGCTGGTTAAAAAGTACAAGAAGCAGTAGTGCGTCTCAAGTGTTCTCCTTCGTGAAAGAGAAAGAGCCCCGGTAGGGGCTCTTTCTTTTTGTGCTATTGCAGGAGCGGGTTCTGGCAAAGCTAGCTCGTTTGTTGCTGTTGGATAGGACAATAAAATCGAAAAGGGCATGACTGGCAATTTGCCTCGTCATGCCCTGTTTTAATTGGGATTGGTGTGAAGCGTTGGTTTTGGCGCTTCAGTAATTTCGGCTGCTAAAGAGTCTGAGCCTGAACGCAGGTGATGGCGATAACGCCAACTACATCTTCTGCCGTGCAGCCACGGGAAAGATCGTTAACTGGTGCAGCAATACCCTGAAGGATAGGACCGTATGCTTCGGCCTTCGCAAGACGCTGAACAAGCTTGTATCCTATGTTAGCGGCATCGAGGTCGGGGAAGATGAGGGTATTTGCCTTGCCGGCAACTGGTGAGCCTGGAGCCTTAGAGGCACCAACTTCAGGGATGATAGCGGCATCGAGCTGCAGCTCACCGTCAGCATTCAAGTCGGGGTAGTTTTCCTTGATATAGGTCATAGCGTCTACGACCTTCTGGGCATCGTCGTTCTTGGCGCTGCCATGCGAGGAGTGGGAGAGCAGGGCTATGCGTGCTTCTTTGCCCAGCAGACGCTTGAAGGACTGATTAGTGAGGTTCGCGATGTCCGCCAGCTTTTCAGCAGTGGGCTGAATCTCAAGTGCGCAGTCGGCGAAGGCAAAGACGCCATTTTCGCCCAGGTCGCAGTTGGGAACTTCCATCAGGAAGAGGGAGCTTACCATAGGCGCGCCTGGAGCGGTCTTCAAGACCTTCAGGGCAGGGGAGAGAATCTTCACGGTTGCGCAGCTTGCGCCGCCTACCAAACCGTCGCACTGGCCGGTTTTCACCATCATTGTTGCAAAGTAGATGTTGTCTTTCGTTACCAGCTCGCGGGCTTCCTCTTCGGTCATGCCCTTCTTCTTGCGCAGTTCGAAGAGGAGGCTTGCGAATTCATCGACCTTATCGGAAGTTGCGGGATTGATGATTTCGGCACCTTCGAGGTTGTAGCCTTTTGCGTTGATCTCTTCTGCGTCGCCAAGGATTACCAGATTCGCAATGCCCTGTTTCAGGGTTTCTTCTGCAGCGGCCAGGATACGATCGTCGTGGCCTTCGGGCAAAACGATAGTCTTTTTGTCGGCTTTGGCGCGTTCAACCATCGAATCGATGAGCATGGTCATAAACATTCCTTTCATGGGTGATGTTTCTCTCGTGCTCCATTTTAGCGCGCAGGGCACTAGGTGGGTATAATGTGCCCTTAAGGTTAATCTCTGAAGGCGTGAACGGAAAGGTTAGGTGTGCCGCTTCATGAAAACGATCTCCTTTGCGGTGCCGTGCTATAACTCGGCTAACTATATGGAGAAGTGCGTTGATTCCCTGCTGCCCTGCGGTGACGATATTGAGATCATTTTGGTCAACGATGGTTCCACTCGTGACAATACGGCTGAAATCGCCGATCGTCTGGCAGAAGAGCACCCTGGCATTGTTCGTGCCATCCACAAAGAAAATGGCGGTCATGGCTCTGCGGTTAATGCGGGTTTGGCCGCTGCTCAGGGTTACTACTATAAAGTGGTTGATTCTGACGACTGGCTTGATAAGAACGCTATGGATGTTATCATGCCGTATCTGCGCGAGCAGAAGAGCCGCGCCGAAGAGCTTGGTGGCAATGCCGTAGGCACTGATATGGTTATCGGCAACTACGTGTACGAAAAGGTATTCGAGAACTCTCGTACTGTTATGCGTTACACCAATGTGTTTCCGACTGATAAGGAGTTTGGCTGGTCTGACGTGGGGCATTTCCGCTCCTCACAGTATCTGCTTATGCACTCGGTAATCTATCGTACTCAGTTGCTGCGCGATATGGACTTGAAGCTTCCGGAGCACTGCTTCTACGTGGATAACGTGTTCGTGTATGTGCCGCTGCCGCATGTTCAAACTATGCGTTACTTCGACGTTGATATGTATCGCTACTTTATTGGTCGCGATGATCAATCGGTCAACGAAAAGGTAATGCTTTCCCGTATTGACCAGCAGATTCGTGTTACCAAAACCATGATCGATGCAGTGGATTTGAATACGGTTGAAAACTCTCACCTGCGCAAATATATGCACAACTATCTGTCCATGATGATGTGCATTTGCTCGGTGTTCTTGCGTATGGAGCAGACTCCCGAAAACGAGGAAAAGCGCGCAGATGTATGGGCGTACCTGAAGGCAAAGGATGCGAAACTGTATAGTCAGTTGAAACATACGTTGCTGAATGCCGGCACCAACATCCCCACACCGCTGGGTAGACAGTTTGGTCTGACGGCGTATCATGTCGCTCAGAAAATTTTCAAGTTCAATTAATCGAAGTGCCGTCCTATGGGCGGCACTTTTGCTATCAGGGCGAGGTTACGCTGCTCATTGCATGCGTGTCTAGGGTCTCTAACCAGGGCCGAGTGGGGTGCCAGGCAATCGATGATATTTAGGCCAGTATTCGAAATATCACCCTATACTTGCCGACAATTCCTTGCAACCCGCACTTTGAAGTGCGTGGATGGCTAGTCTTTATAATCTTCTGGGTTTTTGGCGCTGCTTCCCGTGGTTTCTTGGTAAGTTCGCAATTCGTGGCCAAATCTAACAGCATTTTCTCCAAACCGTTGAGCTATCAGGTCGTTTGCTTCAAGAAGTTTCTTGTTTGCTTCAGCTTTTCTGATGAGTGGGCTATTGATGCTGATTTCGTTTCTTTCGCTGCTTGGCGCAATATCAAACAAGGTCCCTTGCACTGGATCGTCGTTAAAGCCGCTTACCCCAACGCCTATGAGGCGCAAAGGCTCCCATCCGTCCCATACCTCATTGAGCATGCTGTAGAGCTCAGGGAGCCACACAAGATCGTTTGTTCCGAGGTCGGCTTTATGCCGTTGGCAGGTGCGCACTGATAGATCTTCTCTTCGAATCTTCAAATGAAGGGTGGTGCCTTCTATTCCTTTACGACGCAAGCGTCTACCGACCTTATGTGCCATGGTGGCGATACGAGCTTGGATTTCTTTTCTATCGGTAAGGCTAACCGCAAAGCTGATTTCGTTAGAAACCGATTTTGCCGGCTCACGAATGCTTGCTACCGCGGTGTCTATTCCTCGGCAACGATCCATCATCAGCTTTGCGTTCTTGCCAAAAACTTCTTTTAACAATACTGGATCCGCATTGGCTACGTCCCCCAGCGTGCGCAAGTGGTAGGCGTTCAGCTTTTTTTGAGCAACAGGTCCAATCCCGCTCATTTCGGCTACGGGGAGGGGAGCTAAAAATGCTGCCGAATCACCGGGATACACCACGGTAAGGCCGCGGGGTTTGTTCTGGTTTGAGGCGATTTTTGCCACCGCTTTAGATTCACCAAGACCGATCGAGCACGTAATGCCGAGTTCGGCAACACGTTGTTGGATGCGTTTTGCTATGGCTATTGGGTGCTCGCGGTTGGTCCTCGTTGGTGTGATGTCGAGAAAGGCCTCATCGATGCTTACCTGCATCAGGTGAGGTGATTCGTCTTGCAGAATGCCCATTACCTTCTGCGATAGTTCGCGATATCGATGGAAATTGCCAGGCGCCCAGATAGCTTGTGGGCATAGGCGAGCCGCGGTGGATGAGGGCATGGCAGAGTGTACGCCGAATTTACGTGCTTCATAGGATGCCGTGGACACGACACCACGCTTTGTGGGATCCCCTCCGACGATGACGGGTTTCCCTTTCCATTCTGGATGATCAAGCTGCTCGACTGACGCAAAGAAAGCATCAAGATCCATAAGTATTATGGCTGTTCCATTCCAGGGGCGCAGTGGGTGGCTATGTGGTTCGGTTTGAATCATGACACCAGTGTACCAGTGGGCCCTTTGAGACTACTGGATTGTAATGGTATAGCGAGTTGGGCTTCTTCGATCTGTTCAAATCGCTGTGCAAGGCGGGTAGCATTGGGATCGTTGAAGATGCTCGAGGTAGTTGGATTAGCGCTCGCTTGCCAAGAAGAATAGAGCAAGAGTACCAGGTCCAGAGTGAGCGCCAATCACCGGGTCGACGTAATTTACCAGATACTTTGTTACGCCAAATTTTTTGGTTATGAGGCTCTGCAGGTATTCCACGTCTTCAATGCAGTCGCCGTGTGAAATGCCAACTACCTGATCGGCAACAGGGGCGTTTGCCGTAGCTTCCATGTGCTCGACCAGGCCTTGGATGCTCTTTTTGCGTCCACGCTTTTTCTCGAGAGGGATAAGATGGCCTTCGTTGTCGACATGCATTACGGGTTTGATTTTAAGCATACTGCCAGCGAAAGCGGCTGTTCGGGACACGCGTCCGCCGCGATAAAGGAACATCAAATCATCTACGGTGAACCAGTGAGCTAACTTTAATTTATTTTCGCGTACCCACGCGGCAACTTCGGCCAAAGAAGCGCCCCCTTGCTTCATTTTTGCGGCATAGTACACGAGAAGGCCTTCTCCCATGGATGCCGCAAGGGTGTCAATGCATTCGATGGTGCGCTCGGGAAAACGTGTGCGCAGATCGTGGCTCAACGTCTCGATGGAATCGTAGGTGCCAGATAGACCACTGGAAAAACCCAGGTAAAGAATGTCTTTTCCTGATTTGAGAATATCGGTAAGCAGTTTTTCGGAGTTTGAGAGATTCGGTAGTGACGTGGTTATTACTTTTCCCTCGCGCATCATGGTGTAAAACTGCTTCAGGTCGGTGGTTTCTCCTTTGAGGTAGCTTTGGTGCTGTACACCGTCGACCATGAAGGTTAGGGGAAGGATTTCCAGTTCGAGCTCATCGATAAGAACCTCAGTGAGGTTGCAAGAAGAATCGGTGACAATCTGATAAGACATAGTGCGTCCTCCCCATTAAGATGCGTGTTCCCTGTAAGGGTAGCACATCGCTTGCTAGGCAAAACAAAACTATCACCTGCGCTTTGTTGGTTTATCGAGCGATTGACGATGGTTATTATTCGGGGCTGTGGCTGAATTGCAAAGCGCTTCATTCCTGGATGGCATCATTCAATTTGGCTGTTGCCCAGTTGAAACTTGCGTTAGATCAGATGCTGTTGCTCAAGAAATGCCTCAATTAGTAAATTCACCTCAGTTGGATTGTCGCTATTTGCGTTATGGCCAGCTCCTTCTACCCAACAGACAGGGTTGCTCTCTTCCTTCGCCCACTGCTGGTTGTATCGAGCGGTATACCCCGCCCGATCTTTATCTCCGCAAATAAGCAGCGTTGGGCATTCGAGTCTATAGGTTTTGTTTTTCTCTATTTCCCGAGACAGTTCCTTGTATCCATGGCTAACGAGCTTGCAGTACTCCATTTTTCGATAATCGAGCATCATTCTTTTCATTAGCAGCTTTCCCTTGGCGGTTTCGGCACACCCGTTTGCGCCTGACCAGAGAATTAGTTGCCAGGGAAGGCCTATATAAACTAAAAAAGTGTGTTTAAGGCCCCAGAGCTCCCATGTACGGTAATGGCTGCGCCCGAGGGGTGCGGAATCAATCGAAATGAAGGCTAGCGTTTTTCTAGGGAAGCGTTCCATGAACGCCTGAGATATATAGCCTCCCATGGATTGGCCCACTAATACTGGATTGCTGATACTCTCCGATTCTAGGAGGTTGTTGAGCCATTCTGCAAGTTGCCCAATGGTCCAGGTGGTATCAAACGGTCGGGACTTCCCGTGTGATGGCGGATCCCATACAAGCAGGTTGGCCTTTCCCTTAAAGTGCTCTAGCTGGTCTTTGAACAGATGGTGATTGGCGGTAAGGCCCGGGAGGAAAACAAGCCATGGTTCCGATGGGATTTTGGAAGCGTTGATCCAATAGGTTATAAATCCCTGCTCGGTGGGATAATTTTTTTGAATCATGATGCCGCCTTTGGAAGGGCTGTCGGTATTTGAATTACTGTATCCGGTTTTGTCTAGCAACAACTTGTTGCTAGCTTCACCAGATGCAGGGTATTACAGTGAGCAATGCCAGATGGATTGATGAAAAGGGTGATAGCAATGAAGCTTAATGAAACGATATCAAAAGCAAGAAAACGCAAAGGACTCACTCAAGAACAGCTTGCGCAAAAGCTCTATGTGACACGCCAGGCAGTTTCACGATGGGAGCGCGGCGAGGTTGTTCCTGGAATCGATATGCTGAAGCTTATCGCTATAACTCTCGAAGAGCCTATTGTCCACTTACTTGACATGCCGGAGCATTATTGCGAAAGCTGTGGCATGATGCTTTCGCCTGATGAGTACGGTACCGATAGCGATGGCGCCAAAACCGATCATTATTGCAAATGGTGCTTTGAACAGGGGAAATATACCTATGAAACATCTATGGAAGCAATGATAGAGGATTGTGCGCCTCGCTTAGCGGAAAACACTGGTATGACAAACGATGAAGCTGTTTCCTTGATGGGTGCCGTGCTCCCTCATCTTCAGCGGTGGAGTGCATCCTTTGCGAACGGAACTCGAAACTAAGCCATCTAAATAATTCTCCGTCTTGTTTGCGGAGTAGGGGAGCTGCTTGATTGATATCATTGAGCGAGTCATTTTAAGAGGTGCCTATGTCTGAATTGATATCGCTCAATATGGGGAATTTAACCGCCGCAGTCGATCCTATGGGTGCGCAGCTGTGCAGCCTGAAGCTGAACCAAAACGAGTATTTGTGGCAAGGCAACCCAGCTTTCTGGTCGCGCCGTGCGCCAATTTTGTTTCCTATAGTAGGTTCGCTTCGCAATGGCAGGGCCGAATCTGCTCAAGGACCTTGTACTATGGGGCGCCATGGCATCGCTCGAAACTACGAGCATAGTATTGAGAGTAGGGACGAGTTTTCAGTAACATTCAAGTTGGCTAGCAATAAAGAAACGCTGGAGGCATATCCCTTTCGCTTCACATTGAAAACTACGTATTCACTGGTTAGCGAACGAACGCTGTCCCAGACGTTTTGTGTTGCGAATGACGGTTCTGTCCCAATGCCTTTCTGCATCGGAGGTCATCCAGCTTTCAACGTCCCTGTTCCTGGTGCGGTAGACGAATCGTTTGAGGATTATGTTCTGAAGTTCGAGAAGCCTTGGAGCTGTATGTTGCCGACAATCGGGGACGATGGCCTTATGCGTCGGGATGAGCTTCGTGAGTGCCCGGCGGGTGCTGACTTCGTTCAAATTGACCATCGTTGCTTTGATCATGACGCCTTGGTATTCTCCGATGTTCCTGAACGGAGGCTGACCTTGTTGGGCGCAAAGAGCAATCATGGGGTCCAGATCGATTTTCCTCGTTTTAAGTATTTGGGCGTCTGGTCAGCGGCCAATGATGCTCCCTTTGTTGCACTTGAACCTTGGACCGGTCATACAACCGCATGCGATGAAGGGGACGTTTTCGAGGAGAAGACAGGAATGACTATCCTGCAGCCTGGCGAATCTGATACGCGCACGTTCAGCATTACCTTGCTTTAGATTCCCTCGCGTTTTCGTTTGGTGGCGGCTTTGATCTAAATTTGTTGGCTTGCGTCGGCTTTAGTTCTTAGCGGAGATGCCAAGTCGTCGCTTGGGTCGAAAGGGACGGATCAGGGCTATAATTCTCCTTGATTCGACTTTGCGAAGGAGGTGAGGCTGATGACAAGCAAACGCGCAAGGCATGTTTCCGGTAAAGGTGCGGTATGGCATATGTCCTCAGAGCAGGCTACGTTAGCGAAAATGCCTAAGTACAACGGCTACGCCTGCGGCTACGGTGCTCACGGCAACGCGAAATACCATCGCGCAAAATCGAAACGTGCTTGGAAAGCGCAGATGCAAAAAGAAGGAGCCTCTCGGGGCTCCTTCCTGATTGTGGGATATGTTCTGCGGGGAGTTTGCGACTTTAGTTGTCGCTCTTCCTCATATTGATATACTCGATAAGCTCACTTCACTTGTGAATGTTCACCTTTTCATATATATGCCTGATATGAGTATTTACGGTATGGGGTGATATCACCAGTTTGCTTGCAATGTTCGAAGCGGTGTTTCCTCGAGCGATAAGCCTTAGGATTTCGCCTTCGCGTTCCGACAGTGCAAATTCGTCAATGATCTGATTGCAAACCACATCTACCTGTGCTGGGCTCGCTGGTGCGCTGATCAGGTTCACAATGTTTGATTCGCGTTTGCTCATAGGCACCTGTGCTATAGCAATAAGGCAAATAAAACCTAGGCAGGTATAGGTCGCTACATCGCTGGAAGCTAGCCCGGTCCTTTCGTAGAAAACTGCTAGTGCGTTTCCTGCTGCTATGCCCATACGCGCACAGCCGATCGAGAGCGCAAATGAAATGGTGGGCGGGAAGAAGCCTCGTTTAACTAGGATTCCGAAGTATACCAGCAGCGATATCTCAAGCACGCAAGAAATAACTAGGCTCATCAAGAATGCCGGGGTGCTGAACATTCCGTCTGCTATAAAAAGGCAGAAAGCGAGAATGGTGAGTACCAAGAACCACGGGAACATCTTGAAGATACCGTACTGCTGTTTGAGGTAGTTTGTCGCTGCTGAGGCGACAAAGAAGTAGGCACCCATAGTTATTACGCCTACAACAAAGGAGCTTTGTTCCAAGGGGAGATTTTCCCAGGGGATGATTGCTGCCAAGTAATAGCAGGCGGCACCGACCAAGAAACCAATGAAGCAAATTACGATTGCATTGCTTAGTGCTGGCTTCGTGGTGCTTTTTGGCAGCAAAACGGGAAAATCGCGTGTTTCTTGCTTTTCCTCGTATACGAGCAGCATTCCCGAAACAACCACAAGAGCTGCAGTGAACATGGGAACCAAGACGGTAGGCAAAGCAAGGCCAATTAAAACCAAAACGAAAAGCGTGCCACTGAAAACCATGCCGATATGCGGCATGGAAAACTGCGCGTGCATTCGCGTTAAGCACTCGCCCCACAAGATGAGCATCAAGCCCTCAAGGCCTCCTGCGACGCAGGCAAGAACATACATCGATAAATTGGTTGGAAGAAAACCCGGCAAGTACTGCAAGGTAACTGAGCAAAGAGCTAAGCCTACTGGAATGCCGTATGCAAGGTTCTTGTTGTCGGAGAGGTGCGTCCCTCTCTTTATTGCGAAAGCGGTAAAGAGCATGGTGATCGATCCTGCCAGCAGGTTAACAAGCCATGCTTCGGTTACCTGATCATTTAGAAGCTCTGTGCCGAAAAATGAATCCGGAATGAACCAAAGAATGTAGTGGTACGTGAGCAGGAATGAGATTCCGAGGTACTTAAACGATGTGTTTGTGAGCACCTTACGTACGTAATCTTTGGTGTTCTGGCCTTCTTGAGTCACCTTTTTGTCGATTTGTTTATCGTGTTCTTGAATTGAGCCTTCAAGGTCCGTTTTGGATGTTGCCATGGTCCCTCCATAACCTTCTGAATTAATAACCCCATATCAGACGGTTGTTCCATCCTATTAGACTGTCCCTCACTAGGTATCACTAGTTTATAGGTAATTGGCATTTTCATACACAGTAGATATCACTATTTCCTCTGCAGCTTGGCAATCATGTCACTTTTGCGATGAACGTGTTCATATTTTTTCCAATAATCCAGGTATCGGCAATCACGAAAGAAGAAATGCCGAAGAGCTTCGTCCAACAGAGACATGGGGATGGATCTGACGAGGCTTTCCATTGGAGTTATTGCAAGGAGAAAGGAACCGCAATGGCAATTATGGCTAAAAGCATGGGCGAGGTGACATACAAAGACATCTCATCCCTGCATAAGTGGGCACTGTTAATTCTGATCTCGATGGGATCGTCTATTATCTATGCGCCTATGTATCTTAAGAACGTTTTCTACGATCCGCTGATGCAGGCTCTCGGATGCACTAACGCGGACCTCGGCATGATGGTTTCCGCATACGGCTTGGCCGCAATGATTTGTTACTTGCCTTCCGGCATCATTGCAGACAAGGTTCGCATGCGTACCTTGGCAACTGTAGGCTTCCTTGCAACTGCCGTACTCGTATTCGTTTATGCAACGCTTCCTTCTGTAGGTGTTTGCTTGGCACTCTTCGTTGCAATGGGCGTTACCTCCATTCTTATTTGGTGGGGCACTCGATTCAAGGTTGTTCGTCTGTGCTGCGAAGAAGAAGAGTATGCATCCAAGATCGGTATTAGCTACTCTATTTATGGCGTAACCGGTCTTGTTATTGGCCTTATCAACGCTGCTATCATCGCTGCTCTTTCCAACACCCTCGGCGTTGCTGCAGGTGTTCAGGTTATGATCATCTTCCTCGGCGTTATTATCGCTATCCTGGGCGTTCTGTCCTTTTTCCTCATTCCCGATTTCAAGGGCGAGATCAACAAGGATGCTAAGCTCTTCAGCCTCTCTGAGGCAATCGAAGCTTTCAAGCATCCTGGCGTTATCTGGGCATGCATCGCTTACTTCTGCGTATACGCTGTATACCAGGGCGCAACCTACACCACGCCTTACCTCACCCAGTGCTTCGGCGCTGACGGCAACCTCGTTAACGTTGTAGGTCTTATCCGCACCTATGGTATTGGCCTTCTCGCTGGCCCGGTAGTTGGCTTCATCGCTACGAAGATCAAGAGCCCCTCTAAGACCATCATCGGCACCTTCATTCTCTCGATAGCAGTACTTATCGGTTTCATCATGTTCCCGCAGTCCACCGAAGGCGCACTCGTTGCATCTGCTCTGGTTGTTCTCTTCGGCTTCACCACCTACGGTGCATTCTCTATCGGCTCTTCTCCTCTGTCCGAGGTAAAGATTCCGATGCGAATCTTCGGTACCGCAGCTGGCCTGCTCTCCGTTGTTGGCTTCATGCCTGACGTATTCATTCACACCTGGTACGGCTCCATGATCGATGCTCAGGGCACCGCTGCTTACACCGGCATCTTCACCATCGAGATCGTTCTCGCGGTAATCGGTGCATTCTGCCTGTTCATGCTTCTCCGCACGGTTAAGAAGCACTTCGGCACCACCGAAGCTACCGAGGCTGAGGAAATTGCCGAATAGCGGTAAGTAGTTACGACTCATCGGCCCGGGCAGTAATGCCCGGGCGCTAAGAAGGGAAGTACCATGAACAAGCTTGACGTTCTTAACCTGATCAGCCCGCAGATGAAAGCGGTGCTGGAAGTGGAGGACAGCCTTGCTGGCGACGCTAACGACACCAGCGTGGGCTTCGAGCAGATGCGCGCGAATTATATTGAGGGTCGTAAGTTCTGGGTTGCTGGCGGTCCCGAAATGGTTGCTAAGCTCGACTCGGAGATTGATGGCCCCAACGGCGCAATTCCCGTTCGCTTCTACTATCCCACCGAGGAATCTTACAAGGGGCGTACCGATGGTACGACGAAGACCCCGACCATCGTATACGTACACGGTGGCGGGTGGGTTTTGGGCAACCTTGAAACGCACGATCGTATCTGTCGTGTACTTGCCGAAAAGAGCGAGGCAATCGTGGTGGCAGTTGATTATCGCCTGTCTCCCGAAGCTAAGTTCCCCTCGGCTGTCCATGAAGTTGCTGCAGTAGCAAAGCATCTTCATGAAAATACCGATCAGTACGGTATCGACGCTGATCGCATGGGTATGGCTGGCGACTCTGGTGGAGCACACCTGAATCTTGCCGCAACCCTTTACCTTCGCCAGGAAGTGGGCGATGCCTCCTATATCAAGGCACTGCTCCTTTACTACGGCTGCTACGGTTTGACCGATTCCGCATCTCGTCGACTTCTCGGCGGTGCTTGGGATGGGCTAGCTGAAGAGGATTGGAAGTTCTATATCGGCAATTACGCTGAAGACCCTGTGGCAATTCTGAACGAGCCGTATTGCAACCTCTTCCTCAACGATCTGTCTCGCGACATGCCTGCGTGCTACATCGCAGCAGCTGAGTACGATCCCCTGAAGGATGACTCAGCAACTCTCGCAGCAATTTGCGAGCAGTACGGAACTCCTTGCAAGTACGAGGTGTTCGAAGGCACCATCCACGCATTCCTTCACTACACGCGAGTGCTCGATGATGCAAATGATGCTCTTGAACATGGCGCCAGCTTCTTCCGTGAAGTATGCGGCATGGGTTTAAGGGGTATCAACTAGCGAATTATCCCAGCGCTGCTAGCGACGGGGGTTCGAAATAGCTTTTGCAAGCCCGGGAGAGGAACCACGATGGCTTGCAGGGGCAAAACAAAAATTTGACGGCACGGGCCGTCGGAAAAGGAGGACACAATGGATTTCAAGTTGAGTGATGACCAGGAACTCATCGTTCAGGCCTATAAGGACTACATGGAGAGTGAGCCTTGGGACCAGTACTTCCTGGAGTGCGACGAAAAGCATGAGTATCCGCTTCGCTGGGTTAAGGGTCTGTGCGATCTCGGCTTCGATCAGATCATGCTTCCCGAGAGCCATGGCGGTGCCGGCCTTGAGCAGCCTCTCGTAACCCTGATGGCTGTATACGAGGTTCTTGGTCAGTACGGTGGACCTACCTACGTTCTGTATCAGCTTCCTGGCTTCGAGACCATCATTCGCGAGGGCACTCAGGAGCAGATCGATGCTGTAATGGCATACCTTGGCACCGGTGAGCAGATCTGGAACTCCGCTTGCACCGAGCCTGGCGCTGGTTCTGACGTTTCTAGCCTGACCACCAACTACAAGCGTCGCGATGGCAAGATCTACCTGAACGGCACCAAGACCTTCATCACTTCTTCCAAGGGCGTTAAGTGGCTGGTAATCATGGCCAAGAACGCCGACGATCCTTCCGTATTCACCGAGTTCATGGTTGACATGACTAAGCCTGGTGTTGAGCTTGGCCCTCTGAACAAGCTTGGTCTTCGCATGGACAGCTGCTGCGAGGTTTACCTCAACGACGTTGAGCTCGAAGAGTCTGACATCTTCGGCAAGGAAGGCAACGGCTTCAACCGCGGTATCGGCGACTTCAACTTCGAGCGTTGGCTGGTAGGCGCTTGCGACTACGGTACGGCTATCTGCGCTTACGAGGATGCACTCAAGCATGCTAACACCCGTGAGGCATTCGGCAAGACCATCGGTCGCTTCCAGCTCAACCAGCTCAAGATCGCTGAAATGACGATCAAGCTCGACGCCATGAAGAACATGCTTTACGAAACCGCATGGAAGGCTGACATGAACGGTGGCAACCTCGACGCAGGTGAAGCCGCAATGTGCAAGTACTTCTGCGCAAATGCTTCTTTCGAGGTCGTAGACGACGCTATGCAGATCATGGGCGGTATCGCAGTTGCTTCCGAGCATCGCATCAACCGCATCTGGCGCGACCTTCGCGTTGATCGCATCTCCGGCGGTACCGACGAGATGATGATTCTCACCACCGCTAAGAACGCTCTGAAGAAGTATCGTCAGTAGCTTTCTCTCTCAGCACCGCGAGGGGATCGCGGAGTTGTGACGGATTTTCTGCTAAGAGGGGCCCCTCTGGGGCCCCACATCAAGGAGGAAAAATATTATGGCTATGCCAACTGAAAAACCATCATTCGGTACACTCGACGGCGTTAAGGTTGTTTACGCAGCAGTAGAACTCGCTTGCCCCAAGGCTTGCGATCTTATGGCCGACTGGGGTGCTGACGTTACCTGGCTCGAGAACACTGGCGCAGGTGACACCATCCGCGACACCGCCTACATCAAGCAGGCTGAACGCCGTAATCAGCGCTCTGTTGCTCTTAACTACTTCTCTGAAGAGGGTAAGGAAATCTTCTTCAAGATGATCAAGGATGCCGATATCTTCCTCGAGGCATCTAAGGGCGGCACCTGGGCACGCAAGGGGATCACTGACGAGGTTCTCTGGGCTATTAATCCTAAGCTCGTTATCGTTCACATCTCCGGCTTTGGCCAGGAGGGTGATCCTAAGATGGTTAAGCGCGCTGCTTACGACCTGACGGTAATGGCTTACTCTGGTCTTATCATGCAGAACGGCACCGAGGAGCAGCCCATGCTTCCTGGACCTTACATGGGCGACTACCTGAACACCCTGATGATCGCTGCATCCACCCTGTCTGCTCTGTATCGTGCAGAGAAGACCGGCAAGGGCGAGTCCATCGATCTTGCTATGTACGAGACCTTGCTGTCCATCGGTCAGTACTACCTCGTTGACTACCTCAACGCAGGCATTAAGTGGCCTCGTCCTGGCGCTCGTAACCAGAACCTCTGCGGCATCGGCGAGTTCCAGTGCAAGGATGGCTTCCTGGGCGTATGCCTCTACGGCGTAGACCAGAACAAGCACTTCCTGGAGACCATCGGTCTTGGTCACCTGTGGGGTACCGAGGATATTCCTGAGGATACTTCCGGTCTGTGGCTGTCCAATCCTCATGCCGATGAGATCCAGAAGGCATTTGAGGACTACTGCCTCGAGCATTCCAAGTACGAGATCGAAGAGGATTTCGCTGCTCATCGCATTGCTGCTCAGGTTGTTCTTGATATGGAAGACCTGGTTAAGGAAGAGCATCTTGCTCTGCGCAACACGTGGGTTGACTGGAAGACCGCTGATGGCGATACCTTCCATGGCTTGGGCGTATTCCCCAAGTTCAAGAACAACCCCGGTGAGATCTGGCGTCCCATGCCTCACCAGGGCGGCGACACCGTCGACGTACTCACCAAGCTTGGTTACACCGAGGATCAGATCAATGAGCTCCTCGAAGCCGGTGTGGTAAAAGCCAGCTAAGCATTCTTTCTAATAGCCGCCAATTTGACCTTCTTCCCCCTCCCTTATTGGTTGGCTCGTTATTCCTGTGCCCCTCCTGGGTTATCCCAGGAGGGGTGAATGAGAGGGGGTTGCGTTTCTCCGCGAAAGGGCGGACGGGTTACTGGGAGTTGTCCGTCCTTTCGTTGGGAAATGTTAAACGGCATGGGGGTGTCGTAAAAGTACGAAAGGCCAAAGGTCTTCGTTATATAAAGGGGGATGAACAAAATGACCGATATCGTGGGAAATGAAACACTTCGCAGCTTATGGGAAACCATGGCCGATCGATGCGCTAACCGCGACTTTATGGTTTTTGAGAATCGTGTAGGTAGTGTTTTTGAATACACCTATGCTCAGTTCGACGAAGACGTTAACCGAATTGCCAACGTTTTCCTTTCCCTTGATGTGCAAAAGGGCGATTTTGTAGCCCTGCATTTGCATAGCTCTCCAGAGTTTTTGATGTGCTTGTTTGGCCTTGCGAAAATCGGCGCTGTCGCTGTTCCTGTGAATGAACAGTATCTTGCGGATGAGACCGAGTACATCCTTGACACTGCTCAGGTTAAATGTGCAGTTGTTGAGCCTTTGTATCTTGCTACCTACCAAGAGCTCGTAAAACGTGGGCGTAGGTTCGAGAAGGGCATTCTTGTTGCCCGCGCAGGTCAGGATTCGCCAGTATGTGACATTGAATATCCTTCAATGTTCTGCCGTTCTAGGCAGCAGCCTCAGGAAGAACAGGCATTTTACGATTTTTGGAGCATGCGTTGTGCTGAGCAGCCAGTATTGCGCGAAAAGCGTCCGCTCAACTCCTCTGATCCTGCTCAGATTATCTTTACGTCTGGCACTACTTCGCGTCCGAAGGGCGTTGTGGTTACCCATGCGAACATGATCTTCTCCGGCCTGTATGGTGACTGGGAAGTTTCCCTTCGCGGCTCCGATCGCGTTCTTTCGACTATGCCGGCGTGCCATTCCAACTTCCAGCTTGCCGCACTTATGCCCGTTGTTACCGCTGGAGCGACGATTATTATTGTCGAAAAGTTTTCAGCTCATCGCTTCTGGAAACAGGTAAGGCACTATCGCGCCACGGTTATCCAGCTTGTCGCCATGATGCTTCGTACGGTAATGCTTCAGGAGGTTGACCCTGAAGAAAAGAACCATTGTGTACGCGAGGCATTGTACTTCATTAGCGTATCTGATGAAGAGAAGGAAGCCTTCGAGGAGCGCTTTAACGTTAAGATCATGAATACCTACGGTTCCACCGAAAGCATCGGCTGGGTATTGACCGATCCTCCTGTTGGTAAGCGCATGTGGCCTTCTGTTGGCCGTGCTGGCTTGAGCTATGAGGTTCGTATCGCCGACAAGAACGACAATGAGCTTCCGCACGGTGAGACGGGCGAGATTCAGGTTAAGGGCGTTCGAGGGAGGACCTTGATGCTCGAATACCTGAACAACCCTAAGGCAACGGAAGAAACTTTTAGTGCTGATGGTTGGCTGAAGACGGGCGATCAGGGTTACCAGGATGATAATGGCTGGTTCTACTTTGTTGATCGAAAGTCGAACATGGTAAAGCGTGCCGGAGAGAATATCTCGACTAGTGAAATCGAGAAGATTCTCGAAGAGCATCCTATGTGCGCAGAAGCTGCGGTAATTGGTGTCGAAGACCCCATTCGCGATATGGCACTTAAGGCATTCGTCCTTCCCGTAAAGGGTGCAAAACTGACCTCCGAAGAGGTTGAGGAGTATTGCCGAGAGCATATGGCATCGTTTAAGGTACCGTCATTTTTTGAGATCGTTTCTGAGTTTCCTCGAACATGCAGTATGAAAATCGAGAAGAAGCTTCTGAAATAGCCCGTTTTAAACGGGGTTAGAGGGGAGGAGGAGTACATAGTTTACTCCTCCTTATCATATAGTGAGGCACTGCCTCACGTTGAGGAGGGCGGCGCGTGGAATTGTGAAGCGTCGCGCAGAGGGCTGATAGTAAATGAGCGCATCGAGTAATAACAAATCAAACGCGGAAAGGCCCCCTACCGCTTCTATAGGGAAAAGCCTGGGGGATACTGCGAGAAAGGCCAAGAGCGCCGCTAAACGAACGGCAAAACGCACCATTGACGACGTTGCAATGACGCCGTTCCTTCGTAAGATTGTTTTCTTTTCGAGCGGTGGATCGTTTCTAGACGGTTATGTGCTTGCGCTGATTGGCGTTGCGTTGACGCAGATTACTCCTCTGTTTGATCTTACCGAGACATGGAGCGCATTGATCGGTGCTTCGGTGTTTTTGGGCATTTTGATCGGCACCGTTGTTGGTGGCTATCTTACTGACCTTATTGGGCGCCGCGTTATGTTCATCATCGACTTAATTGCTATTGCGGCGTTCTCCATCTTCTCGGTTTTAGCTGCCGATCCTTTGAGTTTGGTAATTGCGCGTTTCTTCATCGGCGTGTTTGTAGGGGCGGATTATCCTATTGCGACGTCGATGATCGCCGAGTTTACCCCCACGCATCATCGTTCCATTTCAATGGGCATGGTTTCAGCTGCCTGGTATCTAGGTGCTACTGCGGCAGCGTTTGTTGGGTATGCGCTCTACGCATATGACGATGGTTGGCGTTGGATGCTCGGTAGTGCCGTTATTCCTTGCGTAATTCTGCTTGTTGGCCGCCACAACATCCCCGAAAGTCCTATGTGGCTCAATCAGCATGGTCGTTCTGAAGAAGCAAATGCTATTGTTGCGCGTGTTTACGGCGAAGACGTTGTCTTGGAATATGAGGAGCCCAGTGCAAAGGTGCCGATCATGGTGCTGTTCCGCGGTGGTTATGGAAAACGTATCGTGTTCTTGGGCATCTTGACCCTTTGCCAAGTTGTTCCTATGTACGCAATTTATACGTTTGGTCCCCAGATAATGACCGAGTTTGGATTGGGTGCTGGTCAGGAAGCTATTCTTGGTGAAAGCGCTGTAAGCCTATTCTTCCTTGTGGGCACATTCCCGGCCATGTTCTGGCTCAACTCTCTGGGAAGACGAAGGCTCTTGATTGTTTCTCTCGCCCTTATGACTATCGGAATGATGATTTTGGGTTTATTCCCAACTGCTCCTGCTCTCGTTATTATTGCTGCTTTTGGCCTGTACGCCTTCTTCAGCGGTGGTCCAGGAATCCTTCAATGGCTCTATCCCAATGAATTGTTTCCGACCTCGGTTCGCGCATCGGCTGTAGGTGTTTCAATTGCCATCTCGCGACTTGGAACTATTGCGGCAACGTATAGTTTGCCAATAATGCTTAGCTCTTTTGGCGTTGGACCTACTATGTTGTCTGCTTCGGGTCTGCTTCTGCTTGGTTTGGTGCTTTCGATTTTCATGGCACCCGAAACGAAAGGAAAATCGCTTACTGAAGCGAGTAAGCTGTAGGCACTCGAAATCTATCGCGCTCTTTCGTTGGCCACAATGCCAACGTGAAGCCCATCTGGATTCTGAAGATCCAGATGGGCTTTTGTTTATGCAATCATAGATACAATCGTGGGTGTTGGTTTCAGATGGCGAAGAGAGGGTAACTTGATGCCTGGGAAAGCGTTGTGAGTCATCGCGTCGCTTCGATATGGTCTCTGCCGCAGGCCCAGATGAGCCTGCGGCATTGTTTTTGGTATAGCGGATTGTATGGGGATGTCGCAATAACGGATCAATGGATTCCGCAAATGCAGCTAACCGCTGCTTTCTGCTGGGATGATCTGCATTAATACGACGACGACATAATCAATGTAGCCGAGGATAAAGGCTTATGGTGTCGTGTCTGCTTTAAAAGGCCTTAGATGAATTCATCTAAGGCCTTTTGCCCCTTGCAGACCCTTGAATAGATGCTTTCCGTTTGGGGGTGTGACGCTTAATGCTAAGCGTCGATTCGACCCGGACGGTTTTCGGGTTCTTGAATATAGAGCTATGGATAATTGTCGGAATCTTGCATCAAAGGAAAACGGTGTCGCCTTGGAGTATGCCGCAATCAAAAATGGTCTGGCCCTTGTCCGAAGCGTCCTCTGTTGCTGTTGGGCAAACAGGAATTTGTATTGCGGTTTGGCTAGCAAGAATGAATCAAAGGGGATTGATTGCCGTGATGGGCCTGTTGAGGTTCGTGGAGCGGATCAAAAGGATCCATTTTAGGCAATAAGAAAGGCGCCCATTACGAGCGCCTTTCTTGTAGGAGGGTATATGTAGGGTGATTAGGAAGGGTTTTTTAAGAAGGGTTATTTTTGATTAGGAAGGGTGTTTTTGGAAGGAGTGGAGGATGATTAGCGGCCAACCCACTTGGGCTCGCGCTTTTCTACGAATGCGGCAGGGCCTTCGATGCCGTCTTCGGTCTTCTCGAGGAAGCGATATGCCGCGTCGCAGTAACGCATTGCATCTTCTTCGCACATCTGATCAGATGCGTGTACCAAGTACTTGGTCCACTTCAGAGCGAGAGGAGCGTTCTTCAGGCACTGCTCGGCGAGCTCGATAGCCTTGTCCATAACCTCTTCAGCGGGAACAACATAGTTGATCAAGCCAAGCTTCTGAGCTTCGTCGGCCTTGATCTTCTTGCCGGTGAGCAGGAGCTCCATGCAGTCCTTGCGGTTAATGTCGCGAGCGAGGCGAACGATACCGCCGGTAGATGCGATGATGCCCAGACCAACCTCGGTGCAACCGAACTTAGCGCGCTCAGAAGCAACAACCATGTCGCAGGAAAGAGCGATTTCCATGCCGCCACCAGCTGCGGAGCCGTTGCAAGCTGCAATAACGGGCTTGGAGCAGGTGCGAGCAGTAAGACCGCCAAAGCCATGCTCGGTTACAGTCTGGCATTCGCCGCCTTCGGAGAGCTCGGAGAGATCCTCGCCAGCACAGAATACCTTGCCAGTGCCGGTAACGATGATTGCGCGAACAGCCGGATCGGTTTCGGCGTTGTTCATGATGTTTTCCATGGCCTTGGAAGTCGCTCCGTTAAGCGCATTTGCCATATCGGGGCGATTGATGCGAATGATCAGCAAGCCGTCTTCGCGAAGTTCCGATACTACCGTATCAGTGCCATAGTAATCAGCCATTGTGTCCTCCTTTGTTGTGTGGCTGTGACGTAAGGCCGATCCCCGCTTATTTAAAAGCTCTAAACCTCACGCCGGTGATTCGATAATAGATATGAACACGTTCTAAAGCATCACCAGGGTTCTATGAGCTTTATGTTACGCATAATCAGATCCATCATTATTTTTTAAGTAGTGGGTCTGATTAGGGGTTTTGATTTGATTCGAAGCGATTCGGACACATAAATCGAAGCGGGCATCCGTTTTGCATTAGCTTCGCCATTATTGCAATCGGGGAAGCCATATCTTGTGGCTCATACGTTGGGGCGGTATGGCGGTAGGTATTGTTTCTTTGGTGGCTATCGCGTTGAATCGACATCATATTGCTTGTTCGGCGTTATTCGGTTTGCCTAAGATGTTTCGTCTGTATGTCTGCAATGCCCTGATTCTATGTTGCGATTGCTCGAAGAAGAGTAGATGGGTGAGGACTACTTGCGCTCATCGACTTTCCTATCTTGCCGCTTTGGAATTATCTACCTCGGCATGGGTTGTTGTTGCGATATACGCAAAGAAGGCAGCCGTAATGGCTGCCTTCTTTGTTGGGGAGTTTTCCTCTAGGTTGAGGCTATTTCGTGAAGCTTTTGGTTGAGATTATTCTGCTTTAGCGCTTTCTTCTGGCTGTTGCTGTTTTAGCTCGAACTTCTTGCCGCGAGTGCGTGCGCACATTGACACGCCGCCTCCCAAGGCGATAAGCGCAATTACATTAGGCAGAACCATCAACTGATTAAACATGTCGGCGAGTTCCCACACCAGGTCGTTGGAGAGGATGCAGCCCACGAAGATGAAGCACAGGGCAATAACGCTAAACACTGGCACGGCTTTTTTGCCGAACAGATAGTTAACATTGATCTTTGCGAACAGATTCCAACTCAGGATAGTGGAGAATGCGAAGAACAAGAGGCAAATTGCGACGAATACGTTGCCGCCAGTTTCGCCGAACAGGCTGCCGAATGCGATCTGAGCCATATTTGTTTTATCGATGCCGTCGTAAATACCCTGGGCAAGTGCGCCGTCGCCGGTGTACAGAACGGTGATAACTACCAGAGCGGTGATGGTAACAACAACAAACGTGTCGACGAATACCGCAATGAGTGCCAAAACTCCCTGTTCGTGGGGGTTCTTCACATTTGCCATAGCGTGTGCGTGAGGGGTGGAGCCCATGCCTGCTTCGTTGGAGAAGAGGCCACGCTTAGCGCCCTGCGAAAGAGCAGCGATGATGCCGAAGGTAACGCCGCCAAGTTCCGCATTGGGATTAAAGGCGAATTCGAAAATGAGGAAAAATGCGTCGCCTACGTGAGAAGCGTTTGCGATGAGAACCGCGATACCGCCGATCAGGTACACGATAGCCATAAAAGGTACTACTTTTTCGGTTACCGCTGCCAGGCGGGACAAGCCGCCCAGGAAGATGAAGCCAGCGAACACTACGATGATAATGCCCATCAGCCAAGTGGGGATGCCGAATGCGGTGTTCATCGTGGATGCAATGGAGTTCGACTGAACCATGCAGCCCATGAAGCCCAATGCCAAGATGATGGCGACTGCAAAGAATCCAGCTAGGAAGGTGCCGAATTTGCCGTGGAATGCGGTTTTAATGTAATAAACTGGACCGCCATGTACCGTGCCGTCTGCGTCAACTTTGCGCGTCTTCTGAGCCAATACTGCTTCTGCGTAGTTGGTTGCCATACCCAGGAATGCGATGAGCCACATCCAGAAGATAGCGCCTGGTCCACCAATGAGAATTGCGCCGCAAGCACCAACAATGTTGCCAGTACCAACCTGTGCTGCAATTGCAGTTGCGACTGCCTGGAATGAGCTCATGCCGCTCTTGTGCTTTTCGCCGTTCAGGTTGAATCCACCAAACAGTCGCTTGATGCCTTCGCCAAAGCAGCGAACCTGCACAAAACGGGTGCGAATAGTGAAAAACAGGCCTGCGCCAATAAGCAGGACAATCAATACGTAGTTCGACAGATACGAGTTGATGGTTTGGACGATTAACAGCAATTCATCCACGTTGGGTAACCTCCTAGGGTTCTTGTTTAGGAAAACCCTAGGGAAACCTTGAATAAGATAAGGGGCGGATTGAAACCCGTCTCTGTCCTTTTGCCTGAGAGATTCAGCTTCAAAGCCGCTCCGCTGATTGGGAGCGTTTGGCTTGAAGCCTTGCACCGTCGGCACTCATTTAAGAGATTCTCCAGAGTTTTCTCCACTTTCGGTTTCGCGTTTGATTCCAAAAGCTTCACGGAAATATGTTGTGGGGTGATTATGCGCGTCTTGTTTCGTGTGCGCAATAACTTTTTTACGAAATAGCGACAAAAGAGTAACAAGCTCCGTTTGAACCTGTTTTTTACTCGGTGAAAGGCATCAAACCCTTAGATTTGTTTCAGGTGTGTTTCGTTAATTTAGCGCAAATTCAGATTCTTTTTGCTGTCGGGTGCTGTCGATGGCAAAACTTCGCGTGCTGCCATGAATGTTGTTTTATACGATCCAGAATCCAAGACAGCCGCAGGCAATGCCTAGCAAAGCACCCGCTGCAACATCGCGGGGAAAATGCACGCCAGCAAGTACGCGTACCACTGCAAGACAGACCCCTAACGCCAAGATCAGCCATCCAACTAGGGGCAGAGGACATGCTGCCAAGAAGGTTACACCGATTACGAAAATGGAAAACGCATGTCTGCTGGGAAACGATTTACCTTTGGTGTCTTTCGCGATTACTGGTGGAAGGGCGAACACTTCGTAGGGGCGTGGGGCGTTGAGCAGGGCGCGTAATAGACTAACCGCGATGAAGCTTACCGCGGGAACGAGAATCGCCTTTGAAAGCAGAGGGTCGATTCGTCCTTCAAGCAATGTTGCTGCTCCGTTGTGAAATACGAGCCACAGAAGAAGACACGGGTAGGCGAGATAGATTGCGTAGGTGATGATTTTATTGGTGGTAATGACGATTTTCGCCTGCGTAGGGTGGCTATGCAGGAATCCCGTCATTTTCTTGTAGGTTTCTTTATTCATGGTAAACATTGTACGTGATGGGCTGATTAGTCGGGACGCTCCTTGCGGCTTGCCTGCTATATATCGCCTATGAGGTTTTGGCTATTTGGCTGCTTTGTATGTCGTTGCAACGATACGAAATGATCGGAGGCTATGTTGCCAGATTCGCTTTGCACCTTGCTTGATAAGCTTGAATGCGAACACGCACTTTCGCGTGATGAATGGGAGCGCCTGATTTCGGATCGCACTCCAGACCTTGCGGAAGATATGAAATCTCGCGCTTGCGCATTGAGAGACGAGCGCTATGGCAAAAGGGTATTCAAGCGCGGTTTGATCGAATTCACTAATTACTGCAAAAACGATTGTCTTTATTGCGGTATCCGAAGAAGCAACAAGTGCGTGAATCGTTATCGCCTTTCCGGAGAAGAGATTCTTCAATGTTGCGAACAGGGCTACGATTTAGGTTTTCGCACGTTTGTACTTCAAGGCGGAGAGGATCCGTATTACGATGATGCCCGCATGGTCTCTATTGTCTCTTCTATCCGCGAAGCATATCCGGGATGCGCAATAACGCTTTCTATTGGAGAGCGCTCCGAGGAGTCGTATCGTGCGCTTCGCGCTGCTGGAGCCGATCGATATCTACTGCGCCACGAAACTGCAGATCCCCATCATTACGATCTGCTACATCCGAATGAGATGAGCCTCACTTCCCGCAAGAAATGCCTCATGGTTTTACGCTCCCTCGGTTATCAGGTGGGTAGCGGTTTTATGGTAGGATCGCCGGGCCAAACCGCTCGCTGCCTTGCCGAAGACATGGTGTTTCTGCAGGAGCTCCAGCCCCACATGATTGGTATTGGCCCTTTCGTGCCGCACAAAGACACACCCTTTGCTCGCGAAGCTCAAGGCACGCTTGAGCTTACGTTGTTTATGCTTTCAGCGCTGCGTTTGGCATTTCCCGATGCTCTTATTCCTGCCACTACCGCATTGGGGACTATTGCTTCAGATGGTAGGGAGCAGGGAATCCTGGCCGGTGCCAATGTTGTGATGCCTAACCTTTCGCCAGTTGCGCATCGTAAAGATTACAGTCTCTACGATAACAAGATCTGTACTGGTGAAGAGGCCGCCGAATGCCGTTGGTGCCTTGACATGAGGATGGATCGAATTGGGTACCGAATCGTAGAAGACCGCGGCGACTCCCTGGTGAAATAAAAGAACGGGTATGCTCATTCCTCTAGCTGGGCTACGGCGCAGTCTATGAAGTGACGTGTTGCTGGCGCACAGGTTTTCAGTGAAGAGGCGGCAATGCCGAAAAGGATGGACTCTGGTGGTTCAATGGGAACAAGGGCCAGGTCGAAACCATATTTTTTGACAGCAAGGCTGTTGATTATGGTCATTCCCATTCCTGCTTCGATCATTCCCAGGGTCGCTACGGTTTCGATTGTTTCGTAAGCGATATTTGGATTGAGACCGTGTCGTGAAAGTATTCGCGTGGTGTCAATATCTTGGCCTTTGCCTGGCATGATAAATGCCTCGTTGACACATTCTTCGATTGGGTAGTTTTCTTCCGATGCGAGTGGGTGGTCCAGGGGTAGCGCTGCGACCATTGGATCTCGTGCGAGGGGGATCCAATCGTAGGTAAGTGAGGGCTCATAGCTCATAAACCCAACATCGGCTTCTTTGGAATCGAGCCATTCTGTTATTTCCTGATGGATACCCTCCATGATGCGAACTTCGATGTTGGGATATCGTTCGTGAAACACTTTAATGACGCCCGGTAGCCAATGGGCGGCAACACTTGGGTAGGATCCGATCGTCACTTGGCCGATCGCCAGGCCTTTGATTTCGGAGCTCACTTGAAGAAGCCTCTCCTCTTCTTGGACCACCGCGCGTGCCGCGGGTAGGATGCGTGAGCCTTCGGATGTGGGCTGAACGCCGTGTGGATTGCGTTCAAGTACCGAAAAACCCAGATCACGTTCGAGAGCGGTAATCAATTGACTCACTCCGGATGGAGTATAGTTGAGCGTTTTTGCCGCCTTGGAAAGGCTGCCCTGATCAGAGGCCTGAACGAAAGCGCGGTAACGAGACGTATCCATGAGTGCTTCTATCTTTTAGCATTACTTAACACACATATAATAGATTACTGTTTTACTAATTGGAAAGAGCGATATATAACAGTATCCATCGGGCAACAAGTTCCCCTTTTTTGCGAGATGATGAACCCCGCAGGTGAGTGTTGTCAGAATCGGGATAATCCCGAATCAGAGGGTACTGGGTAAGAGCTTTATCGTCTGGTCGTGTGTGCCCCGTCGCAAAGCGGCGGGGTTTCTTTTTGCCCGAACCAGCTTTGTGCTGGCTTTTGCGATTCGCGGTTTGGCATGTTTTGTTATGTGGCAACAATCGAAAATCGTATAGCCCCAAAATGCAGCTTTCGAACGTTTCGCGAACTATGCGAAGAGTCGTTAGAGCGCCTGTAACCTTGCTATACTTACGAAGTTATCTGCGTTTCAACCTACATTAGTAAGGAAGTGCTTCATGGATTGCCGCTCTCTGTATGACCTCTGGTGCGAAAAGGTTACCGACCCTGAGCTCCAGGCTGATTTGAAGGCAATGGACGAATCTGGTGATGAAGCAGTAATTGAAGATGCGTTCTATCGCACGCTGGAATTTGGTACGGCGGGCCTTCGCGGTGTTTTGGGGGCTGGCACCAATCGCATGAATATTCATACTGTGGGTCAGGCTACTCAGGGTATTGCCGATTTTATCAATGGACAGGCGAACGATGGTGAGCCCGGTACTGTTGCCATCTGCTATGACTCCCGCATCAATTCTCAACTATTTGCCCACACCGCAGCAAGCGTTTTGGCTGCCAATGGCATCAAATCATATGTGTATCCGCGTCTTCAGCCCACGCCCGCGTTGTCATTCGCTACACGTTATTTGGGTTGTGCTATCGGCATTAACGTTACGGCAAGCCATAATCCCAGTAAATACAATGGCTACAAGGTTTACGGTCCTGATGGTTGTCAGATCGCCTCTGAGATCGCCGATGCAATCACGAAGGCAATAGAAGGTGTCGACATGTTTGACGACGTGCGCACTATGCCTTTCGAGGATGCTCAGGCTGCGGGTTTTGCAACATATATTCAAGAAGAAGTGCTTGATGCCTTTCTCGATGCCGTATATGACCAGCATGTAGAACAGGAACAGTCGGATTTGCGCGTGGTATACACGCCTTTGAATGGCACGGGCTTGGAGTGCGTAACGCGTATTTTGGAACGTATTGGTGTTACTGATATTCATGTGGTCGAAGAGCAGTCGAAGCCCGATGGCAATTTCCCGACGTGCCCTTATCCTAATCCTGAGATTCGTGAAGCTCTGGAGTGCGGTATTGCATTGTGTGAGCAAGTTCACCCCGATCTGCTTCTTGCGACCGATCCCGATGCAGACCGTGTTGGCATTGCGGTGAAAGATGGCGACGATTACCAGCTTCTTTCTGGCAATGAGGTAGGTGTGCTGCTTCTTGATTTTATTTGCCGCATGCGTAAGGAAAATGGAACGCTGCCCGAACATCCTGTGGCGGTTACTACTATTGTATCTACGAGTCTGGTAGACCCTGTAGCCGCTAAATATGGTGTTGATATGCGTCGCGTGCTTACTGGGTTCAAGTATATTGGCGGCGTAATCGCCGATCTTGAGCAGCAGGACGAAAAAGAACGTTTCGTTTTCGGGTTCGAAGAAAGCTATGGCTATCTTGCTGGCACTCATGCACGTGATAAAGATGCTGTGGTTGCCTCTATGCTTATTTGCCAAATGGCACGTTATTACCGTACGTTGGGCAAGAACCTCTACCAGGCAATGCAGGATATCTATCGCGAGTTTGGCTTCCACCACAACCGAACCGTTTCTTATGCATTCGAGGGTTCTGCTGGTGTCGAGACCATGGCTTCTATCATGACCGGTTTCCGAAGCCAGCCACTTTCTGAAATTGCAGGGTATAAGGTTGAGCAGTTCCTCGATTACCAACAAGGTGTTGGCGGTTTGCCTTCTGCAAACGTGCTCGAATTTGATCTTGAAAAGGGCAACAAAGTTATTGTCCGCCCCAGCGGCACTGAGCCTAAAGTGAAGGTGTATCTGTTCACTGTTGGAGAAAGTGCATCTGAGGCGGAATGTCTCGCTGACGTTTTGTCTAGCGCAATGGCCGTTTTCATGAAATAGGGCTTGTCATGGCGAAGGAAAAAGAAACATACTCGCTGATTTCTGTTGATGTTGCATCTGAAGAAGAGGTTGTACGCGTTGATGCCCATGGCGTGTATCGAGGCATCTCTTCCGATCCCCAGGATGCTCCTTCCCAGCTAGATGGAAAGCCGCGACGGAGTGATTTGGCGTCTTCTTCCGAGGAAGGGTTTTCTTCGCTGAATGCTGTTGGCTCGGGTGAATCCGTTTCGTCCGATGGGGCTCTAAAGGAACCCGCTGAAACCGACAGCTATGACGGCCGCGATGATCTGGAGGGCCCTGTTCCCATGGCTGGGATGCAGCGCATTATCTTTGCGGTAGTGGTTGTGTGTTTGGTTGCCTTCATTGTTTATTTTGCTGTTATGCATGGTTAGCCCCAAGGAGGACTAGTGTTTGCAACCGATGAAACCCTCAAGGCCAAGAAGGGGATAGCTTGGCTAATTGCCTTGGCTGCGCTTATGGCCTTGATCGCAATTGGTTTAGCCGTTGCGTTTGCTATCAATTCCGCTTCGGAGCTACATAGCTTTGCGGCACAGAACGACAAAGAGGCTATAGAGGCGGCTTCAAGCAACAAGCCAACGGTCACCAACGCAACGACGCAGGTAATCAATTTAGTTGGCCTTATGAGTCTTTCAGCTGAAGATGCGGTTCAAAAAATTGGACATGGCGCCGCAGTGCAGGATGAAGCCCCCATGAGTTCTGTAGGCTTCACGAGCGAAGAGACTGTTGTGCTTACCGACGAAAAGGGAGACGCTCTTTCTGGTACGCCTACCGTTACTTTGGGTTTTGATGGCAATGGGACGGTTGCTGCGGCATCGTATAGCGCCCCTACTTCATTGCTGGGATATGGCAATCTCTCTTTTTCCGATGCTGTTGAAGAATTTCATATCGTGGAAAACCTGCTTGGCAAGGTAGGGCTTTCGGGGGTGGAAGAGGGGAGCGTGACGCTGCCCGACCGCAAGGAATACTCATCGTATGGGCCTGACCGCAAAACGCTTACCAGCGAAACATACACCTTTAGCGGTTCCGCGCAGTCGGGAGATTTACCCTACTCTTGGACGGTAACGCTTACCTACGATTACGATGAGGCGAATTCCACTGGCAATTTGGCGAATACCGTCAAGAAGGTTGCCGTTTCTATTATGCGCGAATAGCATTACCTAAAGAATCTTTCTGTTTCTTAGTTGACGATTCCAGCCACAAGCTTTTTGCTGTGGCTGGTTTTGTTGTAGGGGTAATTGTTAAGCCGCCGATGTCTCTCGGCGGCATTAATTGGCTATTTAATGCCGATATTAGCTGCCAGCTAATGAAATGCAATTCCAAGACTTTTATTGTTTTCGCAGTTAATCAAGTGCTTTGCGTAAGGCGCAAGAACCTGCGAAAGGAATGTGTATGAATAATCAGAATGGGAATCCGCAGCATCCTCAACCTGCTCAGCAGATGCCGCCTATTCCGCAATCGAAATCCGGGATGGCTATTGCCGGTTTCGTTTTGGGCATCATTGCACTGCTCACTTCGTTTTTACCAATCATTAACAACTTCTCATTTTTTCTTGCAATTCTTGGCATGATTTTCGGAATTGTTGGCATGGTTGGCATCTTGAAAGGCAAGAAAAGCGGCAAGGGTCTTGCGATCGCCGCTATCGTTATTTGCGTTGTGTCGGGTGTGGTGGTGCTTGGAACGCAGAGTATGTACAGTGCCGCATTGGACAGTGCAACCTCTTCTGCAACTACCACTTCAACAAGTAATTCTTCCGTTACAAACACCGAGTCGACGTCAGCGTCTGACTCTGCTTCCGGAACATCTTCAGCTGCAGATTCTTCGGTGTCTGCCGAATATCGCAATGCTCTTGCGAAGGCTCAGCAATATAGCGATATGATGCACATGTCGAAGCAGGGCATCTATGATCAGCTAACTTCCGAATATGGCGAGAAATTTCCAGCTGATGCCGCTCAGTATGCTATCGACAACGTTGAAGCTGACTGGAATGCGAATGCGCTTGAAAAGGCAAAGCTGTATCAGGATCAGGGCAGCATGTCCAAATCTGCTATTCATGATCAGCTCACCTCTCAGTACGGTGAGCAGTTCACGGAAAGCGAAGCCGATTATGCTATTGCCAATCTGTGATGAGGGGCTCTTTTAGGTATCCCTGTGTTCCGCAAACTTCTTTGGCTGTCGCTAAAATGGTTAGGGGAAAACGGAAGCACGGCGTAAGGAGGAAGTGTCGCGTGAGGGAACCATTAACCGAGGAGCTGCTGAACGAGCTGCTTTCCTCTCCCGATCCCAATAGTTTCCTCTTGAGCGCAAATCCATCTAGGCGGTCGTTGGCTGAATACCTACAGCAGCTTCTTGATGAAAAAGGACTTGAGCGTTCGAAAGTTGTTCGCGAAGCCGGCTTGAACGATACGTTCGGTTATCAAATTTTCAAGGGAACACGGAAGGCTTCTCGAGACAAAGTGCTTCAGCTGGCTTTTGCCATGCAACTAGGTCTTCGAGAGACCGACCGCCTTCTGCAGGCAGCAGGAGCAAATGAGCTTTATTGCAAAAATCGACGCGATGCCATTATTATCTTCGCAGTACAGAAGGGCTATACCCTTCAAAAGGTCAACGAAGAACTGTATCGTTTCGGGGAAGAAACCATCTGCTAAATGCCTCTCAACGCTGAAATAGTTGAAAGCGATTCGAAGAAAGAACGTGAGTGCTCTAGCGGCCCTGTACCCCAAAAGAGGGAACAGGGCCGCGTTTGCTCGTATTGTTGCGCGCGTGAAGCTGATGAGCTATCAGCATTTTTGTTACTAATTGAATCCGACAACCATTATCGCGTTGATGAGGTTATGAAGAGGTCGGCATCTGAAGTGACGGAAAGGGTGACCTTCGTTGCCGATAATTATGTTGAGCGAGGTCCTTTCATACGAAAATATCTTAAGTTCGGCCCAGGAGTTGGCTCGGCCTATGCCGTCATTCACCAAGCTCAAAAACAGGGTACATATCTTTCCCATTTGCCTCGAATATATGCTGTCTACCAACTGAAAGACGAACTTGTAGTGGTCATGGGGTATCTGCGGGGTGAAACATTGCAGGATGCTGTGCTTCGTTGTGGCCCCTCGTTTCAGTTGGCACAAGAAACATTCCCCTAGGTGTGTGAAGCCGTTCGTGAACTTCATGAATACTTTAACCCTCCCTTGATTCATCGTGATCTGAAGCCAGCGAATATCGTTCTTTCAAATGGCAGGGTCTTCCTAATCGATTTCGGAATTGCCCGAGTGTACCGTAGCGGCAGTGCATCCGACACTTCCCATCTGGGTACGCGCGCTTATGCTCCTCCCGAGCAATACGGTTTCGGGCAAACCGACACACGAAGCGATGTATATGCTTTAGGCATGGTCCTGTACTATTGCTTGACTGGACGTACCGCTGAAGTGGCTGATCGGGAGTCTGCTTTTGCTCACCCGTTGGTGCCCGAGGAGTATCGTTCGATTATTGAGTGTGCTTGCGCTTTTGATCCCCACAATCGTTATGGCTCGGTTGAAGACCTGCAGCGTGCTTTTGCTCTTGCTACTGATAAGTATATGCGTGATTTTGACAATATCCCCGAGGAAGCCGAGAGCAAAGCGGGTAGGTTTAGGCCTGATTGTCGTTGTGGGAAGAACGTGGTTCCGGGGAGGAGTGCTCTTTTCTCGCTCGCACAGAGAATACCCATTCCCTTAGGCTTAGCCTGGAATGCGCTTCTCTGTATAACCTGGCTTTTCGTAGTTGCCGCAAGCGTAGGTAATTGTTTCTGGCCAAGTCCTGGTATTCCTGAAAGTGGATATCCGTTGTGGTTCCGTATGGTTGAATACTTCGTTTTTTTAACTCCGGCATCAGCCTGTGTTGCCTATGAACTTTCTGATAGGCGGTTGTTATGGCGAAAATATCCCGCGCTACGTCGTTTGCCTTTATATACGGAATTGCCGATAGTGGGGATTGCCGTTCCGTTTCTCTTGGCAGTCGTTATGACTTTGCTGTCTGGGATTGCGGGGGTATGATTGCATTTGTTAAGCAGTAGCGAAAAAAATATTTCTCGAATAACGTCTTTTTCGTTTACTTGCAGCGAAAACATGGTATTCTACTAAAGCTGATTTCAAGAGAAGCCAATTGCTTCCACCTGGTTTGGCGCCGCAAGGTTGCTGATGGGTCATATGAATATAATCTTGCTGAGCAAGAATTCGTGTGGCCTGCAATCGTGTGATCGCAGGTTTTTCTTTTTTCAGCATATAAAATGGTTCGTGCATGGTAGCACCGAAACAGAGAAAGAAGGAGGTGGGCACCATAGCAGCTCAAGAACCAAGGCTCAATGAGGCTATCAGGGTTAAGGAATGTCGCCTGATTGGCTATGATGGGTCGCAGTTGGGGATCTATCCTATCGAGCAAGCCCAGCGCATCGCCGATGATGAGGGCTATGACTTGGTTGAGATCGCACCTCAGGCGAAGCCGCCAGTATGTCGCATCATGGACTACGGTAAGTTCAAGTACGACCAGGCTATCAAGGCCAAGCAGGCGCGTAAGAACCAGAGCAAGATCGAAACCAAGGAAATGAAGTTCCGTCCCAAGATCGATGTGGGCGACTACACCACCAAAAAGAAGCATGTAATTCGCTTCTTGGAGGCAGGTTCCAAGGTTAAGATCACCATCATGTTCCGTGGTCGCGAAATGTCACACCCTGAACAGGGTTTGAGCATTCTGGAGCGCCTGGCGGACGATCTTAAGGATGTAGCGGTCATCGAAAACCAGCCCAAGATGGAAGGCCGCAACATGCATATGCTAATTGCTCCGTTGCCTACGACGGTGAAGAAAAAGAAGGACGAACAAGGGAAGGACAACTAATGCCCAAGATGAAGACTCATTCCGGCACCGCTAAGCGCTTCCGCGTAACCGGCTCCGGTAAGATCATGCGCGCTAAGGCTTACAAGTCTCACATCATGACCAAGAAGAGCCAGAAGCGTAAGCGTAATTTCCGTCACGAAACCGAGGTAGCTACTGCAGATCAGAAGGTAGTAGCTCGTAACCTTGGTCTTCGCTAATCGATATAAGTAATAGGAGGAAACAAGTATGCCTCGTGTAAAGCGTGCTGTATCCGCTCATAAGAAGCGCCGTACCGTTCTGAACCGTGCAAAGGGTTACTACGGTGCAAAGTCCCGTTCCTATCGTGCTGCTAAGGAACAGGTTCAGCATTCGCTGCAGTACCAGTACCGCGATCGTCGCAATAAGAAGCGCGAAGTTCGTCGTCTGTGGATCACCCGTATCAACGCTGCTGCTCGTATCAATGGTCTTTCTTATTCTGTTTTCATGAACGGTCTTAAGAAGGCTGGCGTTGAGCTCGACCGCAAGGTGCTCTCCGACATGGCTATCAACGATCCTGAAGCATTTGCTTCTCTTGTTGAGGTTGCTAAGAAGGCTCTGTAATGCCAAAGCCCGTCATATGACGGGCTTTCTTTTTTGCCCCGCTAAACAGCGGGGCCTTTTTATTTGGTTGACTTAAATGCAGTCGATGGTTCTTCACGGATGATCTTGAGGATGTTACAGTTCAGCTTACGGGAGCTTCGATGAAGGAAGGGACTCGCCTTGAACTCGCTTGCGAATCCGCCCACCAAAGTATCCGAAGATGGATCTAACATCCGTGAGCCAATGACTTGCCGTCATTGGCTGATCATTGCTGCAGGAGTGCTTATTGCTTTTGGCCCTTGTGCTTTGGTTTATAACGTCTGGTCTATCTTCGTTGTTCCTGTTTCCTCTTCACTCGGTGTGGCCTCAAGTCAATTTACTTTCTTTATTACCTTGGTCTACCTTGTTGGCGGCATTGCTGCTCCGTTCGCGGGCAACCTTCTTCAGAAGCACGATCTTCGGATTGTTCTTTCTGCATCGGTCGTAATGGTTGCATTGGGCCTGTTTCTATGTTCGTTTTGGGATCGTATTTACTTGTTCTATGTATCGGGCGTACTAGTCGGCTTTGGAATTGTGTCTTTGATGTTCCTTGCCATTCCCACTCTTATCAATCGGTGGTTTTCGGAACGTGCGGGCCTTTTTATGGGAATATGTTTCGCCATGTCCGGGGTTGGTGGTGCGGTTTGGAGCATGGTGGGTGGCCTGATTATCGATGCCTTATCTTGGCGTGTTGCTTATCAGGTGTTTTCTGCATTGGTTCTTGTTATTGGTTTGTTTGCAACGCTTGTTTGCGTACGCAGTTACCCTGATGAAGTTGGATTACGCCCATTTGGAGCAAGGCTTTCGAGCGGGGATGCTTCTTCTGTCCATGATGGGGAACGGCAAAGGGTATGCGGCGTTTCTGCGTTGGTTATGTTCCGCTCGCCCGTGTTCTACTTGTTGATTTTATCTATGGGCATATTTAATTCACTTACAGTGACGGTGAACCTGTATGCCACGTACATCCATCATCTTGGGGCATTGGGATTGGCGGGCATTACGCCAGAAAGAACCGTGATGATGGCATCCGTTACCGCATCTTGCTTAATGGCCGTTTCTGCTGGTAGCAAGGTTTTACTCGGAGCGATATCCGACAAGAGCATGATAGGTGCGCTTGCTATTGCCTTTGTGGGCGGTGTGGTCAGTATATGTTGCATGTGGTTTGGGTCGTCTTCGCCTGAAATCATTATGTTCGGCGGTGCCCTTGGCGGTATTCTTTATGCCGCTATTGACGCATTGGCTCCTTCTATTACCCGGCAGATCGTAGGTCCTAGGGATTACACCATGATCTACTCGCGTGTGGCAATTGTTGTTAACCTTGCTGGTGCTGCGGCAGCAACGGTGTTTGCTGCGGTTGCTGAGGCAAGCTGGGAAGCTGAATGGGCGATGTCGTTGCTCTTGATTGCTGTTGCTTTTGTGAGCTGTGTTGCGGCAGTTCGCCTTGGAAGGAATCTGGAGCAAACGATTGAGTAGTAAATGCTTGCTCGTGTTGCTAGCGGTTTTGCGAGATCGCTATGCATTGCTGTCAAGGTGGCTGCTGCTATCCTTAGGCTGGTTGGATAGGTTGAATTTGGATACTCGCCATTTAGCCAATGGAGTGTATTGGCCTGCTGCTTTATTGCTGCGGTAAATAATGGTTAGCCGTGGGCTTATCGCCAAGGGTCCTTTTCGAATTCTGCTGCTTTTAACGTGCCATCGTGGTAATCCGAGTAGGGGTCGTACAGATCATCGTCTTCGTTGGCTGCGCGAATTACGCTGTTTGGCAAATCTGGGGCAGAGTTGGCGTCACTCCTCAGTGCTGTTGCTCGAGCGTTGGTTTTGCTATCAGCCACCTTGTTCTTTTGGGGGCCTTTTGCTTGGGGAAGGGGCGTGAAAGTGGGGCGCAAGGTGTAGCGCTTAGCGCTGGTTTCGCTATCATTGAATGTCACGGAATTATTCCCCTTTGCGCTCGGGATGTTTCAACAAGCTTCGTCACTGTTTTGCAGCAGCAAAGCGCTATGTGGCTATGGGGAATTATACGATTACGGCGCTCTGTTTGCGAAGCGCTCCCTTTAAGAAAGGAGACCCATGAAGGTCGAGCAGATCAAGGACAATGGAGAAGAGGTGCGTCTGCGCGTCTTCGCTTCGGCGGCTGAAATGAGTAAGGCTTTCACTGATGGCTTGGATGCGTTTGTCGTTCAGTATCAGATGGATCAGCTTGAAGGCGAATCTTCATTGGAGAAGATCAACAATGCTTTGGGTGAAGAAGACGGGAAAGCTGCAGTTTATAACGCAGTAATCAACTATCTGGTTCCCTTTGCATTGGAAAAGCAGGGAACTATGCCGGTATCGACATACGGCATTGAATCCGATGAAACCCCCGAACCCGATAAGATGTTCTCGTTCGATATGACGGTTCTGGTCAAGCCTGAATTCGAGCTTTCCAGCTACAAGCCTGTGAGGGTCGAGATCGAACCTAAGCCTGAGGTTAACGAGGCGGATATCGATGAGCAAATCAGCATGCTGGTTCGTCAATTCTCTGCTGCTCAGCAGGGTGTTCAACCTGATGATGCTTCGCTTCAGATTCCTGAGGTCACCGATGAATGGGTTGCTGACAATATGAGCCCCATGGGAATTGCAACGGTAGCTGAGCTGCGCGATCGTTTCCGCGCAACTTCTGAAGAAGAGCTCGAGAATCGCTATGCGCAGGCGAAGATGGCTGCGGCTATGGATGAATACGCTAAGCGTTTCGAGGGTGAAATCTCTGAGAAGATGATTGAGGTCATGACACAGGAGCTTTATGAGACGTTCTTGGCCCAGCTTTCGCAGGAAGGCATTACGTTGGATGCCTTCTTTGCTCAGCAGCATCTGACCGAAGAAGAGGTGCGCGCCAATTTGGCAACGCAGGCAAAGATGCAATTGCTCCAGGGCTTTATCCTTGATGCGATATTCCGCCATGAGGCATTGAAGCTCGAGCCGAGCGATATGATTGCCGCTATGCGCAATATCGCCCCTGGTCGCGAAGAGGAAACTTTCGAGGCAATGCAGAAATCAGGCCGTAGTACCCTTCTCAAGGAGGGTGCTTCTCGCATGAAAGCAGCTGGTTGGATTATGGCTAACACGGAATTCGTTGTTGCTGAATAGCGTCCACGCGTCTTTCTCAGATACCAAACACAAATAGAGCTCCCCTCTTGTTGCGAGAGGGGAGCTCTATGCTTTTGTTCGCGATTGCGGAGGAAGGCATACGGTTGTTCGCTTATGCCCGTACGTGCTGAATCGGATTATCGTTCGGGGCTGATCCAGCTTGCGTCAAACAGGATGTCCATATCAACATCGGTTTTGATCCCGTTGACTTTACCAGTATGGGAATATTGCCACATCACAAAATCGTGATAGTTGCTGGTGGGGTGTGTATCGGTGTATTCGGCATACCAAACTGCAGCATCAATTTGGTCGATATTGAGGCGAGAAAGGTCGTACTGGTTGCCATACACCATAGGCGTGTAGCCAGCTTGTTCGATACGTTTGCAGAAGGTTTGGGCATTCTTGGTAAGCTGATCCGCGGAAAGATTGTTTGCGCGACCGGATGAATCGGTAACGGGTTCCTGATCATACACTACTGGGTACGTTACGCCAGCACCATTAATAAGGTTCAGTACGTATTCTGCTTCTTCCAACGCCTCCTGTTCGCTAGTGGCTTGCGAGAAGAAATACACACCGTAGGGAAGTCCCACGCGGGTGGCACCCTCAACGTTCTCGTGATAGTTTTTGTCTGTGTAAAGTTGCCCTTCGGTTGAGCCACGTCTGCCGCATCGCAGCATAGCGAAATCGATGCCGTCACTTTTCACAGCCTGCCAATCAATGGATCCCTGAAGATCTGATACGTCGATGCCTGTGGTGGAAACCGCGTTACCGTCTTCGTAATAGATCATGCGGCCGTTTTCTAGTTTAAGGTTGCTCCAGTCATATTTTGTTTGGTTAGAACAGCTCATGGCAACTGAGGCAAACAGCGCCACTATCGCAATGATGATGGCAACGATGACAATGGGAAGCTTGCTGCCTGATGATCTCTTGGAGTGATTTGAGGGGGCGGATTGTTTCCGCGATGTCGAAGTAATCATGCTCCCATCGTAGCAAGCACCAGTAATGGGGTCTCGTTGACGCTTCTATTTCCATCAGAGACGCTCAATTTGAGCGAAGCTGGCTTTTCAGCTTACGGTCTATCTTCATCCCTTTAGAGCGGGAATTGGCCTCTAGAAATTCGCGATGCGATTCGCTTTTTACTGCCTGACGCCTTGTGTGCCCACTCGGGTTGGGTAAAAGGCCGAATCGATTAGATTCTATCGCCATGAGTTTATGGAGCGATGGTGCCCTTATGGGGGTCTGAAACTGGTATACGGTAAAATGAAGCAGTTTATTGATTTATTCCTCTTCGTTAGGAGTTCCTATATGTGCGGAATCGTTGGTTACACGGGCACCCTCCAGGCAAAAGGTGTTTTGCTTGAGGGCTTAAAGCGCCTTGAGTACCGTGGGTACGACTCGGCGGGTATTGCCGTCGAGGACGGTCGGAGAATCAATGTGGTTAAGCGTTTGGGCAAGGTTTCCGGCCTCGCTGATGCCATCCAGGACGATATGTGCCAGGGAACGTGCGGCATTGGTCATACGCGTTGGGCGACGCATGGCGCTCCCAGCGAGCGCAACGCCCATCCGCACACGGACTGCACCAATAAGATTGCCGTTGTTCACAACGGCATTATTGAGAACTTTGCTGAATTGCGCGAAGAACTGATCGCGAAGGGCCACACGTTCACTTCCGATACCGACACGGAGTGCATTGCTCATTTGGTGGAGGAAAACTACCACGGTGATCTGTTCGAGGCAGTTCGCGTGGTGTCAAACTCGCTTTCCGGCGCCTATGGTTTGGCGGTAATGCACCACGATCATCCTGGCGAAATCGTGGTAACTCGCAAAGATTCTCCTATTGTGTTGGGCGTTGGCGAAAACGGTAGCTACCTGGGCTCTGATATCATTGCGCTCATCGATGCAACCCGTGATGTGGTCATCCTTGAAGACAATCAGCTTGCTGTTATGCATTCTGATCATATTGATTATTTTGATGCTGATGGTAATCCGGTAACCTCTGAAATCACTCATGTTGATTGGGATATCGATGTTGCGGAAAAGGGCGGCTATCCTGATTTCATGTTGAAAGAAATTCACGAGCAGCCCCGTGTTGTTCGTGATACTCTCGCGGGACGTATGTCCGGTCATGAGATTTCCATTGACGAGCTCACGCTTACCCGTCAAGAACTTAATTTCATCGATCGCGTGTATCTTATTGGCTGCGGCACTTCCTATCATGCGGGTCTTATTGCCAAAAACCTTATAGAGGGCTGGGCTCGCATTCCTACCGAAGTGGAAGTTGCCAGCGAATTCCGTTACCGTAATCCCATTATTACGTCCACTACCTTGGTGGTTGCCGTTTCTCAGTCTGGTGAAACGGCAGATACGCTCGCTGCTATTCGCGATGCGCGTATCAAGGGCGCCAAAGTGTTTGGTATCACTAACGTAATCGGTTCCCCAGTTGCTCGTGAGTCGGATGGCGTAATCTACACCAAGGCAAACAAAGAGGTTGCGGTTGCTTCAACGAAGTCGTTCATCGGTCAGGTGGTGAGCCTTACGCTTTTGGCCCTTCTTTTGGGTCGATCGAAGGGCAAGCTCACCTTGAACCAGACGCGCATGCTCTTCACTGAGCTTGCTGACACTGCCGACCAGATCGAGGAAATCCTGCAAGACACTTCTGCTATTGAAGATGCGGCGCACTTCTTCGACGGTCGCCAGTCAACTCTTTATATTGGCCGTGGCTTGGGTGAGGCAACATGCTATGAGGGTGCGTTGAAGCTGAAGGAAATCAGCTACATTCATGCTGAGGCATATGCCGCTGGTGAAATGAAACATGGCCCTATTGCCCTGCTTGATGAAGGGTTCCCGATTGTTGCAGTCGCAACGCAGAGCGCTACCTACGACAAAACGGTTTCCAACCTTGAAGAGTCCAAGTCACGCGGGGCAAAGATTATTGCCATTGCCACCGAAGGCGATGAGGCCATCAAGAAGGTCGCCGATCATGTTATCTACATCCCAAAGGTTCGTGATGCCTTCATGCCCATTACTGCAAGTGTTCCATTGCAGCTTCTGGCTCGCGCGGTGGCGGTTGCTCGTGGCTGTGACGTCGATCAGCCTCGTAACCTGGCAAAATCGGTAACGGTTGAATAGGTATGCTCATGTCTGATCCTTCGATGGGAAATCGAGACATGGTTGAAGACGGCACTGCTCATAAGGGCGGTGCCGTTTCTTCTGCCGCTCTCAATGAAACGTCTGCGACTTCCGCTATGCGTGAAGCTACTCAAGATGCGCAGAAAGCGGGCATTCTACCCGAATCGGTATCAATGGGCGTAGACATTGTTGAGGTTGCACGTATGCGTGCAATCATGAAGCGCTCGCCCGCATTCATTGAGCGCTCGTTTTCGTGCGAAGAACGAGCCTACTGTGATGCAACAGCTTCACCTGAGTTTCATTATGCTACGCGCTTTGCTGCAAAAGAGGCTGTGGTTAAGGCCTTAGGCACGGGTTTTAGGCACGGTATCAGGCCTAATGATATTGAGGTGTACCTCAATGCCAAAGGCAAGCCTCGCGTTCGGCTCCATAGAGCCGCCGCGAAGATCGCCGCTCATTTAGGTATCGAAGAGATTCCGCTTTCGCTCTCATATACCCACAACGAAGCGGTTGCTTGTGCACTTGCCTTGACTGAGGATTCTCGTACGAAGGCAAAGGCGCGCGTTACTACATCAGCTCAAGATTTGTCGCGTCAATTCAAAGAGGCTCGTTCCCTTTTGGATGACCTGCCGGCTGCTGATGGGAAAGAAGGTGCGTAAACCCATGGATAGCAAGACGAATTATGCGTCGCTTGTGCCTATTCCCCCTGCTGATGCCCATAAATATTCTCGAGGTAAAGCGATAGTTGTCGCTGGCTCTGCCGCTTATCCGGGTGCTGCATGCCTGTCGTCTTGCGCGACGCAGCTTGCTGGTGCGGGCTATACGCAGGTTTTCACGGCAAAAAGCAACATGGCGCTGATCCAGGCATTTCGCCCTTCACTGGTGGTTGGCTCTTTCGCCTCATTGGATGTCGCCTCTGCTCTTCCTGCGCAGCATTCTGGCGCCTTTGTGGTTGGGCCGGGGTTTGATTCCTCGGATGCTGATGCTGAAAATGTGGCTCGCCGTGTTCTGAAGCAGGCCTCGGCACCGGTGTTGGTTGATGGCGGTGCTCTCGCGTTCATGCCCTCGCTGAAAATGCGCAAAGTGTTGCGTCGTCGCAATGAACAGGGGAGTGTAACCGTCCTAACTCCTCACAAGGGTGAAGCAGCGCGTCTCGGTGCTCCTTTTGGACTGAACTTAGATAATATGCAGCAAGAAGAAGGAGCCTATTCTCTTGCATTGGCTTATGGTGCCGTTGTTGTTCTCAAAGGGCCCGATACGGTAATCGCTTCGGCAGAGCATAGCTGCAGGGTAACGAATGGTTCCGCTGCGCTTGCAAAAGCTGGTACGGGTGATGTGCTTGCTGGGGTAATTGGTGGCTTGCTTGCTCAGGGTATGAGTGCTTTCGATGCTGCCCATCTGGGGGTATATATACATGCAGAAGCAGGTAATATTGCGGCTGAGCGCAAAGGCGTTGTTAGCACCTGCGCCGAAGACGTGCTTGATGCTTTGCCTGAGGCCTTTATGCGTATAGGCAAATAGAACAAGATAAGCTCTATTGCTGCTGTCTTGGTGTGATGCATCTGATGCTGGCTTTTGCTTTGTTGAGTTACTGCTAGGTCTATGTCGCGTTAGCTGATTGGCTTTCAGTGCATCAACGTTGAGGGTAAACGAGAGGATTTCTTTCATGTCTAACGAACAGGGTTCCGTGCCCGAAGAAACACTGGCAGAGCGTGTTTTACGTCTGCGTCGCGAAATCGAATATCACACGCATCGTTATTATGTCCTCGATGACCCCGAAATATCAGATGCTGCGTTCGACTCTCTTATGCGCGAGCTTCGTGACTTGGAGAATGAATATCCTGCATTGCAAGACCCTTCGTCTCCAACCCAGCGCGTTGGTGGAGCTGTAGGCAATCAATTTTCCCCCGTAGTTCACGAACAGCGCATGTATTCTCTCGACAACGCGATGGATTTGGACGAGCTTGATATATGGATGGATCGAACCGAAGAAGCCTTGGGTGCGCTTCCTCCTTTGGTCTGCGAACTCAAGATAGATGGCTCTTCGCTGGCGCTTACCTACGAAGACGGCAAGCTGGTTCGTGCCGCCACTCGCGGTGATGGCACCACGGGCGAAGACGTTACGGTTAATGTACGTACGGTTAACGACATTCCTTTGCGTCTGTGGGATGAAGGTGCTGGGGATGTTGTCGAAGGCGTTTCCTCGGTTGAGGTCCGTGGCGAAATATACATGTCGAAGGCAAGCTTCGAGGCGCTCAACGAGCAGGCTGAGGCAGTGGGGAATCGCACGTTCGCCAATCCCCGTAATGCCGCCGCTGGATCCCTTCGACAGAAAGATCCCTCTGTTACGCGTGAGCGTGAGTTGTCAACTTTCATGTATGCGATTGCGCGCGATCAGTCTATCAAAGCTTCAGGGCAGTGGGAATTGCTGCAGTGGCTCCGTAGTTGCGGCTTTCACGTAAACCCCGATGTTAAGCGCTGCGTCACGCGCGAAGAGGTGCGAAGGTTCTGCCGCGATTGCCTGGAGAAGCGTGCCGATCTGCCCTATGAAATCGACGGTGTGGTTGTGAAGGTGGATTCTTTTGCCTTGCAACATGAGCTTGGCTTCACAGCACGCGCTCCTCGCTGGGCCATTGCTTACAAATTCCCTCCAGAAGAAAAAACCACTATCTTGCGTGATATCACTATTCAGGTTGGGCGAACAGGCGCGTGCACGCCTGTAGCCGAGCTTGATCCGGTTTTGGTGGCTGGCTCTACGGTTGCTCGAGCTACCCTCCATAACGAAGACGAGGTTTTGCGTAAGGATGTGCGTATTGGCGATACCGTTATCGTCCGAAAAGCCGGCGATGTTATTCCTGAGGTTCTGGGCCCTATCCTTTCGTTGCGCCCTGAGGATTCTCAGCCTTGGGTTATGCCGAAGGCTTGCCCCAGTTGTGGCTCTCCTATTGTTCGAGAGAAGGGTGAAGCGGCTTATCGATGCGTATCTATCGACTGTCCGGCTCAGGCTCATGAGCGATTAACTCATTGGGCAAGTCGAGGTGCGATCGATATTGAAGGTATGGGCAATGAGATCGTTGCTCGTCTCATTGAGTCGGGCAATTTAACCGATGTTGCCGATTATTACGATCTTTCGCAGGATACGTTGGAGCATTTGGATACTGGGCGGACCACCACCAAGGGCGAGCGGATTGAGCTGGGTCCTGTGGTGGCATCGAAGCTTATGCTTTCAATTAACGAAAGCAAGAAGCGTTCGCTGGCACGTGTTCTTTTCGGATTGGGTATTCGTCACGTTGGCAAAACCACGGCAGAGGCTATTGCGAAAGTGTATCCTTCTATGAACTTGCTTCGTGGCGCAAAGGTTGACGACCTGGCGGCAGTCGATGGCGTTGGCTCGATTATTGCGCAGAGTATTTTTGATTTCTTTGCAACCGAAGATAATGTAAAGGTAGTTGAGCGTTTGGCTGCTGCGGGCGTAACCATGGAAGAAGCGCTCCATGAAAATACATTGCCCCAAACCCTTGCGGGTCTGACGTTTGTACTTACTGGCAGTTTGGTTGAATCGGGTATGACGCGTACCGAAGCCGGCAATAAGCTGAAAGAGTACGGAGCAAAGGTTTCTGGAAGCGTTTCTAAAAAGACCAGCTACGTTATTTGCGGCGAGGCTGCAGGGTCTAAACGCTCCAAAGCTGAAAGTCTTGGGGTTCCTATTTTGACAGAGCGGGATTTTCTGGAATTGATCAAAACCGGGTTGATCCCAGCTGTTGAAGAACGCGGGAGAGAAACGGGCTTGTTTGCAGCCAGTGCCTCTATCGAAGAGACCGAGCGTCAGGATGTGACTGCTCCTGCACCGAACGAAACGGACTGATAATGGCAAAGATTCGCGTAGATGATCTACTTGTCGAGCAGGGTTATTTTGCTGATAGGGATGCGGCTTTGCGTGCGGTTATAGCGCGTGAGGTGCGAGTAGACGATGTGTATGTGTCGAGCGCTGCTTTAAAAGTTCGTCCCGATGCTGATCTTTTCGTCAAAAATACCAAGAAATTCGTTTCCCGTGGTGGGCATAAGCTTCAGGGCGCGCTTGATCACTTTCGACAGGATGTTGCGGGTTTTCGTTGCGTTGATGTTGGGTCTTCTACGGGCGGGTTTTCGGATTGCCTGCTTCAGGCGGGGGCTGCCAGTGTGGCATGCGTAGATGTCAACTACGGCCAGCTCGCTTGGAGTTTGCGTCAAGATCCTCGTGTGAGTGTGTTCGAGCGCACCAACATTCGTTTAGCGAGCCCCGAGAGTCTTGGTGCTCCATTTGATATGGTGGTATGCGACTTAAGTTTTATCGGATTGGCCCAGCTAGCTGATGTGTTCGCCAATCTTTGTGAAGAGGGCAGCATCTTTTTGGGGCTTATCAAACCGCAGTTTGAAAGCCAGCACGAAGAAACCGATCATGGCATTGTCCGAAGCGAAGCGGTTCGTCAGCGTGTGGTTGATGAAGTCACCCAGGCGTTGCGCGAGGTGGGATTTAGAGTGAACGGGGTAGTGGAAAGCTCGATCAAGGGCGCAGAAGGAAATGTAGAATACCTTGTTCATGCTACGTTCCTAGGAAGCGAAGCATGAGACATATTGAAATCAGCGCTTCTGAAAAACTCCTGGAGTATATGGATCGCAAAGGATATCACTGCATCGCTGTTGAGCCTATTAGTCCAAAGGGCTGTTGCGCAGATATGACCGAGCTCCATTCACGTTTTGTGCGCGATAAAGACGTGCCTCGGCTGAAAGCAAGAAACTGTGGTGTGTTTGAGGCACCTTTTGGCGAGATGCTTGTTTTGGAAAAAGGATTGGAAATCGATGATGAAGTTTATTTTGATCTGCGTAGCTTCTTCGGTGTGAAAGATATTGCAACAAGAGGCATTCGCCCATTTTCCTTTTAACCATTAAGGCATCAACGAGGTTTTCGTCGACCAGAAACAGCACGGGCCCCATCATTGGAGCCCGTGCTGTTTCTGGAGCGAAGTTGCCGCTAGTTTTTCAGAGAATTCAGCGGTGCAGGCATGCGGCCGCCGCGATGAGCGAACACCGTGCCAGCATATTCGTTTACCGGCATGACCGGCGCATAACCAAGCAGGCCTCCGAAGTCGAGCTTGTCGCCAACCTTCTTGCCGATAGCGGGAATAAGGCGAACTGCGGTGGTTTTGTTGTTGATCATGCCAATGGCGCATTCATCGGCAATGATGCCAAAGATGGCTTCGACGCTGGTATCTCCTGGGATGGCGATCATGTCGAGGCCAACGGAACAAACGCAGGTCATGGCTTCAAGCTTCTCCAGACGGAGCGCACCGGATTCTGCTGCGCGAATCATGCCGGCATCTTCGGATACAGGGATAAAGGCACCAGAAAGACCGCCAACGCTGCTGCTTGCCATAACGCCGCCCTTCTTGACTGCGTCGTTGAGCATGGCGAGAGCTGCAGTAGTGCCTGGGCCTCCGCATTGGCCAACGCCAATAGCTTCCAGGATTTCGGCTACTGAGTCGCCTTCGGCGGGCGTGGGCGCAAGAGAGAGGTCCAAGATGCCTTTCTGTACGCCCAGACGTCGACTGGCTTCGCGGCTCATAAGTTCGCCTGCGCGAGTGATCTTGAAGGCGGTTGCCTTAATTGCTTCAGCAATGGAGGTCATATCGGCATCTTTGGGCATGTTGCGCAGGACATTGTTCACAACGCCGGGCCCCGATACACCAACGTTGACTACTGCATCGGCCTCACCCGAGCCATGGAATGCGCCAGCCATGAAGGGGTTATCTTCGACAGCGTTGCAGAATACAACCAATTTGCCTGCGCCAATGCACTGTTTGTCTTTGGTTGCTTCTGCGGCCTGTTTGATGATGCCAGCCATTTTGAACGCGGCATCCATGTTGATGCCGGCGCGCGTTGATCCAACGTTTACCGATGCGCATACATTATCTGTTGCGGCAAGGGCGGCAGGAATTGATTCCATCAGGTTGTTGTCTGCGCGTGAGGCGCCCTTGTGCACAAGTGCAGAAAAACCGCCTACAAAATCGACGCCAACTTCTTTGCCGGCTTTGTCCATCGCAATAGCAATAGGGGAAAGGTCGGTAGCTTGGGTTGCAGCGCAGATTTCGGCGATGGGCGTCACGGAAATGCGTTTATTTACGATAGGAATGCCGTATTCGCGTTCGAGCTGTTCGGCGGTAGGAACAAGCTTTTCGGCAGCGGTGGTCATGCGATCGTATACCTTGCGGGCCATAACGTTCACATCTTCATGAGTGCAGCCGCGCAGGTTCAAACCGAGTGTAATGGTACGAATATCGAGGTGCTGCTTGCTTACCATTGCAAGCGTTTCAGCGATCTCTTCCGGGGTGATCTGCATGGAAACGATCCCTTTCATTGCGGTTTCATCAATTTGGTAATTTTATCACTGCTAAATGCGGGTGGAGTTGCGAACGCGTGCCCTTCGATATAGAAACACGGCTACTGCAAGGCGTATGGGGCACGGATGGAATTATTGCCATGCTCTTCCTTCGGTTAATGGGTTCATTGTTCGTTTTACCTTGGAATTTACGGTGTGATTCTCTGCGAGCTGCTATTCAGGGTAGTCTTGAGAAGCGCAAATGGAATTACCGCCTGTCCATTGCCGTGTACTCTTCAGAAGGCCAAATTCAGTAGAATGACTATCTGGCATGGACTAAGTGGGAGGTTGTCATGACGGAGGAATCTACTTTAACCGAAGATGGTTTGGCAAAGCGCATTGCGGATTTTGCAGCTTCTTACGCAGCCAATCAAAAGGCATTGGCGGATCTTGCACCAATTGGTAATCCGAATATGGTTGCAATGCTTGCTGAAGCTGCTTTGTCCGATAGAGGCGATGGCTTCGCCTGCTATGTTGCGGAAAACATGGTTGCCATTAGGGCTTCGGCATTGAGAAGCGAAGAGGTTTGCACTGTACTGGTAATGGGTTATGAGCTGGGTATTTCGGTAGGTAGTGCTGCCTGCATGAATGACCTTGGTGCGTTGTATTACATGGGAGAGCTAGTTCCTCAGGATTATGCACGGGCCGCAAAGCTCTACGAACAAGCAATGGACCATGGCTGCTTCCAGTCGATTATCAATTTGGGCTATATTTACGAATATGGTCGCACAGGTGAAGCCGACCACCAAAAGGCGTATCAATGTTACGCATTGGCTTCCGCTTTGCAGCCGTCTTGTGAGGCGGTATATAAGCTGGGGGATATGTATTCTCGTGGTGAGGCTGTGCCATCTAGCATGGGGAAGGCTTGTCAGCTGTGGGAGCGCAGTCTCGAACTTGCTGAAAGTGTTGTTGAAGCGGCTCAGCCATCTGTGCGAATCGCTAAGGCAATCGTCAACCCCTCATGCGAAGAGTGGGGAGAAGAATACGATCCCCTCCGTGCGCTGTCTTTGTTTCAGCAGGCCGAAATTGGGTTGCGTATAGATATCTCCAAGGGGGCAACCTATTATCGCAGGCGTCTTACCGAAGCGATCGAAGGTCAAGATTTGGCTCGCCAGCGTATTGTGGAAAAAGCTACAGCAGAGGCTATGGATTAAGCTAGATATTGCGCTATTCGTCGGGAATCGAGCAGCTTCGTGGTTTGAAGATGCTCGATTCTTTTTTGATTTTCGAAATGGGCTCTCGAGCGCCGATGGGACCTACTTGCTTTGTGGTTCTTTAGTTGTTGCTATATTGCTGTTTTTGGGTCCATTTCTTGCCCGAGTCGCAGCCCCTTGGTACTATGTTATTGCACACTGTGTTCATTAATGATCAGTGTGATTGATGTAACTGCGGGGAAGTTATTTGCGACCGTGCAAGGGGAAGGGGCTAACGTGCCAGCTGGTGTCAGTATGCACTCGCGTAGTGAAAACGCAATTTTAGCCATCGAGCCTTGCTTTGAGGATCGTCGTATTACGCGCAGTAAGAAAGCACTGCGCGGTGCGCTCATCACTCTGATGGAGGAAAAGGGGTTTGACTCCATCACGGTCAACGACCTGTGCTCTGCGGCTGACCTTAATCGCGGTACCTTCTACAATCACTTTCGCGATAAAGAACATTTGCTTGAATCGTTCGAAGATGAAGTGATGCGAGATTTAGTCGCTATTCAGGCTCAGATGGAATCTATCGATATAAAAGAGGTAGTTGCGGCGCGATTTACAAAGCGTCCGCTTCCTTTTTTGGTTGACCTATTCGATTACCTGAGCAAACAAGGCGCTTTCCTGCATGCAGTATTGGGTCCCGGGGGCGATATTCGTTTTGGTCCCCGCTTGCGAGATTCGGTATGTGCTCACCTTATTCAGAGCGTGCTTCACGAGCAGTACCGCAATGACCCCACTGCATTTGTTGATTACTATCTTGCCTTCTATGCTTCAGCGTATTTAGGCGTTATAACCCATTGGATTGAAACCGGAATGAAGGAAAGCTCGGAGGAAATGGCGCTTATTGCCATGCGTTTGCTTTTCATCAGGCCGGGGGAACCTATTCGAATGTGAGGAGATTCACCATGGCAACCGAAGCTGGAGCATTTAAACTCCATCTGGGTATCGACGTGGGATCAACCACGGTAAAAGTTGCAGTTTTGGACGAAGACGATCAGATCGTCTATTCGGTCTATCGGCGCCACCACGCCGATGTGCGTGCGACGGTGTTGGAGGTATTGCAGGAAGCGGCAGCGCAGTTTCCTGATAAAGAGGTTACGGTTGCCATTACCGGCTCCGGCGGTCTGCTGCTTTCCCAGTGGCTCGGTATCGAATTCGTTCAGGAAGTAATTGCTTCCAAAACGGCAGTCGAAACGTTTATCCCCAAGACCGATGTCGCTATCGAGCTTGGCGGCGAAGACGCTAAGATCATCTACTTCGATAATGGTATCGAGCAGCGCATGAATGGTACGTGCGCTGGCGGTACCGGCGCATTCATCGATCAGATGGCCGCGCTTTTGGACACCGATGCTACGGGGCTCAATGAGCTTGCTCAGCATCATACGGTGCTGTATCCGATTGCAAGCCGTTGTGGCGTATTCGCCAAGACCGACGTACAACCCCTTTTGAACGAGGGAGCTAAAAAAGAAGACATTGCTGCATCTATTTTTCAGAGCGTTGTTACGCAAACCATTTCTGGTTTGGCATGCGGTCGTCCGATTCGCGGCCATGTTGCGTTCCTCGGTGGTCCGCTGCAGTACTTGCCTGAACTTCGCAAGCGCTTCTATGAAACGCTCGAGCTTGATGACGAACATATTATTGTTCCTGATAATGCTCATCTTTTTGTGGCGAGTGGTTGCGCGTTGGCTGGTTCTGAAGCTAAAGCTGAGTTGCTTTCTGACGTTGTTGAGCGTCTTGAAAATCTGGGCGATGTTCAGGGCAGCGAAGTGGTTCGTCTTCCTCCCTTATTTAAAGATGAGGCCGATTATCGCGAATTCAAGCAGCGCCATGATAGCGAAAAGGTTCGTCGTGCTGACCTTTCAGCCTATGAGGGGGCGGCTTTTCTTGGCATCGATGCTGGTTCGACCACATTCAAGAGTGCCCTTATCGGTGAAGATGGCAGTCTTTTGTGGAGCAGTTACGTCAACAACAAAGGCGACGTTTTAGGGTGCGCGAAGCGTGCTGTTGCCGAGTTGTATCAGCAACTTCCTGTCGATGAATCGGGCAAGCCCAAGGTGAACATTGCCCATGTTACGGTTACCGGCTATGGTGAGGCATTGTTGCTCGAAGCTTTGCGTGTGGATTCCGGCGAGATTGAAACGGTTGCGCATCTCCGTGGCTCTCAGGAAATGCTTCCAGGCGTTGAGTTCATTTTGGATATTGGTGGTCAGGACATGAAGTGTCTGCGCGTTAAGGACGGCGTGATTGACCACATCATGCTGAACGAGGCGTGCTCCTCTGGCTGCGGTTCGTTTATTGAAAGCTTTGCATCGGGCTTGAATCTTGATGTATCTGAATTCGCTCAGAGCGCTATCAAGGCCGAAAATCCTGTTGATTTGGGCAGCCGTTGTACGGTGTTCATGAACAGTCGCGTTAAGCAGGCTCAGAAGGAAGGTGCCACGGTTGGTGACATCGCTGCCGGTTTGGCTCTTTCCGTTATTAAAAACGCCTTGTTCAAGGTAATCAAAATTCGCGACCCCCACGAAGTGGGCACTAAGGTTATCGTTCAGGGCGGTACGTTCTTGAATGATGCCGTTTTGCGCGCATTCGAGCAATTGGCTGAAACCAATGCAGTTCGTCCCGATATCGCTGGAAACATGGGTGCATATGGTGCTGCCCTGTTGGCGCGCGATCGTGCTCATGCCAAGGAAGCAGCTTTGGGCGTTCCTGCTCAAACGACCATGCTTGGATTGGATGCCTTACGTGCGCTTGAGCCTACGCATCGAAACGTGCGCTGTAAAGCATGCTCGAATCACTGCCTGCTCACTATTAACGATTTTGGCATTGATGAGGAGACGGGTAAGCACCGTCGCTTTATCACGGGTAATCGTTGTGAAAAGGGCGCGGGACTGGCTGAAGAATCTGCCAAGGTTCCAAACTTGTTCGAATATAAGACCCATCGCCTATTCGATCATTATCAGCCCCTATCCAAGGAAGAGGCAACTCGTTCCACGGTTGGTATTCCTCGTGCCTTGAACATGTACGAAAACTATCCGTTCTGGTTTACGTTCTTTACCAAACTTGGTTTCCGTGTTGAGCTCTCTGACCCTTCAACCAAGAAAACATACGAAGCGGGTATTGAGTCTATGCCTTCCGAGAGCGTGTGCTACCCAGCCAAGCTATCTCACGGTCATATCATGAACTTGCTCGAAAAAGACATCGATTTTATTTGGATGCCGTGTGCTAAGTATGAGCGTCAGGAAGACGAGACCGCAGGCAATCATTTCAATTGTCCTATCGTAATGAGCTATTCCGAGGCGTTGAAGCTCAATGTCGATGCACTGAACGAGACCGATATCCAGTTCCTTAATCCTTTTGTCCCCTATCACATGAAGGACAAACTGAAAGAGCGCTTGTATGTCGAGCTTGTTGAGAAACACCCCGAGCTTATGGGCTCCGGCCCTGCTCCCACGCAGGCTGAAATTGATGCTGCGGTAGATGCCGCATGGGCTGAAGACGAGCAGCTTCACGAAGACATCCACAACAAGGGCATGGAAACCCTGAAATGGATAGAAGAGCATGGGGTGCACGGTATCGTGTTGGCTGGTCGTCCGTATCACGACGATCCCGAAATCAATCACGCAATCCCAGAATTGCTTACCAGCTTCGGCTTGGCTGTGTTTACCGAAGATTCAATTGCTCATTTGGGTCAGGTTGAACGTCCTCTTCGCGCTGTTGATCAGTGGATGTATCATACGCGCTTGTACCGTGCCGCAAAGGTGGTAACCCAGCGTGATGATCTCGATCTAATTCAATTGAACAGTTTCGGATGTGGTCTGGACGCTGTTACCACCGATCAGGTCCAGGAAATCTTGGAAGGTTCGGGCAAGATCTACACCGTCTTGAAGATCGACGAGGTTTCCAACTTGGGTGCTGCTCGTATTCGAGTTCGCTCTTTGCTGGCTGCGTTGAAAGACCAATCCGATGATCGCGCTGAGCAAAATGCAATTGAGGGTGGCTGTCCTGTTTGTGGCATTGACGTTGATAAGCTCGAGGCCGATGTTGCTGCACGCGAGGCCGTTATTAATGCCAAGACCGGTGCTCGCGAAGCTGAGGCTGGCGCTGCGGTTGCTGCAGAGATTGCCAACGGGAAGGGAAACACCTGTTCATGCGGGACGATTGATGAGCATGATGGCCCTCATGTTCGTGAAGCTGAATCCACTGCATTCCCGAAGGTTCAGTTCACTCAAGAAATGAAAGATGCTGGGTACACGATTCTTTGTCCCCAGATGGCTCCTATCCATTTCGACTTGCTCGTGCCGATTTTCCGCTCAAATGGATATAACCTTGAATTGTTGCCAGCGGTTGACCATGGAGCGGTGGATGCTGGTCTGAAGTATGTGAACAACGATATTTGCTACCCATCCATCCTGGTTACTGGTCAGATTATGGAAGCGGTTACATCTGGCCGCTATGACACCGATAAACTTGCTGTGATCATTACCCAAACAGGTGGCGGCTGTCGCGCAACCAACTACATCAGCCTCATTCGCAAGGCGTTGAAGGCTGCGGGTCTGGGCCATATCCCTGTTATCTCGCTCGCATTCAAGAAGTTGGATGAATCTAATCCTGGCTTCAAGGTGACGGCCACTATGCTGTACAACGCGATATTTGCATTGTTCTATGGCGATTTGCTTATGCAGTGCCTGTACCGTACGCGCCCGTATGAAATCGAAAAGGGTGCGGCAGAGCAGTTGTTCGATTACTGGATGGAAAAGTGCAAGTTGCAAATCGCCGAAGGCGAGAAATTCGGTCGTTATAAGAAGACGGTTCGCGCCATCGTAGACGACTTTGACAACTTGCCGCTGCAGGGCGAGGGAACCAAGCCGCGCGTTGGCGTTGTTGGTGAGATTTTGGTTAAGTTCCACCCTACGGCAAACAATCAGGTGGTCGATGTCATCGAGGCGGAAGGCTGCGAAGCGGTTGTGCCTGGATTGGTTGACTTCTTCTTGTTCGGTATTGCTGGCTCCATCTTCCAGCAGGAAGGTGTAGGCAAGTCGAAGAAGGGTGCGATGGGTGCAAAGGCAGGCTTGGCTGCCATTGCGAAGCTGCGCAAACCCATGAACGATGCCTTGGCGAAATCTACGCGCTTCGAGCCGCCCACGGATATCTTTGAGCTGGCAAGCTATGCAGAAGAGATCTTGTCTCTGTGCAATTCGATGGGTGAAGGCTGGCTTCTTACTGCTGAAATGTGCGAGCTCATTCGCAACGGTGCTCCGAATATCGTGTGTGCCCAGCCCTTCGCATGCTTGCCCAACCACGTTGTTGGCAAGGCGGTTATTAAGGAGCTGCGTCGTCGCTATAAGGGCACTAATATCGTTGCGGTCGATTATGACCCTGGTGCTTCCGAGGTTAACCAACTCAATCGTATCAAGCTGATGATTTCGGTTGCTAAGGCGAACCTCGCTGAAGAGCTCAAGGCCGAGCAGCAGCACTCGGAAGAGGGAAGTACAACCGAGTTCCATACCGAAAGCGAAGTGGAAACTATGCGCGCATAGTGCTCATGTTTCGCTTATGACGCTCTTTGGCCGACCCTTCAATCTGAGGGTTCTTTAAAGCGGCAAAAAGGTTTTGTTTCCTTTTTGCCGCTTTCTTTTTTCGGAATCGCTTTAGTACGGTGTAGAATCCATACGCTATGGATGTGATATTTGAATTGATCTCTAACTTTTTTGGAATCGAGCCTCTAGGTTTAGCAATTGTCTGTGGACTTGTTTTTTTGGCCGGCTATGTCGATGCTATCGCTGGGGGAGGTGGGCTAATTTCCTTGCCCGCTTATCTTATTGCCGGTGTTCCGACTCATGCTGCTATAGCCACAAATAAGCTCAGTTCCTGTATGGGGACTACTGTGGCAACGTTTCACTATGCCAAATCGGGTTTCATTAATGCGCGCCTTGCGTTGCCAAGCATCGTCTTTGCTTTCTTGGGGTCGTTTTGCGGCTCCAACGTATTGCTGCTCGTTGATGACGGATTTTTGCGCCTATTTCTTTTGGTGGTGCTTCCGGTAACGGCGATTTATGTAATGAAGTCCAAAAGTTTTGACGCAGCGGGTCTTCAATCGTTTTCACTTCGTAAGACCACTTTGCTCTGTATGGGAATTGCCTTCGCGGTTGGTGTTTATGACGGCTTCTACGGTCCGGGAACGGGAACGTTTTTGATGCTAATGCTTACCGGATTGGCCCATTTGCGTTTGGACTCTGCGGCAGGCGTTACGAAATCGATCAATCTCACTACCAATTTAGCGGCGTTGATCGTGTTTTTGATCCATGGCCAAGTAGTTATCCTTCTCGGCCTTTTGGCTGGCTTGTTTAATATGATCGGCAACTATCTGGGGTCTCATAGTTTTACCAAGAACGGGGGTGCTATCGCGCGCCCCATTACAATAGCGGTATTGTTGATTTTCTTCGCGAAAGTTGTTTGGGATTTTATGGCATAGAGCCAATTGGGCGGCTTGAAGAAAACAGGTGCTTTGATCAAGCTGCCTTCTGCGCGCTATTTCTCGAGTGATCGATGGTGTAGTAGCTGTTCTCTTACGGAAATCGGCGTCTCAAGGCTCTTCATTCTGCATCTTTTAACGCTTTAGATTCTGTGACTTGAAGTCTGCTTCCGAACCGGGACTAGTTGGCGTATTGATTGATTTACGATGGCGTATTCTCTATGTGAACGTGTTCATTCTTAATTGGGAAAGCGCTATAGTGGGGTCGTAGTAATTGTGAACACGTTCAAATTTGCTGTTATTAAAGAAACGGCAATAAAGCGGGGTTAGCCCGTGCATGGAGAGGCGGTATTGCCATGAGTAAGATTCCAAGTGTTGAAACTATGGGAACTTGTCCGAAATGCGGAATCCTATTGGATCTTACCGTCGAAGTTGCCCCTGAAGAAGTTATATACCATGGCGTTTGTCCTGAACATGGGGCATTTACCCGTTCGGAGCCTCGAGCTGATTTGTCGGAACTTGGTGTTAAGGTTTCATCTACGGTTGGCATACGCGGTCAGCAAGCTTCTGTTGCGTAAGTTTTTGGTTGCAGCCTTAAATCAAACTCGGAACCAATTAGGGGCTGCACTGAAGACAGGAACGTTTAGGGTTGCAGTTCATAGGCTTCGACCCAGTATAGACCTCGCTGGTTTTAGCGGGGTCTATTTGTGTTTTGGGAGACTTGGGCAACCTAACTCATCTCGAGACAATAAGGCACTGTCGTTTTGGGCTTCGGTAAGCGTTTTGCGGTTGCTTGCTGTGCTTTAGCTTATGAGACCTTTGCGATAGCGTATTTCGATTGCTCAATGTCGCCGTAATGAATGGCGGCAGTGGGGCAGAGCCTTAGGCAGCCGAAACACATAAAACACGTTTCTTTTATCCAGACGGGGTGCTCATCTTTCATTTCAATTGCTTCGGCGGGGCAAATCCGGCTGCATTTGCCGCAGCCAATGCAGTTTTTGCATACTGAGAAATTATCAGTATAAAGAACCTCGTCAAGATCGACACGGGTATAGAGGCCTGCGGCGCTCTTGGTCTTTCCATCGTTCATGACGCACTCCTTGCCCTGATCCCTGTTGTCCATTGTATTGCTCGGTTAATCGAGAAAACAATGCAATCTGAAACAGCATGTATGAGTCAAATTCATACATGAATTATCAATTGCATCCATCGTTTTTTTGAGACGTGGTTTCTACTGTTGGCCTTCAAGATTGCGACTCGGCATAACGGACTGTGCGTAGTGTTGCTGCTTATGTAACTAGCAGGTTTGTTATGCAGCCGAAACGTGATGATTTAAGGTCGATGGGCTGCTTCGCAATTCAGCCGCTTCGCTATTTGGCTAAGTTCGGTATAATTTCATGGTTATACAAATACAAGGATGAAGAAAGGGTGCATCGTGGCCAACAGCTACAAGCAAACCATGAATCTGCCGCGCACCGACTTCGCGATGCGTGCGAACTTGCCTGAAAACGAACCTAAGCGCCTTGAGTATTGGAATGACATCGACATTTACGCAAAGGTGCTTGAAAAGAACAAGGATAATGCACCCTTCGTCCTGCACGATGGTCCTCCGTACGCAAATGGCCCTATTCATATCGGTCATGCCTTCAATAAGATCCTTAAAGACTTCATCGTTAAGTACAAGTCTATGCGCGGCTTCTACGCACCCTATGTTCCTGGCTGGGATTGTCATGGCCTGCCTATTGAAAACAAGGTTGAAGAGCAGCTCGGCGAAGAGAAGATGGCTAAGATTGATACGGCTACGTTCCGTAAGATCTGTCGCGAATACGCCACTAAGCAGCTTGACGGCCAGCGCGAGGGCTTCAAGCGCCTTGGCGTGCGTGGAGAGTGGGATAATCCTTACCTGACCTACTTGCCCGAATATGAAGCAGGTAACATTGAGATTTTCAAGAAACTCTACCTTGACGGTAGTGTGTATCGTGGCCGCAAGCCCATTCATTGGTGCAGCCATTGTCACACAGCACTTGCTGAAGCTGAAATTGAATACAGCAACGAAGTAAGCCCCGCTATCTTCGTCCGCTTTGAAATGACGACTACTCCTGCTGGTCTTGAGTCTTACGAAGGCAAGATGGATGTAGCCATTTGGACCACTACGCCATGGACGCTTCCTGCAGACCAATGTGTCATTCTTCACCCAGCGGCAGAATACGTAGCTGTTGTTGTCGATGGTCGCGCCACCATTGTCGCACGTGATTTGGTTGAGAAATGTTGCGAGCGTTTTGGCTGGAACAACGAACTTGCTTGTTGCGCTGACGGTAGCGAATGGTCTATGACTGGCGCAGATCTTGCTGGCAATGAGTACAAGCAACCTATTTTTGCCGACCAGGGCGAAATCGGTAAATTTATCTATGCCGACTACGTAACGCTCGAAGATGGTACGGGCATTGTACATGGCGCTCCTGGCCATGGTGTCGACGACTACAACGCTGGCATGAAATTCGATATCCCCGTTGTTATGCCTGTTGACGATGACGGCAAATTCTATGTTGGCGAGGGCATCGGTTATGGTGGCCCTTGGGGTGGAATGGATGTCAATGAGGCCAACCCCGAGATCATTAAGTGGCTCGATGAAAAGGGTCTCCTTATCCTTCACGAGGATATCGATCATAGTTACCCCCACTGTTGGCGCTGCCACGAGCCCGTTATTTTCCGTGCAACCACCCAGTGGTTTGTTTCCATGGATAAGACTGGTATTCGCGAAAAGGCATCTAATGCCATCAAGGAAGACGTTACCTGGTATCCTTCCTGGGCTTCTAATCGCATTGGCGCTATGGTCGCCGATCGTCCTGATTGGTGCATCAGCCGTCAGCGCTATTGGGGCGTTCCGATTCCAGTATTTACCTGCGATTCCTGCGGTGAAACCGTAGCAACCGAAGCAACATTCGATGCGGTTATCGATCTCTTCAAGACCGAAGGTGCCGATGCGTGGTATCGCAAGACGCCCGCTGAATTCTTGCCGGCAGATACCTGCTGTCCTAACTGCGGTGCCGGTGTTGATCACCTGGAATCCGATAAAGACGTTTTGGACGTTTGGTGGGAGTCTGGTGTAAGCCATACCTCCGTCTGCGAAGCCCGTGAGAATCTCCATCGTCCCGCCGATGTGTATCTGGAAGGCTCCGATCAGCATCGCGGTTGGTTCCAGTCTTCTTTGCTTACAAGCATTGCGGCATACGGTATTCCGCCCTACAAGAACGTTATTAGCTGCGGTTTCACGCTCGATAAAGATGGTAAAAAGATGTCCAAGTCTCTGGGCAATACCATCGACCCCAGTGACGTGAACAAGACCTTGGGCGCTGAAGTGCTTCGCTTGTGGACTAGCTCGGTTGATTATGGCCAAGATGTGTCCATTGGCGATGAGATCCTTCAGCGAACTTCTGAGACCTATCGCAAATTCCGCAATACCTTCCGCTTCCTGCTTGGTAATTTGGACAATTTCGACGATCAGACCGACTGCGTTGCCTGGGATGAGCTTGAGCCCATCGATCAGTATATGATGGTAAAAACTGCCGCCATGCTCGATGATGTCACGAAGGCGTTCGACGATTATCGCTTCCATCACGTTTATCGTGTGGCGTACGATTTTGTTACCGATCTTTCCAACGTTTACATGGATGTTGCGAAGGACCGCCTGTATTCTGAGGCTCCGGAAAGTCCCCGTCGTCGTGCGGTTCAGACTGTCCTTATGAACATCCTTGAAGTTATGGTTCGTGTGCTTGCCCCCGTTCTTACCTTTACCACTGAAGAAGTTTGGCAGCATTATCCCGAAGCAGCTCGTGGTCGCGAGGGTCGTGAATCCTCTGTACAGCTGTGCGATTGGCCTACTCGAGAAAGCTTCGTTCCCGCTCTTCCTGCTGAAACGGAACAGCTCGAGGCCCAGTGGGCAACCATCATGGAAGTTCGCGATGTGGTTACCAAGGCGCTCGAAGAAGCGCGCGGTGCTAAGGTCATCAAGAAGAGCCAGGAGGCTAGCGTAGAGGTTACCGTTCCTGCTGGCGCTCTAGCTGTATTGAGCACTTTCGATGCAGCTGTATTTGAAGAGCTCTTCATCGTTGCGGGTGTTCGCTTTATTGAAGGCTCTGAGCTCGGTTGCGAAGTTGTTGCTGCGCAGGGTGAGAAGTGTCCTCGTTGTTGGAACTTCCGTGAGCTGGGTGGCAACGCAAACCATCCTCATGTATGCAAGCGCTGTGGCGACGCGCTTGATGCTATTGGTTTCGAAGGCGAAGAGTAAGGCTTTTGCCTGGGATGACCAACGCTTCTAAAAAAGATACAGGTGCCGCCAAAAACGGTGACACCTGCTTTGCGCGCAACCTTGCCTTATGGGCGGGTTGCGCGTTTTTGTGGTGTGTTGTAGATCGACTTACAAAAGCCTATTTTGATAGCAACTTTCATGTTGGACAAATTGCGGTTCCCGATATCCTCGGCTTAGTTCAGCTCAATTTGGTTCACAACAAGGGCGTTGCTTGGGGCGCTTTTGCGGGGAATATTCCCATAATTGCAATTGCAACTTCCTTGATGTGTATCGGTATTGCTGCTTTTTCCTTTTACTGGGCGCGTCGCTCCTCAATGCCTGAGATGATTGGACTCGGGTTGCTGTTTGCAGGCGGAATTGGTAACTTATACGATCGCATTGCACAGGGGTATGTTGTCGATTTCATTACACCGCTCTTTATTGATTTCCCAACTTTTAATATTGCCGACATTGGTGTTACTTGCGGAATTGCTTTGTTGGCTATTTGCTGGATAGTTCAGATTGTTCGTGAGGGAAAGAGTCCTCATGAAACCTCTTCAACTAAGGAGGAATAACGTATGGCGCGAAGCCTTTCAACTACGGTTACCGAAGCATATAACGATATGCGCCTTGATTCCTTTTTGTACGAATCGGGGTTGTATGAATCGCGTAGTAAAGCGGTAAAGCAGATTGAAGCAGGCAAGGTTTTTGTGGGTGGGCAGACTCCAACGAAAAAGACATTGGTGCATACGGGCGATTTCATTGTTTACGAGGAATTCGAAAGTAACGACCGAGTGTTTCTTGAACCTCAGGATATTCCACTCGATGTGTTTTTCGAAGATGACGATATGGCCGTCATCAACAAACAAGCTGGTTTAATCTGCCATCCTTCTCCAGGCCATCCTGACGGGACGCTGTCCAATGCGCTCATCTATAAATATGGTCGCGATCATTTGGCGCATATCCAGGGCGACGATCGTCCAGGCATTGTTCACCGCTTAGACGGCGACACTTCAGGACTTATGCTTGTTGCCAAAAACGACGAAATTGGATTTGAGCTGCAGGACGAGATCCGCTCTCGCAATGTTAATAGACGTTATCTGTGTCTGGTGCATGGAAATATTGCCAGTGATACAGGTCTTATCGATGCGCCTATTTTCCGTAGCGATAAAGTTCGTACCCGTATGCAGGTCTCCGATAAACCCCAGGCACGTTCTTCGGTGACCACGTTCAAGGTGCTGGAACGCTTTGAGTCTTCCAATAAAGACAATGGCTTTTCACTGATTGAATGTAAATTGTACTCTGGGCGCACACATCAGATCCGTGTGCATATGGAATACATTAAGCATTGGTGCGTTGGTGATCCTATGTATGGCACTCCCGGTAAAGCGGACAACCTTGGTTTAACGCGGCAATTTCTTCATTCCTATTTTGTAGAGTTCGAGCATCCTCGTACGGGTGAGGTTATGGAATTCTTGGCTCCCGTGCCGAAAGACTTGCAGGATACCCTTCGCAAGCTCCAGAACCGTCGCATTGGCCTTACGGATGCAGGTAGGGAAGTGCTCTTTAAGTACTGCAGTGAGGGTCGAGGCATTCAACTTCCTGAAGGCAAGACTGCCGAAGAGGTTGATTCGTTTACGTTTCTGTAAAAGGAGTTCATGGCTGCGTTTCCTGCGGGAAGATTGCGCATGTGCTGGCTAAACAGCTATAGAGGTCGCCGTTGAGCGGCCTCTATTTGTCGATTGGCTAATACTATTGCGTGGAGTTGGGAGTGCTCTCGATATCTTTGTCCGCTATTAAAAGCGGTGCGATTATTCTTGTAAAGAATACAAGCCAGACAAGCGAAAGACAAAATCCACCCAACACATCGCTTGCAAAATGAACTCCCAGGTAAATGCGACTAATTCCAATCATGGCGATAATCACGCAGAGGGCAACTATGATGAGTGTGCGGCGCACCCTGTCTTTTTCATAGCGCCAAACGAACCAAACAAGCAAGCCGAAAAATGCCATGGCAATCATTGAATGACCAGATGGAAAGCTGAAACCGCTGGCTTCAGCAAGGCGAAAGCCTTCGGGTCGGGGGCGTTGCACGATTGCCTTCATTACCTGGTTTAGGGCAAGAGCCAGTATTAGGTTTATGCCCGTGCATAATCCAACTTTTCTTCCCGGTGCAAAGGCGGTTACTAGGACCCAGAGCACTACGATGGTGACAGGCGTTGCCAAATTGGAAAAGCTTTCCATGATGGGCGTAAGCCAGGGTTGGCGAAGGTTTTCTACGATGAGCCAGTACGCTGCTTCATCGAGTTTCATTGCTTCGCTTTCAAGTACTTTGTCCAAGATGCCCAGATACACGGTGGTGCAAACAACGGCGACGACAAGCAGTTTGTTGTCGAGAAGCAGACGCTTGAATTGATTTGCGGCAGCCACGAGGCGTTCGTTGCTCATGTAATTAAACCCTCTCTGTGGCGGAATAAAACGCATCATATTGTAAAACCGAGGTCGTGCTCGATACGTGTTATTTGATAGTTGTAGGGAAGAAGTAAGATGCAAATAGCAATCTTTTAAAGAATTCTTTGCCAGTTATTTCAAACTTATATAAGACTTGAACTGGTATTTTATTGGGTGTATTAAGCCTTATTCGATTTCATTAGGAGGCTTAATATGGAATCTAGGGATATTCTTTCGCGGCTCAATACTTCCGTTTGTTTGAAGGAACGGTTGGCTGCAATTTTTTTTTGGGGGGGGGCAGTTGGAGTTGCCGTTACGGATCAAGAGATCTTTAATATAGAAAATCAAAGAAATGAATCGCTTAGATCCCATGGGTTGCTGGAGCTTGATTCACGCGCCCTCGAGATGCTTTTGACCCTCCTTGGGCAAGCGCCTGTTTTTCCTTGCTATTATGCAGCTGAAACAGTCTGTGAACTTATCGAGCTGTACTATGCTCTTCGCTCATCGTATTCTCCCGAGGTCGGTGATCCGGAGCTGATTGAAAAAAATGCAGCTTCTTTCGAATCAAGCGAGGGCTCAGTTGATCTCATTGACCTAGATGCTCTGATTATTTTCTCTTGCGATCCTTAGGATGCTTTCGGGGAAGCAGCTGATAGATGCGGTTTAAGCAGCCAGGATTCGTTGATTTGGGAATATGACGAGTTTTCACCTGGTCGGGATGGGGAAGAATGGGGTGCAGATTATGACAAGTAATGATCTGCAGAATCTGAGCCCACATAGCCCCGGCGCGTTGAGGGAGCCGGTTGCTCAACCTTTACTGTACAAGATCGATCAGGCGGCCCTCGAAGGATTTGGCAGGTTGTTTAGCGGGCTTGTTATGCTGCGCACTCATGGAGCATCGTCGTCGATTTCTGAACTTGAGGCGGTTCAGCTTGCTAATTCCCTCTGCTACGTCCTTGGGTCGTCCGATCTGCCGCCGGCTTCCTTGAATAATGCATTAGCCAATGAGCCGTTTACCTTCTATATAAGTCAAGTGAAACACTTGGAGGAGCGAGTGGAAGCGCTTCTGGTGATACGGAAGCGAGTCTGCGAGCTAATGCCGCCTCTTCGCAATGTTTCTTTGCGCGATACGTTGGGAAGCATAGGCAAGATAAGGGCTTTATACGATATACGTTTCCGGGCTCATGAGGTTCCCTGCGACATCCAGTATCAGCTTAGTTGTCCTGTGTATGATAGCTTGATGGGGATCGATTATTTGGAGGCCTGGATAAGCGAATTATTGAATGAAGTTGCAGTTTACATCGGGCAGTTGTATTTCAGTGCTAGAGCGGTTTTGCTCAGACTATCGAGGGCTTCATGTCAATCTTTCGACCTTCTTAAATCTCGCGAAGATCTATTGGAGCGCGTCGGGGAGCGATGTGGGGATGCTTGCTGAACGTTCAACCGAATGGAGCTTCGCTTGATTCAGGAATACGGTTAGCTTTAACCATCGCAGAGATCGAGGCAGCGTCCTGGGTGGATAGAGCGCAGGATGCTGCCTGTTTTCACCTGAATTCGTTTAGTGGCAGCCACAAGAGGTATTGTCACAGCCTTTGCAGCTCGAACATGCAGGGGCAAGTTCGATATCTTTGTTCTGTATTTTAAGGTACACGAATATGCCGAAAGCGATTATGGCGACAGCGGCAAATCCGATAGGACTTAATTGGCCAATGCCGCCAGTTGCAAGCAATCCGAAAGCGTACACGACAAACGAAACGATCCAGGCAATGCTGCATTGCAGCACAATCATTTCGAGTGCCGAACGAGTGCCACCCTGTTCGCTGCGGACTGTAGCAATGGCCGCTACGCACGGCGTGTAGAGCAAAACAAAGGCTAGGAATGCCATTGCAGTTACTGGCGTGAACAGCATCGTAAGATCCACCCCTTCGCCCATCACTTGGGTTAGGGTGGATACCACACTTTCTTTGGCCATAAAGCCTGTCATAAGGGCGGTAGACACGCGCCAGTCTCCATAGCCGAGCGGGGCGAAAAGCGGCGCTATAAAGCCGCCTATGCATGCCAGGAGGCTAGTATCCACATCTTCTACGACGTTTAGGTGGGCATCGAAGGTTTGCAGGAACCAGATAATGACACATGCGGCAAGAACGACGGTAAATGCTTTTTTGATAAAACCTTTAGCTTTGTCCCAAACCAATCGGGCAACGCTTTTCGCTGCGGGAAGACGATAGTTGGGAAGTTCCATAACGAAGGGCACGGGCTCGCCTCTAAAGCGCAGGTGTTTTAGCAAGGCGGCAAAGGCAATACCGCATAGTACTCCGAATGCGTACATGCCAATCATAACCACGGGCTGCATGGGGCGAGGGAAGAATGCGCCGATAAGCAAAGCGTAGATGGGCAGTTTTGCGCTGCAGCTCATGAAGGGCACCAGCATCGTTGTCATTTTGCGATCTCGTTCGCTCGAAAGCGTGCGTGTGGCCATGATCGAGGGCACCGAGCATCCAAATCCCATAAGAAGCGGAACGATGCTTCTGCCAGAAAGGCCGATCTTTCGCATAGCGCGGTCCATAACAAAGGCGACACGTGCCATGTAGCCAGAATCCTCCAAAATGGAAAGGAAAAAGAACAGGGTAACAATAGTGGGCAAAAAGCCAATAACCGCTCCCACGCCGGCACCGACGCCATCTATGAGCAATGATTCTGCAACTGGGTTAAGCCCCCATGATTCAAGGCCTGCAGCCAAAGTGCTCAGGGTAATATCGACACCCTCGCTCACTAAATCCGAAAGCGTTCCACCGATAGGGCCAAAGGTCATAGCGAAAACAAATGCCATGATGGCGAAGAAGCAGGGGATGCCGGTGAAGCGGCCAGTTAGAAGCTTGTCTACGGCAACGCTGCGCTTGTGCTCCCTGCTTTCGTGAGGGCGTACTACTGTTTTGCTGCATAGATCAGAAAGGAACGAGAAGCGCATATTCGCCAAAGCTGCTTCGCTGTCCATTCCTGCATCTTTCTCCATGGAGGTGGTAAGTTCGTCAATCGAAGACAGGGCGCTTTCGGGTAGGCTGAGCTTTTCCTTGATAAGCTCATCGCCTTCGACCATTTTGGTTGCGGCGAATCTGAGGGGCACGGAAGCCTGCTCGGCGTAGGGCTCGATGAGATGAGCAGTTGCGTGGATGCAGCGATGTACTGCTCCTAATGGGTTGTGCTCTTCCTCGCTTGAGGGGCAAAAGTCGATTTGTTCCGGCAGTTCGTAAAAACGAGCAACATGGAGAGCATGGTCTACGAGTTCGTCCACACCTTGATTCTTTGCAGCAGAAATGGGAACAACCGGGATACCGAGTTCCGCTTCGAGTTCGTTGACGCGAATGGTTCCACCGTTCTTTTCGACCTCGTCCATCATGTTCAACGCAAGCACCATGGGAATGCCCAGTTCCATAATCTGCATGGTGAGGTACATATTGCGTTCAATGTTGGTGCCGTCGATGATGTTGATAATGCCATCTGGCTTCGATTCGAGAAGGAAGTCGCGCGTTACGATTTCTTCATTTGAGTACGGGGAGAGCGAGTAAACTCCAGGCAAGTCGGTAACAGTGGCTTCGGAATGGCTGCGGATAGTGCCGTCTTTCCTATCGACAGTGACACCGGGAAAGTTGCCAACATGTTGATTGGCTCCGGTTAGCTGATTGAACAAAGTGGTTTTGCCGCAGTTCTGATTCCCAACCAAGGCAAAGGTCAAAGGGCCGGTTTTAGCGGTTTCTCTTTGAGTGTGACGTCGGTAGTCACCTGCTCCCGAAAGCTCACCTAAGCCAGGGTGGGCAATATCCTGGTGAATGTGATGGTTCTTTCGGAGGGTTGCTGGCTTGTCCGAGAGGGTGACGCATACGTTATTTGCCTCTTCGAGTCGAAGGGTCAACTCGAACCCACGCACCGTGATCTGTATTGGGTCGCCCATGGGAGCGATTTTTTGTAGGGTTACCAGAGCGTTGGGGGTGAGACCCATATCGAGCAAATGTCGTCTGATGGAGCCTGATCCACCCACTGATTCCACTATGGCGTTTTGTCCTGGCTCAAGCTCGCTAAGAAGCATCTGCTAAAATCCCCTTCGATTATCTTATCGAGCGGTCCTCGATATACGAAATGATAGCCCTTTAAATAAAGCGGCTGGATAGGAATTTCATTGCCCAGATGATTTGGCTGGTGATGGGGCAAAGAAATAGGCGATATAGTTCGGATCACCAAAGCAACACCAGCAGGGTTGTTTTCGAATACAAACAAAAAAGCAGGCCAGAAGGATGAAATCCTCTGACCTGCTGATTTAGCTGGTCGGGTTGACAGGATTCGAACCTGCGACCCCTTGACCCCCAGTCAAGTGCGCTACCAAACTGCGCCACAACCCGTTCGGTTACTGCCCGAAGCAGCTCCGCTATAATAACCCAAACAACAAAGCGATGCAAAGGGATTTTTCAAAATATTTTTCCGAATTTATTAGATCCGATTGTATTCCCAGCTCAAGATGGTACTTAGAACTATTATTTAATTCGCCTTTGCCATGGAAAGGGCTTTGTCGAGAATGACATGAGCCAGTTCAGTTTTAGGGGCAGGGTCGATGTGTTCCGCGCCTGATTCGGTTACAAGCCAGATTTCATCGTCATCTTTTCCGAACGTTTTGTTTGCGCCTACTTCGTTTGCAACAATCATATTTGCGCCTTTTTTGGCAAGTTTCTTGCGTGCATTGTCGATTACGTCATTTGTTTCAGCGGCAAACCCAATTACAACTCGGTTTTCCTTCTTGTGGCCAAGCGTTGCCAAGATATCGGGGTTTTCGGCGAGCTGAATAGCGGAAAGTTCACTGTCATTCTTGCCCTTTTTGAGTTTCTTGTCAGCTGGGTTTGCGGGGCGCATATCTGCCACTGCTGCAGCAAACACGGCGATATCTGCATTGGCAAATGAAGCCTCTGCAGCGGAAAGCATGTCGCGTGCGCTTTCGACGTACGTCGTCTCTATGCCGGCGGGCGCTGGGAGTGCAACGGGCCCAGAAATCAAGGTGACCTGAGCTCCTCGGTTGGCGGCTGCTGATGCAAGCGCATAGCCGAATTTGCCAGAAGAGCGATTGGTGAGGTAACGGACCGGGTCGATGGGCTCTACTGTGGGCCCAGCGGTGACCATTACGCGCTTGCCTGCAAAGTCGTTTTTGATTTCATTCTTTCCATTGAGCAGATCAAGGACGGCAGAAACGATACGTTCTGGTTCAGCGAGGCGGCCGCGCCCAACATCGCCACAGGCAAGGTAGCCGTCATCGGCTTCAACGAAATGGAAACCACGTGTTTTGAGGGTTTCCATATTGGTTTGCGTTGCAGCGTTTTCATACATATGAACATTCATAGCGGGTGCAACCACGATAGGCGCTGTGGTGGCGAGAAGGGTGGTGGAGAATAGATCGTCCGCGATGCCGTGTGCTGCTTTTGCCATAACGTTTGCCGTACACGGCGCAAGGAGTACAACGTCAGCTTCTGCTGCTAATGAAATGTGATGAATTGGATCGGAGGGGTCGTCGAATAAACCTACCGCAACCGGTTCATGGGTGAGGGAGCGGAAAGTGAGTGGGTTGATAAAGTGCGTGGCATGCTCGGTCATCATCACTTTAACTCGAACGCCGGCTTTTTGGAGTCCTCGTACGATTTCGCATGATTTATAGGCGGCGACTCCTCCGCTAACACCTATAAGTACGGTTTTCTGTTCCGCGGTATCCATCAAATTCGCTCCTTCAGCGATAAAAGGTACAAAAAAGCGCTGCCGATATTGTACGGCAGCGCACGAGATTCTTTGTTGGGGTATTGGCTAGTCGCGTTTGTTGTCTGCGCTGCTTGGCGGTGTTTCCGGAAATTCTCCTGCGCCTTCGTTTCTTCCGTTATCGACTACGAGGGGGCCTTCTACGGTTGTGTCTTTCGGAAGGGCAAAGGAGAGTACTACGGCGGAGAGGAATGTAAGGGCAACACTGTTACCTACGAAGACGTTCTGTAGGAGCTCTGGGAAGTAAACGAATATCTCGCCAACTTGAGTGAAACCAATGCCTAATGCCAGCGAAATGGCAGCAATAGTAATATTGCGCTGCGAAAAACCTGCGCTTGCTATCATTTGGAAGCCGCTCAGGATGATATTGCCAAACATCATGATGGTGCATCCTCCCAAAACTGCATCAGGGAGTGAGCCGAATACGGCGCTAATGACCGGAATGAAGCCTGCAAGTACCAGCACTCCTGCGCCGCAGGCGATAGCGCAGCGGTTGACGACTTTAGTCATAGCCACAAGGCCAATGTTTTGAGCAAACGTGGTGAGCGGAGAGCAGCCGAAGCAGCCAGCAATGGAGCTGGTAAGACCGTCGGCGGCTACCGCGCCCGAGAACTCGCGTTCGGTAGGGATGCGCTTGAAGCCGATGGCGGCGAGCGCTGCAGTGTCGCCTAAGGTTTCTGCGGCGCTAACCAGGTATAGAAGTGCAACGGCAATAATTGCTCCAGGGTGAAACTCGGGTGCGAATGGCATAAGTTGGGGCATGCTAAACGCACCGATTCCCTCGAATGCCGAGAAATCAACCTTGCCCATGATAAGTGCCAAAATATAGCCCACACACAGACCAAACAAGACCGAGAGTTGTTTTGCGTTTCCCTTCACCAATCCTTGAAAAACCAGACAGGAAATGAGGGAGACGAAGCCCAGTGTTAGGTTTTCCGGAGAGCCAAAATCAGGAGCGCCGGAACCTCCGCCAAACGATTGCGCACCAACTGATAGCAACGAAAAGCCGATGGAGGTAACTACGACTGCAGAGACAATGGGTGTGATGAATTTGCGCCAGTATTTAGCGAATAAGCCCAAAACGCCCTCGAGCAAACCGCCAACGATAACGGCTCCGACCGCAGCGGGATAGCCATAATTGACGGCAATTCCGCATAGCACGGTTACGAAGGTGAAGCTCACACCCATGACGATGGGCATTCGGGCGCCAATGCGCCAGATAGGGAATAGCTGTATAAAAGTGCCGATGCCTGCAACAATCATTGCATTTTGAATAAGCATCGCGGTGGTTGCATCATCGAAGCCAGCAGCAGACGCAATGATTGCGATCGGTGCAAGGTTTGCGACAAACATGGCAAGCACATGCTGTAGGCCGTAGGGGAATGCACGTGCTATGGATATCTTGCCGTCGAAGTCCTCTAGTTCAGATTTGGGTTGCGAAGTGGTTTGAGGGGACGGGGAGGTTAGTGTGCTCATCGAAAAGTTATTTCACCTGATTCGGGGTCCATTGCATCAACAATGGCAAGAGATTCAAGCTGATAACCGCGCTGACGAAGCTTCGCACCACCTTCCTGGAAACCTTTTTCAATAGCAATGCCAATGCCCTCGATCGTCGCACCAGCGTCTTCGCAAACTTCAATGAGTCCGTTCATGGCGCAACCATTCGCCATGAAATCATCGATGAGCAGCAGGTGGTCTTCGGGTCCAACGAATTTCTTTGAAACTATGACATCGAAGATCTTGCTATGAGTGAAGCTCTGAACACGCGTGGCATATACCGTTCCGTCAAGATTGATGCTCTGAGCCTTCTTTGCAAATACGACAGGAACATTGAATACACGAGCTACGATTGCTGCGATGCCTATGCCGGAAGCTTCGATGGTGAGAATCTTGTTAATGGGCTTGCCGTCGAAGGCACGCTTCCATTCCAAGGCCATTTCCTCAAACAAAGCCACATCCATCTGATGGTTGAGGAAAGAGTCAACTTTAAGGACATCACCGCTCTTAACGATGCCGTCGCGTTGGATTCGCTCTTCGAGCAGACGCATAGGGCGTCATCCTTTCTGGTGCCAGTGGGGACTGGCTTTGGGGTTGTGTATAAAGATGTCGTTAGTCTAACTCACTTTTCTTTTGTTCTGTGGCAAGGTGGAGCATTTTGCTGGGAGGATTGGCATTATTTTGTCTCTTTCGGGTAACGGGCTGAGTTCAAGCGCGTTGCTTTGCTATAGTCCTTTTATATGGTTGAGCAACACTACACATCACAAGAAAAAGGCCACGAAAAGCCTTTACCTGCAGAAGCTGATTTTGCCGCTGCTCTTCGTCGAGCCGATGTATGCGACGGGTACCCCTCTGAACAGCCCGCTAAGCACATTAAGTCTTTGCGTGATTTTGGGGAGTTCCTGCTTGATTCGACGGTGGTGCGCTCATTTCGCGCCCAGCTTGCTCCAGGATATCTAAATCTCAGTTTCCTCCTTCTATTCTGGGTATTTGTTTCAGCTTCGGTTTTGGGGCTTGCCTTAGAAGATGTCTTCCATGTTCTGGTATATGGTGGCTACGAGAGTCGTGCTGGCTTTGTGTGGGGCCCGTTTTCTCCGATTTATGGCGTGGGGGCAGTGGCTCTGACCCTTTTTCTTAACAGGTTTTATTACACTCACGATCTGGTTATTTTTCTTGTTGCCATGGTGGTTGGCGCTTCCCTTGAGTATGGCGCCAGTTGGATGATGGAAACTTTCTGGCACGCCATTGCCTGGGACTACACGGGAACATTCGGCTCTATCAACGGCCGCACCAATTTCTTCTTTGGTGTCATGTGGGGTACGTTGGGATTATTCTGGGTTCGTCTTGTTCTGCCTATCATCAAGGGTGTTCAGAAGCGCTTTTCCAATAAGAGCAGTAAGGCTTTCAAGGTCATAAGCTGGCTTTTGGTGGTTTTTATCCTGGTTGATGCCGTTATGACTGTTTTGGTTTTGCATCGCGAAGGTCAGCGTACACAAGGCATTCCACCAGCAACCCAAATTGACGTGATGCTTGACGATGTTTTCCCCGATGAATGGCTCCAAGAGCGTTTCCACAACATGACGGTTTCCGCTGATGTGGGTAAGCAGGAACAGGATCAGGCCCAGTAGGTTGACGATCGAAAGACGACTTCTGCTCTCTCATTTGGAGCACGTCTACTCTTACCTTATAACGGCAGGTTCAGGGTTGGAGCGAAATGTAATAGGCTACGGGGGCATTCGTTATGACGAAGCAGGCTGAAAAGAAAACTAACGCAATGCGAGAGCTCGAGCGTGCGGGTCAGTCCTATGAAGCGCATTCGTTCGAGTGTCCTGAGGCGATTTCAGGCGTTGAGGTTGCTCGGGTCCTAAACGAAGACCCTGATTGTGTTTTCAAAACTCTCGTGACTGTCGGCAAGAGCGGGGATCATTATGTGTTCATGATTCCTGTTGCTATGGAGCTTGATCTAAAAAAGGCTGCCGCTGCGGTTGGTGAAAAATCGGTCCATATGGTCAAATCAAAGGAATTGCTTGGTCTTACGGGCTATGTACACGGCGGGTGTTCGCCGTTGGGAATGAAGAGGCTTTTTACCACCACCGTCGATGAAACGGCGGCACTCTACGATCGCATTTATTTTTCTGGTGGAAGGATTGGTTGTCAGATAGAGACAAGTCTCGATTCGCTGAAGGCAGCCATTCCTGTTAAGGAAGCTGACATCACCGCATAACCATCTTATATTGCCTGTGTTTTTGTTCAGGGATATTCGAATTGGAATGAAGAGGCCCTGTGATTTTCCGTAGAAATCACAGGGCCTCTTTGAATCGAATCCGCTCTACAGATCGCGAGGGATTGTTGCCAATTCGGCTTCGGTGAACACTGGACCGTCAAGGCAGATGTATCGGCCTCCTATATTGCAACGACCGCATTTGCCCACGCCGCATTTCATTCGCGCTTCGAGTGTGGTGATGATGTCTTCGGGCTTGTATCCAAGCTTTGTCAGCGATTCGCGGCAGGTACGGAATAGGCTCGGTCCCCCGCAAAGGGTTACAGCGGTGTTTTCGGTCGAAAGACCTTCGTTCGCGACGACCTGTTCAAGATAGGGTGCCGTGTAGGAAACGGGCCCAGTCCATGTTTCGTTACCGTGGTACAGGCTTACATGGACATGGGTATCGGGTTGGTTGGGCCAAATGTCGAACAACTCTTCTTTAAATACCAGGTCATCATAGGTGGATGCGCTATATACCAAATCGATGCGCCCGTAGTCCTCTCGATGGCGCAAGCAATACTCCAAGAAGGAGCGTACTGGTGCCATGCCGATGCCGCCTGCGATGAAGAGCATGTTGCGACCGCAGGTGCTTTCGTAAGGGAACCAATTGCCGTACGGTCCGCGAAGCCCCACCGAATCGCCAACTCGGAGCTTGTGCATTTGCTCGGTTACTACGCCCACTTTTTTTACAGCCATCTCAACGTAGTCGTCTCCTCGTGAGGTGATGCAAAACATGCATTCGCCAAATGGGGGTACAGAGAACATGCCTAGTTGTCCGGGTTTGCTGGCGAAAGGTGCATCTCCTTCTGGGGTTTTGAAAGTGAAGAGCTTTACGTCGTGGGTGAGTTCCTTGATGCCGGTAACCACAACGATGTTCGGAACAAGCGAAGATCCTTCGCAGATTCCCGCACATCCGTGTTCGACTATGATATCAGGCATGGTCTTATCCCTTCTGTGCGGGCTCTGCATTTACGCGGTCGATAATCGCGGTGATGTCCATGGATGCGGGGCAGTCGACCAGGCAACGCCCGCAGCCCACGCAGAGCGGTTTTCCGTATCGTTCTTCGAAGAAGCACAGCTTGTGCATGAAGCGCTGTCGTACACGATTTCGCTTTTGCTCGCGGGGGTTGTGATTGCCTGCCATGAGTGTGTAGTCCTTGAACATGCAGCTATCCCAGCAACGGAAGCGGGCGTTTTCTTCCTTTTTTCGTGCTTGACTGAGATCGAAGCAGTGGCAAGTTGGGCATATGAATGTGCAGCTGCCACAGGTGAGGCAGGCTGTAGAAACCTCATCCCACAAAGGGCTGTCGAACATTCCATGGAGCTTTTCGGCTACGCCTTCCATGCTGACTTTGGTAACGCATTCAATGGGCTGACGATCAACTTCTCCTTCTTCAAGGAAAGGCTTCCAGGCATCTGCAAGCGCTTGGCCGCGTTCGGTCTGGACGTGAACCTCAAAGGCATCGTTGTCTTCGAGAAGCAGGATATCGGCTTCAGGAGCGGCGTTTGGGCTCTGACCCATTGAGTCGCAGAAGCACGCATCGCTTGTGCGAGGGCATGCCATTGCGACCAAGGTTAGAGCGTTTCGCTTTGCTTGGTAAAATTCGTCAATATAGCCCTTCGATAAAAAAACTTGGTCCATTCGTTCGATGGCGGCTGCATCGCACGGGCGAACGCCAAAGGCAACGAAGGGGCGGGGTGTCTCTAGGGCGCTGTTGATAAAGGCGCCGTCAGGACCTTTGCCCCAGGTGTAGAGTTTTTCGGTGGAGGGGAAGAGAAGCCCCTTTGGGGGAATCTTCGTGTTTTGCAGCTGGAAGTTCGGCTCGGTAACTTCTCCCTGTTCACCGTAAAGGGCAAAACGAGAAGTCCCATCCACTATGGCAGGAACAAACACGTCCATGGATGCCGAGGTGGTTTCAAGCACTTCGTTCAAATGGTTTTTCCTGAACAGCATTGCGGCCTCCTACATGAATTCTTCGATGTCGTCGGTCTTGAAGGTGCGTAGTGCATCGGGGGCATCGAGGGAAAGGCCGCCACCTTCGTAGGGGCCGAACAGTTCATTGATGTCCTTGATCTGCTTATGCATCAGTGTCATTAGCGGGAGACCCATAGGGCATACGCGTTCGCATTCGCCGCATTCAATGCAGCGATCCGCAACATGGAACGAGCGAGTAACGCCGTAGTAGCGAGCCTGCTCGACATCGAATTGCTTACCTTGCCATCCCTCACGCTCTTGCTCCGCGAAGCACACTTTACATGTGCAGCAGGGACACGCTTGGCGGCATGCATGACAACGGATGCATGTTTCGTACATCAGATCAAAAAATGCGCGACGTTCTTCGCGGGTCATAGCTTCAAGATTTCGCACGTCAGCAAAGCGATCGTTTTTTGGTTCTGGGGCAAGTTCTCCCACCAGTTCATCGTAGACAACTGGATTGCGGAACTGGCACTCGTAGCAGCGCTTGAGCTCGGCGCCATCTCGAGTAGTGCATCCTGTGCAAGGGATGCCAATGAGATACACGTCTTCACGCTTGAGTTGGTTGTCGGCGATGAGACGGTTGATTGCGCGGCTTTCGCATCCGCGGGTGATAAGGCCAACCCGCCCCTTGTCTTTCTGTTCGAGCACATATTTCCCCAATGCGTGCTCACAATGCTGATCGCAGACAAGGAGTGCAGCTTGTTCGGAGTTATTTGCGCAAAACGGAGTACGCTGATACTCGAAACGGCCTGCGGTCCAGCCGATCACGCAAGCGACGGTACCGTCCTCGATGAGCTGTGTTGCACGTTTGCGCACAATGTCAGTGAAGTTCATCACAGTCCCTCCCTTGCGTTTTTGGGGGTTGCAAGCCATTCGTATTTCGCAGAAATGGGATGGGGGATATCCTCTGGTGCAAGATTGGGAAGATCGTTGGAGAGCGGTCCAAGCTCACGGATGCGCTCAGTGACTTCCATTACGGTATCGCGGAATTTTCCAGCTTCGGAGCCTGAGATCCAGCGAACTATGAAACGGTCGGGCTCAAGACCCAAGAATTCCAGCAAGCGCTTGTATACCATCATGCGGCGTTTCGCATAATAATTACCAGTGGCATAGTGGCAATCGCCGGGGTGGCAGCCGCAAACCAAGACGCCGTCGCAGCCATCCTGATATGCTTTCAGGACATATTGCGGGTTAACGCGACCGGAGCAGGGCACGCGAAGCAGCCGAATATCAGCGGGGTATTCCATGCGATTGAGTCCGGCCAAGTCGGCGCCAGCATAGGTGCACCAATTGCAGCAGAATGCCAAGATTTTCGGTTTCCAAGTTGTGTCGATGGCGCCTTGCTCGGGCGAGCAGTTCGCGCCGTTTGTGGTCTCGTTCATCGGAGCAACGCCTCCATTTCGCGCATGATTCCCTCATTTGTGAAGCCCAGCAGGTCGGCAGCACCCGAACGGCAGGCAACGGTGCATGCACCGCAACCCTGGCACAGACCCGGATTGGGTTTTGCGACGGTGCGGATGACCTTCTGCGAGTTTTCGCGCATGGCGACTTCAACAAGCTCAAGAGCCCCATAAGGGCAGATGTCGGTACATGCACCGCATCCGGAGCATTTTGCATTGTCAACGTGGACGATCATGGGATTGGACTCAATCTGTCCACGTGCCAGAAGGCCGATGACCTTAGATGCAGCGGCTCCAGCTTGGGCGACCGTGTCAGGAATGTCTTTAGGCCCTTGAGCCACGCCTGCAAGGTAGACGCCTGCGGTATTAGTTTCCACTGGGCGGAGCTTCGGGTGGGCTTCGGTGAAAAAGCCTTCGGGGCCACGTTGGGCGTTGAGCACGCCAGCGATTTGGCCAGCACCTTCATTGGGCACCATGGCCGTTTCGAGAACTACCATGTCGGCGTCTACTCGCACTACCTGACCGGAGAGCGTGTCTTCTCCCATGCAGACTAGTTTGCCGTTTTCGGGATAGATCTTCGAAACGCGCCCACGCACATAAACCGCCCCATCGTGCAGGGTGTTCATATAAAATTCGTCATATCCCTTGCCGGCGCAGCGAACATCCATATAGAACACAAAGCAGCGTCCGCCCTTGACCTTGTCAAGGTATTGGTGCGCATGCTTCGCGGAATACATGCAGCATGCGCGACTGCAGTAGGAAACGCCTTTGTGAGGGTCACGTGAGCCAACGCACTTGATGATTGCGATGGTTTTTGGCTCTTTGCTATCGCTGGGGCGTTGGATATGACCTTCGGTGGGGCCCGATGCGTTTACCAAGCGCTCAAATTGAAGCCCAGTGATTACGTCGGGGTAGTTTCCGCCGCCATATTCACCGTAGAGTTTTGTCCAGTCGATTAGATCGTAGCCGGTGGCAAGGATTATGGCGCCGAATGTATCGGTGGTGATGCGGTCGGTGTCATCGTAGCGGATTGCGCCGGTGGGGCAGATTTTTGCGCACACACCGCATTTGCCCTCGGTTAGTTTCCGGCAGGAGTTGGGGTCGATGGTCGGCTTGCTAGGAACAGCTTGGGCAAATGGCTTGTAAATGGCTTTACGTAGAGAGAGACCCTCGTCGAATTCGTTCGTTGTTTTGCTGGGGCATTTGGTTTCACAGGCGCCGCAGCCAGTGCATAGGTCGTAGTCGATATACTTGGCCCTTTCACGGATGGTGGCCTCGAAATTGCCAATATAGCCCGTAACCTTTTCAACCTCAGAAAGCGTTTTGATGGTGATGTTGGGGTGGTTTCCTGCTTCAGACATCTTGGGCGTGCAGATGCAAGCAGAGCAATCCATGGTTGGGAAGGTTTTATCCAATTTAACCATTTTGCCGCCGATGGAAGGATTTCGCTCAACCAGGGTAACGGGGAAGCCCGCATCAGCGACATCGAGGGCTGCCTGGATGCCGGCGATGCCTGCGCCAACAACCAGCACTTTGCGGTTTACTGGGATTGTTTGCGTGTAGAGGCTTTTGTCGGTATCAACTTTCGCCACGGCCATGGCAACAAGATCAATAGCCTTAGGGGTGGATTCCTCTTTGCTTTTGTGAACCCATGAGCATTGTTCGCGGATGTTTGCGATCTCAAGCATATAAGGATTGATGTCCGTTTTTTCGGCCAGCATCTTTCGGAAGGTCTGTTCGTGCATGCGCGGGCTGCAGCTGGCAATAACAAGCCTGTCGAGGTTGTGTTCCTTGATAGCATCTACAATTGCTTGTTGACCAGGGTCGGAGCAGGTGTACTTGTTTGTTGTTGCGAATGCTACGTTAGGCATCACCCTTGCGGCTTCCGCGACTGCTTCAACATCAACGGTTGCGGCAATGTTTGTTCCGCAGTGGCATACGAAAACGCCAATCCTGCTCATGCGATCACCTCCTTCGTTGCGTTGGCTTCGGGCTTCGTTCCTGATTTTGCTTTTGCAGCTCGGGTTGCTGCACGTGCTTTCCGTTGCGTCTCTTTGGCGGATTTTGCTGCTTCCTCGGCTTCTTTTTCAGCGGCACGTTGCTTGTTCCATGCGGCTAATGCCCTTTCATGGAGGTTTCCTGCCGGATGGAAGTGCCTATTGATGCCGGATTTAGATGCGGGAGCTCCCATGCTCGCAGCTAAAAGCTCTGTGAAGTAATAGATGGGTATATCAAGCGGTGGCAAACCTTCTTTTGCGCGCGCTGCGTTGATTTCCGCTTCGCGCATGTCGAGGTTGAGCATGCACAATGGGCAAGCGCAAGCTATGGCGTCGGCGCCATTAGCTGCAGCATTTTCCAAGATTCGACGAATCATGGTTCGTCCGGTTTTGGGAACGGATATTTGATGTGATGCGCCGCAGCATTCATTCTTGAAATTCCATTCGATGGGGGAGGCGCCAGAAAGGGCGACGAGGTCTTCCATGGTGTGGGGCTGCTCGTCGTCATCGAAGTTGCAAACCTCAGTGGGGCGAAGCAGAGCGCAACCGTAATAGCATGCAACTTTCAATCCATCGAGGGGAAGGCATACGCGTTGGGCGAGTCGTTCTTGCGCTTCGGCTGGAAGAAAAGGCTCCAGGCCGTTGGCAACATAAGCCGACGCACTCCAAGGACGGTCGATGATGTGCTCGAGCTGAATTCGGACTTCATCGTTTTCCTGGGCGTGGGCGGTAGCCGTTTTCAGGTGCAAATAGCAGCCAGCGCAGGGTGCTAGTACGGGAGCATGGCCGAACGCTTCTTCCGAAAGAGCGAGCGAACGTGCGGGAAGCGCATCTCCCAATAGGTCGCTTTCGGCATGCGCAGCTGATGCGCCACAGCAGTTCCAATTAGGGATTTCTGCCAGTTCAATGCCTGCTGCGAGGGCGACGTAGCTATATGAATTGGTGTAGGAGATGCCCGTTGAATGCGCCGAGCATCCTGGGAAATAGGCATACATCATGGCTATGCCTCCTTTTCGGGGGAAGGCGTGTTTTGGGAAGCGGCCATACGTGCGCGGTCGATGAGTTCTTTAACCTCATCGGCATTCGCCTGTTCCTTGCTGGTTGGACCGATCATTCCGCGCACCACCATTTTCGGTGCACTCAATGCATCCTGCAGGAAGTGGCCTGTTGCAAGGTTGAAACGCATGGCTAGGACGGCTTCGTCTGAGAGCCCCTTTTCGCGTACGCCGTTGACAAACAGCTGGTTGAAACGAGCGACCTCTCCGATGGGCTTGATTCCTTGCGCTTCGCCTGCGCGCCGGCAGGCGAGCATGAGATTGGGAAGGTCTACGCTTTGGGGGCAGCGAGCCAGGCACATGCCGCATCCAGCGCAAAGCCAGGGCATGTTTGATTTTAAAACCGGGTCTACTTGCCCTAGTTGTAAATGGCGTAGCACTTCTCGAGGAGTCATGTCGGTATCGGATGCGACAGGGCAACCAGCCGAGCATTTTCCGCATTGGTAGCAATCCTTTGGGTCGACCTTGGCATCGTCCAGGACGCTGTGAAGCTCATTGTCAAATTTTGCCGTCTGAGTGAGATTTCTTGCTTCCATGGAACCTCCGTTCTTAAAGACGTTTAGGTTGGTCTTTCTGGAGCTTCGTCGCGGCTATTTGGGACCGCGAGGTAGGATCCAGGGCTCGTTTGGAAGAGTTATGTTTCGCTCTGGTTACAGCAAACGCCTTAGAGGGTGAAGTTACCTATAGTGAACTCGCGTTCAGGCTTAAACAGGCATCTCAGCGGCTTTTGAAAAAGCGCTGAGTAAAAGCGTATTGCCGCTTGCGGAAAGGGTGTTTCAAAATGCAAATAACATCAGCATTCGTTGCGCAAAATGTGCTACCTGATTATTGGCGCCCGATTGTTTCATCTAATGTCACAGCAGTTGGAAAGCGTATCGGTTGAGCTGAATGGAAATCTTTCAGTAATGGGTGGGGTGCGATGAATCCCTCTGATGCGTTTCATCGCGATTTTTTTATTCCCTAGTTGTTAACTTCACGCAAAACTTCGACCACGTAGACATTTTTTGGGAGTTCGCTGTCCCACACTTCGGTGATCGAATAGAGGCCAGGGTTATTTTCGATGTGGCTAAAAGCTTTGTTCATGCATTCGGTGATTGATTGGCCTTCTATTCGGAACCCCAGATTTTCGCATTTTGGGAGCGTTCTTTGCATGAAAGGTTCTTTCGGAGCGGTATGTGTCATTCTACCTACTTCTACGTAGGCATTAGTTTTCAGCTCGTTTCCGGATGAGGCAATGGTAAAGCCCTGAAAGTAGAGAGGGGTTGCGCCAGATTCTTCTGCCGTCCGGTACAGCTCCGCCATTGCTTTTGTGTACGATTTCACTGAGAATTTTCTTTCCTTCCAGGGGGATATGAAGATATGCCTTTTAGCCAGGAATCGTGTGTAGGGAGCATCTTTGTGTCTGAGGATTTCCTGCTCGGTGATTTCATCGATGCAGGAATTGATACGCATAAGTGAATCTTCTGCGCGACGAATATTGGCGAGGGCGGTATCGCGGCCCGATATAAGCAATTCTTTCAGGTTGAGTGATCCTCGGTTTGTCTTGTGGTCCGTCAGTGACTTTAACGGGATGCCAAGCTCAATGCAGGTGAGTATTACATCGAGGTCTATCATTTGATTGGGAGAGTAGTAGCGGTAACCGCTAGACGGATCTACGTAAGCAGGCTTGAGGATGCCGATGGTCTCGTAGTATCGAAGTGATTTGGCGCTAACTTGTTTGAGTTTTGCTGCTTCGCCTATGGAGAGCAATTCATTTTTCATGGCGGCTCCTTGACTCTGCCCTTATGGCAGAGTTTAGCATGTACAACCGTTGTAGCACCGCGAGGAAACACATGATCGTTTCGTGCTTCCTTCGTCCATTTCTTCGAGAGGTTCGTATGCTTCCTTATCTCATGATTTGCGTTTCGGTGGTATTTGAAGTGTTTGGCGACACCATGATGAAAGTTTCGGATGGCTTTCGACGCAAGCTGCCCATTGTCGGCGTAGTGGTTGGCTATGCTGTTTCTTTCTGGATGATGTCCCATGTTTTGCTTCAGCTACCGCTCGGTCCCGTTTACGCGGCGTGGACGGGACTCGGTATCGCGTTGACCGCTGTGGTGGGCCATTTTCTGTGGAATGAGGGCTTTAACGCGAAAAAAATCATTGGTCTTGTTGCCATTATTGTTGGCGTGGCATTGTTGAAGTTGGGGGTTTAGGCATGAGCGTTGCTGAAGAAGAGAAGCAACTTGTCCGAGAAAAGGCGAAGTCGAAACGTCTTGCGTTTGTTCTGTTGGGAATTGCCATCGTTGCCGAAGTTACCGGAGCTATCTGCTTGAAGGCTTCAGAGGGCCTAACCGTTCCGCTGCCTACCTTGGTCACAGTGATTGGGTACCTCATCACGTTTACATTGCTGATAAAAATTCTGCAGAACCTTCCACTTGGCCTGGTGTATGGCATTTGGGGCGGCGTGGGTTCCGCTGCAACTATGCTGGTTGGCGTTGTGGTTTGGCATGATCCCTTTACTGCCTTTACTGCGGTAGGGGTGCTGTTGGTAATTGGTGGTGTGTATCTGCTCAACAAGGGGACCGATGAAATCGAAGCAGCTCGTGCCCAGCAGCAATAGGCTGGCGGTATATACCCTCTAGCTCTGATCGGCTCTTTTTGGTGTTCGGTGCATTCCGACCGGGTATCGAGTGAGCTTCTTAATGATTCGCCGTCCTGCGAGCTGAAACTGCCGCTCCCTGGCTTCATCTTGCGTGATATGGATGCTAGTTTCACAATAGGGAACACAGATTCGATGCAGGGGTGCCTGCGGCGCGTCCAAATCGCGTTGGCATGGCTGAGAGGGCATTCGGCCTAACTCTTTGAACCTGTCAGTTAGTGCTGGCGTAGGGAGCATCTCAGGTTCATTCTGGGGCGCCCGCTATGGCTGGCGTCCCTTTTATTTGCGCGGAAGGAAAACGCATGACAGAGATGGACCAGTTAAAAAGCGGCATCATTGAAGCGGTTGAGAAAGTTCGAACCGAGAACCCGTTGGCGGGTTCGGTTACTAATGGCGTAACAATGGATTTCGTTGCCAACGCTCAGCTTGCTGTGGGCGGTAGTGCCGCAATGGTGTATTTGCCTGATGAAGGCGAATGCTTGGTTGCTGCAGGTGGAGCGGTTTACCTAAATATGGGCACATTGCTTCCCGTCTATCGGGAAACGCTGCCCCGTACGGCTGCAGCGGCTTTCAAAAGTGGCAAACCTTGGGTTTTGGATCCTGTTGGTATCGGCATTGGCCAGCTTCGTAGCGATTTGCTTCTAGAGCTGAAGCAGTATAAGCCTGCTATTGTGCGCGGTAACGCTTCTGAGATCATTGCGCTAGCAAGCTTATGGGGCATTGAAGCTAATGCTTGCGAATCTTCGCGTCCTCGCGGTGTGGACACTACCGACACCGTGGAAGCTGCTCGTGATGCAGCTGCCGCCTTAGCTCGTTATACGGGGGGTGCTGTTGCGGTTTCTGGTAAAAAAGACCTGGTAACCGATGGAGAAAAGGTTGCGTACTCCGAGGGCGGCTCCGAACTGATGGAAAAAGTTACGGGCTTCGGTTGCTCTCAGGGCGGTGTTCTGGCTGTGTATGCTACGGCAACCAACCCGTTCACTGCAGCGTTGGCGGCGGTGGCTCATTACAATGTTGCCGGCTCCCGTGCAGCTAAGGTTGCCGATGCTCCTGCATCTTTCAAGACGGCATTTATTGACGAGCTTTATCGCGCTACCGCTCGAGATATCGCCGATAATCCTTTTAGCGTTGAAGAGGCATAGCATGAATACGCTCATTGCTGTAGCAATAGCTCCTTTTGGCGTGGGCGACGAGCTTGCGCCTGAAGTGGCTGAAGTTGTAAAGGTGATTCGCGAATCGGGCTTGCCCAATCATACCTATTCCATGTTCACCGAAATTGAAGGTGAGTGGGATGAGGTTATGAGGGTGGTAAAGGATGCTACCTTTGCCTTGGCCGAAAAGGGAATTAGAACCGAAGTTATTTTGAAAGCGGACGTTCGTCCAGGGCGTACAAACATGATGAGTCGCAAAGTTGCCGCTGTAAACGAGATTTTGGAGCAAGGGGAATAGCATGCGCAAGGACCTTGATATTTCTGCCTATTTGGTTGTCGGCCCCGAAAACACGATGCGGCGTCCGGTTTCCGATGTTATTGCTCAGGCTTTGCGTGCTGGGTTCACCTGTGTGCAAATTCGCTCAAAGGAATGTTCGGCTCGCGATCTTATTGCGTATACCATCCAAGCGGCTGATGTTATTGCTGCAGCGGGGAAAAGCAAATCGGTTGCGCTTTTGGTGGATGACCGATTGGATGTTGCATTGGCTGCACGTGAAGCGGGAGCGAAAGTCGATGGCGTACATGTAGGCCAAACCGATATTCCCGTCGAAGTATGTCGCAAGCTCCTCGGTCCAGATTCGATTGTGGGCCTTTCCGCTCGTGCCGATGAAATGCTCGAATACGTGAAAACCGCTGATATGAGCTTGGTGGATTACCTTGGAGTTGGTCCCTTGCATGAAACGCCTACAAAGACCGATTGCGGTTTAGCGGCTGACGGAACCATCATCACTAAAAGCATCGATGATTTGAAAGAGCTGGTCTGTGCAAGTCCCGTACCCATTGTTGTAGGTGGTGGCGTGAAAATTGCTGACATTCCCTTGGTGAAGAGCACCGGCGTCGATGGCTTCTTCGTGGTTTCTGCTGTATGTGGGGCCGTTAATCCTGAGGCCGCAGCAAGGGAATTGGTGGACGCCTGGCGTGATTAACGATTTGCTCTTTATCGCGGTTATAGCTTTGATTCGATAAATAGTTACTTCTTCTTGGCGGGCCCCATTTATATGGGGCCCGCTGAACATCAGATTATTCCCCAGAGATTTCCCGTTGCTGAAAGTAGGGCAAACCAGATGGGCGGAATAAAGAGGGCGGGAAGCAGATTCATGGTGGAAATCTCCTTAAGCTTCAAGAGGTTTATGCCACTTGCAAGAATGAGCAAGCCTCCAATGATGGCGATTTCGGTCATCATTCCATCGCCCATAAGTGGGGCAAGCGCACCAGCGAGTAAATAGATAGCGCTCTGCCAGCAAAAAAGCACTACAGCAGCAATAGCGATCCCAAAACCAAAGGTAGCTCCGAAAACCATAGAGGAAACTAGGTCGAGGGTGGCATTGGTGAGCAAGTAGGTTTCATCACCGTAGAGCGCGCTGTTGACTGGGCCTAAAATAGAGAGTGTACCCACACAAAAAAGCATAATTGCAGTTGATAAGCCTTTTGCAAATTCGTTGCCATCCTTCGAATGCTTTGATACAGCTTTTTTAAATCGGGTTTCCAGATCGAGTGCTGTTCCAACTATGGCGCCTATGGCCATGCTGACGATGAACAGTACAGGGTAGGAGCTGTGGGGCATGTTTTGAGCGACGGCATTGAGCCCCATGCCAACAGTGGCAATGCCAAGAGCAGTGAAAATGGCTTCCTGGTACTTTGGTTTCAAGCCTCTCTTCGCTATTGATCCAATTGCGCTGCCCAAAAGAATACAGCACGTGTTTACGATGGTGCCTAGCATGCGGTCTCCTAACAAAATTGCCCTTCAACGGTAAAAGCTGAAGGGCAATCGTGCAAGAGGTGGCTTACCTGCGGTTTGGCGGAAGATGATTGGTGGGCACTGGAAGGCGCTTAGTTGCTTCGAGTTTGTTGTTTTACCAGGTCGTCAGTATCTAGCCAGAGTGTAAAAGGGCCACTATTGGTTAGGCTTACTTCCATCATGGCGCCGAACCAGCCAGTTTTCAGCTCTACGCCATCATCCCGAACGAGTTGTGCGAAGTATTCATACAGGCGGTTTGCCAGGTCAGGGGAGGCGCCTTTAGTAAACGAGGGGCGGTTGCCCTTATGGCAGTCAGCATAGAGCGTGAATTGAGAAACCAAAAGCACAGCACCGCTCACATCGCTTAGCGATAGGTTGGTTTTTCCGTTCTGGTCTTCGAAAATGCGTAGTTTTGAAATCTTCGACCATAGTTTCTCGGCGATCTCTTCGGTGTCGTTGGGGCCGACACCCAGAAGGATGCAGAAACCTTGGTCAATGCTGTTTACGTTGCCTTCTCTTGTCGAAACTGAAGCTGAGGAGACGCGTTGGATTAATGCTCGCATGGTTTTCCTTCCGATGACGTATGGCGTGGTAGCTTGGGTTCTGCTGGTATGATTGGCTCAGTCGATAATGATATCGCGGCGTAACAAAATGCTGAATGGGGGTACTATGCTCGATCCAAGGATTTATGCATATTGCGAAGAAGACATCACCAATATCAGCGGCTTTGATCGATCGGAATTTGTTTCGGCAGAAGAAGGTCGTTTTGTTATGCATGCCCACCCTGGTCCAGACTGTGCCAATAACATTGGCACGGTGCACGGAGGCTTCTTGCTTGCTTTGGCTGATACGGCCGGTACGGGGGCGATTGATACGTTGGGGCGTGAGAATGCCACCATGTCGGTGAATTCGAACTTTCTTCGTCCTGCCTATACCACCGATGAATATCTTGAGGTGGTTGGCACAGTTCTGAAGCGGGGAAAGAGGGTCGTGGTGGCCGAGGTGACGATTTCGCGTCCGAACGGAGAGCTATGCTTGAAGGCAACCTTGACTTCTGCCGTGTTTGATTCGAGGATCATCGATTTGCCTCGTCTTGCCAATCTATAGTTTTCGGTGCTCTTGAAATATTCTCGACATATTGCGCTCCTAAAATACTCACGTTAAAAAACAGCTGGCATCTTTGGCTGGCTCCCATACGTTTAAGGAGAATGTTCGTGGCTAAAGTCAATGAGAACTATGCAAAGTTGCCCGGTAGCTATCTATTTGCCGAAATTGCACGTCGTACTGCTGAGTATTCAGCGGCGCATCCCGATGCAAACCTGATAAAAATGGGCATAGGCGATGTGACTCGACCGTTGGCGCCTGCCGTAATCGATGCGATGCATGCGGCTGTCAACGATATGGCGAGCATCGAAGCCTTCCATGGCTACGGTCCGGAACAGGGCTACGATTTTCTTCGCAAGGCTATCGCCGATAACGATTTCCGCTCTCGCGGCGTTGAGGTGGACGAAGATGAGATCTTTGTTTCCGATGGCGCCAAGAGTGACTGCGGCAATATCGGAGACATCCTTTCCATTGATAACGTCATCGCTGTGTGCGATCCCGTGTATCCTGTGTATGTTGATACCAATGCCATGGCTGGTCGCGCCGGCGAATATGATGAGGAATCTCAAGGTTGGACAAATATTATTTACATGCCCACCACTGCCGAGAACCATTTTGTTCCCGAGCTTCCTGAAAAAGTGGCTGACGTAATTTATTTGTGCAGCCCCAACAATCCTACTGGTACCGTGCTTAATGCTGATCAGCTTAAGGTTTGGGTTGACTACGCCAATGAGCATGGATCTATCATCATGTTCGATGCTGCTTACGAGCGCTTTATTTCCGAAGAGGGAGTGCCCCATTCGATTTATGAGATCGAGGGCGCAAAAACCTGCGCAATCGAATTCCGTTCTTTCTCTAAGACGGCGGGTTTTACAGGTGCTCGCTGCGGTTACACGGTTGTCCCTAAAGCCCTTGAACGTGATGGTGAGAGCTTGAATGCTATGTGGAATCGTCGCCAATGTACCAAATTCAACGGAGCTTCTTACATCATTCAGCGCGGTGCTGTTGCTATTTATACTGATGAGGGCGAGAAGCAGATCGAGGAAACGCTCGACTACTACCGTGCCAATGCGCGTGCTATTAAAGAAGGCTTGGAGCGTGCAGGCTTTGAAGTGTATGGTGCGGTAAACAGCCCCTATGTGTGGTGCAAGGCGCCCGAAGGCATGGGGTCGTGGGATTTGTTTACTTTGCTGCTGGAAAAGGCGAACGTTATCACTACGCCTGGAGCTGGATTCGGGCCTTCCGGTGAAGGGTACATTCGCCTTTCGGCGTTTGGTGACGCTAATGCAACCAAAGAAGGGGTTCGTCGCATCGAAGAGCTGTTCGCCTGATTTTTGCTACAACGATGAGGGCTCTGCCAATTTCTGCTTGGCAGAGCCCTTCGTTTTGCGTAAAGGTTTTCTTTTTAGTAGGTGCCCATTGGCGAAACGTGCTTTTCGTTAAAAGCTGGCAGTTGTCTCTTCCGGCTCAATCAAGGAATCAACCGCGGCGTCCTGGTAATCGCGTAGGCAGCTGCAGCGCAAAGCGGGATTGTCATCGGTGTTGTAGTAATACGTACCCGTTTTTGCGGAGAAGCAGCTGGTGAAGATGGTTCGCTCCCACGTACCGTCGCCCATTTGGGCCGACCCTTCTACCATGGCTACATTTCCCAAGGTATGAAACATGCGCATAACGTTTTCTTGTTCAGATTGTTTGGCGGGATGATTTGCATTCAGGAAAGCTGCCTTGACGAAACGAGACGTAGTATATGAGTCTCCCGGTATGCTATGAGCTCCTGCGCCAGCTCCGAAAGGCGAAAGCGACGCATTGCCCCATTGGACGGTTCCTGGAAAGGCGCTTGTAGCATTCAGGTAGGTACGCAGGTTTTCCATGTGCCAGTCGAATGTGGGCTGGTTAGCCAAAGTATCGACGGGGTTGGGGTGTATCTTCATTCCTGTTGGCAGGTATTCAACAACTATACTTCGGTCTGCGTCGCCGATGATCCAATGCAGCAGCGAAACACCTAGGTTCTCGCTTACCGGTTTCCCGACGATTGTCACAGTGCCAAGCGCCTCCTCAACTTCATCAACGGTGGAGAAGTTTGAGGTGATCCATGCCGGAAATTCGTAGGCGGCGACATTTGTTTTCCCGCGTACAGGAGCTTCTTCGTATTGCGCGTATCCAGGAAAATTTAAGCCTGCTACTGCTAGACCCGCGTCGTTTCCGCAATCAAAATAGAGTGGATATCCTTGATCGGTTATTCCCATGCCGATAATTGCATGCCCCGCAGGTTTGGTTGTTGACTCTTCGGGGAAGGCTTTCGCAAGGGGGTAACCCTTTGGGGTGATAACGATGTGCTCACCAAAAGGCGTACTCCAATCAAGGTTGCGACCAAGGTACATTGCTCCATCGGTAGATGTGAATCTGATTCCAGTGCACATAGTGACTTCCTCCTTTTTATAAATGTGTGTATTTCTGTTATTTCATTAGAATATTCGACATGTTGTACATGTACAGCCTGCTCCTAAAGGCGATGGTTCTTCCCTGGGAAGTTAGCAGTGTTGCTGATTTGTCATGGAGTCGTGGGCTGACGGTTGGTTGATGCTTTGAGGCTGGTTATACTGGCATCGTCCATTTGTACGTTTTGCAACATAATGGGCGGACAGTTCGAAACCCTCCTGTCGTTAAATAAAACTAGGCCATAAGCAGCTTAGGGCAGAGCCCTGCTTTCTTCATGCCTTGTTTATTTCCGACAAGTTGAATTAATTGAAGGAGCGCTTTATGTATGGCCTAAAAACCGAAAGTAGCTTTGATGCTGCCCACTTTCTTACTGATTATCACGGCAAATGCGAGAATCTGCATGGGCATCGTTGGCGTGTCGTAGCCTATCTTGCTCAAGAAAAGCTTTGGAACGAAGGCACGCATAAAGATATGGTCATTGATTTCGGTGAATTTAAGCACGTGCTGCGAGAACTCACTGAAGAGCTTGACCATTCTTTTATTGTTGAAGAGGGCTCGCTTATGCCTGAAACCTTGGCGTGCCTTGAAAAAGAGGGCTTTACCCTTTCTATGATGCCGTTTCGTACCACGGCAGAGAATCTAGCTCGTTACTTCTATGATCGAATGGCAGATTCTGGTCTTTCGATCTCGCAGGTCGAGGTTTATGAGACGCCCAATAATTGCGCTATTTACTACGGAGAAAACTAGCGATGTCGCATTGCCAAGCTTATTTCGATGAAGATAGTGAGGAAGCCTGTCTTTTGCCTGTCGTCGAGCGATTCGTATCCGTTAACGGTGAAGGGCCGCGAGCTGGTCGTTTGGCTGCGTTTATACGATTCGCTGGCTGCAACCTTGCATGTTCTTGGTGCGATACCGCATGGGCAAACGTAGACAAGTGCGATCACGAGGACATGAAGCCGCAATCCCTTGTTGAATGGGTTTCCGATGCAGGCGTTTCTTGTGTGACGCTTACTGGTGGTGAACCAACCCTCCAACCCGGATTGCCTGCTTTGATTATTGCCCTGCTTGGCTCCGATGCCTGGGGCTCTGGCAATGGTCGCGTTGTAGAAATCGAGACCAATGGGGCAGTCGACCTTTCTGCTTTGCATGAGTTACGAAGCGGATTCGGAAAAAAGCGTGCAACGGATCATTGTGCGGCCATTGATGGGATTGATTGTGGCGCGATGCCGCTCGATCCTGTTACAGACGTATATTTCACGGTTGATTGCAAAATGTCGTCATCGGGGATGACCGCTGAGATGCTTCCGGGCAATTATGAGTTGCTTGGTTGTGGAGATGCCGTCAAGTTCGTTGTTGCGAGCATTGAAGACCTTGAGTGTGCGAAGTCTGTTATTGATCAGTATGACTTGTGCTCTCGATGCGAGGTGTTCTTCAGCCCCGTGTTCAGCTGCATCGAGCCTTCTGAAATCGTTTCGTTTATGGAGCGGCATGGGCTTTTCGGAGTTCGTTTGCAATTACAGTTGCATAAAATAATTTGGCCAGATCGAGATAGAGGAGTATAGCAAATGGAAACGAGTACGCCTCAAGCGGTATCTTCCACTTCTGTTGGTTTTAATGCGGCAACGGGCACAGATGCGCCTATTCGCGCCTTGGTGTTGTGTTCGGGCGGTGTTGATTCCACTACGCTTCTTGCGATGGCGGTGAAACGCTATGGTGCGCAAAATGTTTATGCTCTTTCCATAAGTTACGGTCAGCGTCACGATAAAGAGATCTTTGCCGCTCAAGCGGTTGCTGGTTATTATGGCGTAGAGCAGCGCTTCCTTGATTTGTCGGCTATCTTTGCTGATAGCAATTGTTCACTTCTGGCGCACTCGACGCAAGATGTTCCAGAGGAGTGCTATGCAAAGCAGCTGAGCGAAACGGACGGAAAGCCGGTAAGCACCTATGTCCCATTCCGCAATGGGCTGTTCTTGTCGTCTGCTGCATCCATGGCGCTATCCCTAGGTTGCTCGGTTCTTTATTACGGTGCTCACCACGACGACTGGGCGGGTAATGCTTATCCTGATTGCTCCCAGGAGTTCGTTGATGCTATGAATTGCGCGATCGTCGAAGGGACGGGCGGCGAGCTTTCGATGGCAGCTCCTTTTGTGCAATGGTCTAAAGCTGATATCGTTCGTAAAGGACTGGAGCTTGAAGTTCCCTATGAGCTTACGTGGTCGTGCTATGAAGGTGGAGAAAAGCCGTGTGGGGTTTGCGGCACATGCATCGATCGCATTCGGGCGTTTAACCTTAACGGCGTAACTGATCCCCTTATGCAATAAGCCATGTTTCTGCTTAGGCAGATCTTCCATTGTTTGAAGCGCCTTTTCAGCGTCTGATTTATGGCCAGATTCCTACAAAAGGAGAGTTCAATGACTGATATATCGCGAGAATCGGAAGAGGGCATTTCCCTTCTTGGCAACCAGCACACTCAGTATCCAACAGATTATGATCCTAGTGTGCTGGAAACGTTTCTAAATAAGCACCCCGAAAACGACTATTTTGTTAAGTTCAACTGTCCAGAATTTACGAGTCTTTGCCCTATTACGGGGCAACCTGATTTTGCCACCATTTATATCTCCTATGTTCCGAGCGAGCGCATGGTGGAAAGCAAGAGCCTGAAGCTGTATCTGTTCAGCTTCCGCAATCATGGTGATTTTCATGAGGACTGCATGAACATAATCATGAAGGATCTTATTGCTTTGATGGATCCAAAGTACATAGAAGTTTGGGGAAAGTTCACTCCCCGTGGCGGTATTTCGATTGACCCGTATTGCAATTATGGCAAGCCTGGCACGAAATGGGAGGATGTTGCATGGGAGCGGCTCTCTCGTCATGATTTGTACCCTGAAAAGGTCGATAATCGATAGATAGCTTACTATTAGTTGATTAATGCCCCAGATGCAGCAAGCCGCCATTATTGACGGCTTGCTGCATCTGGGGCATTAATCAAGGGGAATGCTGCGTCGATGATTGAACTGATTATATCGACTCGGCGAGACGGCTACTCTTCTGGTTTTACGTTTTTCAGGTCTCGCATCAATTCTAGATGCCGTTGATGCTGTTCGAGTTTTGCTTGTTCGATAAGATCATGGCGTTTGTGATGCACTTCAAGCACGGCTTTGGCGTGAGCCCGCTTTTTTTCGCGTCGTTTGCTGGCTATTTCGTTTGAGGTTTCGGTTAAGTGTGCATAGACCCAATGATCTTGGAGGATCTCGCCAATGTGATGGGGATCGTGGGCAACCTCGCGTGCCGCTTCGACGGGATGCGCATCAGCTACGCGATAGGTAAGCGAGGTGAGCAGGGGCATAACGAGAACCGTTATGGCGCCTGATGCTACCAGCACCGAAGCAACATCCTGAGACATTGCGCCTGCCTTTGTTGCTACGGAGGTAACAGCAACAATCAGGGGTAGCGCGGTGGTGCAATAAAGAGCTACGGTTACCCGGTTGTGCGAGGACATGGACCGTGTTTCACGATCGGTCGAGAGAGAAACAAAAATTGGTACTGCGCGGATAAGCAGCAGTGAGGCGATAAACCCTATAAGCAGCAGTGGATCCGCTAGCACTGCATAGAGGTTGATTTTTGCGCCTGACACAACGAAGAAGAGTGGCACGAAAAAGCCAAAGGCAATGCCATCAAGTTTATGCTCAAGGCTATTGTTGCCCTCGGGAATGATATAGCGCAGTACGAATCCAGCAGCGAATGCTCCGAGTACTGCATCAAGGTTAAACAGAGCTGAAAGAGTCACGAGCGCCACCAACAGAAGAACGGTAACACGCATGGTGGTCTGTGAGGTGGTGTTAGCGTTTTCGGCAAGGAAGCGATATATCTTTCCCCCAGCTTTACGGGCCTTTGCGGGTATGATTGCGACAAGTACGGCAACCGCCGCAAACAACAAGAGGATAACTACGGTTTTCCATTCGGCGCGTGTTGAGAGAAGCAGGGCCATTGCGATAATGGGCCCGAGTTCACCCCATGTGCCGTAGGCGAGTACCGAATCGCCCACACGAGTTCCCAGCAGGTTTCGTTCTTTCAGTATTGGTATTAAAGTTCCAAGCGCAGTTGTTCCCAGGGCAATAGCGAATGCGACACCGCTAAGTTCGGTAGGTGAAACAAAGCCCGAAAGAGCAACGGCGCCAAAGCCTAATCCGAGACATACCAGCCATGTTGCGAACCCTCGTTTTCCCTGGTGGCCGGTAATGTTCTTCGGGTCGATCTCGTAGCCAGCTAAGAGGAACAGGAAGGCAAGACCGAGTTCCGATAGAAGGCCAATTGAATCTGACAGGTGAATAGCACCTACCATATTTGGACCCAATACGGCTCCTGCGATGAGCAGAAAGACTGTTTCCGGGATGGGTTTTTTGGGGATGGCTTGAGCAGCAAGAGGGCATGCTGCAGCAACGAGCACGATGACGGCTAGCGATATGAGGTCTTCAGTCATGGGGACGGCTTTCGTGTAGGGGGAGGGGCGCTAGAAGATTGCGTTTAAGGGCTTTGAAATATCAATATCTTCCTGGCCATGGCACAGTTCTGTGACTTTCGTCAAAAATGACTCCTGGGTTCCGTCGAGCATGCGCAGGGTCAAAGTTACCGTATCAGCATATTGGGTATCTAGCGTTTTGGCGTTGCACTCAGCGGCGATTCTTACCGTCTGATCATACAGAGGATAGGCGATACGTAAGGTGATGTCGATGCATACTGAAACGGTTACGCGTTTTGATTTGGCTATGGCGGACTGTGTGGCCTGGGTATAGGCGCGCACTAGTCCTCCAGTTCCAAGGAGGGTTCCGCCGAAGTATCGCGTGACTACGCACGCTATGTCGGTGAGGCCGGCGTGTTGCAAGGTCTGCAGTGTGGGGAGTCCTGCGGTTTTTTGCGGCTCGCCGTCATCGGAATAGCGGATGCGTTCGGACGCACCTTCTCCGCGTAAAATGTAGGCATATACGTTGTGACGTGCCATACGATGTTCGGTTCTAATTTCCTCGAGAAAAGAAAGTGCTTCCTCTTCGCTTTCTACATGAGCAAGATGAGCTATGAATCGGCTCTTCTTCTCTTCGATTTCGGCAATGGATCTGCCTGATATCGTTGCATATTCGGACATGAGCATCCCTTATTGGCGTGTTTTTGTTCCGCATCATTTTAGTGCACGTTTCCCCTTGGAATTGCCGATGCGGTAAATTGTTTGATCAAGCTGTTAATAAACTGCACCTGCAGTTCTTAAGCAGGGTGCTTGAAAAAGGAGCAATAGGGATGGATCCTCAACAGGTTGTCTCAAATGATTGTGAAACCCAAAAGGACTATATCGATGATGCTAGGTTAAAGAAAATGATGAAAGAAACCCAGCCATCATTTATGGAACGCTACGGTTCGTGTCTAGTCACGTTTGTCCTTATTGCGATTAATGTTGTTGTGTTTGGAATCGAAGTGGTTTTAAACGGTTTCAATCCCGATATTTCTTCTCTGGTTCTGTTCGATATGGGCGCTATGTTTGCTCCAGCAATTCAGGGGCAAGGGGATTTGTATCGTTTTGTGACGCCTATGTTCTTGCATGTGGACGTCATGCATCTTCTCTTTAACATGGCAGCCCTTTATAGCGCTGGTGTGCTGCTGGAATATTTACTTGGTCGGTGGAACTTTCTGCTGCTTTATTTTATTGGGGGTATCACCGGCAATGTCGTTTCGTATCTTGCCGATATCGTGATGGGTACCTATGGGGTTAGCGCGGGTGCATCTACTAGTATTTTTGGTTTGTTTGTTGCTATAGCCTTACTGGGGGTCTTGTCTAAGAAGAACCGCGCGTTTTTATCGCAGTACAGCAAGGGAATGCTTTCCGTTATTGGTTTGAACATTGCATATACCCTGGTTATGCCCAGTGTTTCGTTAAGCGGCCATTTGGGTGGTGCCTTGGGCGGCCTTATTGGAATGTTCATGGTGCCAAGCAAAAACCTACGAGTTCCTGCGACAGTCCGTGCTGTGGTTTCGGCTTTATGGCTCTGTTCTCTGGTATATCTGTGCTTTTGGTTAGGGCTAGCTGGGTAGCTGCCGATTCTCTTGTGCTGTTAAAGATTGGGCTCCGTGCCGCTTTACGGTACGGAGCCCAATACGTTTAGTAGAGACGCGCTATTTCAGGAGAGGTGAAAGCTCGCCGTTGCTGAAGATGCTAACTGTGCTAGTGGCACGCGAAATGGCGGTATACAGGCGACGACGTGAAAGATCGTTGTCAGGAAAATCTTCCTTGCTTGCATTTACGATTACAACATGGTCGAATTCCAAACCTTTTGCTAAGGGCAAGGCAAGCAAAATGCTTCCGGAATTAGGTAGCGTGTCACCTTCGCCGATAAGGGCGGGCGAATCGTCTCCAAGCAATTGAGCGGTGCGCGTTGCCGCTTCGGCGTTAAGGGCAACGAAAGCGGTGGTGCCTTTTAGCTCTTTTGACTTCCGAGCTGCTTGAACGAGATTCCGGATGTACTCGGACTCTGTTGCGCACTCATGGAACTCGGGTTCGGTATCTGCTCGCTGTACTGATGAAATCTGCATGCCATCGGCGGTTATGGCAAGCTTGGCGAAAAGCTCTGTGATTGCTGGCGTTGAACGGTAGCTTGTCATCAGGTGGCATTCGCTCACTTCACCGCGCGTTGCTTCGAATACGTGGCGGATTTCGTCGAAAGATGCCGTGCCAGGTTTGATTGCCTGGTTCTCATCGCCTAACAGTAAGAAATTCGCACGTCGAAAATATCGAGACAAGATGGCGAGCTGTGCGGTGGTGTAATCCTGAACTTCATCGATCATCACATACTTAGTGTCGGGGTTGCTCATGCCTGTGATGCGAATTTTCAGATAGAGCCACTCTAGGAAAGACAGATCTTCAATTCCCGCAATACGCTTCCCGATGCGATCGATGCGTAGCCAATAGTCGTTTTTAACCGCTTCAAACGCACTTTCATATTGCTGAGTTAAGAATTTGAGCGTGAAGGCCTTTGCGTTTTCTTCCGTATCCATGGTAATGGGCTCGCCGAAAATGCTTAGTTGGTCGTTGTAGGAGAGCTCACTTACCACGTCTTGGGCTGCAGTGTTGTTTGCCATTTGCCCTAAGCGGCTTTGCAGACGAGTTTCAAGCTCTTCGCGAATTAGCGTGATGCGATGAGGACCGGCTGGAGCGTTTTTGAATTTTGCGGCAGCTTTGGCGATTTGCTGGGCGTTGATCAGCACTGTACCTTGGCTTTTTATATCGCGGAAGTCCTTATCCTGGAGCTCAAGCGAATCGACTGCTTTGTCGATAAACTTTAGTGTTTCAAACGAGGTGTCGAAGCGCTTGAAATCGCGTCCGGGAGGGATTGTTCCTTCGGCGAATTCATTCCAAGTGAGGATGTTGGGGTTGCGTTCCCCCATATCGGGAAGAACATTGTCGATGTAGTCACGGAATACGGGATTGGGCGTGATGAGGAACACCTGGCGCGGATCGAGGCTTTCACGTTTTTGGTAGAACAAGTATGCGATGCGCTGCAGCAAAACTGACGTTTTGCCGCTTCCCGCAATACCATTTACTAAAAGTGCCGGGACATCCTTATGACGGATTACGACATTCTGTTCCTTTTGGATGGTGGTCGTAATAGCCTGCATTTGGGAAGTGCGCTGTCTTGAAAGCGAAGCAAGCAAGAGTTCGTCCTGAATGGCTATCGTGGTGTCGAAGCAGGCATTGAGTTTGTTGCCGGTAATGTCGAACTGACGTCGCAGCTTAAGATCAACGTTGATTGTGCGGCCGTTTGCTTCGTATGAAGTTTTACCGTCGGCTTGGTTGTAGTACACCTCGGCTACTGGCGAGCGCCAGTCGACGATTAGTCGTCGATAACTGTCGTCGGAAAGACCCGCATTGCCTATGTAGAGCTCTTTGGGGGCAGCGCCTGGTTTGTATTGGAGCACCACTTTGGCGAAATAGGGCTGGGGCTTCAAGATACGTACCGCAGTAAGCTTTTCCGCATTGGCGCGTTGAGTGCGATTGTACGAATCGATGACGCTGTTCATATTTGCGTATTCTATATAGGTTTCCTGCTTCTCGCCGTCGCTTGCGAAATTCGAGGCAAGCTCATCAGCCATGTTACGCTTGTCTTCCTCTGCCTCTTGCGCGGTTTTGCGCATGTTTTCGAGGACGTTTCGCTCGATTTTCTCGATTGCTTCGTACGTCGAGGTGAGGTGGTTTTGTTCTTCTTGGAACACGGCATCGGCCGAGTTCTCGGTGTTCTGCGAAGCGGCTGCGATATTATGCAGTTCGGTGCCTGTCATAGTGGTTCCTTTCCGTTTAGCTGAACTATAGTACCGAAGGCTTGCGGTTATGTGGGAAACTCCTTGGCACCTCTATCGAAAACGCGAAAGGTTGCTCCTGGCAAAATCTTGATAGCGCGCAGCATTCGAAGGCAAAGCTCTTGGACGGGGCGAGGTCGAACTCCAATTCCCTATGGTGAAACTTGGCATTTACAGTGGTCTTACCGTTGCATTTTGCTGTGCATTGATCACCTCTAATGTGCTCGCCACCAAAACACTTGATCTGGGAATGTTTGCGCTTCCTGCTTCCATTCTGACGTTCCCGATCATGTATATCATCAACGACGTGCTATCTGACGTGTACGGCTTTCTTGCTATGCGTCGCACTATTGTCGTTGGATTTAATGCTATTACCGTTGCGGCTATCGCGTACCATTTGGCAATTATTGTTCCCGGTATTCAGCCTGAAATGGCGGATGCATTTGCATTGATTCTTGGTGGTTCGTGGCGCATTCTTCTAGGCACATTTGCCTCATATGTGTTGGGCAGTTTGCTGAATTCGTATTTGATGGCTGGACTGAAGAGGCGCTTTGATAAATACCTGGTTTTTCGCTGTGTGGTTTTCACTGTTGCAGGTGAAACTGTCGATTCGTGCGAATTCCATTCAGTTGCTTTTGTTGGTGTATACGCTCCTGAGGCGATTTTGGTGATGATCGGATCCCAGATCCTATTTAAAACGCTGTATGAAATCGTTATGTACCTAATTGCGCGGAAGGTGCTTCTTGCCGTCCGCAAGCATGCGGGGGTTGAATGGGTTACGAAGTCAAGCTCGCAGATTTGTTAGCTTCCCGACAGTACTTAAATGGTGTTCCGAAGGTAATCGGAACCCCATTTGTTTTCCTGGAATCTGTGCGTGGGCTAATTCGCTTTGGCGTAGAGGCCAACGGTGTAGCGGGTGATATCTGTTCTGCTGACGATGCCAATCATCTTACCTTTGTCCATAACCGGAGCTTTCTTAAGATGATGTTGGGCAAGCGTTGCGCATACGGTTCTCATGTCGTCTTGCAAGTCAACAGTAAGGACGTTTTTGGTTGCAATCGTGCCGACTTTCATGCCGATAAGGGCGCTGGCTTTTTCTTCAAACCCTTGTTCATTTGAATCGATGGTGTAGGAATAGAAACTTGTGAAAGTGGTGTCTTGGTGCGCCAAGGTGCCGATGATATCGCCATCGCTGACGAATCCGCAAAGGTTACCGTTATTGTCGAGCACAGGTGCTCCGGAAATCTCTTTTTCAGTAAAGAGCCTTAGAGCCTCAAGTGCATTGGCGTTTTCGTTAACGGAGAAGACTTCTGTTTGCATAAGTGAAGAAAGCACGCTTGCGTCTGCGACGCTTTCCTCTTTCTGTGTAGACTGTTCCTTTTGCAAATTGATGCGGAAGGCGAGGAAAAATCCAAAAACGGCCATAATCAAGGTGAAGGCAAAACCGATATGCGATCCCTCGGTGAACGCCAGTGCTGAGTCGGTGCCACCAGCGGCAAAGTAGGTGTTTTGCCCAGCTGCAAGAAGACAGGTGGCAACCGCAGTGCAAATTGCTCCCAATACTTGCTGCAGGGTGTTCATGATAGTGCTACCGTCGCTATTGAGTTGCGGCGGGATCGAGGCAAGTGCATGTGTTTGGCAGGGCGACATAGCCAAAGGCACACCGATCGTCATGATGATGTGACACGCCACCATGTACCAAATGGGAGTTTCTGGCGTAGCGATCATCAGCATAGCGGAAGCTAGCGCCGAACAAGCAAACCCGATTGAAACTGGGCCGCGCGCCCCAAAGCGATCGAAAAGGGTTCCGGCAGCAACACTTACTGCTGCATTGATCAAGCCACCGGGAAGCATAAGCACGCCCGCTGCAACAGCTATGAGCATCGCATTTTGGTAAAACTGCGGTAGCACATACATAGCGGCAAGCGTAATGCCGAAATTGAGCATAAGGCACATTACACCAACGCGATAACCCTGATAGGTGAATACGCTCAGGTCGAGCCGGGGACCTTAATGCTCAATTGGCGTTTGATATATGCGGCAAGACACACAATACCAACCGCGAATGATCCAAGGACAGGCTCAGAAGTGAATCCGAAAAGGCTTACCATGCCAGCACCGAGTACAATTCCGCCAAAGCCGAAGCACGATGTTATGACCGAAATAGCATCAATTCGAGGTTTCGTAAGCTCGTAAGGGTTCACTTCGAATTTAATTGCAAACAAGATGGCAATTGCAAGCGTGATGCAAAAGCTGAAGAAAATCCAACGCCAAGAAAGGGTACCAATAAGGAAGCCAGCAAGGGTGGGGCCAATGGCTGGCGCAAACATGATTACCAGGGCTGCAACACCCATTGCCTGACCGATTTTATGAGGCGGGATAACCTCAAGAACCATGGCGAACATTAGTGGTAGAACCAATCCGGTGCCAATGCCCTGTATGCACCGACCTACAAGGCATATTTCAAAGGAACCAGCAAAACCGCCAATCAAAGCTCCGATAAGAAACGAGCAAAGAGCAAATAGGGTTATTTGGCGTGCCGTGAACCATTTCATAAGAAGACTTGCGAAGGGAAGGACCAAACCGATCACGAGCATGTATGCAACTACGAGCCACTGCACCATGTTCAGCTCGACGCCGAAGGCTAGTGAGAGCTGGGGAATGGCGATGTTGAGTGCGGTTTCGCTGTACATGCCGGTAAAACCGCCAAAGTACAGACACATCATACTGAGGTACGGATGTTTGACTATAACGCGTGCTTGGGGGAGAGAGGGGTTTTGGGATTGTGTCACGTAAAAAAACTTCCTTTCTTTAAGGGCCGCGATGTGCTTTGCCCAATAAATAAAAAAGCGTTCGTAGCAACTGCTACGAACGCTTCGTATGGGTGAGCGACTTCGCTTTAATCAACGCAAGGATTATAAGCGGAATTGTGAGGTCTGTGTAAGTGCTGGTTTTATGGAATATATTAGTCGGCTTAGTTTGAGGCGAACATCTCGAATAAAACCTGGACTGTCGAATCACTCATGATGCCAATAATGTAGGCACATGCAAATGAATTCTTCCATGGAGGATCTGAAATCGAGTTTGGGGTTATTAATGCCTAATTCGTTGAGCGCCTGAGAAACCATGGGGTTGGTAGCGCATCCTCCAACCATTCCTGTGCCATGGAAATGAATGGTGGAAATCAGGTAATCGAAGCGGTCCTTTGACACTCCCAGCATTGATCCCATTTGCGAATAAAGCTTATCTAAATAATCGAAATATCCCTTCTTGAACGCCTTTAAGCGATCAAGGGTTACATTTGTTTCAATGATGGTCATCAAGATATCGCCGTATACAAACCAATCTTTATTTGCTTCTGCGATTTGAGCCCAGCTTGCTGCAATTGCAGAAGCATTGAAGTCAAAAGTAGGAGGAAAGGCTGAAAGTAGGTCCTCGAAATAAGCATTGCGGGCATCGGCTGACAGCTCTAAAAATATTTCTTCTTTGGTGGTCACATACTTGTAGAGGCTTGCCCGAGACCAGCCTAAGCGTTCCGCAATGGTGGTAAGAGTGATCTCATGATAAGGAAAATCTCGGTACAGTTGGGCAGTGGCCCATTTGATGTCGGCCATTCGCTGGCTCTTCTGCTCACTGCTTCGCGCCCTTATGAAATCTTGTTTCATTGTTCTTCCTTGCCAGGATCTGTGTCTTTGATCGGCGGCCATTTATGTACCTTAGTATACCGTACCAAGCATTCTGCATTATATAAGTGACGGCACGTTGTTTAGGGATAACTGTTTGGTTTATTGCAATGGAGCGAATTGGATCCAGGGCGACCTCTTCGGTTTACGGTGTTGATGATTCCTGGAAATAGACCGGTAGGTAGCATGGTCAATGCATTCAAGCTTTAGGCTCATATAGCATGTAGCCAATAAGTCACGGGCGTGTTCAGGGGTAGCATTCTGAACTTACAATTTTGATCTGGCCTTTTGATTTATGCGCTACACAGCAATAGATAAATACCCTATAGTGTCGTAATCATTTTATCAAAAGACACTATAGGGTCATTTTATGAAAAGTAACAGGTGTTAAGTGCCTGGCAGGGATCAAGCTTGATCATTGTTATCTGTTGTTAGTGATTTGCTTGTAGGTCAGAATTAAGAAACCGCTTACCCATTTTGAGGTTCAAATGGGTAAGCGGTTTGAATCAAGCGGATGGTATTGAAAATAGCTACTGTTTTCTTGATTGCATCAATCAATCCAGGGTCTAATACGGTAGGTAACGCCAAGCTTGTCGCAGATAGTCTGACACCGCATTTCCTCTTCATGGGTAATTGTCGTTGCCACAGTGCTCATGACCACATGGGGAACGAATTCTTTAACGTTTTGAGCGAACTCCAGCATGGCGGGGAATGCTGATTTTCCGTATCGACTTCTTGTGAGGTTGAGATATTCTTCAGCGTTTGGGGTATTGAGACTGATCGAAACAGTGTCGATCAGCCCTTTGAATTCAGGAGTAATATCTCGCTTGTTGATAAGGGATCCTTGGCCGTTTGTATTTACTCGAATGGGTATATCCCAGCGACGCTTCGCCTCGGAGGCTACTAGCTTGAGCGTGTCAAAAGCTTCTGTTGGTTCTCCAAATCCGCAGAAAACAAGTTCTTCGTACCTGTCCATGTTGAATGCGCTGAAAGCCTCCATTACCTCTTCGAAGGATGGTTCGTGCTCTAGCCAAAGCGTGTCTGACTTTCCTACTGCATCGTCGGATTGGCGTACGCAGAATGTGCATGCGCATGAGCAACGGTTGGTAAGGTTCACGTACAGACCGTTATGAACTTCGTACAGGATGGTCATCGCTTTTTTCTTCATGGTTGGCTCCTTGGAAAGGTTCCCTCTGGTGTTTCTAAAACAGGGTGTGCAATTTTTCTTCAAAACACAGTCCGTCAGTTGGGGGTAAATTGAGTTCAATAGATCGCTTTACGCATTCTTTAACGAATGCTGAAGCTTTGCGGACAGACTCTTCAAAGGGGACGCCCTTTACTGCGTCTGCGATAAGGATGGCCGAGAATACATCCCCGGTGCCCGAGCGTTGGCCTCCAAGCCGTTTCGTGGTGACGGTAAATGCTGCTCCGCCTTCCTCCCAGCATGCGTTGGTAACTTCGGCTCCTTGCTCAATGCCGGTAACGATAACGCGTTTTGGCCCAAGCTGGGTAAGCTCATGGGCAAGGGCTAAGGCATTCGTGATGGTGATAGTGTTGCTATAGGGACGATTGGCTAAAATACATGCCTCTGTGAGGTTGGGGGTGATTATATCGGCCTTGGCAACCAGGTTCCGCATTCCCTCGCACATTGCGGGTGTGTAGGTTGCGTAAGGACGGCCTTCGTCTCCCATCACGGGATCCACCATTACCACGGTATCGCCTGCACCGAAATCATCGATAAACGATGACACGATATTTATTTGCTGCTCAGATCCCAAGAAGCCTGTGCAAATGCCATTAAAGCGCAGGTTCAGCTTTTTCCATTCAGCTATGTGCTCTTTCATATAGGGGGTAAAGTCCTGGAAACTGTAACTTTCAAATCCTGTGTGGTTAGAAAGGATTGAAGTGGGCAGCACGCAGCATTGAACACGCATTTGCGAGATGATGGGAAGCTGAACTGCAGCTGAGCATCGGCCGAATCCGGTTACATCGTTGATTAACGCTATTTTCTTCTGGTTGTTGTGGCTCATGGTGATCTCTTGCTGTTTATACTCGTTTACTAATATGACGCAAAAAGTATAGGTCAAAAAACACGTTGGCCCCGGCAGTTTGCTGGGGCCAACGTGAGGTTTGCAAATTAATCTTACCTAAGCGTTACTCCCTCTGGCAGGTCAGAAGGATCAAACAGCTCTTCTTCTTGCTTCACCTCGGGCTCTGTGGTTGTTTGAGGCTCGGGTATGCCAAATGCCTCGTTGAAGGTTTCGAAGTGAACTCGAGGCACTGCGAAGACGATGTTTGCGATCGAGCCAGGATGGGTATCAATCCAGTCTTTAAATTGGGTAATAACTTGATTTGCGGGAAAGCCTTGACGACCGCACCCGAAAGCTCCGACGATGAGCGTATCAATCTCTTGAAGTGCTGCGATGTTCAGTAATGTTGTAATGCGATTGGCTAAGCTGGCGTCGCATTCTCGCTCGGATCGATGGTTTTCCAGCGCACGTGTGCGGTTTGGCTCGGGGATGACGATAACGTCTGCCTTGCGTATGGATCCTTCGCGGTTGAAGACGACATTTTTAACATAGGCGGCACGATCGGTGAATAGTTGCCCGCAAGCGTATCCTCGGTTCTTGCTGTGGTAGAGGGGCTTTATGCCCTGAAGGACGGGATATAGGTTGCTTTCGGAACAAAGCACCTGTTCAGGTCCGAAGGAACCGTCTTCGTAAGCTCCGCCGGGACGAGTAAACGATGCGGCATCAACGAGCGCGATCTTTCCTGATGCATTGTGGAGTGCCGATGTTGCAAAAGCGGTTGTTACGTTAGTTGTGGTTGAATCTGCGTTCGGTTCTGGCAATTGTGCGCTACGGGCTTCTCCATCTTCGTAGATGATTGTCGATTGGACGGATTCATCGGTTTCTTTGGAGAAAACCCCCTTCACGAACGAAAGGTGTTTGGCGGCTTGCGACGCTCGCTCTTCCTTCGATATTGGCATTGTTCCTCATTTCGTGGGTGAATACTGACGGCATCGGATCCGCTTGGGCGGCCATTTGCCCTATTTGCTATTTATGAATTTTACGACAGTGCTCATTCTGGTTGTCTTGGTGTAACCGATTTGCTATCAAATCAGGGGGCATAGATGCAGCTTGGTGCTGTTGGGGGAGGTTAAGTCTGCTAAAGTGAAGTCACGCCAAATACACACGTTTTAAATGAAGAAAGATGGCGACAATGCGAGAAGAACGCGCAAATTTCAGATTCCTTTTGGTTGCTGCCGCCCTGTTGCTTGTTGCCGCAATCGTTACCGTAACTTCCTTCGCTTCGTTGGTGAATGCCGGCGATTCATCTAATGCCGCTAGCGCGAATCCTGCCAACGTTTCCGGTCAGATCAACGACCTTCCAGAAAGCCAATCAGATAACGATTCGTCAAAGTAGTTTTCGTGACTGTGCATCCATTTTCTCACACAGCATTCCGCTTCGATAGGCTTCCATGAATTCCTGGAAATCCCGTTCATTTTGTTTGGCGTATTCTTCCGCAAATGAAACGATTGCACGGTCGAAAGTGTCGCTTTTCCCCAGATAACCTGCTATAGCAAATCGATTTCCAGTTCGAGCATGAGCGTGGGCAAGCGTCCAACCGCAGATTTTGCCAAGCGCAGTAAGTCCTTCTGCATCGATTGCGTTTAAATCAAACGACCCTTTTCCGTCCCATAGTTGGCGCACGTAGAAGTCGTGTACTTTTCCGTCTAACCCTACTGCCCGCGTCCATCCGAGAAAGATATCGCTGGCTGTTTGCATGGCTCGTTGGCCTTCAACTACTCGTTGTCCGTGCTGCAGGAACGGTGCCTTTCCCGCATAGCGCTCTAATACTGATCTCTGCGCTTCTTTGATTTGCAGCACAAGTACGTCATTCGAACTGCTTCCTTCAAGTACTACAATCCATGCTCGAGTGCCTACGCTACCAACACCTACTACTTTACGAGCAATGTCGACAGCACGATATTGCCTTACGAGGTGTCGTTTGTCACGAGCTAGGCTTTTACGGTATTCGGCGAGAACCAAGGAGATGAATTCTTCGTATTTGCTTTCGCCATGTTTGATAATAAGAGGATCTGTGCTGCATTTGATTAGTTCACGCATGGGAACGATTAAAGGTGGCTGATTTATTATGCGCAGTTTGCCATCTTCGATTTCCGTAAATTTGGAAACCGCTCGAGCGCTGTTTTTCATTCGTGCCTTATCAACGGCTTTATTTACCGCTTTACGGTAGCTTTTTGAGGCTTGCTCTTTGATTATGCGGGATAGGCTTTCAATGTCTGCGTGGGCGTACCACACGTCAAGGGTTCCCATTTCCGCAAAGGTGTTCATTGCGTTGCGATATGCCGCGACTGCGGCTCTCGATGCGGCGTCCCTCTGCTCTCTCGCGAATCCTCGTTGCTTTGCGCAGATCTGAACGCTGGTGACGAGCCTTTTGACGTCCCACTCCCATGGTCCTCGAGCTGTTTCATCAAAGTCATTTATATCGAAAACGAGTCGCCGCTCTGGGGATTGGAACATTCCGAAATTGGAAATGTGGGCATCTCCGCAAGCCTGTACTCTGATGTTTGAATTGGGTGTGGAGGCCAGATCATTCGCCATAATCAATGCGCTGCCACGGTAAAAAGCAAAGGGGGATTCCGACATACGCTCATAGCGAATGGGGAGTAGCTCGGGCACTCGGCTTTCCGCTTGTGAGAGAAGTAAGCTAACAGGGCTGGGACGGTTTTCGGGCGTATTCCATGTTGCATGTGCGGATCGTGGGGTTTGGTTTCTTAGCTCCTTGCCGCGCTTTCTGCTTTCGTCTGAAGTGATCTGGTCATCGAATGCGAGATTGTGCCGAATGTTATTGCGTATTTGGTCAAACTGGGTTAAGTACATGATGTGCTTCTTTAGGCTTGTTATCCGATGCAGCGATTCAGGAAGGCATTCAGTGCATTTTCATATGATGTGGGGCAAGCAAACGATGCCTGGCAATGTCCTGCGTTTGGCGCAAAGAAAAACATGTTGCCAGTCGAGCTCGCTGCTATATAAGGAGAGGCCTCGGATCCAATCGGTGATACATCTTCTGTAGGCTGTTGGTCGACGACAAGGTCCGAAAGATCATCCTCGTGGAAATCTTCAATAACCTCTTGGAAAGTGTCCTGCGCTCTTGTGCGCGTGGCATCATCGCGATTCCTTGCTATTTTGTCATCGCTGTTGGGTTCCGCCTCAATATCTTGGCTTGATTCCTCTATTGATACGAGTGCGCCGGGTTGGTTGGCTGTTGATGGACCGATTTCGTTCGCATTGGTTGATGGCGTTTCGGTTTTAGGAGTGTTATCTGGCTGCGATTCGTTATTGCTGGAAATGTGAGTTTCTCGGTTCGCTAAATTTAAAGCCTCTGCTTTAAGAATTGCGATGTCTGCCATTACTTGCTTAGCGGTGACGGCATTGAGAATGGTATCAACATCGCAGCCAGCAGCCTTGGCAAGGTACATGCCCATATATGGCGGCGTGCAAGCGTCTTTTTCGCCGTGCATGATAAATAATGGCGTAGAAATGCTCTGCATGCTGGGAAGTATATTTCCTATACCTAGGTCATATCCTCCCTTGCTCTTTTTGAGGATTATTCGGTAAAGATCAAGCATGGGCTGGGGTTTTGCGAATCCTTTGCCGAAACGCAGTGCAGTTGCATTCCAGGTATCGGTATACGCCGAATCGCTTACGATGGCCCGGACCTGAATGGGAAAATCCTTCTCTTCTGCGGCGAATAGCGCAGCGGTAGCTCCCATTCCAATGCCATGGATAATGATCTGAGTTCCTTCTCCCGTTCGCGCGATAATCCAGCTGCACCATGCAATGACATCGCGCCGATCAAGCCAGCCCGAACCGGTCCATTCGCCTTCGCTTTCTCCGTGTGCGCGCATATCAACGAGCATGATGTTGCAATCGTGGGCAGCATAAATTCGCGAGAAGGCCAAGCTGTCTCGCCAAGACCCTCCAAAATCATGAAGCATAAGCACCCAGGGGCGCAACCGTTTGGTTCCAGGTATCATGCGTCCTGCCAAGGCGGTTCCGTCATCGGAGCGCACTTGGATGCGACGAGGCGTGCGTGCATTAACCACCCATTCGTTAACCAATACCGCTTCAGTAGCGCGATGCAGGTTTATAGTTGCTGCTTCTTTATCCGAAAGGGTTGGCGTGCTGAGCCTGATGGTGGTTTTGTCGGAAGAAAGATAGCGGCCCAGGGGGGTATCTTCGCAGGCAGTGTTTCGATATCCCATGAACCGAGCTGCAGAAGCTCTGACAATGATTCCCAAGATGGCCAAACAGGCAAGACATACTGTGATGAGGGCAATTCCAATTGAGAACAATCCTTGGGAATACAGAAAGACACCCAGCAGGATGATGAGCAGCGCTATAACTGAGGCAAGTCGGGTGCGCCACATAACGGGCTTTACATATGTTGTTCCAACGCAGTCGATTGATTGCGCTTGGAGAGAGTTGGTGGCAAGTTCATTAGTTGGTTCATTGTTAGTGCTCATGGTACCGCCTTCCTGGATTTAGGGTACTCGGTTCGCTGTTTGTCGGGCGGCGGTATTTCTGATATTTGCCCCAAAACCGCGATAACCCCACGAAGCGGCTAGGGACTTCGCGGGGTTATCTATTCAGCTCGTCGATCCAGAAGGGGAGAGGGCGCTTCTTGTACCAGTTATTTCACAATCAGGACTGGGCAGTTCACGTTTTCGCTGACGCTGCGGCTAACGCTGCCGAGCAGCAATTCTTTGATGCCGCTTAGACCGCGTGATCCCATAACGACCAGATTGGCATCGGTTTTCCGTGCCTCTCCGACGATCGCGGCGGCAGCTTCTCCAGTGCAAACCTTTTCGGAAGCCTTTACGCCCGCATGCTCAAGTGTCTCGGCGGCGTGTTTAGTCGCTTCAGTGGCACGCGCTGCGCTGATTTCCGAAGTGCTCTCTGCAACGGAAAGCACTTCAATGTTTTCTACCTTCTTTAAATCTATTGCGTGCGCAGCAAAAGTTATTGCCTCGAGGGATGCTTTGGATCCATCCGTGGCAATAAGCAAGGTGTTTACAGAGGAATCAATGATGCGTGCCGCTTGTTTGTTGGCTAGGCGTGCGGCATCAAGTCGGCAATTGCGGAAGTATACTGCCCAGTTAACCGCTAGGCAGACGAGGTTGATGAAGTAAACAGCAAGAACCCAGTTGATCATGCCCGATGCAAACTTTGCGGCAATGCCAGCAAGATATCCAACAGTAATAAGAAGAATGAATTGCCAGCTAGTGCCTGCGGCTGTTCCTGCTTTAAAATTTTTATAGGCATTGATAGGCCATGAAAGACCGAAGCAAATCAGCATTGCGGCTTCAAGTACCTGGGCGATCACCATGATGCAATTCTCCTTGTTGGGCGTGGTTATATAACGGCAACAACCGTAGTCTTTGAACACATTCATTTCAAATATCGACTTTGCATAAAATGATGCAGTTTAGGTATGATTGGTTTATGGATATTCAGCAGCTCAAATACTTTCTCGATGTTGCCCAAACTGAGCATATGACCAGGAGCGCAAAGCGTCTCAATATCGCCCAGCCAGCGCTAAGTCGGTCGGTTTCTCGCTTGGAACATGAGCTAGGGGTTTCTTTATTCGATCGTGAGGGTCGTGGCTTGCAGCTCACTGATGAGGGTCGGTTGTTCCAACGTAAATTAATCCCCCTTTTGAACGAATTGGACTCGATTTGCCAAGAGATCAAGGGTGTTCATGCTGAAAATCGAGAGGTACGAGTTCATCTTGGAGCTGCTTCGCACATTGCCGCCGATGCGGTTGCTTCATGGATGTCAGCTGCCCCCAATCGTCGCATTTCCCTTTCTCAAACTGCTTCGCGAGATACCGAGCCTGATGTGGTTGTTGATTCGTTATTTCCGAGTGTTTGCGCAAAGGTGGAAAAGTTCTCGGAGCGTATGATGCTTGCGGCGCCTGAAAACCTGATGTTTTCGCGCGTTCCGGTGCCCCTTGACGAATTGAAGGGGCTCGATTTCGTTTCGTTATCTTCTTCTTCGGGCTTTACCCAGTTTACGAAGGAATTATGCGTATCGATGGGGTTTGCGCCTCGTATTTCTTTTGAAAGCGACAATCCTAGCGTAGTTCGTAAGATGATCGGGCTGGGCCTTGGCGTTGGTTTTTGGCCTGAGCGGAGCTGGGGAGGGACGAAAGGAGAGGGTGTTGCTCTTCTTCCTCTTGATATCCAGCAGAAGCGCGAAGTGTATGTCTGGCTTTCATCATCTGCCGAGGATAACCCTCTGTCTTGTTCCTTCTATGACTACCTTTGCCATTATTTTCGGCGGTGTTTTTCTTAGCCGCTTCGTATAGACCCCTTGTTCAATCACCGCTTGTTGTTCTCTACGCGCCATCAACGTGGCGTTTTTATTGAACAAATAAAAAAATGTTAAACGAGTCCTACAATAAGGAGCTGCTCTTACCCAAAATTTAAGATAGGTACTCAATGGATTTAACGGAACTGTTAAATGCGGTAGACGCCGCTGTGTGGGGTCCACCTATGATCATCCTCTTGCTGGGATGCCATATTTACACCACCATTCGCACAAAAGTCATTCAGCGAAAATTACCACTCGCTCTTAAACTTTCCGTAACGAAAGACGATGGAGCCGAAGGCGATGTGAGCAATTTCGGTGCCATGGCTACATCACTTGCTTCAACGCTTGGAACCGGCTCCATCGTAGGTGTCGCTACAGCGGTTCTCTCCGGCGGTCCTGGAGCGGTACTGTGGATGTGGCTTACTGGCATCCTCGGTATGGCGACCAAATATACCGAGGTTTTCGCTGCTATGAAATATCGCGTGAAAGACTGGCGTGGCGAAATGATGGGTGGTGCCATGCATGTTTGGGAACAGCGATATAAGCGCCCCGACGGGACAGTGCCTTGGTGGGCTAAGCTGGCGGCTATTTGGTTTGCACTGCTCGCATGCATCACAATCTTTGGCATTGGCTCCGCCGTTCAAACCAGCGCTATCACCAGTGTCGTGCGTGCCAACTTTGGATGGGATCCTGCAATTGTTTCTGCATTTGTCTGCGGTACGGCATTGTTGGTTATCTTGGGTGGCTTGCAGAAGGTTTCTGGTATCTGCGAAAAACTAGTACCCATCATGGGAGGGGCTTACATTTTGGGATGTATTTACATCTTATTCTGTAATAGTTCCTTTCTTGTTGAGTCCTTCTGCCTCATTTTCGAATGTGCTTTTACTCCTAAAGCTGCTTTTGGCGGTGCGGTAGGTTCGGGCATTATGTTTGCCCTTCAATTTGGTTGTGCGCGCGGCTTGTTCTCGAACGAGGCAGGCCTTGGCACCGCGCCGCTCATCTCATCGGCTGCTGCTTCAAAAAACCCTGCTCGTCAGGCGCTTGTCGCAATGACTGGTCCTTTTTGGTGCACAGTAGTTATCTGCTTGGTCAGCGGCTTGGTAATCGTTAGTACGTTATGTGCCCATCCGAACCTTATTGCTGATGCAGGTGTTTCAGATGGCGCGACTCTTGCCAATGCTGTTTTTGGCACTATTCCAACCATCGGTACACCCGTTTTGATGCTGGGAATCATTTGCTTTGCGTATTCAACGATTCTCGGTTGGAGCTACTACGGAGAGCGTGTGACCTTGTATTTGTTTGGGCGTCGTTGGGTTCCCTTGTACATCGGTCTTTATATTTGTATGGGATTCCTCGGAGGCATTGGTGTAGGCGATATCGCTTGGACGGCAACTGATATTTCAAACGCACTGATGGCTATTCCGAACATCATCATGGTTTTGCTCTGCACCGGTATGGTTGCGAAAGAAACGCAGCATTACGTTTATGATGGCAATATCGATGAAGAAGACAGCCATCACGCACCTACTCTTGAGGAAAAGAGTGCATTCCTAAGGAATAAGGCGTAGCTGTTATTCAGCGCATTTACTAAGCCCTTCCATTCCTGAATTGCCTTGCGTCTCTTAGTATGAGGGATAGGGGGATAATTCATCGGCGATGGAGGGGCTATTTTATTTGGTTACGGTTTTTTCGGCTACGGCTTAAGCGGTCCTTTTCGATTAGTTCGATTGGACAAAAATTCCCCGCTTGGAATCCAAGCGGGGAATGAAGAAGGGGCTTTGGGATTGATCGATAGTTAAATTTCGATTTTTGCGCCCATAAGTTTGGCGAATTCGCGACAGATAGCAGTGTTGCCGGGCCATGCAGGCGAAGTGACCAGATTGCGGTCAACGACAGCTTCACTAACATCAACTTCTTTGTAGATGCCACCTGCAAGTGAAATGTCGGGCCCAACGGCAGGATATGCCGTTGCAGTGTAACCTTCAAGGACGCCAGCGGCCGTCAGAACTTGAGGGCCGTGGCAAATAGCGGCAACCGGCTTGTTTGCAGCAAAGAACTCTTTAGTGATCTCGATAACGCGGGGATTTAAGCGAATGTATTCTGGAGCTCGTCCACCCGTAATAAACAAGCCTTCATAGTCTTCAGTTTTAACATCTTCGAACGAAGCGGTTAATGCAAAGTTGTGCCCACGAAGCTCCGTGTAAGTTTGCTCGCCCAGGAAATCATGTACAGCAGTTGCAACTGTATCACCGGCTTTTTTGTCTGGGCAAACGGCATCTACTTGGTAACCCAGCATCGATAAAGCCTGATAGGGCACCATTGTTTCGTAGTCTTCAGTGAAATCGCCGCAGAGCAGCAAAACTTTCTTAGTCATGGCAGCACTTCTTTCTGTGACATGATGGCAAATTGGTATTTGCCCCGTTAGGCTTATTTTAGGCCTTAGCCTGAACGTGTTCATAACTCAAGTAGTTTTCTTTTCGTACGGCAGATCAGCGCGGACTAACGGTTTGGAATTCCTTGTTGCGTGGGTCACTGGGAGCTATCGAATTAATGCAAAAATAAGGGAGCCTCGCCATTCTAATGGCGAGGCTCCCTTGATGAAACTGATTGGCGATTCTTCTAGAACAGAAGATGAGCTACGGGGCAGACGATGATCAAGCTGATAATAGTGCGTTCCAGGAACAGGATGAAGAGCTCGACAACATTGACAGGGATCTTGGAGCCCAAGATAAGGCCTCCTACCTCAGAAAGGTAAATAAGCTGGGTAACCGAAACGGTTGCAACGATGAAGCGGCTCATCGGATCGGCGATTCCCTCTGCCGCGATAACTGAAGGCGTGAACATGTCGGTAAAGCCAACGATCATCGTCTTTGAGACTTCTTGCGCTTCGGGGACCTGGAGGAATTCGAGCAAAGGCATGAATGGAGCGCCCAATACGTCGAAAATGGTGGTGTAATTAGCCAGCATAAGCGCCAATGTGCCAACGCACATTACAACTGGTAATACCCCAAACCACATGCCTGCTGCATTCTTGATGCCATTCTCAAGGAATTGACCGATACCGCGATGGCCTTTTACGCGTTCGACAGCAAGTGAAAGACCATACTGTGCAGATGAGTTGTACCCCTCTGGCAGGGTTTCGGGCATTGCCTTCCCCTCAACCAAATAGGTGTCCTTTTTGAGGGACAAAGGGGGAATGCGGGGGACGATCAGTGCGCAGATGATGCCAACCAAGCAAATGAGCATGTAGTAAGGACCAAAGTATTGCATCAAGTCTACTTGCGCTAATACCACAATGCTGAAGGTGATCGAAACAGCTGAGAATGTAGTAGAGATGATCGAAGCTTCGCGGGCGGAATAGTAACCGCTTTCATATTGGTTACATGTAAGCATAACGCCCAAAGTTCCGTCGCCGATCCAGGACGTTACACAGTCGACAGCACCTCGACCAGGGATTTTGAAAAGAGGACGCATGACCTTGGTAAGAAGTGCTCCGATAAACTCGAGAAGACCGAAATCGAGAAGAAGAGGCAGGAGCAATCCGGCCAAGAAGAAGATGATTACCAGTACCGTAAGAAGATCGCCCAAAACGAAAGTACCGGTATCTTCGCCGCCAATTATTTGAAGGGGCTCACCATCTCCGACCAAAACACCTGCGAAGGCGATCCACGCAAATACAGCGCCAATGACGCGGATTATAACCCATGCTGGTGTGGTAGAAAATGTATTGTACATAAGTGGGTGTTCATCGATAAATTTCGGATGGAATAACGCTGCAACGCCTAAAACCGCTGAAATTGTAACGATGATACAGCAGAGAATCGGAAGAAAATCTGCCATGCAGCTGCCGATAAGGTCGGCAATTACTTTAACGATGACTGTCCAAGTGCCGTCAACTTCGACGGGAATCATGAACAGCACAACGCCCAAGATGGAGGGGATGACGAAGCCTAAGATGTGCTTCCAATTGTATTTTTCCAAAACACTTCGTTTCACGCGGGGATAGATACAGAAATGAAGAATATCAGATTTTTGCATAGTGGTGTTGTGCAAGCGCGCTACTGGTCGTTGTTTGCTTAGTATTCAGAGTAAGTGGCTGATTATGCATATTGGAGCAAGGGGGAGCCATGAGTAGAATGCCTATTGTTTATTCGAGCCGTTCTCGGATCGAAGAGCTTTCGAGGAACTTGTATCGAATTGATCTTCCGATGCCTGAGGCGATTGGACCGACGAATTCGTATCTGTTCAAAGCAGATGGCATTGCTGATTCTGGGCGCTCTCTTATAGTTGACGCTGGTTGCGACGAGCCCGAAACGAGAGAAGCCTTTGATTTCGCTTTACGTGAGCTGGGCATTTCCTGGGGTTCTGTCGATGTGTTTATTACCCATTTCCATTGGGATCATTGCGCAGGGCTTTCTCAAATTTGGAGGCCTGGCATGACAGTGTATGGGGGTATTGACGATTACATCGAGCGTGGGGTCCCCGTCATGTCCGCCGTCGAGATTGGAGCGCTTGAACGTCGAACTAGTGAGGCGCATGGTGTTATCGATGCGTATGACGCTTCATACTGGGAACCCATGACGCGCTCGGGGAGCGTCAATCCTCCCATTACTCGTCTATTTGAAGGGGAGGTGCTTTCGGTTGGTGGTTACAATTTACGCGTCCTTCAGACTCCCGGTCACGACTTGCATCATCTCTGCTTATACGATGCGGAGAGCGAGCTTTTGGTAGGTGGAGACCAGGTTCTCTGTGGTGGTTATCCTCCTATCATGGTCGAGACGGAGGCGGATCAGCTGTCCTTGCTGCTTCAGCAGATGGAGCGTTTAGGGAGGCTGCCAGCCTCGTTGATCCTAACTGGACACGGGAAAGAGGGATTTGACCTCCCTGCACGCTGTGATCAGATTATTGATCATTACAGCCGTCAAACTGAAAGCTTTTTAAGCTTATGCCAATTGGGCGAATGCGACTTAGGAGAGCTGTCGTATCAGTCAACCTTAGGGGATCGCCGAACGCCATGGGAGGCCAGATCGATATTTGGGAGAAGGTCTCTTATCACTCAGACCATGGCATTTGCGACGTACTTTATGAGCAAAGGTATGTTGAGGAATGAATATGATGTAATTCCTTTAAGATAGTAGTTAGAGGCCTGTTTGATTGTGTGCTTCTTGTTTTGGAGGGTACACTACTTACTGCCGTGTACCGTATACCAAGGAGCTTCTATGCCCGCATTTGATTTTCAAAGCTACATTACCGATATTCCGGATTACCCAAAGCCAGGCGTGATTTTTAAAGACGTTACAACGCTGTTCAAAGATCCGGAAGGGTTCACGGCTGCCATCGATGCTATTGCTGAGCACTTTGAGGGTAAGGGCATCACGAAAGTAGTTGGTGCTGAAGCGCGTGGATTCATGATAGGTGCCCCTGTTGCCTACCGCTTGCATGCAGGATTCATTCCTGCTCGCAAGCCGGGTAAACTTCCTCGCGAAACCCGTTCGGAAAGCTATGAGCTCGAATATGGTTCTGATTCACTGGAAATGCATCTTGATGCTATCGATGAAAACGATATTGTGCTCGTGGTAGATGACCTCATTGCAACGGGGGGAACCGCGGCTGCACAGGCTCGTTTGGTGTCAAAAGCAGGTGCCAAAGTCGAGGGTTTTGCTTTCTTATTGGAGCTTGCTTTCTTGAACCCTCGCGAAGCTCTCGCACAAAGCTCCACTGCAGAGGTCTATTCGTTGATTTCGGTAGACTAGGCTAAAACTATAGTGCAGCCATAACTTAAAGGGTGCTTTTGCGCCTTTAATTCATGACGCAAGAAAAGTAGTCAAGGTGAAGCCCAGAGCGGCTGCTCCAATGGTGCTAGCGTAGGTCGTTGCAAGGTATCCAAGGCCTTCTGCGTAATGCCTCTGCGAAACAAGTTCAACAGCTTCGAAATTCATAGTTGAAAGGGTCGAAAAACCTCCCAAGAATCCCATTGTAAGCGCAAGATACACAATGCCATCAAGCTGTATCTGGAAAGCCATTAACGCTCCTGCCGAGGTGCAGGAAAGAAGATTAATGAACAGCGTGGGCAACGGGAATCGTCCAGGAAAGCGGGGTTTCAAAAAGGACGTTGCTTTGCTTCTGCATAATGCTCCAAATGCTCCGCCAATGCCTACTGCGAGAAATGCGGCTACGCTCATGATCTACCGCCTTTAATCACTGTTGATTTTTTAGCAAAACGTTCTGCAGCTCGTTTTTTGCGGATGCGGCGTAAGCGATGCAGTGCTAGGTAGTTTGATGCGATTTTCCCGCATAGCGACGCGATGAAAGTGACGAAAATCGTTATAGCGATATACGCTGCGGCGAGTTCGACCTCTCCATCGCGGAAAAAACCCAGGCATTCAGTTGAGAAGGCGGAGAGGGTGGTAAAGGCACCAACAAGGCCTATTCCTAAAGATTTCACCAAAGGCCCGGGAAGATGGAGCCTGCGCCCGACGTATTGGTTGATGATTTCTAGCGTAAAACAACCAAATATATTTACGATGAGAGTCGCATAGGGGAATCCACCTTGCGAGGGAAGAGCTAATTCAAGCAGGTATCGAAGAGAGGCTCCAAGAAAACCCATAAGAAGAACTAGTGGGGCAAGAGCGCGGGGCGCTCGAAGAGCGGCGCTAAGGTGCGAAGCCGTGTGGTTGGATGCTTCTTCCTGCATTAATGCTTGGTTCCTTAATCGATTATCGGGTTTGTTGGTTCAGCGAGTATAACGCTAGGGTTACTGTTCTCGTTCTGGCTTAGAGGTAAGGTGCCAGCCGTTGCAATAAGGGCAGCGATAGGAGTGCAAGCCGGTAGTTCCATAGCTTGCACATGAGGTAATTGCGGCTTCTGCGTCCGATTTGCTTGTGTAGCGATTTTTCGACTCGCAGGCTTTCTTGCGTAATGCTGCTTCTTTTTCAGCGCGGTTTTTTTGCTGACGCTTTCCTTCGCTGGCAAATAGGTTATCCATGCCTCCTAGGCTGGCATTGAACTCTGCTTTTTGCTTTGACCAGGACGAACGTTTTTTGCTGCCCATTTCGCCCCTCCGTTCCCTTGTTGCGCTGAGCCTCGGTCTAAAAAAAGCCGCGTAGGTAGAACGCGGCTTGATACGTTAGTTACTTGTGGTAAAAGCGACGCTGCTCGAATTTGGGTTCGCATGATACGTTGATGCCCAATGTGCGATATAGGTTCTCATCGGTTGGCGAAATGATAACCGAGAAATGAGCATCACATCCCTTCAGCTTGTTTATCGAATCCATAAGTTGTGCAGCGATAGCATTGCCGCGGGAGCTGACCGCCAGCGCCAGTAAGGTTTCGTCGGAATGTAGGCGTGGGTTGGTGCTCTTTAAGTGCTCGGTTTTCAAGTGGCAGATAGGGGCGATAACCTCATCATCAATTACAAGTAGATCGTCATCGACGCCTGCCAGTGCCTTTAATGCGTTCATCAGTAGGGATGATGCACAGCCCATGAGGTTGCCCGTCTTGCCGGTGACGACAGTGCCATTAGGTAGCTCAATGGCACCAGAGGGACCTCCTGTAGCCTCTTCTTTTTCCAGGCAGGCTTTACGCGCGGGCAGTACATCAGCGGAGATACCCACGCGACTCATTAGCAGCTCAATCTTGTGGAGCTCTTGTTCTCCTGCGCCGCTTCGCTTGCAATCCTCTGCGGAATGGAAGTAGCGGCGAACGATCTCACGACACGATGCATCTCGGCACGCATCGTCATCAACAATGGCGAATCCTGCCATATTAACGCCCATATCGGTTGGGGAGTTGTAGGGGCTAACTCCCTGGATTCGCTCAAGCATTGCTTTTAAAACGGGGAAGATTTCAACATCTCGGTTGTAGTTGACCGTTGTTTCACCGTAAGCGTCTAGGTGGAACGGGTCGATGATATTGTCATCGTCGAGGTCTGCGGTAGCGGCCTCGTAAGCGACGTTTACAGGGTGCGAAAGCGGAAGATTCCATATCGGAAATGTCTCATATTTAGCATAACCTGCCTTGATACCGCGTTTATTTTCGTGGTACAGCTGAGAAAGGCACGTAGCCATCTTTCCGGAGCCAGGGCCAGGTGCGGTAACTACTACCAACGGACGGCTGGTTTCAAGGTATTCATTCTTGCCGTAGCCCTCGTCGCTCACGATATGGTCGATATCGTGAGGGTATCCGGCAATGGGATAGTGTAGATAGCTCGTTACACCCAGCGACTCGAGGCGGCAGCGGAACGCTTCAGCTTTTGGCTGCCCTGCGTAGTGGGTGATAACTACGCTGCCAACATAAATGCCCATGCCCGCAAAGACGTCCATCAAACGAAGCACGTCTTCATCGTAGGTAATGCCGAGGTCGCCGCGAACTTTGTCTGATTCGATGTGGTTAGCGTTGATAGCGATTACTACCTCAACATCTTCAGACAGGCTTTTGAGCATACGAATCTTGCTATCGGGCTCAAAACCAGGCAATACGCGTGAGGCGTGATAGTCATCAAAAAGCTTACCGCCGAACTCCAAATACAGCTTGCCGCCAAACTGGCCTATGCGTTCTTTAATGTGCTCAGCTTGCAGGGTGATGTATTTGGCGTTGTCGAACCCGATCTTCATGCTTAGTGATGCCTTTCATCTGTGTGTCTCTATATTTAATTGCAGATAAATGATACCCCATAGTGATGAATCCTCTTATGGGTTGAATACTCATTCAACAATATCTTTTAATGATCTACTTTTGCCCGAGAGGCAGTTCGTGCGTTGTAAGGAAATAGAGGGTGTTTCGGTCAATTCGTGGGAATCTATCGCCTAGTTTTAGATAGCTTTTGAATGGTGTTCGCTATTCCTTAATCTATTGATGGATCTTCTGCCCCATTACTCATAGGATGCAATTGCGATAATGCAGCGTTTTGCAAATGGGTTTCTAATATCTGATTTATCAAACTCACGAATTGAAAAAGAAGTCAAGCGACAATCTTGTAAAACATGTTCAGAATGCGCATCGTCTCTATTTGGAATTTCAATGTATGAGATTTGCTAGATACGAAATTCGAAATGTTCCTCATGAGTTTCTGCTCAAAATACTCGATGAACGGTAGTTCAAATCAGGAAATGTGTGTAATAGACATGTTCGGTATCGTTTCTCTTGAAAATACATAATACCTACTTGACAAACAAACAGGTCTAAGCATGTATCGTACCTATAGGGTGTGCCTATAGGTACGATCGGAACACTCTATATGATTCACAACAAATGTTGTTCAAATAGTTTGACATTGATTTAGTCAAATCAAATAATAAATGGCGGTCACTTTGTGTGAGTGCTACTTCTCCACTAAAATGCAGTGCCGGCGCAAGGTGTCCAGGTTTCAGGATGTACCAAGTCTTGAAGCCATGCGCTCAGAGCGCAGGCCTCCCCAAGCCAACTCACCGGTTGACCGGTAACCCCTGTCTTGACTTTCCGAGGCGCATTATCCCCATGGATTCCAGAGGAATCCTCGATGCGAAAGGAAGGTTTCAATGGCTTCTGATGCTTTGAATTCTTCTTACCATGGCATCGCCGCTCGTTTGGATCGTATGCCCATCACCGGCTTCCACAAGAAGATCCTGTGGTTGCTCGCTGGCATCACGTTCTGCGACTCCGTTGACATGGCTGTTGGTGGCCCTATCGGCAACGTCCTTCAGTCCGAGGGTTGGATGACCCTCGAACAGTTCGCCTTCTTCAACTCTATTACCATGGTTGGCTATCTCTTTGGTGGCCTCATGGCAGGTGCCCTTTCCGACGGCATCGGCCGCAAGAAGGCAGTTCTCATCTGCGGTTCTATCTTCACCGTAT